>ERZ791737.40-NODE-40-length-190368-cov-20.285230_pt1 | contig 190368 bp, 126 predicted proteins | sample MGYA00510042_ERZ791737 | MGnify/ENA primary metagenome ERZ791737 (study PRJEB30046, sample SAMN00791965) | human gut metagenome | study: EMG produced TPA metagenomics assembly of the A metagenome-wide association study of gut microbiota in type 2...
GCGACGGACTGAACACGCTGGACACCAACCTATTCAACGGACTGGACAACCCCCGCTGGATTATCTCCGGAGGAGGAACGGACAACTACAACAACACCGGAAAGACGAAGAACCAGACGGTGGAGGAGAATGTAGTGACGGCGCTGAAGAACATCTTCAAGATGGTGCAGCCCGGCACCGGCTTCGGCACCACCTACGACGGCACGAACGGCTACGTCCACCTGACGCTGGCTGACGTGACGGAAGTGGCGAATGGCGCATTCGAATACGGCCAGCAGCTGCGCAGCCTCAGCCTACCCAAGGCACAGAGCATCGGAGACTACGCATTCCAGTATGGCCGCGCCCTCACCACCGCCAGCCTGCCCGAGGTGCAGAGCATCGGATACTGCGCATTCAACGAATGCAACGCCCTCACCACCGTCAGCCTGCCCAAGGTGCAGAACATCGGAGAAAGAGCATTCGTGAGCTGCGCCCTCACCAGCCTCAGCCTGCCCCAGGTTCAGAGCATCGGAGAAAACGCATTCAACTACTGCGAAGCCCTCACCAGCATTAGCCTGCCCAAGGCGGAGAGCATCGAAGACAACGCATTCAGCCACTGCGAAGCCCTCACCACCATCAATCTGCCCGAGGCCCGGAGCATCGAAAGCTTCGCATTCTTCTATTGCACCGCCCTCACCACCGTCAACCTACCCAAGGCACAGAGCATCAGAAACTTCGCATTCTGCATGTGCAGTGCCCTCACCACCCTCAGCCTGCCCGCGGTTCAGAGCATCGAATATGATGCATTCGACGCTTGCTCCGTCCTCACCCACCTCGATATCTCCGGCGTGACGGATGAAAACCAGGTGAATGCCACCGCCTTCAGCGGCATAGGCTATGACCAGTATCTCTCGGGCGGCACCGACCGCACCAACCAATGCACCCTCATCCTCAACCCCGCCCTGCGCCCCGCCTGCACGGACGCGGAGGGAGGGACGACGGGCCCGCTGGTGCAGTTCCACGGACATCGATGGAAAGAGATACAATTCCTTGAATAGCGCGCGCGGGCATCCCCAGCTCTCCCTCTAAGTTAGAGGGAGTACCCCGCAGGGGGGAGGGCGTGTGTAGAGACATACCGAAGGGCTGCGCAACGCATCCTCACACGCCCCCGCCCTACGGGCACCCCCTCTATCTTAGAGGGGGAGCCGAAGATACTACCGACTGGTGGAAGACCTTGCGGCGTGGAAGACCCCTCAGTCCCTGCGGGACAGCTCCCCTTTCAGGCGGAGCAGTTAGAGATACTCCCGCAAGCAGAAGTAACTCAGTTCTCCCGCCTGAAAGGGGGAGTACCCCGCTTGCGGGGGGAGGGGGTCTTACACACAGATAGTCTTCCGCACAACCTGATTACTAACTTTTAAAACCCGATTACAACCCCTTAACCCCCAATTACAAACCCTTTTTTAAAACCTATTGCGATATGACCCCAAGTAATCACCACCCCCTCAGGCCGGACGGCCCCCGTCCCCCGCCCCCGTTCCGTTTCCGCCCCCGGCAAAAAAGGGAGCCAACCGAACGTTCCTTTTCCCCCAACCGCAAAAATCGGGGCCAACCGAACGTTCCTTTTCCTCCCCCGGCAAAAATCGGAGCCCGCCGAACGTTCCTTTTCCCCGCCCCGCAAAAATCGGAGCCAAAGGAACCTTCCCCCGCCTCCCCCGGCAAAAATCGGAACCAACCCAACGCGCCCCGCCCCCGCGCACAACGAAACGGGACAAAACGAATGAACAAGAATCGTAAAACCCATAAAAACTCAGAAATTATGGCTACCAAAATGCAAGACTTCGTAGGAAGCAAACTTACCAACCCCTCCTTCGCCCAAATGGCCGAAGAAGTGTACAGTCAAATCCTCATCACCACCGCCGAGAAACTGAAGCTCGACGCCCTGGCCCCCCTCTACGCCGACGCCATCGAGCGCCTCAAACGCCTCATCCTGCGCCAGACCGGCTTCGCCGAAACCGAGCAGGCCCAGCGCGCCGACCAGAACCGCGACGCCCTGTGGCGCTCCGTCTACTACTCCATCTACTACCTGCGCTACCTCAGCGCCGACCACTCGCTCTACCCGGCCGTGCAGGTCCTCCTCGCCCTCATCTCCCCCTACAAGGGCCTGGACAACGACGAGTACACCAAGGAGACCAGCGAAATCGACGGCTTCCTCTCCGCCGCCCAGGAGAAGTCCGCCCTGGACGCGCTGAAGAAGCTGGGCCTGCAGCCGCTGCTCGAAGCCTTGGCCGGCGCGAACGACAGCTTCAAGTCCGCCATCACCACCCGCACCGGCACCTCCGCCACCCGCGCCGCCGAAACGGGCACGGAGAGCACGGACAGCGCCCGTCGCGCCGTGGTGGAACTGCACCACCAGATTGTGGCGCGCGTCAACGCCGTGGCCGAGCTGGAAGGCACGGCGGATGTCACCGCGTTCATCAATCAGGCCAATGCTATTGCGGAACATTATGAGATGGTGATGAGGAATCAGGGGAAGAAGGTTTGAGAGTGATTAGTGGTGAGTGATTAGTGATTAGCACCATGCGGGATGACCGCGCAGCCCACTAATCACTAATCACTAACCCCTAATCACTTATTCACCGCTCATCACTAATCACTAACCGCTAACCGCTAAACTTCGCTCTTTGACTTACTGGAAAAACGGAAAACAATTCTTATCTTTGTCCCTCGACAGAAAGGAGATACAGATTATGAACCATTTTGAATTCACCGAAGCCCGCCGCGCCGCCATGGCCCGCACCGTTCTCACCGCAACCGATGAGGAGTATCTGATAAAGCTGGAACGCTACATGAAGCGCCTTGCCCGCCAAAGCGCCAAAGCCGCTCCTTCCCAGCCTCCCTACACCCTGGAGGAACTCAATACCCGCCTCGACGAAGCCGAAGCCGACATCGCCGCCAACCGAGTGATGACCTGCGAGGAAGCCAATGCTGAAGTAAGAAAAGCACTGCCATGGCTGAAGTAAGATGGAGCCGAAGAGCCAACCAGGAGCGCATCGCCGTCCTCGCCTATGGAGCCGAAGAATTCGGCACACAGGCAGCACAGCGCCTCAATGCCCGCATTGAAGACTACACCCGCACACTGAGCAACACTCCCTTGCTGGGCGCCGTCGAACCGCTGCTTCAGGAACGCTGCCTGCCATACCGCTCGTTAGTAGTGCACAAGCACTACAAACTAATCTATCGGATAGCCGGCCAAGTTATCTACATCGTCGACCTCTGGGACACCCGGCGCGAACCCGAACTGTTAGCCCGGAGGATACGGAGCAAAAGGAAGAAATAACAGAAAGGAGATACAGATTATGAACCATTCACCGCTACGCAAACTCCCCATCGGGATACAGAGCTTCGAGTTCCTCCGCCAGGAGGGCTACCTCTACGTGGACAAGACCGCCCTCATCTACCAACTGGTGACCATGGGCAAACCCTACTTCCTCAGCCGCCCCCGCCGCTTCGGCAAAAGCCTGCTGCTATCCACACTGGAAGCCTACTTCCTGGGCAAGCGCGAACTCTTCCACGGCCTCGCCATCGAGCAACTGGAGGAAAACTGGTACGTGCACCCCGTGCTGCACCTCGACCTCAACGCCGAACGGTACGACAGCCACCAAGCCCTGGCCGACATCCTGGAGCGCCAACTGCAACGCTGGGAAGAACTCTACCACACCGGCGGCCGCGGCATCACCTACTCCGGCCGCTTCGAGGAAGTCATCCGCTGCGCCTGCGAACAGACCGGCCGCCGCGTCGTTGTCCTCATCGACGAATACGACAAGCCCCTGCTGCGAAACTTCCACAACCCCGACCTGCAAGATGACTTCCGCGAGATGCTCACCGCCTTCTATACCGTGCTGAAGAGTGCCGACCCTTACCTGCAGTTCGTCTTCATCACCGGAGTGACGAAGTTCGCCCAGATGGGCATCTTCAGCAACCTGAACCAGCTGAACGACATCAGCTTCGACCTGGACTACAACACCCTGTGCGGACTGACGCAGGAGGAAATCGTCGCCACCTTCCAGCCCGAGCTCGCAGCCATGTCGGAGAAGCAAAAGCTGTGCGCCGAGGAGACGATGGCACAAATGACCCGCCAGTACGACGGCTACCGCTTCACCTCCGACGAAGAGTTCACCCCGATGTACAACCCCTTCAGCGTGCTCAACGCCCTGCAAAAGCGCATGTTCGACAACTACTGGTTCTCCAGCGGCACCCCCACCTTCCTCGCCGAGATGCTGAAAAAGACCAACTTCGACCTGCGGCTGATGGACGGCATCCAAGTGGGCTACGCCTCCCTGCAAGACGACCGCGCCGACATAGACAACCCCGTGCCTATGGTGTACCAGAGCGGGTATCTGACGATAAAGGACTACGACCCGGAATTCAAGACCTACACCCTAGGCTTCCCCAACGAGGAAGTAAAGTACGGCTTCTTGAACTTCGCCTCCCCCTTCTACACCCCCGTGTCACAGAACGAAACGAAATTCCACATCGGCCAGTTCGTCAAAGAACTGCGCGAGTGCAACGTCGACGCCTTCCTCACCCGCCTGCGCGCCTTCTTCGCCGGCAACTCCTACGAACTGCAGGGCGAGAACAACGAGCGGCACTACCAGATTATCTTCTTCATCATCTTCAAGCTCATGGGCCAGTTCACCGACGCCGAAGTGCGCAGTTCGCACGGAAGGGCGGACGCCGTGGTGAAGACGAAGGACATCATCTACGTCTTCGAGTTCAAGCTGCACGACACCGCCCAGGCCGCCCTGCAGCAGATTGACGAGAAAGGCTACCTCATCCCCTACACCGTGGACGGCCGCCGACTGGTAAAGGTAGGCGTCAGCTTCGACCCCGAGAAGAGGAACATCGGCGAGTGGGTGGTAGGCTAACCACCCCGCACCGCACCTAACGCGAGACATACCGATATAGAATTGTTTTCCGTTTGCCCAGCAAACAAGCAAAACAAGAAAACAACTCTACCTAAAACAAATATGTTATGAAGGAATATATCGTATGTATCGCATTGATTATAGCCGCCCTATCGTTGGCAGCTTTAATCCTCCTGTCCCGGCACTACGAACAAGCCGAACGGACATACACCCGTACCATCGCAAACCAGCTTCGCGAACAGGACCGCATGACGCGCAAAATGGAACATCTCCGCATTGAAAAGGAAACCATAGAAAGAATTCTCAAGGAGCAATTCCCCGAGCCGGGACAACTCCCCGAGCCAGACAGTGCCACCCCTGCAAAAGAAAAGACCGGCAGAGATCCTTAACCCTCTGCCCGCTTAAAACGGCCCTTCCGTCCGCTTGAATTACCCCTCTGCCCGCTTGAACTTGCGGAACTGCCCCACCAGCATCACCGCCGCTATCAAGCTGGCAATAAGATCGGAGACCGGCATACTGTACCACACCCCCGCCACACCGAAGAAACGGGGCAGAATAATCAAACAAGGAAGCAAGACAAGCATCTGGCGGGTAAGTGAAAGGAAGATAGCCTTGCCTGCCATCCCGATGCTCTGGAAGAAGTTGGACGTCACCATCTGGAAACCGATAATCGGGAAGAACATCACCACGATGCGCAATCCACGAGCCGAAATATCGATCAGCTCCTGATCGGAAGTAAAGATAGAAACCACCAAGTCCGGCACCAGCATGCCCACCACAAAACCGAAAGTAGTCACTGCCGTGGCGTACACAATCGTCAGCTTCAGCACCCGGTCCACACGCTTGTATTGCCTTGCCCCGAAGTTATATCCCGCAATGGGTTGCATGCCCTGGTTCAGCCCCATCACCACCATGACGATGATAAACACCAGCCGGTTCACAATGCCGAAAGCCCCGATGGCCAAGTCGCCTCCATGCTCTTTCAATCCCTGATTGATGAGGATGACAATGAAGCAAGCCGCCAGGTTCATCAGGAAAGGAGACATGCCGATGGCAAGCGAATCGAGTACAATCTTGCGCTTCAGGCGGAAGATGCCCCGATGGAAGTGCAACAGTTCGTCCCGGTTGCTGAACAACTTGAACTGCCATGCCAGCGAAATAATCTGCGCCACAATCGTAGCAATGGCCGCCCCGCGGATGCCCCAGCCGAAGCCGTAGATAAACACAGGGTCAAGGATCGTATTAATCACCACCGTAGCTATGGTGGCATACATCGCCTTCTGCGGATGACCCGAAGAACGAAGCACCGCATTCAGTCCCAAATAAAGGTGAGTGATGGCATTTCCCAGAAGGATAATCTGCATATAGTCCCGCGCGTAGCCTATCGTCTGGTCGCTGCCGCCGAAGAAATAAAGAATAGGGTCGAGGAAAGCCAGTACCACTACCGTAAAGGCCACACCCAGCAGGATATTCAGTACAAAGACATTGCCCAGCACCCGCTGTGCCGTATCATAGTCCTTCTGTCCCAGCTTTACGGAAATCAAGGTAGACGCACCCACACCCACCAGCGAACCGAAAGCCGCGGCAAGGTTCATCAACGGAAACGTCAGCGCCAATCCCGAAATGGCCATTGTGCCCACTCCGTGACCGATGAAAATACTGTCTACCATATTATATAAGGAGGAAGCCGTCATAGCGATGATTGCCGGAACGGCATACTGCATCAATAATTTTCCGATATTCTCCGTACCCAACGCCGTGGGTGTATTCTGTCCTGTCATACCTAATACCTGTTTCTTTATATCCATTTGAGGCTGCAAAGGTACACATTTATCCCGAAGCGGCAAAAGACTATCGGCTTTCATCTTGAGCATTATTAGCTTTCGTGTTGAACACTATTCCCCTCGATGCACAAGATGCCATCTTGTGTAGCATAAGATGCCATCTTGAGCAGCATAAGATGCCATCTTGTGCATCGAAGGGAATAGGGGGAGAGATGACAGCAAAGGGAGATACGGATGACAAGCAATAATGTCCTTACGCTGCTTCTTTAGTGTTAAATCTCTCCCAAAGAGATGATTTTGCAGAAATAGAACACGATTTTCATAGCGTATCTATACTTTCACGCTTACATTTGCGTTCCAAAAACATAGAACAATATGAAAGCACTATCTTATCACCACATTCTTTGTCTCCTGCTCGGAATACTTTTCACTTATTCTGCCAAAGCACAAACCTTTTTTATGAACGGTTCTACATACGAAGAGCGCTGCCATTCACTCGTTGACCACATGCTGCAAACTCAACCGGTGGAGAACGGTAGCATAAAGTACGTATCTCCCTTCTACTTTGCCCGCTTATGGCGTGGCTTCGAAGTAGAGAAAGCTCAGAAGAAACTCACAGAAATGTACCAGCACCAGCTGGAACACGTCGAAGCATTCTATAATTCCGGCTCGGATATGGATTTCTTTGCCCATGCCACCATGCACGGATACTTGCTCACTAAAGAGAAAATGTCCGCCCCGCTGCAAGAAAAGATCAAAGCCTTTATGCAACTGGGCCGATACACCCGTGACGGCATTACGCTAAACATGAAGCTTATGCACCAGACGGCCGGCCTGCTCTGTGCCGAAGAATGGCCCGACTTTACAGATGCCGACGGAAAAAACTCCGCCCAGCTTAAAGAAGCCCTGCACGACAAAATCATCAGTATCCTCCACCAATTCATCACCCATAATTGTAGCGAAGCAGATGCTTTCACCTACCTGGGAACAAACCTCCAATACGTCCGGATGCTTGCCGAGTTCTCCAAGGACGAAGAAATACAGAAAGCAGCCCTTGCTGCCTATCACCACATGGTGGCACAACTGCTGTTGCCTTGGAATCAGGGACTCTACTGCGCAAACCCTCCCCGGTGCAAAGGCTGGAAGAATCTGTATACCGGCAATCTGAGTACCGGCGTACAAATTGCTCAACTGGCCTGGTTGTTCTATGGTACCCCGGACGAACGAATCATCTGCCGGGAAGCTCCTAACCACGACAACTTCGCCTGCTTCAACTTCTGGATGGCCTACCAGCGCAACGTAAAGCCACTTTCCCTTCTGCAAGCACTGAACCGGGCCAAAACATACCCTTACAGCTTTGAAGCCCTGCGCATAGATAGCAAGCATTACTATTGCCGCTATACCTACCAAAGCTCCCACTACGGACTGTCTACCCAAACCGTAGAGGCTTTTGCCGACAAGTTGAAAGATTTCCAGTATACCTACGCCTTTAAGGAGACCAAGAATATCCATCTTGTCTGGCAGTCCGACTGCTCCGAAGCCTCCGTGTTCAGTGTATGCCACGACAACCCCGAGCGTCCCCAAATCTATCAGACTAAATCGAACAAACTGGGATATGGCGAGAATCCCTATCATCGTGTCTTCGGACACGAGAAGAGTGCCGTCGGCATATATAATGTAGCGAAGAACTACATGGCAACTCCTGTTTTCTACCAGATGTACGTACCTTTCAGCCGTCAAGGCATCAAACAGAGAATGGTGAAAAACATCCATGGCCTGCAATGGATATTGTGCCATACCGGCTCTATGATGTTTGCTTTCTGTACTCCCGAAGCCTGGACGTTCGAAACCACAAACGGAAAATATGCCATCGAAGACCACGATGTCCTCGTACTGAAAGACAAGAAACGGCGCCGAGGTTCCTGGGTATTGGAAACCACGGAAATTACCGATGCATATAAAGATGCACAAGGCAACCTGAAAGCCGAATTGGAAAACTTCGCCACCGACATCCGGAATAAAGTCAGATTCACCCTTTCCGCCGACTATGAGACAAGCGATACTCCTGCCATCTCCTACACCAACCTGCAAGGCGATACGCTGGAACTAACCTTCTTCTCTCCCGAGACGGCCTACAACGGACAGTACAAACTGAACGGAACTCCCGTACAGTTAAACACAACATACATATCCCGAAGCAAGTATATGGAGCAAAAAGCCGGCAGCAACCTCCTTCTGTTCCACACTCTGGAAGGCCCCAAGAGCATACGGCTGGAATAAAGTACCAAAGCTTGGAAAAACAGACTTTTGAGACCTTTTTCATAGGTTTTGAAACTATTTTCCACGCTCACCCAAAGCCCATCGGCTACTTTTGCCAACGAAAAACAAGCTTGCTTTAGACAAAAAAATGAATAGTATCTAATTTATTGAATTTAATTTATGGAAAACAGAATCACACTCTTGAAATGTGTGGAAGGGAAGTCCCGGATCTGGTTGACTTTCTTCCTTCTATGTTTCTGCAGTTTTACTTGGGCACAAGTAAAAGTCACCGGCACCGTAACAGACCCGACGGGCGAAACGATTATCGGCGCCAATATCGTAGAAAAAGGCGTACCAGGAAACGGTACCATCAGCGACATCGACGGTAACTTTACGCTGAATGTAAAAAGTGACAAAGCCACCCTGGTCATCTCCTTTATCGGCTACAAGGACAAAAGCGTAGCCTTGAACGGAGCCACCAACCTGAAAATTATGCTGGAGGAAGACTCACAGTCTTTGGACGAAGTAGTAGTAGTGGGGTACGGTTCCGTTAAGAAGAGCAATCTGACAACATCCGTATCAAAAATGACCTCTGATGCCATCGAAGGACGTCCGGTGACGAGTCTGAGTGATGCCCTCTCCGGTCAGTTGGCCGGCGTACAGACACAGACCAGCAGCGGCATTCCGGGCGAAGAAATGCAGATCACGGTACGTGGCGTCAGCTCTATCAATGGTTCCTCCAATCCGCTGATTGTAGTAGATGGAGTTATCACGGAAAGCATGAGCAACGTGAACCCCTCTGACGTAGCTTCCATACAAGTACTGAAAGACGCAGCAGCTACTTCTATTTACGGTGCGCGCGGTTCTGCCGGTGTAATTCTGATTGAAACCAAGCAGGCACAAAAAGGTGCTCCTACCGTAAAGTGGGAATCGTACTTAGGTTTTCAGAATGCCGTAGGCCTGCCCGAAATGATGTCTCCCAAAGAATGGATGGCTTACAACCTCTATCTGAAAAATGCCATGTGGTTACAGAAAGACGGTAACAACACCCTGGATACCCCCAATAAGAATCGTCCCAGTGGAGACCGTGTAAACCCCGACTGGCTGCTGAACCCGAACTCCGACACAGCCGACTGGACTTTACGTTCCGACCTCCCGCAGACCAACTGGGTAGATGCCATCCTGCAAACAGCCTTCACACACAGTCACCAAGTATCTGTTTCAAGCAAGGGAGACAAGTATTCTATCTACGCTTCTGCAGGCTACCTGAACCAGGAAGGTATTGTAAAATTCACCGGATACGAACGTTTCAACTTCCGTATCAACGCTTCGATGAACATCAACAAACATATCAAGGCAGGCGTAAACTTTGCTCCTACCATTTCTTCGCAAGATAGAGGAGAATCCGAAGGTAAGGACAAAGTCATCATGACCGCCCTGACCATGATACCTACTATCGGCATCGACGAAGGTACTCGTTCGCTGGGCTTCAGTAAATTCAGAAAAGATGACGTAAACCCCTACGAACGACTGAAACAAGTAACCGACAGCCGGAACATGAAGAACTTCGACGTTTCTTCCTGGGTAGAAGCCAACATCATCAACGGACTGACTTTCAAGTCTATGTTTAACTACAGTTCCGATACGCGTATCGATGAATATTTCCTGCCACTCGACGTACAGAAAACTTCTGTTAAGTCGGCCACCGGTACAAGTACCGTTATTTCAGGCAGCCGCACCGGCTGGCAAAATACATTGAGTTATGATTTTGTCCTTTGGAAAAAGCATCAGATGAACATCTTGCTGGGACAAAGTATAGAGAACCGAAGTATCTACACAGCCAAGATGCAGGCTACGGACTTTCCGCTGGATAATGTCCCGACCTTAAATCAGGGTGCCACTCCAGGTCAGGCAAGTACAGAAAAGAACATTGTCCGCACAGCTTCCCTCTTCGGACGTTTAAGCTACAACTATGATGACAAATACCTGGTATCGGCTTCCCTGCGTCGCGACGGTTCCTCACGCTTCGGCCCTTCCAATCGCTGGGCTATGTTCCCTTCGGTATCTGCCGGCTGGAAAATCAATAGTGAAGAGTTTATGAAAGAGGTGAAATTCATCTCCCTGCTGAAGCTCCGCGCTTCTTGGGGTATGTCCGGAAACGACCGCATCGGCTACAGTGACTATGTTTCTACGTTTGCTACAGGCAATGTGGCTTATGGCAGCACTTCACAAATAGCCATCTACCCCACCAACTATGCAAACCCTGACTTGAAATGGGAAACAACCAAAGCATTCGACTTCGGTTTCGACCTGTCCCTGTTCCGCAATCGCATACAACTGAATGTGGACTACTACATCAACCGCACGGACGACCTGCTGTATAACCTGCAACTGCCCGCAGCCACCGGATTTAACAGCATGCGCACCAACCTGGCTTCTATCGAGAACCGTGGTTGGGAAATTGACCTGACAACGACGAACATCAATACGAAAGCATTCAAATGGTCTACCACCCTGAATCTCTCCGGAAACAAGAATAAAGTGCTGGACCTGGGAGGCAACGATGAAATCATCACCGATGCCTGGAATGCACAGTTCATCACCAAAGTAGGCGGCCCCATCTCACAGTTCTATGCTTATAAGACAGACGGGCTATTGACGGAAGCCGACTTCGAGGTAGGTGCCGACGGACGTTACAATCCGAACAAGCCACTCGTACCTATTGTAAAAGGTAAGAAGCAAAGACCGGGTAATGTGAAGTACGTCGATACCGATAACAGTGGATCCATTGACAATGATGACAGAGTAGCCTTCGGTTCCAATGAACCCGACGTTATCTTCGGTTTCACCAACCGGTTTACTTACAAGGACTTCGAATTGAGTGTATTCCTGCGCGGACAAATCGGCGGCAATGTACTTTGGATTGGTGCCCGTAACCTGGATACCGGTGGCAAGTACGGAGCTAACAATACGCTGAAGAGATGGTTGCATTGCTATAAGGAAGATTATCCTAACGGCAATCCGATACCTGCAGAACTGGGCGTAGACATGTCATGGGACGGTAAGACTCCGGCTCCTTACGGTTTGGGCGATAATTCCGAACAAGACGGTCAGTTGCACAGAACAGACTTGGAGATTTTTGATGCTACCTTCTTACGCATACAGAACATCAGCCTAGCTTACAATCTGCCCAAGAAATGTCTGAATATCTTAGGTATAAAAGCAGCCAAGGTTTACGGTACAGTCGAGAACCTGCATACTTTCACCGATTACATAGGCAATCCGGATACAAACAGTTATAGTACCAACCCAATGCTGAGAGGTGCGGACTATAATACCTATCCGTTGTCCCGCAAATATATATTTGGAGTTAACGTAACCTTTTAATCAGTAACCATCATGAAGATAATATCTAAAATAGTAGTCGTTTGTTGCTTGTGGACACTCTCTTCCTGCGACAGCTATCTGGACGTAAACCAGCCGTCCATCTACACCGACCAAAGTCTCTATAAAACCCCGGCTGACTGCGAGGCCGCCATTGCCGGAGTTTATTCGCAGTTGCAAACCATCTACAACCGCAACTATCTGGAAGCAATCATACTGAGAGAAGACGGAGTGAAGAACATGAATAACAATATCACCCGTTTTACAGATACGTCTACGGAGAAGACTTGGGAGACATCTTGGAAGGCTCTCTGGGTGCTGGTAGCACGCAGTAACAAGGTATTGGATAACATCGACCGCGTGACATTTTCGGACGAAGCACAAAAGACTCATATCAAGGGAGAGGCTTATGCCATGCGCGGACTGGCCTATCTGCAATTCGCCTGGTGTTGGGGAGGTTCGCCTCTGATCACTTCCGACCTTTCATTGGCCGAACTGCGCAAAGTAAAACGTGCCACACAGGAGGAAACCTTCCAACAAGCCATCAAAGACTTTGAAATGGCTTACGAAGCACTTCCCGAAAAAAGGAGCGGTACAGAAGTAGGACGTGTCACCAAATATGCAATGGCCGGTATGTTGGGACGTACCTATTTGTATATGCGCAATGCTGCCAAAGCTGCTGAATGGCTAAAGTTAGTTGTCGACAAAGAACCTTCCTTATACAAAATGGCGGCAAACTATGAAGATTGTTTCGACGACAAATTCGACAATACGTCAGAACGTGTATGGGAAGTACAATACATCGGCGGTTCTACCGGCAAGGCATTGGGCATCAGCCAAAGCTTCTGCAGTATGATGATTCCATCTTTCATTAATCTGGAGAAGGATGCTCCGTTCCTTCATAACATCACGTTCTCGGGTCCTTCCGGTTCTGCCAAGGTATCAGAAAGCCTCTGGGGCGAAGGCGTTTATGAAGAGGGTGACATACGCAGAGAAGCCACCATGGTAAATAACCTCTATTATGACAAGGATGAACCGCACGAGGATGAATACACCGCCCGAAAGTTCTTGAAAGCCAGTGGAACAAAACCCGGAGCTATTGATGAATGGGGAAACAATATTCCTATCTTGCGCTATACAGACGTGAAGTTGATGTATGCCGAAGCATTGAATGAGTTGGATTATGCAGGAAATATTTCAGCAATTCTATCTATTATCAACGAAGTACGCCAAAGAGCCGGTCTGGCTGCAATTGATGCTGTCCGCCTGAACAGCAAGCAAGCCGTTTTCGACTACCTCGTTCACGAGCGTTTCGTCGAGTTCTGTTACGAAGGTCTCCGCTGGCCGGACTTGATTCGCTGGGGATTGGCAGAAACAGCCATGGAGAAACATTTCGCCCTGAAGAATGAAGGTTTCAACACCGCAACACAAACGCCTATGTACGTAATGAACAAGCGCAATTTGCTGGCTCCGATACCGCAATCTGAAATTAATGCTTATGGCGACCAAGCCATCATGTGGCAGAATGACGGATATTAAGACCCGATAAACGGGAGAATGTATAACCAGTAAGGGTGTGTCATGTGTGGCACACCCTTATCCTATATTATTCTATCTCTTTATAAACAACCATTATCGGAATAAAAGACCACTATTTTTTCACCATTTACTGGTTTTACACTATCTTTATAGCCTGAATCAGTATGTTGAATTTAACAACCTTAAAGACAATGCCAAACACCATCAAGCATCTATGCATCCTGATCATCTTCTTTTTAGGAATCGACACTGCTGTTGCGCAGAACACGACGCTAAACAGTTACTCGGTAAAGGACGGGCTATCCAACAGTACGGTAAAGGCTATCTGCCAGGATGAAAAAGGTTACATCTGGGTCGGCACAAAGAACGGACTGAACCGGCTGGATGGCTATGAAATAAAAAACTATTATCACCTGCCAAGCAACGAGGTGAAACAACCAAATGATATTGTAAGCATCACCCGACTATCTGACGGACTTTTCTGGATTGGAACTTTCAGCGGTATCGTCCTCTTCGATCCTCAGCAAGAAAAGTTCATCAACCTGCAAGAGCGGTATGAAGGCAAAGAGTTTCCTTCCTCCGTAGTTGTCGGCCTGCACGAAGACCCCCAGAAAAACATTTGGGTAGCTACCAAACAAGGATTATATGTTTTCAAGAATGACGGTACCTGTTCGTGCGTGAATGACCTTCGCAACACTTACATACACATGATGGCTGCAGCAAATCCATACGCTCTGCTACTGGATGTTGTAAACCAAGGGTTGGCACTTTATGATGTCAGAACCGAGCCCTACAAAATCCTGCACAAGAATGACAAGCGTTTCTCTCTAATGAAAGGATTCACAGACAGCCGGGGACGCATCTGGCTGGGAGAGGAACTAAAAAATTTCTATCAGTACCTCCCTGAACGAGAAGAAATGAGTCCCATCTCATACACCGTGGATCCGGATGTTCCAATAGAAAGTAATTACATCCATGACATCATGGAGTATAACGATTCCACTCTACTTATTGCCACTGACCGAGGTCTGGTAGCTTATGACATCCCACACTCTCACTTCTACACAGAAATAAATCAGCATTTATCCGTAAGGGAGCGTATGATGACCGTTTATAAGGATAACCAGGGAGCCTTGTGGATGGGAACATTCAGCCAGGGAGTCATCTATTACCACCCTAAACTATTTACCTTTACCCACCATTCCCTGACAACCTCAGTCAAACCGACAGTCGGAGTCCAAGTGGTAGGTTCATTGGCCGAATCGCAAGGGAAATTATGGATCGGTCACAGCAAGGGACTGAAGACAATGGATTTAAAGAAACCCGATCTGATAGAAGAAGTCACTATATCCGGAGGAAACTCTCCTAAACATGATACTGACCTATACTACGTCTATCAGAATTCAGAAGACGAACTGTACCTCTATTTCCTAAATATGGGAGTATATTCACTCAACTTGAAAACACGGTCTATCGCTAAAGTAATTACTTCCATGTCTGGCGAAGAGCAAATACGTGCCATGGCAAGGGATGCTGAAAATCACTTATGGATAGCCGAAGACGATTTATCTTATTGGGATGAAAAATCCCAGAAGTTAGACCGGAATCTGTCTACCAACTACAATGCCACCACACGCTACATGCTTACCCAGGATATTCTGCGCCACGGAAATGACATGATAGTAGGAGTCCGTACTAACGGAATATGGATATTCAAGTATCAACCGGAGAAAGCGGAACACTACTTCAAAGGTGAACGAACAGCTTTTGAAGAACTGAACGACAAGAACATAAGTGTGCTTTACGAAGACAAAACGGGAAATATCTGGATTGGTACATACGACAACGGTCTATATAAATGTAATCTTGAAAAGCAGGAAATATATCATTATAATAAGGAGAACGGATTGGTGCATAATTCAATCTGCGGCATTCTGGAAGATAGTATGAGTAAGGACATTTGGATAGCTGCCATCAACGGATTGTCGCAGATCAAGTCCAACGGAATCATTGTGAACTTTACCCGTGGAAATGGATTTCCTTTGAACGAAGTTTCACATAAATCAATGCTGCAAGCCAGCAACGGACACATTTATATCGGTGGCAATAATGGTCTGGCAGAGCTGGACCCAACTCTTCTGGCACATGATGCGGAGACCGCCCCATTCGTACAGGTATCATTAGTAGAATCGTTGAACGCTAAGAATGCACCCGGACATATAGAAATAAACAACTTTGAAAGTGGAGAAAGAGTCGACCTGCCTTATGATAATTCATCCATCCGAATCAAATTCTCAGCACTCGATTTTATTTCTCCCAAAAGTTACAAATATGCCTACCAACTGAAGGGGCTCGACAGGGAATGGCACTTTATTGAAAACAACGAAGTGATCTATTCCAACCTTCCGGCAGGAGACTATACCTTCTGCATCAAGGCATGCAACAACGAAAGTATCTGGAGCATAGTGGAAACAACAATTCCCATCTCCGTACACCCCGCACTTTGGGCCACATGGTGGGCCAAAACCCTATATGTGCTGTTTATCATTATCTTTCTAAGCGTACTGGCCCGCTACTTTTATGAGAAGAAGACGGCTAAATACAAACAGAAGATAGAACAGATAGAGAAGGAGAACATCGAGAAGAACTATCAGATGAGGATAGAACTATTCACTAATTTCTCTCACGAACTGCGCACTCCATTGACCCTAATTACCGGACCGGTTGATGACATTGTAAACGACGCACAACTTCCTTCCGGCTTAAAGTATCCGATGAAGCAAATACAAAAGAACGCCAACCGGCTACTATTGTTAGTCAACCAGCTTATGGACTTCCGCAAATTAGAGCATGGATCCATGCAACTGAAGTTGAGCAGTTTGAATGTACCTGTATTCATATCCGAACAAATAGACAGCTTCTCGGAATTGCTGAATAAGCATGAGCTCACCATCTCGTACTCCAACAACTACTATGGAAATGACTTGTGGGTAGATGTAGACTTAATGAGCAAAGTCATATTCAACCTGCTTTCAAATGCAATCAAACATTCACCGAGAGGGAGCAAAATACAGTTGGTTTCTACCGTTGAGGGAGACGGGGTCATCCTCTCAGTAAAAGATCACGGTGAAGGAATATCTCCAGAAAACCAGTCCAAAGTATTTGATCCTTTCTTCCAGATAGGAAATGGGAACAAAAACGAAATGTTCGGCAGTGGCATCGGACTTAATTTGGTGCAGTATGTAGTAAAGCTACACTCCGGGAGAATCTGGCTGGAAAGCACTCTCGGACAAGGTACTACTTTCTTTATACGCCTGCAATTAGGAAAAGAGCATTATGCTAATTCCAACGTTATCTATACCGATCAGGCCATTACCAATACATTGAAGGTAGAAAAGAACAGTGTACGGTCAGTAGACCCAGATTATCATCAGGAGATGCCTGAAGATCAAGACAACCGCCTGCGGATTCTGGTAGTAGAGGATGATGAGGACATGCGCCAGTACATTGTCTCCAAATTATCCAGAGTCTACAATGTGCAGGAGGCATCCAACGGGAAAGTTGCTATAGACATCGCCAAAGAGTATATGCCCGATTTAATAGTCAGTGACATCATGATGCCTGTAATGGATGGATTAGAACTCTGCCGCATCGTGAAAGACAACATGACGTTAGCGCATATTCCTGTCGTATTGCTGACTGCCAAAAGCCTGGAAGAGCATATAAAGGATGGTTATCAGGCATTGGCCGATGACTATGTATTAAAACCATTCAATGCGCAAATCTTATTAGCCAAAATAGAAAGCCTCATCAGAAACAGAAAGAAGTTAAGAGACTTATTTTGCCGGAAACTGGAAACTGCAGAAGTTCCTGTAGAGGAAATCACGGAAGAAGACCCGTTCATGCAAAAACTGGTGGAATTAATTACAAAGAATGCACAAGACCCGAATCTTTCCATGGAAATGCTATACAATGAACTGGGCATGAGCCGTACCCAATTTTTCCGAAAAATAAAAGCAATATCCGATCTGTCTCCAAACAAACTTATAGTAAATATCCGGATGAAAATGGCGGTGGAGAAGTTTCGTGCCGGTGGTATGACTATTGCAGAGGTGGCCTATGAAGTGGGCTTTTCCGACCCAGCCTATTTCAGCAAGGTATTTAAGTCCGTATTCAACCAGACTCCCACTGAATATATCAAGAATATTGGTAAATAATCCGTTCCAGGTCTAAAATACAAGCCTTTGACACTATTTTCATAGTCTGTCAAAGGCTTTTCGGCTAAGTTTGCAGAAAAATTATGCAACACTTGAGACCATGAAGAACCACATTATTGTTTTATTCTTAGTATTGCTCTTTGCGAAAACAGGTCATGCACAACCGGCCAATCTTTCCAAGGAGAATCCGGTGCAATTCTCCCGGAAAGATTGCATCAACTTGTCCATATACGACTGGCCCCGTACGCTACTAAGCTATCCGATTCATTTTGCAGAAACACTAAAATCCGAATCGGAACTAGACTTGTTCGATAATAAACAGAAGAAATCGGTTCCTTTCCAGTTATCGGACAAAGTTATCAGAGACGGTAAACTGGAATCTGCTGTCATCAATTTCTTTACAGCATTGCCAAGTGGAGGAGATTTTGACTATACGCTATACGTTAGAAAGAGTGGTACAGCCCGGCAAGATTCTCCAGTTACAATCCTCAAGCAAAAAACGACTTGGTTAATCAGTGACGGAAACTTCGGAGTAGAAATCCCCGCAGGAGGAATTTATCAAATGGATGCAATCCCTGCACCTGTTATTTCTATCTTGGATAAGCAACAAAAAACAGGCAATAACAAATTGTATCCCGGGCGCCTCGCCGTAAAGGAAATAAAAACAACTGTTCTGGAATCCGGAGACCTATTTGCAGAATGTGGCATACTCTACACATTAAACAATAATGCATCTTATTATGCCAAAGTAAAAATTGTACAAGGATATCCTTTTGTCATCCTTGATGAGCAAATGGAAAATATCTCAAAACAGGATGAAGTGTTTGTCGACATGGAATGGAGCGACTTCCATCCAACCCATCGCTACGGAAACTGGGACAGACAAAAAGAAGTATCCATAAACGGAGGTTTACCCATTGACCAGCCTATATATACCAGCTGGTGTCAGGAAGATCCGCACTGGACAGGAATGGGCTGGATAGAAGAACCTGCCAAACAAATGCTATACCGCCTTTTACCATTCGGCGGAAATTCCACGCGCGAACAAGTACCCGCTATCTCTTTTTGGGAAACACAAAAAGGTGCCAAAGAGTTAGGTGTCTTTGTTTACGACCATAACCGATGGAACGACCGGCAATACGGCATCTGGCAGCCAACTCCCGATTTATCGGTTTACTTCCGGTACGACAATCGTAAATTATACTTCAAATATCCGCTTTGTTCCGGCAGTCGCTCCACTGCCCTGACCTTCTACAGCATTGAAGAAAAACAAGGCGCAGTCGACAAGTTCAATAAAGCGATTGATGAGATATCTGCCCGAGGTGGTTCCGACCACTCCAACGAAATGGGATTTCGCTATGCAATGTTACTACATCGCCAATATGCGCTATTAAGTTTAAATAAGGTGAAAGATTGGGTTCTGGAGTATCCGGTTAATGCCAAGCATCCGGATACTCCTTTTACAGGGAAAGCTCAATCGCCAACAGTGGAAGAGTTTTACCGGCAAATAACCACCTCCCCCATGACTTATTATATGACGGGCTTAAACGGCTTTCCAGGCATTCACTCCATTTCCCATCGTCCGCTCTTCGGTAGCTGGGTAGAAGATTATCTGGCATTGTATAAACAGCTGACGGAACAACAGAAAAAGACCGTAGACGGCCTGCTGCTGATATCTGCCTACGTCAATACATTGGAAGCGATGAATACCATCCGTACCTCATTGGCCGGAACGGCAAACATGGCAGCAGACGGTTGGGCTGTGCCCGGCCAGATGGCCTTCCTCTATCCGGAACATCCCATGGCAAAAGAATGGGCGGACTTCTTCGAGAAAACCCTCGAAATATATGGAATCTTCTATACACGGCCCGAAGTGCCAACCTTTGAATCCAATGGCGGACGCTGGGTGGAAAGTCTAGGCATCTACAATTGGGCCTTCCTACGTCCTACTTCCGCCACCAATATAGCCTTAAAAGTATTTGATGGAAAGAACCGTTTTGCCGGAAAATACATGGCACAACGGGGACAATGGATGCTGGATATGATGACTGCCCCTGTTCTCTATAAAAATAAGATACCGGAAAGAGGCTACCCTCCCCACGGTGCTCATGGCGGCGGAAGGTTTGTACCCCGGTATGCTCAAGTTTATCAATTGGCAGACTGGATGCAATACTACAATCCTCTTTTGGCAGAACATCTGTACTGGACCGGTGCAATGGGCCCCGGAGTCGAGACCAAAGATATCCATACTAATTGGAGTAATGTGCACAAGCAGCAATATCCGGGCAATAATCTCGGGACCAATCCTCACTTAAGAAGCAAGAAGTACACCGGACACGGCATCGTACTACGTGCCGGAGTAAATACGGAAGAAGAATTATCCATCCACTTGAACCAAGTAGACAAAGGACCAAACTACCGTTGGGGACACCAAGGCCAGGGAAATTCCGGAGGGCTCTACTTCTATGCCAAAGGCAAAATCTACACCGGACACGAGAACGAAGCGGCAGGCGACCACATGCAGAACAACCTGGATGGTGTCACCAACTTCGGAGTGATGAAGAACGGTGCATTCTGCAACATCGGGATGAACGAACTTGTAGCACCACTCTATGACTTAGATATCGTTCAGTTGGCCGAACTCCGTTCCGCCACTGGAGAAAACAGTTTCGCCTGGCCGGAATACTTGTCACGTAGTGTCATGCTAGTAGGTACAGACTATTTCCTGCTTTACGACCAGACCGGAACGAACTGGAGAGCCGGCGCACGCTTTTCCTGGTTCGTGCAGAAACAAGACGAATTCCCACAAATCGTGTTCTTTGGCAAGAAAGCTGCAAACGCCAACTGGACCAAAGGGGAAACCAATCACTCCAAAGGATTCTACCGGGATGCGGACGGCTCATTGCTAACACTTGTCTCACACAAGCAAGGAGAAGTCACCGTTCAAAAAGGAAAAGCTGTCAACCCGGCTTTGCTGAAAGGAACGAATATCTATGAATTCGTACCCGAAGAGAAAGATGCTCCTACCAATGTTCTGCATATCAAAGCCCCCCACAGCATGGATATCATCTTCCGTGACGGCACGGAGATTAACCACCGGACAGAAAAAGAGACCTTCATCGGAGAAGCCGGAGTCATCCGGCGGATGGATGACGGTACCCTGCAGCTTGCCTTGATGAAAGGTAGGAGTCTTTCCGCTGACGGGTTCTCCATCGAATTGTCAGAAACAGGAACGGCCATTGCCATGACCCGTACAAGCGTAAACACCTGCAAAGGACGTTACAAAAGCGATGGAAAAGCAAAGCTGACCTTAAAAGGATTAGCCGGAGGCAAACTCTATATAGACGGCATTGCCTGCCGGGGGACAACAGACATTTCCCTGCCCGAAGGAGAACATACCATCGAATATGCCCGCGAAGTAACTCCAATGCCGACCTACATTACCGATACGGAGTATACTACCAACGGAGCGCTTATTTATCTGAATATACCGGCATCCGCCCCCAAAGTAAGAATAGAAATATCGGAAGATAACGCCAAGACTTGGAAAGCAGTCGGCACGACGGGCAAGAGCATTTATAAACTGGCTCCGCAACCCGTCGGAAAGATACACGTCCGTGCCATATCCCTTAACGGAAAGCGCACCGCCGACTTCGCCCAAGAATATCCGGTTTATACAACCAGCCGACCACCGCATTACCCGGAAGGTCTGCACTTGACATTGGATAACAACCAGGTAAGCCTCTCATGGGGAAAAGTACTCGGTACACAGACATACCGCCTCTATCGGAGAAAAGCGGGAGATACAACTTTTACACTTCTATACGAAGGTAAAGCCAATGAATATACCGATGCCACCGCAACAGGAGTCGTCAAGTCTTGTCCGTATCCCGGCAAACAGGACAATGCGAACTTCAAAAGTGACGCGTTCACCGTCTACGAATACGCAGTCACCGCCGGTAATGGCTATGGCGAAAGCCTAAAATCTCCGGTTGCAGACACCCATCCGGCATCTTGGGCCAACTGGTATCCGGATACAGAACTGAGATACAAACGTACTTCCGCATTCTGGATGGAGCCATACGTCCCCGCCGCAATGACACCCGAAAAGTATTATCCGAATTAATAATATAAAAATACAAGAAGATATGAAAAGTAGATTATTCACAGCAGCATTGACCGCATTGGCCTTGGCATCTTGCACCCCAAAGCAGAACGGGTATTTCGACAACCTTCCCCAAGAAGCCGACCCCGTAGAGATAGGAAACAAGATTACGAACCGATTCCTGGAACAAAGGCACTCTCAGTATGGCAGCCCGCTACGCGTCAACGAACCGAGGACACAAATCACCTATCCCGATGTATGCACATGGCTGGGCGGACTTTGGTTTGCCCAAGAGACGAACAATCAAGAACTTACAGAACGGCTGAAAGCCCGTTTCGAACCCTTGTTCACTACTGAAGCCTACCTGCAACCCAAGCCCAACCATGTGGACAACAATGTGTTCGGCGCCGTTCCCCTGGAACTCTACCTGCAAACCGGTGAAGAGCGCTATAAAGATTTGGGCATGATGTACGCCGACTCTCAATGGGACTTGCCTGAAGGCTGGAAGCTGAAGGAAGGAGAAACTCTGCAAAGCAATATGTATGGCGACTTCGTTGATGCCGACATCTGCCAGCCCGAACAAAAGGCATGGGCAGACAAAGGCTACTCCTGGCAAACCCGCTTTTGGCTGGACGACATGTATATGATAACTACTATCCAGGCACAAGCCTACCGCGTGACCAAGGACCGCAAGTACATAGACCGTGCCGCACGCGAAATGGTACTCTACCTGGATTCCATCCAGCAACCTTCCGGCCTGTTCTATCATGCTCCTACAGCCCCCTTCTGCTGGGGACGCGGTAACGGATGGATGGCAGTAGGCATGTCTGAATTGCTCCGTATGCTACCGGAAGACAATCCCGACCGTGCAGCCATCATGAAAGGCTACCTCAAAATGATGGAGAAGCTGAAAGATACCCAGGACGAAAACGGCATGTGGAAGCAAGTGGTGGACGATGTCACCATGTGGGAAGAAACTTCCGGTTCTGCCATGTTTACTTACGCCATGATTACGGGGGTCAAAAAAGGGTGGTTGCCCGCAGAAGAATACGGCCCCGTTGCCCGGAACGGCTGGATAGCTCTGGCTCATTACGTCAATGACAAGGGCGATGTAGAAGCCGTATGTGAAGGCACCATATTGGGAGACAACAGCGACCACTACCGCAACCGCAAGCCGCTGACAGGCGACCTCCACGGACAAGCCCCCGTTTTATGGTGTGCTCATGCACTACTTACCAAATAAAATCACGTTCTTTGCACCACTAACCTCGAAAAGAGATGAAAAACATACAATCAATACCCCGATATGCTTTATTGGCTGCCTCTTTCTTGTGCACACTTTCGCTGTGTGCACAAGAAAAAGCACCTGAACGGATGACTCGCAACGAAATGAAACAAGAGATCATCCGCCATACACAAATCAAAGACAATGTCACCTTCTATCATAGTAACGACAAGGACATCTATGTCGCATACGATCTGATAGCCTCAGGCGATAAAGCCAAAATGCTGCAAGGCAAAAATCTCATGTTAGGCATCTTAGATGCCTTCGAAGCCAACATAGGCCAACCGAAGACCTTGGAAGTCTCTTTCTTCGCCCGCGAAAAATTCTTCGACGGCATACGCCTGCTCAAGGAAAACAAACTGATGGATGCCGAACTCAACCGATTGGCCGAAGCCCTGGCAAGCCGCATCAGTTTCTGTGAGGAGCGCGGCCCCAACAACCGTGCCGCCAACTTTGCCATGGGCGCACTGGCCGCCGCCAAACTATTCCCCAAACATAAAGATGCCAAACTGTGGAAAGCATACGCCGAAGCTGTTTGGAATGATTGGTATGAACCCGGAGACAGTTACGAACCTGCATACGTAGCCCATAATATTCCACGTCTGATAGCTTTAGGAGTAAAGTTAGGCAAGCAGAAAGAACTGAAAAGCGACAAACTAAAGCAGGTTTATTACAAGTTCAGAAACCACGTCAGTTCCTCCGGTTTGGTATGTTCTACCGGAGACGGAGAACCCTACGACCAAGAATCATACGTAAAAGCCTTCGCGGCAATCATGGAAGTTTGTCCCGACCCCACCATCCTGTGGGCACTCAAGAAGACCTACCTGGCAGGCAACATGAAAACCGGGCGGCTGCCGGAAGAGGCTTTCCGGAAAACTTACCCGCAATACGCTGACATGCCGGTGGAAGTGCCCGACATGCAGGCTTCCGTGCAATGCCTCTTCCCTGCCACTTATCAAAGCAAGGACCGGCTCATCCTGGCCCCTTCGCGCGAGGACGGAGCCCCGTTTGCGCAGTTCTGGATTCAGGACGACTGTAATGTCCTTTATCATGGCGGCATCTCCGATACTCGCGGCGACTTGATACACTACGAAGTGGACGGCACCCTGATTATGGCCGACCGCGGCCGTTATGAATGGCCGGCATGGAACAATACGCTGCTCGTCTCCGAACCGGATGCCCAATATCCTTTCCGCCAGACTACCGGAGTCTATTCAGGCCGATGGTATCACTCTTCCGCCAATATGCGCGTAGCCCGGGGATATATGCCTTCGGAACGATATGCAATCAACTCCAAAAAGTCAACCGATGTGCATTATGCCTTGACAGACAAGAAAGCGCCTTACGGCTATATGTGGGGAAATCCGGAAGCTGTAGCCGGCAATAACGACCGGATAGACCTGCACGAAATCCGCCTGGAATTCGCCCTGCTTCCCACCGGGGGAGAAGAAGCGGTAGGCAAAGTATTCCCCGGACGGACTTGGTTCGGCGGATATGAATACCGCAATGTATGCCCTTCGGAGGTTCCCGTCGACATCTACATCAGCGACCTTTTCATCGCGGGCGACAAAGGAGAAAGAGTACTCGTACCCTTCGACAAACTGACCGACAAGTTGTCGTTCGGTTTCGTGGCCCCCGACAAGACGCAGCAGTTCCCCGAAACGGAACTGCCCAAGGAAGATTATGCCATTGTGACGGATGCGGAAACCGGTAAACAAGTGCTGCGCATCCGCACCCGCTACGGGCGCACCGTGCTACGCATCAAGACGGACGAGCAAATCAACGTAAACGAAGACTACAGCCGCATCGGATTGTCTTACAAATACGTCACCCCCATCAAAGGATGGACGCGCGTGCCTATCCTGATTGCCTTCAATGACAATAACATGAAGCACAACCTGCGTCTGGACCGCCAACAAGGCGGCATTCTGACCGATGCCTGTGCCGAGAACAAAGGCAAAGACAGTTACGGCTACGCCTCCTACAAAGAAATCTGGACGCACGACTCGTCCTGGAAGAGAAGCACCCTGCTGACTGAGGAAGGTTTCCTGATTGTGCTGGATGAGTTCCTGCCTGGAAAGAACGCCGACGGACTGGTGGCCGGTCCCGTATGGCATGTACCTTCCGCCCCCCGTTGCGGCAATTCGGATGGAGCGACGGCCAATTGGTTCGATGCCTCCCTGCGTCACTACCCCGCACAAGCACGGGCATTCACCAACAAGTACGGCGAAGGGGAGAAATGCCTGTTCGTAGCTTTCGACGCACCTGCAGGCCATGAGAACGGCATCCAATACCAGCCCAAACACTGGAAGAACGATGACTATGCCATCTACAGCAAATGCCCGCTGGAAGCAGAAAAGCCCATACGCTGGCTGTCGGTACTGATTCCACACTCCAAAAGCATGGATGCTATCAAGTTTTCTCGCGACGTAAAGATCGAGAATTTGGGAAACAAAGGTTATAAAGTCAGCATCCAATGGCAACAAAATAACCTGGAAATCAACATGGGAATCGGCAATGAATGGGGAGTCACACGCAATAAATAAGAAATATTCATGAAGACAATACATCAGTTCATAGCAGGTTGCCTTGCTTTGTCGGGGGCATTCACCGCTCTTTGCGGATGCAACGCTCCGCGCCCCTTGGAAGAATTTGCCTTAGAGAATCCCTTGAACATCAGCCGTGAAGACGAATCCCTGATACTTACACGTGCACAGTTAAAACCTGCTGATAACCGTCTTCTGCCCGCCGTCGCCAATGAACAAGGAGAGTATATTCCTTGCCAGCTCGACGACCTTGACGGAGACGGGATGTGGGATGAACTGGCATTTATATATACCTTCGCCCCTGCGGAGAAAGCAAGCCTGAAAGTGAAATGGCTCAAGGCGGGAGAATATCCTTCGTTCACTCCCCGCACCAACGTCCGCTACGGCAAGATGAACACCCCTGGCGTGATTGATGCCCTGATCCGCGACTCACACGGCAAGTATAACCTTCCCCGTGGTGCCGAAGGCTATCCCTACCAAATGGACGGCCCCGCTTGGGAGAACGACCGGATGGGGTTCCGCCAATACTTCGACGGACGTAATTGCTGTGACGTCTTCGGCAAGCGCGTCCCCGAAATGGTGCTGGACACCGTAGGCATCAGTGCAGAAGGATGTCCGGCAAACACCTATCAAGTGTTGCGCGAATGGGGTTGCGACATTATGAGTGCAGCCAACTCTTTCGGGTTGGGCGGACTGGCCATGCAGACGCCGGATAGCCTGGTGAGGATGGGAGTCCCCTACGACCTTACGGAAGATGTCATAGATTCCACCTATTACGAACTGGTCACAAAAGGTCCTGTCCGCTCCATCTTCCGCCTGAAGTACAAAGGCTGGCAGATAAAGGAGCATAAAATAGACCTTTGCGAAGAAATAGGCATCTGGGCAGGCCGGTACGGATATGAAAAGAGAGTATGGACTTCTGCCCTGCCGGAGCATTACCAATTGGTGACAGGCGTTATCAACAACCTGAACGCACAGCCTTTTATAGAAGAAGAATACGAGGGAAAGCAGCATGCCATACTCACCCACGACAAGCAAACAGTGAACGGCAGTTTCTACTTCGGCATGGGTATCCTGATACCCACCGCCAATCTGGTAGAAACTTTCCACACTCCGGAAGAGAATGCCGACATCCTGAAAACTTGGTGCGTAAAAATGAAGCCCGATGCCGACGGGACATACAGCTACCGGGCTTACGCCGCATGGGAACTGAGGGACGAACGGTTCCGCGAACGGGAAGCGTTTGTTTCATTGATAGCCCATGAGGCACAATGCATGAACCACCCCATCATCACTCACCTCTAACCTGCAAAAGAGACATGAAGAAACTGTTCATCACCACCCTGCTCTTCCTGACCTGTTCTCTGTCACTCTGCGGACAAGTGTACATAGGTGCAGCCTATTACCCGGAACAAGTGGAAATAGAACAAGTGAAAAAGGATGCCCGCCTCATGCAGGAGGCACACTTCAACGTGGCTCGCATGGGAGACTTCGCCTGGCACAGCATGGAACCCAAGGATGGAACGTTCACACTGGAATGGTTGGATCATGCTGTCCGGACACTGTCACAGCACGGCATACAGTCATTGTTGTGCACCCCCACCGCCGCCATCCCCAAATGGATGCACGACGCACACCCCGACATCATGATGGTAGAGGCTAACGGAATGAGAAAGCCCTACGGACGCCGCCGGCATGCCTGCCTGAACAACGAAATCTACCGCCAATATTGCGTACGCATCGCCCGCACACTGGCCGAACGTTACAAGGATAACCCCTCCGTCATCGGCTTCCAGATAGACAACGAACCGGGCACCGAGGATCCCTATTGCTATTGCCACGAATGCTTGAAGAAATTCAAGCTATGGCTACAGAAAAAGTATCAGACCATAAAAGCTTTGAACCAAGCCTGGGGTACCGTCTTCTGGAGCGAGACTTTGGATGACTTTGAGCAAGTATGGCTGCCCCGCCGGATGGACAGTCCCTGCATCTATCTGGACTATCAGCGCTTCAATTCGGACATGGCACTGGAGTTCATCGCCTTGCAACGGGATGCCGTGAAGGCCGTGGCTCCGAATATGACAATCACCACCAACATCGGGGGCAGCGGCTTCGTCACCACCATGGACCTCTACCGGCTCTCCGATGCCTGCGATGTACTCTCGTTTGACAATTATCCTGTGAACGTCACCCTCGAAAGCCTCTACGGCAACGAGCAAGGACTTCCTTTCGACCCCGCCATGACATCTTTTGCCATGCAGATAGTGCGGGGAGGAAAGGCCAGATCGATTTGGGTGCCCGAAGCGCAGATAGGCCGGACGGCACTGACCCAGAAGGAGATTGTGAAACCCGGCTTCCCTCGCCTCTGGAGCCATCAGCAACTGGCCTACGGATGCCACTTATCCGTCTTCTTCCCTTTCCGCGCCTTCCCCTCGGGACATGAGCAATTGATGGCAGGCGTAGTGGAATCGGACAACGCGAAGCGAACCAAATTCTACGAACTGCAACAGACTGCTGCCGAGATACAGGAAGTTTATGCCCGCACAGGCGAGTTACTGCCGACAGCCCGGGCCGCCATCATCCGCGACTTCCAGACGGACTGGGCTTTTGAGAACGGCTACACCTTCTGCCCCGACCTGAAATACCTGCGCGAAGTATACCACTACTATCACGCCCTCCGCACCCGGGGAGTGATGACGGATGTGGTTTCCTCACAATCGGATCTGACAAGATACGGGCTGATTGTAGTACCTTATCTTGCCATTGCCTCTCCCAACTTCTGCCGTCGGCTGGAAGAGGCCGCCTCGCGGGGGGCTGTCGTCCTACTGACTTGCGTGAGTGGCGTGCGCGACATTCACCTACATAAGGAGGATGCCCCGGTAACCACTGCCCTACAACGGCTGGCCGGCATCGAAGTGGAAGAGCAGGAAGCCTTGTTCGGTCGCAAAGCAGGTAGCCTGACCTACGACGGACTCACGGGCGAGTGTCGCTTCTGGTTCGACCAGCTGCGCCTCACCACCGCCCGGCCGCTTGCATCGTTCAGTGGAAACTATTTTGCCGGAAGCGCGGCCATCACGTGCAATAACTATGGCAAGGGGCGAGTCTATTACGTAGCCACCGTACCCGAACAAAGTATCATCGACAAACTGACGGAAGAAGCCATTGCTGCCTCATCCATCAGACCGCTGGCTCAATGCAGTCACCCACAGGTAGAAATCTCCGAACTGAAAAATACCTCCGGAAGGCAGTACATCTATGCCATCAACTTCTCCTACGAAGAACAAACAATCAGCGTCAATGCTCCGGTAACAGATATCAAAACCCGTGAGAAGTATTCTGCATCGGTAACGGTAAAAGCAATGGACTACATGATTATGCAAGTAAGATAACAGATATTTTATTTAGATTATATCAGCAAAAGAATCACACATCATGAAAAAGAATCTCATCGCCTGCCTAAGCCTTGCAGGCATCCTGTCCCTCTCCTCCTGTTCTTCAAAGAAGCAATCGGATAATTGGGGAGACAAACTGACCCAATATGTAGTAGAAGAATACATGCCTGCCAAAGATTACATCTGGAACTGGAATGAAGCCGTCTTTCTGAAATCGGTCGTAATGCGCTGCGAAAACAATCAGGATAAAGACTACCTGTTCCCCTACATACAAACAGCCGTCGAAGCCACATTCCAAGATGCCAACGGCCTGCATCCCAACGCCGTCATTTCCGGCTTAGGATTGGCCTACCTGGCACAAGCCACCGGCGATGCCCGCTATAAGGCCAAAGCCTTCGAAGTCTTCGAACAATACCTGAACATCCCCCGCGCCAGCAACGGCGGCGTCTCCCACCGCGAAGAAGTCATCGAACTATGGGACGACACTGTATATATGGTAGGCGAATTCCTGATGCAGATGTACAAGCTGACCGGCGACAAAGCCTTCCTCCTCGAAGCCATCGCCCAACTGCAAAAGCATGCCGAGAAGCTGGAAGACCCGGCAACCGGACTGTGGTATCATGGCTGGGATAACGACACCATCCCCTCGCAAGACCCTTGCTGCCAGCCCGGCTGGGCCGAGAACCCCAACCGCCGCAACAACGAATTCTGGGGACGCGGCAATGGCTGGATCGTCATGACCCTGGCCGACCTGCTGGAACTGCTGCCCAAAGATGACGAAAACTACTCTTACCTGAAGACCTCCCTCATCAAGAAGCTCGACACCCTCTACCCCTTGCAGGACGAGAAAACCGGACACTGGTACCAATTGCCCGTCTATCCCGGCGAAACGGGCAACTTCATCGAAAGCTCCTGCACCGCCATGTTTGCCTATGCAGCCGCCAAAGGCATCGCACTGGGAATAGTGCCCGCAGATAAATTCATGCCCACAATAGAACGCGCCTACAACGGTTTGGAAGCCAACAGTCTGCAATCTGCCGGTCAATATCTGAAGATGAAGAACATCTGCGGCGGCACTTGTATCGGCGATAAAGAGTACTATTACAACAGAGACATAGTAGACGCGCGGGCATACGCTTTCGGCATAGCTGTCATGTTCTACGACCAATACCGGCAACTGACGGTACAATAGCCCGTCTCTCCACAGAAGAAGTATATATAGGCATCACCTATTACCCTTCAGAAGCAGAACACTATCGGCCTTCTCCTTGAACACTATTCCCCTCGATGCACAAGATGCCATCTTGTGTAGCATAAGATGCCATCTTGAGCAGCATAAGATGCCATCTTGTGCATCGAAGGGAATAGGGGGAGAGATGACAGCAAAGGGAGATACGGATGACAAGCAATAATGATGCAAAGAAAAGCAATATTTGGCGTACGTGGAAAGTGCCCTTTATCAGCCCCATACGCCCCTTTGTTCGCTTTATTTAAGTAAAAAGATTCGCTATCTGAAAAATGTTTCGTACTTTTGTCTCCAAATTGAGTGAAATATAGCGAAATGAACGTATTAGAACTAAGTGAACAGGAAATCATTCGACGCAACAGTCTGAATGAACTTCGCGCGATGGGCATCGAGCCCTATCCCGCAGCAGAGTATGTAACCAATGCTTTTTCTACCGATATTAAAGCTGAATTCAAAGACGAAGCAGAGCCCCGCCAAGTGTCCGTTGCCGGACGTATCATGAGCCGCCGCGTCATGGGAAAAGCATCTTTCATCGAATTGCAGGATTCCAAAGGACGCATCCAGGTGTACATCACCCGCGATGACATCTGTCCGGGAGAAGACAAGGAGATGTACAACACCGTGTTCAAACGTTTGCTCGACTTAGGCGACATCGTCGGCATCGAAGGATTCGTATTCCGCACCCAGATGGGCGAAATCAGTATCCATGCCAAGAAGTTGACCGTGCTCTCCAAGAGCCTCCGCCCGCTGCCTATCGTGAAATATAAAGACGGCGTAGCCTACGACTCGTTCGATGACCCCGAACTGCGCTACCGCCAACGCTACGTCGACCTGATTGTGAACGACGGCGTAAAGGAAAACTTCCTGAAACGTGCCATCATCATCAAAACCATGCGTGCCGTGCTGGACGAAGCAGGCTATACCGAGGTAGAAACCCCGATCCTGCAATCCATCCCCGGTGGTGCCAGCGCCCGCCCCTTCATCACCCACCACAACTCGCTGGATATGGACTTGTATCTGCGTATCGCCACCGAGCTTTACCTGAAGCGGTTGATCGTAGGCGGTTTCGAAGGTGTATATGAAATCGGAAAGAACTTCCGTAACGAGGGTATGGACAAGAACCACAACCCGGAGTTCACCTGCATGGAGCTCTACGTACAATATAAGGATTACAACTGGATGATGAGCTTCACCGAGAAGTTGCTGGAGCGCATCTGCATCGCCGTAAACGGCTGTACGGAAACCGAAATCGACGGCAAGACCATCAGCTTCAAGGCTCCCTACCGTCGTCTGCCCATCCTGGATGCCATCAAGGAGAAGACCGGACACGACCTCAACGGCAAGAGCGAAGACGAAATCCGCCAGATATGCAAGGAACTGAATATGGAGATAGACGACACGATGGGCAAAGGCAAGCTGATAGACGAAATCTTCGGCGAGTTCTGCGAAGGTACCTTCATACAGCCCACCTTCATCACCGACTATCCCGTAGAAATGAGTCCGCTCACCAAGATGCACCGCAGCAAACCGGGCTTGACCGAACGCTTCGAGCTGATGGTAAACGGCAAGGAACTGGCCAACGCATACAGCGAGCTGAACGACCCGATAGACCAGGAAGAACGTTTCAAGGACCAGTTGCAACTGAGTGAGAAGGGCGATGACGAAGCCATGTTCATCGACCAGGACTTCCTGAAAGCGTTGCAATACGGCATGCCTCCCACATCGGGCATCGGCATCGGCATCGACCGCTTGACCATGTTGATGACGGGCAAGGCGTTCATCCAGGAGGTGCTCTTCTTCCCGCAGATGCGTCCCGAGAAGGTTACTCCGAAAGATGCTCCCGCCAAATTCATGGAACTGGGCATCTCCGAAGACTGGGTACCCGTTATCCAAAAGGCAGGCTACAACCTGGTAAGTGATATGAAAGACGTGAATCCGCAGAAGCTCCACATGGATATCTGTGGCATCAACAAGAAATATAAATTGGAACTGGCAAACCCGAGCGTTAACGACGTACAGGGTTGGATCAATTCAATTAAAGATTAATAATGAAAAATGAAAAGAGGATAGGAAGCTACCTTTTCTCTTTTCATTTTTCACTTTTCATTATTAATTCAATATGAAACTACCCGGTAAGATAGCCATCATGGGCGGAGGAAGTTGGGCAACAGCCATTGCAAAGATGGTACTGGCCCAAGCGGAGTCGATAAATTGGTATATGCGGCGAGACGACCGTATTACCGACTTCAAACGACTCGGTCACAACCCTGCCTACCTGACGGGAGTCAAATTTGACACCAAGCGTATCAACTTCAGCTCCAACATCAACGATGTGGTGAAAGAGTCTGATACACTTATCTTCGTAACCCCCTCCCCTTATCTGAAGTCGCACCTGAAAAAGCTGAAGACTAAAATAAAGGATAAATGCATCATCACAGCTATTAAAGGTATTGTGCCCGACGACAACCTGATTGTATCGGAGTACTTCACCAAAGAATATGGCGTACCGGCCGAAAACATCGCTGTACTGGCAGGTCCCTGCCATGCAGAGGAAGTGGCTTTGGAACGCCTTTCTTATTTGACCATCGCTTGTCCGGACACCGACAAGGCTTGTTCCATCGCCCGCCGACTGGCAAGTTCGTTCATCAAGACGTCCGTCAGTAACGACGTGGTGGGGATAGAGTACAGCTCGGTATTGAAGAACGTATATGCCATTGCCGCCGGCATCTGCAGCGGACTGAAATATGGTGATAACTTCCAGGCAGTGCTGGTGTCCAATGCCATACAAGAGATGAACCGCTTCCTGCAAACGGTGCATCCGCTGAACCGAAACGTGAATGATTCTGTTTACTTAGGCGACCTGCTGGTGACGGCGTATTCCAACTTCAGCCGCAACCGTACGTTCGGTACGATGATTGGCAAAGGCTACTCCGTGAAGAGTGCGCAGATAGAGATGGAAATGATAGCCGAAGGCTACTACGGCACAAAGTGTATCAAAGAAATCAACAAGCACTTCCATGTCAACATGCCGATAGTGGATGCCGTTTACAACATCTTGTACGAGCGTATCTCGCCGATGATTGAAATTAAGCTGCTGACGGACTCGTTCCGATAGCAGCAATATAAAGATAAAACGAATACTGAATTTAAAACTTGGAATATTATGATTAGTTTGAACATTGAAAAGACTTTTGGATTCATTTCCAAAGAAAACGTCTTCGCCTATGAAGCCCAAGTAAAGGCTGCACAGGAAGCATTGGAGAATGGTACCGGTAAGGGTAACGATTTCTTAGGCTGGCTGCACCTCCCCTCCTCCATCAGCAAGGAGCATCTGGCTGACCTGAAGGCTACTGCACAGGTAATGCGCGACAACTGCGAAGTGGTAATCGTTGCCGGCATCGGCGGAAGCTACCTTGGCGCACGTGCGGTGATCGAAGCATTGTCAAACAGCTTCACCTGGTTGCAGGACAAAAAGACTGCTCCGGTCATTCTGTACGCCGGACACAACATCGGTGAAGATTATCTGTACGAACTTACCGAATACCTGAAGGACAAGAAATTCGGCGTTATCAATATCTCCAAATCAGGAACAACGACCGAGACTGCTTTGGCTTTCCGTCTGCTGAAGAAGCAATGCGAAGACCAGCGCGGCAAGGAGATGGCAAAGAAGGTTATCGTAGCCATCACGGACGCCAAGAAGGGTGCTGCCCGCATCACTGCCGATAACGAAGGCTATAAATCCTTCATCATCCCCGACAATGTAGGCGGACGTTTCTCTGTACTGACTCCGGTAGGTCTGTTGCCTATCGCAATTGCCGGTTTCGACATTGAGAAGCTGGTGGCTGGTGCAGTGGCTATGGAGAAGGCTTGCGGAAAAGATGTTCCGTTTGCCGAGAACCCGGCTGCTATCTATGCCGCTACCCGCAACGAGCTTTACAAGAATGGCAAGAAGATTGAAATCCTCGTGAACTTCAATCCCAAATTGCACTACGTAAGCGAATGGTGGAAGCAGCTTTACGGAGAATCGGAGGGTAAGGAAAACAAGGGTATCTTCCCTGCTGCCGTAGACTTCTCAACCGACCTGCACTCTATGGGACAATGGATTCAGGAAGGCGAACGCACCATCTACGAAACCGTGATCTCTGTAGAAAAGACACAGCACTCCCTGCAAGTTCCTTCGGATGAAGCCAACCTCGACGGCCTGAACTTCCTGGCCGGCAAGCACGTGGACGAAGTGAACAAGATGGCCGAACTGGGAACTCAGTTGGCCCACGTAGACGGCGGTGTACCCAACATGCGTATCGTTATCCCCGCATTGAACGAAGAGAGCATCGGCGGTCTGCTGTATTTCTTTGAAATCGCTTGCGGCATCAGCGGTTACATCCTGGGCGTGAATCCTTTCAACCAACCGGGTGTAGAAGCATACAAAAAGAATATGTTTGCACTGCTGAACAAGCCGGGTTACGAAGAAGAGTCAAAAGCTATCCAGGCAAGACTGTAAAAACAGGTAAATATTATAGAAGCGCGGAACTCCATTATCCGCGCTTTTTTTGTACCTTAGTGGGCGCTAAACAACAAATGATATGACAAAAAAAGAAGCTATAAAAGTATTCCATGATAAGAAGATCAGAACTGTTTGGGATGACGAGCAGGAGAAATGGTACTTCTCAATAGTAGATGTGGTTGCTGTCTTGACTGACAGTGTAGACCCCGCTGCGTATTGGCGTAAGTTGAAACAAAGACTTAAAGAAGAAGGAAATGAAACCGTGACGAATTGTCACGCTTTGAAAATGCAAGCTGCCGACGGCAAAATGCGGCTTACTGATGTCGCTGATACCGAGCAACTATTCCGCCTCATCCAGTCCATCCCTTCTCCCAAAGCCGAACCTTTCAAACTCTGGATGGCCCAAACTGCCAAAGAGCGCCTCGACGAGATGCAAGATCCGGAACTTACCATCGACCGTGCTATGATGGAGTACAAAGCATTAGGCTATTCTGATAATTGGATCAACCAACGGCTCAAAACCATTGAGGTACGTAAAGAGTTAACCGATGAATGGAAGCGGAACGGGATGCAAGAAGGCGTTCAGTTTGCCGCACTCACAGACATCATCTATCAAACCTGGGCAGATAAAACAGCCAAAGAATATCGCCAATTCAAAGGATTGAAGAAAGAGAACCTTCGGGACAATATGACAAATACCGAACTTATTCTGAATATGCTTGCCGAAGCAGCAACCACCGATCTCTCGAAAGAAAAGAATCCGACCGGATTCGGTGAAAATGTTCAGATAGCCCAAGAGGGAGGAGAAGTTGCACGAGCTGCGCGTGAACAATTAGAAAGTAAATTGGGGCACTCTGTCATATCCCCTTTAAATGCAAAGAGTGTCCTGCAAATAAAATCAGATAAAGAAGAAAATAAATAGTATGTTTGAAGAATCTATCGCCCGCTATCTGGAGAGATACGGACACCCCAATATCAATCTGAAAGCCGTACTCTTCGACATGGACGGCGTACTGTTCAACTCCATGCCCTATCATGCCGATGCCTGGCACAAGGTTATGGAGCGCCATGGCCTGCACCTGAGCCGTGAAGAGGCTTATCTGCACGAAGGACGTACCGGAGCCTCTACCATCAATATCATCTACCAACGTCAGTATGGTAAGGATGCCACTCCCGAGATGGTAGAAAGCATCTATGCCGAGAAGAGTGCAGAGTTCAGCAAGAACCCGGAACCGGAACGTATGCCCGGTGCCTGGGAGGTATTACAAAAAGTAAAAGCCGCAGGGCTCACCCCTATATTAGTCACCGGTTCGGGACAGCACTCATTGCTGAACCGCCTCGTCCATAACTTCCCCGGCATGTTTGAGCGTGAACGCATGGTGACCGCATTCGATGTGAAATACGGCAAACCACACCCGGAACCTTATCTGATGGGATTGGAGAAAGCCGGCGTCAAAGCCAACGAAGCCATTGTAGTGGAGAATGCTCCCATCGGCGTACAGGCCGGAGTGGCAGCAGGCATATTCACCGTAGCCGTCAATACCGGTCCGCTGGACGGGCAAGTGCTGCTGGATGCCAGAGCCAACCTGCTGTTTCCATCGATGCAGGCGCTGTGCGATGATTGGGAAGAGTTGTACAAATCGCTCGCCTCAGGCAGTAATGTAGCAACCTAAATTCACTCATAAAAAACGCATCATCTGTTGGGGCTGAACGCATCATCTGTTAAGGGCAAACACATCATCTATTGAGAGCAAACACATGATGCGTTTCGAACAGACTGAATATACATAAAGAAACTCCCTCTGCAAAGTTCTCATGCAGAGGGAGTTTCTTATGTAGTGACCCCGCTGGGACTCAAACCCAGGACCTTCAGAACCGGAATCTGACGCTCTATTCACTAAGCTACGGAGCCTTAATGCGGATGCAAAAGTATAAAAAATCTCATCACATTCCTAACGTTCGAGTGTTTTTTCTATCGCATTGCTTTCATTTCTCTTCCTGTTATTTTGAGAACGACTACAAGGAATCAAGGAACATTTTGTTATTTTTCAATCTAAAATAGAAGCAAGTATTAATATTATTCATATCTTTGCCAATCAATTTAATATTAGACACATATTATAAACTTATGAGCTACCTGATAACACCGGAAGGTTATAAACCTTTATTGGACTTAAAACAGACAGAATTAGGGATTAAACAGATTAAAGAGTTCTTCCAGCTGAACCTTTCTTCTGAGTTACGTCTGCGCCGTGTCACTGCTCCGCTTTTCGTATTGAAAGGTATGGGTATCAATGACGACCTCAACGGAGTGGAACGTGCCGTTTCTTTCCCCATCAAGGACTTAGGCGACGCACAAGCAGAAGTAGTACACTCCCTTGCCAAATGGAAACGTTTGACACTCGCCGAGTATCACATTGAACCGGGATACGGCATTTACACAGACATGAACGCCATCCGCGCCGATGAAGAACTGGGTAATCTGCACTCCCTTTATGTGGACCAGTGGGACTGGGAACGTGTTATTACCGCCGAGAACCGCACGGTAGAATTCCTCAAAGAAATTGTAACCCGCATCTATGCCGCCATGGTGCGCACGGAATATATGGTATATGAGATGTACCCGCAAATCAAGCCTTGCCTGCCTTGTCCGCAGAAGTTGCACTTCATCCACGCAGAAGAGTTACGCCAGCTCTATCCCGACTTGGAGCCCAAATGCCGTGAACACGCCATCTGCAAGAAGTACGGCGCCGTATTCATCATCGGTATCGGCTGCAAACTGGGCGACGGCAAGAAGCACGACGGACGTGCTCCGGACTATGATGACTACACCAGTGCCGGACTGAATGACTTGCCCGGACTGAATGGCGACCTCCTGCTCTGGGACGATGTACTGCAACGCAGCATCGAACTTTCTTCCATGGGTATCCGCGTAGACAAGGAAGCCTTGCAACGCCAGCTCAAGCAGGAAGGAGAAGAAAAGCGCCTGGAGCTCTACTTCCACAAGCGCCTGATGGACGACACGTTGCCGCTTTCCATCGGTGGCGGTATCGGACAGTCACGCCTGTGTATGTTCTACCTGCGCAAAGCGCATATCGGCGAAATACAAGCCAGCATCTGGCCGGAAGATATGCGCAAGGAATGCAAGGAACACAACATCCATTTGATTTGATATACACTTATCCTGCAATATATTATAAAGTTCAACCCCTCAAAAGGTTGGACTTTATTTTTTATTTTGTACTTTAGCATCCCAAACTACTAATAAATCCAATTATGAATGTTCAGATAGAAGAAAGCTGGAAAGCACACTTGCAACCCGAATTTGAGAAAGATTACTTCCGCACCTTAACGGACTTCGTGCGGGACGAGTATGGAAAATATGCCATATATCCCCCGGGAAAGCTGATATTCAACGCTTTCAACCTCTGCCCTTTCGATAAAGTAAAAGTGGTAATTATCGGTCAGGACCCCTATCACGGACCGGGACAAGCACACGGACTTTGTTTCTCCGTGAACGACGGCGTTCCTTTCCCGCCCTCTTTAGTCAATATCTTCAAAGAAATAAAGAATGATATCGGTACCGATGCTCCCGCTACCGGCAACCTTACCCGCTGGGCAGAGCAAGGTGTGCTGTTGCTCAACGCTACGCTTACCGTACGTGCCCACCAGGCAGGCTCTCACCAGAACCGTGGCTGGGAAACATTTACCGATGCCGCCATCCGCTCCCTTGCCGAAGGGAAAGAGCACCTTGTATTCATCCTTTGGGGAGCATACGCGCAACGCAAAGGTGCTTTTATCGACCGCAACAAGCATCTGGTACTGACTTCCGCACATCCCTCTCCCCTCTCTGCCTATAACGGCTTCTTCGGTAACAAGCATTTCAGCAAAACCAACGATTATCTGAGGGAACATGGAGAAAAAGAAATAGAGTGGTAAAACATTACCACTCTATCACTTATTACTTTTATCATCTTATCATTTTCTGCTAATACCACTTGATATTAGTCTGCGTCTGGCTTCTCTGCTCCCACTTCAGGTCTTGCAGAATCTGTGCGGTAGCACGGATCGTAAAGTTGTAGTATTTCCACCGGCCAAAGGGTGAAAGAGCGGCAGTCATAGTGAAGCAGTGCAGGTCACGGCTGATATTGAAAGCCGTCTGCGTAATCTCCTTCGCATTAAAGTCATAACCGGAATTGAAGCTGACAGCCCATTTATTGGTTAACTTGATGTTACCGTTTATATTGAGGGAGTTCAGACTGAACTTATACGGATAGCGCATGCTCGTCCGGTTGATAGGCTTTGTTCTATCTTCCGTAATATTAAAACCGGTACTGAAGTTGATGGACCAAGGCATCTTGAAAGCCTGGTAACCATCGGCATCTGCCGTGGCCTTCTCTACTTTCTTCTTGGGAGTGCCTCCATCGGTACCATCTTCGTCACTGCTATCCTCATCTTCGGCTGAAGAATTATCTTTATTCTTATCCTTCTCATCATCTACCTTTTCGCCGGTGAAGAAACCTCTTATCTTCTTCCAGGTATCATTATTCACCGTCCAACTGAAAGAGGTACCATAACCCGACCAACGTCCGAAACGACCATAAGACCATTCCGTACGATTACCCGTTACCACTTTTCCATCCTTATCGAACTCGTAGGCATAGGTGGCAAATGTAGAAGCCATACTGAGCGTATAGCTCTTACTCAACTTCATACGAAGGTTGAAGCTCAAGTCACTCCACGGTCGAACCTCAGCTGCCGTATTGTAACTGATACCCATACTCAAGTCATCAATCAGACTCACCTTCCGGATAGAGTCGTTCTTATCCTTATACTTCATTTCCAGGTTATTGGAGATGTTGAACGAGATCGTCCCCTGCTTTCCTCCACTCGGCGGACTGAAAGCCTGACCGGCATAATAGGAATAGCTCACGGTATCGCGTACACCACCTTGCATCTCTTTGATATACGAACCGTTATAGCCAAAACGAGAAGAAGTAAAGTCCGGTGCGGCACTGATACTTACGGAAGGAGTAATGACATGACGAATCTGAATTTCTTTCTTGGGAAGGAAGATGGGCTTGTACATACCGTAAATCTTGGTGTTGACACCTAAGCTGGCACTGTAGTCGTACACACGGTGAAAACCATAAGTAGTGTCGTTCACCTCTACTTGCCGCTGGTCATCCCAATCTTTCGTCACTTTACGAGTGTACCAACGCTCCGTATAATTGACCGATGGAGTCAGGTTGAAATACTTGAAAAGCGTGAAAGTTGCACTTACCGGAATCTCATGTTGCATACCATTCTCCCAATCTCTCACCAGATTGGATTTGAACAGCATGTTGTCCTTGGTCTTAATACTGTTCTTCAAACGACCGGTATAACGTACGGAAATCTTCTCATACCATTTTTCATCGCCCACTGCATGTTTACGCTTGAAGGGGAAGATTGTACTCAAAGAAATCGTCAAGTCGGGCAAAGTCACGGCAATGGAAGAGTCACGCATGGTCTGCGCAATATTAGTTGATGCGGCAATACTCAGATGCTGGTCGGGGAAGTTGCGCGAATAGCTGACACTGGAAGTCTTGGTATTCTGCGACATTGCCTGCGAATTATACATATTACCAATGTTAGTACGTTCGTAACTACTGGTAGCGAAGTTTACGCTGGCAGAGAAGGTTGAATTCGGGCTGGCCTTCGGGTCCTGGCGATGCGACCAAACAATCTTGAAGTCCTTGGCCACCGAATAGTCCGGCAAGCCTTTGTCTCCTGTTTTTGTCACCTGATAGTTGGCCTGCAACAGACCGGAGTATTTGTACCGCTTCACATAGTTTGTCTCTGCATTCAAGGCCCACGAACCTTTGGTGAAGATATCAGCCCTCAACTTCAAGTCCATCTGGTCGCTGATGGCAAAGTAGTAACCACCGTCCGTCAGACCGAAACCACGATTGGAGTCATCCATATAGGTAGGCATCAGGAAGCCGGACTGATAACTGCTTGAGAACGGGAAGAAGAAGAACGGAACTGCCAGAGGAAGCGGTACATCTTCTACCACCAGATAGGCAGGTCCCGTCACTACATTCTTTTTGGGACGTACCTTGGCGTAGGTCATCTGCATATAAAAGTGGGGATGCTCATGGTGGTCGCACGTCGTGTAGCGTCCGCTCCGCATATAGAGCTCGTCATTATTTCCTTTCTTGGCATTGTTACCGGTCACATAGCCTTCACCTTGCTGGCTGACTACATTGCTGATGATACCTCTCTTACTTTTGAAATTATAACGGATGGTATCTGTTTCATAAGACGTGTCTCCATCCTTAAAGACCGGCCTACCCTTTATGGTGCCTATGGAGTCTGTCACACCACGGGCAAAAACAGTATTGTTGTCCATATCCATGGTAATGACATCGGCTTCCAGATCTGCCCCGGGATAAGTCACCTTGCCCTGCCCGTAGAGATTGGCAAAACCGGCTTGGGTAAATACAATGGAGTCATTCGCTTCATAAGCGACGGGGGCATCCAGTGCCTCCTTCTTGGGAGGCGCAGCTATCGTGTCATGCCGCAATGAATCCCCCGACAACGTATCTCCACGTTGCAGAGAATCCGTCGGATTATTGGCAGGCGTGATTCCTCTTCCACGACGCTGAGAAGCGGCCTCATCAGGAAGAAGAAGCAAGACGAATAGTAGTATGAATGATATGAATGTATTTGCTTTCAATGGCGTCATTAACTAATAGTTTACGCTTGAAGGGGCAAAAGTACGTATTTTATACGGATAATCTCCCTTTTTAAAGAAATTTAGATTGCTACAAGAACTGTTCGCACCAATGATCGAAGCGTTGCAAGCCTGCTTCGCCATAACGTTCCAGGCTTTTCCGGGCTTTTTCCACTTTCTTTTCCTTATCCAGACGGGTTTTGGAAAAGAATTTATCGGCAAAGCAAACGACTTGTTCTTCCAGACTGACCGGCACCATTTCCCGATGTGGCACGGGCAATTCCTGACGGATAATCTCCTCCAATGAGAGTCCTGCCCCCGTATGGCGTTCACAGACCAATGCATGGCGGGGATAGCCTTCCTGGCGCATCAGATCGGCTCCTAAATAGCCATGACAGATGTAGGGCCGGTCGCCAAAGCAAAAGATGCCCGGTGCATTCGTCAGAAAAATGCCGATGTCGTGCAACATACCGGCTTCATATAAAAAGTCTTTATCCAGATGGAGTTCCGGATGGCGGTCGGCAATCCAGAGTGCTTTCTCCGCCACCTGGCGGCTATGCTCCAACAGGATATGCTTCAACTCATTATCTTCCGGATAATATTTATCAATAATCGTAATAGGTGACATTTATTTCTCTTTAAACTTATACATATAAATTCTATCACGCAAGTCGCAACTGCGCTTTGTCGTAAGGAAAATTTCTTCGAACTCGTATTTATCACCGAATTCTTCGAACAGCGATTCCTTTACTTTCGTCGGCAACACTAAATATCCTTCACCGGACGGCAAATCTTTTTCAAAGTGCCGCATCTGGTCGTTCATATAGAAATTGGCACCATAAAAGCTCATTTTGGCGTACGAATAGACCACCCCTTGAGGCACCTGTTCCCTGATCTGCTTAACCAAGTGTTTATCCGACTTAACAGCAAGTACCGTAGGTTGATATACAGCATCCAAAGAGACAAAAAGGCAGAGCATACATCCGGCAGCACTATATAATAGAGAATAAGCACCGGCCCGTTTAGAAACAGACACCCATGTACAGACAGCTGCTATCAAAGGAAGCGCCACCAGACACCACTTGGGGATAGAAAGAGCGACTTCTTCCAAAGCATGCATATAAGCTACATTCTCGGCTGCATGGCGTCCGGTCCCGAAGATACTGTCCGGTATCAAGCCGAAACGCACAGCCAGAAAAACTGTCGTAAGTATCAGGCAAAGAGACGCAAATATTACCGCAGAAACCTTGAACACCTTTGCTCCACGCTGCACCAAAGCCAATAAATAATCAGCCATCAGCACTGCCATAAACGGATAGATAGGAAGCAGGTAAACACTGCGCTTACTCTTCGGGATGCAATAGAATATAAAAATGAAAAGAATGACCACCCATGTAAACAATTGCAAGGGAGATTGTGCACGGAACTTATCCCATCCTTTCCTGATACGTTCGCCGAAAGATGCACCCGCAGGCAACCAGCTGATGTTCTTCCACTTCAGGCTGAAAAGGGAGAGAAGCAATACCAGCGTCCAGGGCACCCATCCCCAAATGATAGTCAGGAAGTTATACCATACCGGATTCTCATGCGAGTCATAAGACATCTTACCCATGAAACGACCTGTATTCTCTTCCAGCACCAAATCGATGAAAGACTGTCCTCCCTGTACATAGGCCGCCCCGATCCACGCTGCATAAGGAACCAGAGAAAGCAGCCCCACGGGCAGCAACAAAAAGAATGTTTTCCAGAAAGCACGTCCGCGCAACAACTGATACAGACCTATGCAGGCACAAGGAAATATAGAGCCTACCGGACCTTTGGTCAGCGTGGCACATCCCATCAGCAGAACAGCCAGCCAGGGAATGCCTCGGCATCCTTTCTCGTCCCAGCGGAACAGCAGACACAGGGAAATGACAATGAACGACACTTGTACCATATCGACACGGCAAGCCAGCGCCGCACGATGCACTTCAAAAGAAGACAAAAGAAGAACAGAGGCCAGAAAAGCAGTCTTCACATCCTTACGCTTAGCTATAAAAGTAAAAAATACCAGCTGCATGGCCAGAAACGCAAGGGCGGACGGCAGGCGGGATGAATATTCCGTCACTCCCCCCAGAAGAGAAGAAACAGCAGCAATCGCCCAATAAAAGAAAGGAGGCTTATAGGCTATGTCAGTACCATAGTTTACCGGAAGTATCCAATTGCCACTTTCCAGCATCGAAAGGGCAACAATCGCCTCACGCGGTTCTCCTTTAGAGTAAAATATCGTTTCTCCCAGGAAAGGGAGTATCACAAGCACACTGAGTAATGCAATAAACCAGAACGCTTTCTTTCTATCATCCGACATATATTTCTGTTTTTAGTGATTTCTGTGCGCAAAAGTACAAATTATTCTGTAACAATCCCTAACTTTGTCATCTCAATTCTATGAATATGAATAGACTGAAACAGTTACCGGAATTTATCCGCTTCATTATAGTAGGTACCTTTGCCACCGGACTGCACTATGGCTTGTACTTTGTGCTCCAGCGGGTCATCAACGTCAACATGGCATATAGCATAGGATATATACTCAGCTTTATTGCCAATTTTTATCTGACAGCCTTCTTCACCTTCCGGAGAAAAGCATCCTGGAAGAAAGCCTTCGGCTTCGGTGGAGCCCATCTGATCAACTATCTGCTCCATATAGGATTGCTGAATTTATTCCTTTGGCTGGGCCTGTCCAAGCCACTGGCTCCGATACCGGTATTCGCCATTGCCATTCCGGTAAACTTCCTGCTGGTGAGGTTTGTTTTCAAATACAAAGGAAGATAATTTGTATTTCTCATGATTTCTTACGAATATTGCAAAAAGAATAATCGATTATGGAAAAATCTCCGGTACTTGCCATCGTAGTGCCTTGCTATAAAGAAGAGGCCGTCTTATGCGAAACGCACAAACGGTTAACCCAGTTGCTCGACCGCCTGACAGCTGAGGGTCGCATTGCCCCCGAAAGCTACATACTGTACGTAAACGACGGTAGCACCGACCGCACCTGGAGCATCATCGAAGAGCTTCATCAGAATACTCCGTATGCATGCGGCCTTAATCTGGCAGGAAATGTGGGGCATCAGAATGCACTTATGGCCGGGCTGAACACCGTTAAGGAACGGTGCGACGTCGCCATCTCCATAGATGCCGACTTGCAAGATGACATCAACGCCATTCCCGAAATGCTGAAGCACTATATGGAAGGATGCGACATCGTCTACGGCGTGCGTCAGGAGCGCAAGACCGATACACTTTTTAAACGTACCACGGCCCTCGCCTTCTACCGGATGATGAAAATAATGGGAGTAAAGTCCATCTATAATCATGCCGACTATCGGCTGATGAGCCGTCGTGCCATCCGGCAGCTTTGCCGCTTCCGCGAACGCAACCTCTACCTGCGCGGCATGGTACCTCTTATCGGTTATCAGACTGCCTGCGTCTATTACAATCGCGACAAGCGTTTCGCAGGAGAGTCTAAATATCCGTTCAAGAAGATGCTGAACTTTGCCATCGATGGAATTACTTCTTTCTCTGTCAAGCCTGTGCGGATGATCTTCTGGTTAGGGTGCATCTTCATCCTGATAGCCTTGTGTGTCACCGTTTGGACACTGCATGCTTATTTCCTACACGATACCGTACCAGGATGGGCATCTCTGATGATCTCCGTTTGGCTGGTAGGCGGTGTGGTATTGGTATCCTTGGGAATCGTAGGAGAATACATCGGTAAAATCTATATCGAAGTAAAGGACCGTCCCCGGTATAACGAAGAGGAATTGCTGCTGCGCTAAGATACCGCTCAACAGCAATTCTTCATTTAATACAAAATCGCCAGCCAGTGGCTGCCGATTTAAATCATTTCATCTCCTTCTTCCTCTTTTTCCACAACTGATAGCTATTGATAATATTCTGCCACAACACGTACGATCCCGGCCCTACAGATGACAACGGATTCAGATAAGTATAAGCCATCCAAATGGCAAGTACCGTATTCTTCTGTCCCAGTGCCTGACCGCCACTGATACGTTCTTTGTAATGACCGCCAATCCGTTTGCCTAGATAGAACTGGATGCAGCAGGTTATCAATCCTGCCAAAGCAATCAGCACTTCGACAAACACCGGTGCTTCACTATTGACCAACGAGCGCACCGTCTGTCCGGAGACAATGGCAAGCGCCACACCCCACAAGTAAAAGGCAGCATCGTGAAAACCCAACAGAAAATGATGAACCTTCGGCACAAATGCCCGCAGAAACCAAGCCAGAAAGAAAGGACAAAGCAACAATGGGAATACTTTACTCAAAATCTTCAGGAATGCAACAATAAAAGAGATATCGGCATGAGGCTCCACCAAAGGAAATACCAACGGAACCGCCACTGCCGCCAGAAGATTGGATAATAATGTATAAGTAGTCAGGCTCGATGCACTGCCGCCCAACTTTCCGGTGATGACTGCAGCAGCAGTTGCCGTAGGACAAATGAGGCAGACCATCGCTCCCTCGAACACTTCCCGGTAAACCTCCTCCATAGGACAGCACAACAGTAAAGCCGCAACTACCAAGCAAGAAACCGTCTGAAACAACAATAACCAGCCATGCCATGATTTGGGCTTCAACTCGTGCACCTCTACCTTGCAGAAAGTAAGGAGGAGTTGCGCAAAAATCAGAAACGGAGTGAGATACGCCACCAATCCGTTCACGAGAGGTTTGGCCGGAGCGACAAAGGGAATCTTTGCAAAAAAGAAATATCCCAAAGTACCCGCAATCATTGCCAAAGGCAACGTCCAGTTTTTCAAAAAACGAAGGATCATACCTGTCTACTGTTATTATTTTCCGCGCAAAGTTACGTATATTATCAATACGTTGAACCCTGGCAAAGCCTCTGAATCCATAAAAATAAGTATAATCGGAACAAAACTTAAACACAAACCATCAGTTTTCTATAAATTTCCACTACATTTGCAGCGACTTTTATATGAAACTATACAGACGCTACATATTATATATAGGTATATGCTTAGGGCTGCTTGTCTCTCCCTTCTGTACGGGCAGCGCTGAAGCAAAGGACTTTGTTGTCGTTATTGATGCAGGTCATGGCGGCCACGACCCCGGCGCAATAGGCAAAATATCCAAAGAAAAAAATATCAATCTGAATGTAGCACTCAAGTTGGGCAAACAGATACAGAAGAATTGTCCCGATGTGAAAGTTATCTACACACGCAACCGGGATGTATTCATCCCCCTCGACCGCCGCGCCGAGATTGCCAACAACGCCAAGGCCGACTTGTTCATCTCTATCCATACCAATGCCCTGGCCAAAAACCGGACAGCCCAAGGGGCTTCGACCTGGACACTGGGTCTTGCCAAATCGGATGCCAACCTGGAAGTAGCCAAACGGGAAAACTCGGTTATCCTCTACGAAAGCGACTATAAAACACGATATGCAGGTTTCAACCCTAATTCAGCGGAGTCTTACATCATTTTTGAATTCATGCAGGACAAATATATGTCGCAAAGCGTGCATCTGGCATCGCTCGTGCAGAAGCATTTCCGCCATACGTGCAAGCGCAATGACCGCGGCGTACACCAAGCAGGCTTCCTGGTACTAAAAGCCAGCGCCATGCCAAGCATCCTGGTAGAACTCGGATTCATCTCCACACCGGAAGAAGAACGATATCTGAATACAGAAGCAGGAACGACCTCACTTGCCAACGGCATCTTCCGGGCTTTCCTGACTTACAAGCGCGAGCAGGAAATACGCCTGAACGGGAACAGTAATACCATTTTGCCGGAAGATGTGCCCGAACCGGCAATGCAGGAAGAGAAAGACAGCACAACTGCGGAAGCAGAGAAAAAGGAAACTACACATTCCGAGCCCAAACAAGCCCCTCAGCGCCCCCAACAAGCAGAAAAAGCAGCCACGGCTCAAACAGAACGCAGTGGCATTGTGTTTAAGATACAGATACTCACCTCTTCGCGACCTTTGGCCAAAAACGACAAAAGGCTCAAAGGCTTGAAAGATGTGGATTATTATAAAGAAGGTGGATTATATAAATATACCTACGGCGCATCGCCCGATTACAATAAGGTGTTGCGCACCAAACGTAGCATTACAGCCCAGTTTAAGGATGCTTTTATCATAGCCTTCAAAAACGGAGAAAAGACAAACGTAAACGCCGCAATCAACGAATTTAAAAAGAACAGAAATAAATAACAGAAGATACATCATGAAGTATATCACCAAAGAAGTCAGAATAGGGATAGCGGGCATAGCCGCACTCTGCGTATTAGTATATGGCATCAATTACCTGAAAGGCATCAACATGTTCAAGCCTTCCAGCTATTTCTACGTGAAGTTCCAAAACGTCAACGGACTGACTAAATCGAGCCCGGTCTTTGCAGATGGTTTCCGCGTTGGTATTGTACGCGACCTGTACTACGACTACACCCAGCCGGGAAAAGTTGTAGCAGAAATTGACGTCGATCCGGAACTGCGCATCCCCACAGGAAGTACAGCCGAATTGACAGCCGAAATGCTGGGCGGAGTGAAAATGAATCTGCTCCTGGCCAACAACCCACGGGAAAAATATCAGATAGGAGACACCATTCCCGGAGTGCTGAACAACGGTATGATGGAAAAAGTTGCCGACATGCTGCCACAACTGGAGAAAATGCTACCCAAACTGGACTCCATCCTCGGGTCTCTGAACACCGTACTTGCCGACCCTTCCATACCTGCCACCCTGCATAACATACAGGACTTAACGGCAAGCATGAACGGTGCAAGCCACCAATTGCAGTCGCTCATGAAAAACGACATCCCGCAACTGACCGGCAAACTCAACACCATCGGAGATAACTTTGTACTTATTTCCAGCAATCTGAAAGAAATTGACTATGCAGCAGCGATGCAAAAAGTAGACTCCACGCTGAACAATGTAAAAATGATTACAGACAAACTGAATCAAAAAGACAACACCATCGGACTCCTGTTAAACGACCCGTCTCTTTACAACAATTTAAATGCCACTACCGCCAATGCAGCAAGCTTGCTGGAAGACTTAAAATCGCATCCAAAACGGTACGTTCATTTCTCTTTGTTCGGCAAAAAAGACAAGTAGAAAATTACTATTATATAGATTTCGTCTAAATAGCAAGACGCTGGAAGATTTGAAAGAAAAGCCCTCATTTGCTCTACATACAGAGTTGAAAGGGCTTTTTTCCACTTCAGACGCAAAAGAAAAATAAAGAAGAAAATCGAGCATAATAATCTGCAATACAGAATGTTATATAATTGCAATAGTACTCCAAACAAAGAGCTTTTCACTGGAAGTGATAAGTTACTGAAAGTAAAGCGCTTATTGCTTTCCCCAAAAACGCAAGAAAAAAAGGATTTGTTTTTCTCGAATAAGATTGCGAATTTTGCATTCGTAGAAGTTTTGCTTAATTAATAAATGTAGTTATAGCCGTTATGAGTGAGATAGATCATGTCGGGCTGTGGAACCGCTGTCTTGAAATTATCAGAGACAATGTTCCGGAGCAGACATACAAAACATGGTTTCTGCCCATCATCCCCTTAAAATATGAGGACAAAACGCTGGTTGTACAAGTACCCAGCCAGTTCTTCTATGAGTTTTTGGAGGACAAGTTTGTAGACTTGTTGCGGAAAACTCTTTATAAGGTTATTGGTGACGGGACGAAATTGATGTATAACGTTATGGTGGATAAGAGTTCACGGAAAACCGTCGACTTGGAATCCACGCAGCGTACCATCATCCCGCAGAAGCAGGTGATGGATAAGAAAATCCCTCAGATTCCGGTTCCCGAGCTCGACCCGCACCTGAACCCGGAATATAACTTCGAAACATTTATTGAAGGTTATAGCAACAAGCTGTCGCGCAGCGTAGCTGAAGCCGTCGCACTGAATCCGGCTAAAACAATCTTTAATCCCCTGTTCTTATACGGAGCTTCCGGTGTGGGCAAAACACATCTTGCCAATGCCATCGGAACTAAAATTAAAGAACTATATCCGGAAAAACGGGTACTGTATGTATCCGCCCACCTGTTCCAGGTACAGTATACAGATTCTGTACGCAACAACACCACTAACGACTTTATCAACTTCTACCAGACCATTGACATTTTAATTATTGATGATATTCAGGAATTTGCCGGCGTTACCAAGACGCAGAATACATTCTTCCATATATTCAACCACCTGCACCAGAACGGCAAACAACTGATCCTCACTTCCGACCGTGCTCCCGTATTACTGCAAGGCATGGAAGAGCGCCTCATCACGCGTTTTAAATGGGGAATGGTGGCAGAACTCGAGAAACCGACCGTAGAACTTCGCAAGAACATCTTGCGCAACAAAATACACCGCGACGGATTGCAATTCCCACCGGAAGTCATCGATTACATTGCAGAGAACGTGGGCGACAGCGTACGCGACTTGGAAGGCATCGTTATTTCCATCATGGCGCACTCTACCATATATAATAAGGAGATAGACCTGGAACTGACGCAACGTATCGTCCGCAAGGTGGTACATAGCGAAAGCAAGGCTGTAACCGTAGACGACATTATCACTACCGTATGCAAGCATTTCGGACTGGATACTGCAACCATCCATACAAAATCCAGAAAGCGCGAAGTGGTACAGGCAAGGCAGATAGCCATGTATCTGGCCAAGAACCATACAGACTTCTCAACAGCCAAAATCGGAGCACTGATCGGACACAAAGATCATGCTACCGTATTGCACGCTTGCAAGACTATCAAAGAACTGAGGGAAGTAGACAAGTCGTTCCGGGCGGAAATTGATGAAATTCAGGCATCATTGAAGAAACAATAATGACGTTTTAAAAAGAGACAAGCATATCATTCTGTCATTCAGAGCGTAGCGAAGAATCTCTTCTCTATATACATAAAAAGGAAAGTAGATTCTTCGCTACGCTCTGAATGACAAGCTGCCTTATCACCAATCAGAATCCTTGTTTCTTCATCGTCTCCCAAAGAACCTCAGACATCGCTTCACTATCTTTCTTGGTATACCGTACCTCTGTAAAGACCTGAGCCAAGGTTTCTTTCTTGTTTTCCAATATGAATTGTTTATTTTCGGGAAGTGATTCCTTATAAGCATACAATCGGTCAATATCTTCCGGAGTATAATCATGATAAGTTTCCTCGTGTACAATCGCCTCCAACGGCAAACGATCTACCTGAGCCGGCGATTCATCAGGCCAGCCTACGGTCACTGTAGTGATAGGAAAAACCAATTCGGGCAACTCGAGCGCTTCGATAATCAGATGGGGATTGTAAGTGGTAGTTCCCAAATAGCAGATTCCCAATCCTTTCTCTTCGGCAGCCACACAAAAGGTTTGTGCCGCCAACAGCGTATCTACAGCTCCTGTTACAAACCACTCAAAGTTATCATATCCGGGTTCGGCCTTGCGCTGCTTGCACCACTTACTGAAACGGCGCAGATCGATACAGAAAGTAAGGACTACCGGAGCCGTTTGCACCATCGGTTGATTGAAATGAGCAGGGGCCAGTTTCGCCTTGCGTTCAGCGTCACGCGTCACAATTACACTATAGACCTGCATGTTTCCAACCGTAGAAGCACGGAAAGAAGTTTCGAGCAAATCATTTAACAAATCAGGAGAAATATCTTTCTGCTGATATTTTCGGATCGTTTTTCTTTGTTTCAAGCTTTCCATTATTTCTTTTTTTTGCAAAGATAGCACAAACTCAAGACAATACACTCAAACTCACCTGGAAAGTTCATCTTAAATTCCAGAAACGGAAAACAATCCCTACTAATAATTTGTTCATAATTTATCTTTTAGGAAACTTTCGAGTATTCCAAAAGCAACAACCTATTATTAATCAATAAATTAATATTGTAAAACAGAAAACTCTTATTCGGTTAATAAAAACATCTATTTTTATTTTGCCAGGTTAGAAAACATTCATAGATTTGCAAACGCATTTGTTAACGATAAGTATGACTTCTACAAATTTACTTATTAACAAATAAATCTAAGAGATACAAGCATCGTGGAAAAGAAAATTTATTCTTATGACGAAGCCTACGAAGAATCTTTACGATACTTCCAAGGCGATGAGTTGGCTGCCAGAGTTTGGGTAAACAAATACGCAGTCAAAGATTCTTTCGGGAATATTTACGAGAAGTCCCCGGAAGACATGCATTGGAGAATAGCCAATGAAGTAGCCCGCATCGAGGCAAAGTACCCTAACCCATTAAGTTCGGAGGAACTTTTCGGTTTGCTCAACCACTTCAAGTACATCGTTCCGCAAGGAAGCCCGATGACCGGAATAGGTAACAACTATCAGGTAGCTTCTCTGTCCAACTGTTTTGTGATCGGCGTAGACGGCGAAGCTGATTCCTACGGTGCTATCTTTAAAGTAGACGAAGAACAAGTACAATTAATGAAACGCCGCGGTGGTGTAGGTCACGACTTGTCTCACATCCGCCCCAAAGGTTCTCCGGTAAAGAACTCGGCACTGACTTCCACCGGCCTGGTTCCTTTCATGGAACGCTACTCTAACTCAACCCGCGAAGTGGCCCAGGACGGACGCCGCGGTGCATTGATGTTAAGCGTATCCATCAAGCACCCGGACTCAGAAGCATTTATCGATGCCAAAATGACCGAAGGCAAAGTTACAGGCGCCAATGTTTCCGTTAAGCTGACCGATGACTTCATGCAAGCCGCCGTTGACGGGAAAACATTTACGCAACAATATCCGATTGACGCCGCAGAGCCGACTACCAAGAAAGAAACCGACGCATCTGCATTATGGAAAAAAATCGTGCACAACGCATGGAAATCGGCAGAACCCGGTGTACTGTTCTGGGACACCATTATAAAAGAATCCGTTCCCGATTGCTATGCAGACCTGGGCTACCGCACCGTATCGACTAACCCGTGCGGCGAAATCCCCTTGTGTCCGTACGACTCCTGCCGTCTGCTTGCCATCAACCTCTACTCATACGTAGTAAATCCGTTCAAACCGGATGCATACTTCGACTTCGAATTGTTCCAGAAACATGTAACGTTGGCTCAACGCATCATGGACGATATTATCGACCTCGAACTGGAGAAGATCGAACGCATCATGGAGAAAATAGACACCGACCCCGAAAACGAAGACGTGAAGCACACTGAGCGCGTTTTGTGGCAGAAGATTTACAAGAAGAGCGGCCAGGGACGCCGTACCGGTGTAGGCATCACAGCCGAAGGCGACATGCTCGCCGCTTTAGGGCTGCGCTACGGCACCGAAGAGGCAACCGAATTCTCTGAGAAAGTTCACAAGACCGTAGCTCTCAGCGCCTACCGTTCATCCGTAGAAATGGCAAAAGAACGCGGTGCTTTCGAAATCTATGATACCGAACGCGAGAAGAACAACCCGTTCATCAACCGTTTGCGTGAAGCCGATCCGGAGATGTACGAGGAAATGAAGAAGTACGGCCGCCGCAACATTGCATGTCTTACCATTGCACCGACCGGCACCACCAGCTTGATGACGCAGACCACTTCCGGCATCGAACCGGTATTCCTGCCCGTCTACAAGCGCCGACGCAAAGTAAACCCGAACGACACCAATGTCCATGTAGACTTTGTGGACGAAACCGGGGATGCTTTTGAAGAATACATCGTTTTCCACCCCAAGTTCGTTACTTGGATGGAAGCGCAAGGCTACAATCCTGCCAAACGATACACGCAGGAAGAAGTAGACGCCATGGTAGAAAAATCACCTTATTATAAAGCAACCTCCAACGACGTAGACTGGCTGATGAAAGTCAAGATGCAGGGCCGCATCCAGAAATGGGTAGACCACTCCATCAGCGTGACCATCAACCTGCCGAACGACGTGGACGAGGATTTGGTAAACCGCTTGTACGTAGAAGCCTGGAAATCGGGCTGCAAAGGCTGTACGGTTTATCGCGACGGCTCCCGCTCGGGCGTGCTCATCTCCACCAAGAGCGACAAGAAGGAAGATCTTCCTCCATGCAAGCCGCCTACGGTTGTGGAAGTACGTCCCAAGACGCTCGAAGCAGACGTTGTACGTTTCCAGAACAACAAAGAGAAATGGGTGGCATTCGTCGGTTTGCTGGACAATCATCCTTACGAAATCTTCACCGGTGTACTGGACGACGATGAAGGCATCATCCTGCCGAAGAACGTAGTATCCGGACACATCATCAAGAATATGGACGAGCACGGAAACAAGCGTTACGACTTCCAGTTCGAGAACAAACGCGGATACAAAGTCACCATCGAAGGTCTGTCCGAGAAGTTCAACAAAGAGTACTGGAACTATGCCAAACTGATTTCCGGTGTATTGCGCTACCGCATGCCTATCGAACAAGTAATCAAGCTGGTAGGTTCTCTGCAACTGGACAGCGAAAACATCAACACCTGGAAGAATGGTGTGGAACGCGCCTTGAAGAAATACATCCAGGACGGCACGGAAGCCAAAGGCAAGAAATGCCCGAATTGCGGCAACGAGACACTGGTTTACCAGGAAGGTTGCCTCATCTGCAAGACTTGCGGTGCTTCGCGTTGCGGGTAGGTTCGTGGCAAGCACAAACGTTTGCATAGGAATTTAAATGACTTAGATAATGGTAGCTGCATGATTATGAGGAATATTTTCTATACTTGCATAATCAATGCAGCTATTGCTATTTCTAAATCTAATATATATGATACTACTATTTAATATCGAGTACCGCACCAGTTGGGGCGAAGAGGTCAGAGTGCTGGGTTCCATCCCGGAGCTTGGCAACAACCAACCCGGCAAAGCTACCCCCCTGCATACTGTAGACGGAATTCATTGGACCGCAGAAGTGGATATCCAACTACCCGAAAGCGGGGTTATTCAGTACAGTTACCAGATTTATTGCGATGACAAAGTTATACGTACAGAGTGGGACAGCCTTCCACGCACGCTGCACGTATCAGGCACCGCAAAGAAAATCTATCGCATCGAAGACTGCTGGAAGAACCTGCCGGAACAACAGTATTTCTACACTTCCGCCTTTACAGAATCCCTGCTGGCACACCGCGAACGCAGTGCCGCTCCCAAAAGCTACAAGAAAGGCTTGTTGATAAAGGCATACGCGCCTTGCATCGACGGCGACCACTGTCTGGCACTTTGCGGAAACCAGAAATCACTGGGCGACTGGAATCCCGACAAAGCCGTCCTTATGAGCGATGTCGACTTCCCCGAATGGCAAGTGGAACTGGACGCCGGCAAAATCAGTTATCCTTTAGAGTACAAGTTCATTCTTTATAATAAGAAAGAACGCCGTGCCGTAGCTTGGGAGAACAACCCCAACCGCTACATGGCCGACCCGCAGACAGGCGCCAACGAAACACTGGCCATCGGCGACCGTTACGTCTACTTCAGCCTTCCTTCCTGGAAAGGTTCCGGCGTAGCCGTACCCGTATTCTCCCTCCGCTCGGAGAAGAGTTTCGGTGTGGGCGACTTCGGCGACCTGAAGCGCATGATAGACTGGGCAGCCGCTACCCATCAGAAAGCCGTGCAAATCCTGCCTATCAACGACACCACCATGACGCATACCTGGACAGACTCTTATCCTTATAACAGTATCTCCATCTATGCCTTCCACCCCATGTACGCCGACCTGAAGCAGCTGGGCAACCTCAAAGACAAAGCCTTGATGGCCGACTTCAACAAGCGCCAGAAAGAGTTGAACGCCCTGCCTACCGTAGACTACGAAGCCGTGAACCGGACGAAATGGGAATACTTCCACCTCATCTTCAAGCAAGAAGGCGAAAAGACACTGGCATCGAAAGCTTTCCACGATTTCTATGAAGCCAACAAGGAATGGCTGCAACCGTATGCCGTCTTCAGCTATCTGCGTGACGTCTATAAGACACCGAACTTCCGCGAGTGGCCTAAATACACCACTTACGACGCCAAGGAAATAGAGAAACTGTGTCAACCGGATTCCGCCGATTATCCGCACATAGCCATCTATTATTACATCCAGTTCAACCTGCACCTGCAACTGCTTGCCGCCACCCAGCATGCACGCGCCAACGGCGTAGTGCTGAAAGGCGATATCCCCATCGGCATCAGCCGCAACAGCGTGGAGGCCTGGAAGGAACCGCACTACTTCAACCTGAACGGCCAAGCCGGTGCACCGCCCGATGACTTCTCCGTAAACGGGCAGAACTGGGGCTTCCCCACCTACAACTGGGACGTAATGGAGAAAGACGGTTACACCTGGTGGATGAAGCGTTTCCGCAAGATGGCGGAATACTTCGACGCCTACCGCATAGACCATATCCTCGGCTTCTTCCGCATCTGGGAGATACCGATGCATGCCGTACACGGCTTGTTGGGACAATTCGTTCCCGCTCTGCCTATGACGCGTGAAGAAATAGAAAGCTATGGACTCGCATTCCGCGAAGACTTCTTCCTGAAGCCCTATATCCACGAGTACTTCCTCGGACAGATGTTCGGCCCGCACACCGATTATGTGAAGCAGACCTTCATTGAGCCGACCGAGACTTGGGAGATTTACCGCATGCGTCCGGAGTTCGACACCCAGCGCAAAGTAGAAGCCTACTTCGCCGGAAAGACGGATGAAGACAGCGTTTGGATTCGCGACGGCTTGTACGCACTGATCAGCGACGTGCTGTTTGTACCCGACCGCAACGATCCGAACAAATACCACCCCCGTATCAGCGTGCAGCACGATTACATCTACCGCGCCCTGAACGATTGGGAGAAAGCCGCTTTCAACCGTCTGTACGACCAATATTACTACCATCGCCACAACGACTTCTGGGGACAGCAAGCCATGAAGAAGTTGCCGCAACTGACGCAGTCTACCCGCATGTTGGTATGTGGTGAAGACCTGGGTATGATACCCGACTGCGTGGCATGGGTGATGAACGACCTGCGCATTCTCTCTTTAGAGATTCAGCGCATGCCGAAAGACCCGAAACAAGAATTCGGACATCCCGACTGGTATCCGTACCGTTCCGTTTGTACCATTTCCACGCACGATATGTCTACCTTGCGCGGCTGGTGGGAAGAGGACTTCCAGCAGACGCAAAGATTCTACAACACCATGCTCGGACACTACGGCACGGCACCGGCGGTAGCCACTCCCGAACTTTGCGAAGAGGTAGTACGCACGCATCTCTACAGCAACTCCATCCTTTGCATCCTCTCCTTGCAGGACTGGATGGCGATAGACGGCAAGTGGCGCAATCCCAATGTGCAGGAAGAACGCATCAACATTCCCGCCAACCCGCGGCACTATTGGCGCTGGCGTATGCACCTCACTCTGGAACAGCTGATGAAAGCTGAAAGCCTGAATGAGAAGATAAAGGAAATGATAGAACAAACAGGAAGATAAAAATAGCTTTTGCTATCATCCCGTCATTTAGAGCGAAGCGAAGAATCTACTCTCTTATATGCACAGAGAGTAGATTCTTCGCTTCGTTCTGAATAACAGATTGCACAATACTTGCCTAAGCCGTAAAATATCCCTAAGTTTGCAAAAAAGAATCACCCGTTATGAGTAGCTACATCTTTTTAGACAATATCCGTTTCTTCGCCCATCACGGCGTAGGCGAACAAGAGACTTTAGTAGGCAATGAGTTCACCGTCAGCCTGCGCCTGCAGGTCGACATCCGGCGTGCTGCCGAAACGGACGATGTAGCAGATACCGTCAGCTATGCCGATGTGTATGAGGCAGTAAAGGCAGAAATGGCCATTCCGTCCAAGCTGTTGGAACACGTAAGCGGACGTATTATAGACAGATTGTTCCGCGACTTTCCGCAAATAGAAGAAATAGAACTGAAACTGGCGAAACGCAACCCGCCTATGGGAGCGGATATCGAAGCCGCAGGCGTGGAAATACGATTCAAACGCCCTTAAATCACCCTGTTACCGGGAGCCTTCCTGAACAGCTACTGCAAACTAACAGCGCAGCTTACGCTGTTTCTACAAACATAGTTTTTGATGATATTTCCAGCACTCCGTCACTTCTGAGTATAATTGATTGATTTCCATGATTTTAATGCGTGCTGGTAACCGTGTAGGTAGCGTGACGGTAAATGGTTACCAGCACGCTTTTAGGGGATAGAAACTTAACTTGTTCTATATATAACATGTTTATATACTGCCATTTATCCCATGCATATGTAAACTTCTGCGAACGTATCAAAATAACTTCTATTAACACGAAAAATAGCTGTTTTTGGCGCTTTGTCTATTGAATAAGTAGTAAAATGATAATTTTCTCTCTTTAATATTACCATGAATGAATCCGCATGACATATATCCTGTAAACATCTGATAATAAGAACGCTGCAGTTTCCTAGCGTAGGAAACGAGCGTTTCTGAGCGCGGGAACGACAGTTTCTCCTAATGGGAACGAGCGTTTCCTCTTATAGGAACTGCAGTTTCCTCTTATGGGAACGCGCGTTTCCCTATATGGGAACGGGAGTATAACCGCCCGCACAAGTTCCGCACGGACATTTGGCTTGTAGACCGCGATACGAACGAACCTTTCAGTGACAAACTGCGTTTTATTTTTATAGAACTGCCGTCCTTCACAAAGGAAGAGCAAAATTGTGAAACAGACTTCGAACGTTGGATTTATGTACTTAAGAATATGGAAACGCTCAAAAGATTGCCTTTCAAAGGCCGTATGGAGGGATTGAAAGAAACAGCACGCAACTTGAAGCGTATGAAAATGTCCGCAGAAGTAATACAACAAGCCACAGGCCTTTCTGCCGAAGAAATAGAAAAACTGTAAAGTACCGCAACTCAGGGCTGCACTTTACAGCTATCTCCGCTACTTTTTAATCTCCATTATCTCAATATTGCGGAAGTCCGTCGGATGGCTCTCCGATTGCAGTGCTATCCTACCCTCTTTCAGGGGACCGAAAGGCAGTTCGGGAGTGGAAGTTGCATCTTCACCGCCAATGACGAGGTGGGTATATGTCAATACAGTATCGCCATTCACAATATGATGCACCAGGCTATCGGCATATACCACCAACTCGAAGTCTACCCATTGATCGCCATCGTACGTCTTTCCATGACTGGCATAAGTATGAGGGATATAGCGTTTGCCATCAACATCGATCTCAGTGCCCGGAGTGCATGCACTTCCCGTAGGACGCGGCTCGCCGGTTCCGTCGCCACCCAGCAACTGGGCTTCTATGGAAACGGGGAAGAACTGGTCTTTCTCCATACTCTCGGGCGTCTGCGCATGAAACATGATGCCGTTATTGAGGCGTGCCCACTCGGGAGCTCCTTTCACCGGTTCGTCTACAAAGCGATACTCCAGGCGCAACTTATAGCTGGAGTAAGACTTATCGGTAAAGATGTGTCCGAAGCGGTCGTTGAATTCATCCCCATACGCATCGTAGCGCACTTTCAGCAAACCATCTTCCACACGGAAGGTGTTGCCGAAGTTCTCACCTACGGGATAGCCGCTAATCTTGACCGTCCAGCCTTCCAGGTCTTTTCCATTGAAAAGAGAAACCCATTCTTCCTGCTGCTGACTCTTCGGCGAAGAGCAGGAAGACAAGCATAATAAAACGAATAATAAAGTTGTAAGTGTTTTCATGGTTTTATAAGGATTTGAGGATTATTTCTTCCGCTTGCGCTTCTTTGCCGATTCTACCGCCTCGGCAACCACGGGCTTGTTGGCAAACCGCTTGGTATAAGTGGTATAATCGGGGACAGAACGTTCGTAGGTCGGATCGAGGAACAACGGACTGGAAATGATATGGTCCGCCGTACTGCGGTTGCAGCAAAAGACGATGTTCTCTACGCCGGCAAGACGGGTCAACGCCTTTACGTCCGTATCGTGGGGCTGCAAGGTCATAGGGTCGGTGAAGAAGAAAAGATAATCAATCTCTCCGTCTACAATGCGCGAACCCATCTGCTGGTCACCGCCCAAGGGACCTGATTTGAGGATGGTGAAATCCCATTCTACATCGGGATGTTTCTCTTTGAGAGCTTCGAGGATAAGAGTACCGGTGGTACCCGTGCAGTAAAACTTGTGCCCCATCAGCAGTTCTGAGTTCCAAAGTACCCACTCGATGAGGTCTTTCTTCATGGCGTCGTGCGCCACTAATCCAATCTTTCTAACTAATTTTTCCATAATCTAATGCCTTTAGACAAGTCTTATAGTTGCGAAAAGAGTTTCTTTCCATGCAAATAAAACTGCGCCAAGATACTGTTTTTTGTCCGTTCGGGTATCACAGAAAGGCAAGTTTTTTTCAAATTTTCTTCGCGGGAGGCTGAGAATGAGGCACGAAGGGAGGCAAAGGCACGACGCGCACGAAGCACTGCCCAGGCATTGGGGAATTGTCCTTTCAGCAGAAAACTTGCAGCCGCCACATAGTCGAGCACGGCACGCGTACGCATGACGGTAGCCAAATCTTCCGGCGGAAGATTCTTATATAGCATTACAAGGTTGTTACGGAAATTAAGGAATGTCTTGCGCGGATTCTCTTTCTTCAGAGTAGCCCCGCCGACATGAAACACTACACTCTGGGGGATGCATACAATCCCCCGACCGCGTGCACGGAGACGCCAGCATAAATCAATCTCCTCCATGTGGGCAAAGAAACGACCATCCAGCCCACCTGCCTCCTGATACTCCTTCAAGCGGATAAACAGGGCGGCACCCGTAGCCCAAAAGATAGGAAGAATCGTATCGTACTGGCCTTTGTCTGTTTCCACCACTCCCAGGATGCGCCCGCGGCAGAAAGGATATCCGTAGCGGTCGAGGAATCCGCCGGCAGCCCCGGCATACTCGAACTGCTTCTTTTGCCGCCAACTGCGTATCTTCGGCTGGCAAGCGGCCACTTCGGGATGGGCGTCCATATAGGCGGCAAGTGGTGCAAGCCAATGCTCGGTCACTTCGACATCGGAATTGAGCAACACTACATATTCTGCCTCCACTTGTTTCAATGCAAGATTATATCCATCGGCAAAGCCATAATTCTCCTCCAACAGTATCAGGCGGACGGATGGAAATTCACGACGGAGCATTTCTACCGAAGCATCCGTAGAACCATTATCGGCCACGTACACAGCCGCACCGTCGGCTTCGGAGAAGCGCACAACAGAGGGGAGAAATGAACGGAGCATGTCGCATCCGTTCCAGTTCAGTATTACGACGGCTATCTTATCCATGATGTATAGAATCTTTTCGTTTGTTTTTCCAACGCTTATGCGACCAGAACCAATAAGCCGGGGCACGGCGAATGGTCTGCTCCAGGCGACGGGCAAAACATTCGGTGATTTCTCCTTCGGCAGTCTGCTTCGGGGTTTCGGTTATCAGGTCGAAAGATACTTTGCAATATCCTCTGCGCACCCGCTGCAACTCGCAATAAAAGACGGGGAAGTCCATCATTTTGGCAATGCGCTCGGCACCATCCATAAAGACGGTATCCTGATTGAGGAAGGTAGTCCAATAATGCGCTTCGCTACGATTGGGCGACTGGTCGGTAATCAGGCCAACGGCTATCCGCTTGTTTTCGCGGCGCAACTTTATCATTTCGCGGGCGGTGGAGTGTTTGGGCACGTTATATCCACCGAAGCGGGCACGGATGTGTTTGAACATCTCGTCCAGATACTTATTGCTGAGTGGTTTGTATACCTGAACCGGAAGGTCACCCGGATGCATGATAGAGCCCATGCCTATAATCCATTCGAAGTTGGCATAATGGGGAATGAGCAGAATGATGCCACCGCGCTTCTCGACCATATCGAGAAAGAGCTCTTTATTATTGTACTCCATCCGGCGGCAAAGCTCTTCAAAGGAGATACGCAGCATCTTGACCTCCTCCAGCATATAGTCGCAAATATAATGGTAGAACTCACGCTCTATCTCGCGCAACTCGACCTCGGATTTCTCAGGGAAAGAATTACGAAGATTGCGGCGTACCACCTTCTTGCGGTAGTGAACAACGTGGCGCATCAGGAAATACAACCCGTCGGACAGCGCATACAGTGCCCGGAAAGGCAACAATGCAACGAGCCACATGCCTGCGTAAGTCAACCAATAGAGTAGTCTCGATTTCATAATCCTCAGTCACTAAGTATCGTTCCCTGCAAAGCAGTATTATCTTCATTGAAATCGCCTAAGCGCACGGAGACAACCTGATTGTCCAGCGTATCGTCATGGGGCACTTCCACACGGATATAGTTGGGGGTAAAACCGTGCATTGGCAATCCCGGTTTAGGACGTTCCAGCAGCACAGGCATCGCCTGCCCGATGTGGCGGGCGTAGAAAGCACGTGTTTTCCCGTCCGAAAGTTCAAGCAGGCGCTGACTCCGGCGGTGTTTCTCTTCGGGTGTCACCACATGCTCTATCTTCAAAGCCTGCGTACCGGGACGTTCCGAGTAACTGAACACATGGAGTTGCGTCACGTCCAGACTCTTGATAAACTCATAAGCCTGTTCAAAGAGTTCTTCCGTCTCTCCACGGGTGCCGACAATGACGTCCACCCCGATGAAAGAATCGGGCATCACCTCCTTTATCTTCTTTATCTTCGAAGCAAACAGCGCCGTATCGTACCGGCGACGCATCAACTTCAGCACTTCGTCGCTACCCGACTGCAACGGGATATGGAAATGGGGCATGAAACGACGGGAGTGCGACACATATTCTATGATTTCATCCGTCAGCAGATTGGGCTCGATGGAGGAAATGCGGTAGCGTTCGATGCCTTCCACTTCGTCCAATGCCTTCACCAAGTCGAAGAAAGTCTCTCCGGTAGTCTTTCCGAAGTCGCCGATGTTGACACCGGTCAGTACAATTTCTTTTCCTCCCTCGGCGGCGGCCTGGCGGGCTTGTTCTACCATGGAGGCAATAGTGCCGTTGCGGCTGCGGCCGCGGGCAAAAGGTATGGTACAGTAGGAACAGTAATAATCGCAACCGTCCTGCACCTTCAGGAAGAAACGTGTACGGTCACCGCGCGAACACGAAGGGGCAAACGAACGGATGTCCTTCAAGGCGGAAGTATAAGCCTCTCCGGTTTCGTGTTTTTGCAGATTGCCCAGGTATTGAAGCAGATCCTTCTTCTGCTCGGCACCAAGAACAATGTCCACACCTTCTATCTTTGCCACCGTGTCCGGTTTCAGTTGTGCGTAGCAGCCGGTCACTACAACGAAGGCTCCGGGATGTTGCTTCACCAGTTTATGAATGGCCTGGCGGCACTTCTTGTCCGCCACTTCTGTCACCGAACAGGTATTCACCACGCAAATATCCGCTTTCTCACCCTTGCGCGCCGTGCGCACGCCTGCTTCCCGAAGAATTTTACCGATAGTGGAGGTTTCCGAAAAGTTCAGTTTGCACCCCAACGTATAGTAAACCGCCGTCTTATCTTGAAATATATTGGTATCTATCATGAGCTTATAAACACATTTTGGCTACAAAGATACATATTATTAATCTATTTTCCCTACTTTTGCACACTCATCAATAAAATGTGCAATGATACAAGAAAACTTTATCAAACTATACGAATATAGCTTCCGCGAAAACTGGGACCTTCCCTGCTACACGGATTATGGAGAAAACGAAAGTTATACTTATGGCCAGGTGGCGCAAGAGATAGCCAGACTGCATCTGCTTTTTAAACATTGCCAACTGCGCCGCGGTGACAAGATAGCCGTTATCGGCAAGAACAATGCCCGCTGGTGCATCGCCTATATGGCTACCATCACTTACGGTGGCATCGTGGTCCCCATCTTGCAGGATTTCAACCCGAATGATGTACATCACATCGTCAATCATTCCGAATCCGTATTCCTCTTCACCAGCGACACCATTTGGGAGCACCTGGAAGAAGAACGCCTCACCGGGTTGCGGGGCGTATTTTCGCTGACCGACTTCCGCTGTCTGTACCAGCGCGACGGAGAAACCATCCAACGCTTCATCAAACATCTGAATGATGAGATGACTGAAATATATCCCGAAGGTTTCCGCCGGGAAGACGTCGCCTACACTGACTTATCCAACGACAAAGTGATGCTGCTGAACTACACTTCCGGCACTACTGGCTTCAGCAAAGGCGTGATGCTGACAGGTAACAACCTGGCAGGCAATGTTACATTCGGCATTCGCACCGGGTTACTGAAAAAAGGAGACAAGGTTTTGTCCTTCCTGCCGTTGGCACATGCCTACGGCTGCGCTTTCGACTTCCTCACCGCTACGGCCGTGGGCACACATGTCACACTGTTGGGAAAAGTCCCTTCTCCCAAAATACTGATGAGAGCCTTCGAAGAAGTAAAGCCGAACCTGATTATCACGGTTCCCCTTGTCATCGAAAAGATATATAAGAATGTAATACAGCCCATCATCAACAAAAAGTCCATGAAGTGGGCACTCAGCATTCCGCTACTCGACGGACAGATATACGGACAAATCCGCAAAAAACTGATCGATGCCCTGGGCGGACGGTTCAAGGAAGTCATCATCGGTGGCGCTGCCATGAATCCCGAAGTGGAGGAGTTCTTTTATCGCATCAAATTCCCGTTCACCATCGGTTATGGCATGACCGAATGCGCTCCCCTCATCAGCTATGCCCCGTGGAATGAGTTTGTTCCCACCTCCTCGGGACGGGTGCTTGATATTTTGGAAGCCCGAATCTACAAAGAACATCCGGATGACCAACTCGGCGAGATACAAGTGCGCGGTGAAAATGTCATGGCAGGTTACTATAAAAACCCCGAAGCCACCCAAGAAGTCTTCACCGAAGACGGATGGCTGCGCACCGGTGACCTGGGTACGATGGACGAGAACAATAATCTCTTTATCCGCGGACGTAGCAAAACCATGATTCTCAGTTCCAGCGGTCAAAATATCTTCCCCGAAGAAATAGAAGCGCGACTCAACAATATGCCTTTCGTTATGGAAAGTCTTGTCATCGAACGAAATAAAAAGTTGGTTGCATTGGTTTATGCCGACTACGAGGCGCTGGACTCCCTTGGGCTGAACCAACCGGATAACCTCAAAACCATTATGGACGAGAACCTCAAGAACCTGAACAACAGCGTTGCCGCTTACGAAAAGGTAAGCCAGATTCAGCTTTATCCGACAGAATTTGAGAAAACGCCCAAAAGAAGCATCAAGAGGTATTTATACAATAGCATTGCGGAAGATTAACATGTTGTATAACATGTAAATAAGTACATAAACAGCCGTTCTTCAAAAAAAAATATAAAAAAAGTTGGGGTTTTAAGAACAACATATTCAAAAAGTGCATACCTTTGCATCGTTTTAATAAAGCAATTGATTGTATTACGTTTTTAAAAAAGCAACGAAAATGAAAAAATTAGTTTTGATGGCTGTAGCTATCGTAGCAGTATCTTTCGCATCATGTGGTAACAAAGCAGCTAACGCTGAACAAGCAACTGCAGATTCAATCCGTATCGCTGATTCAATCGCAGCTGTAGAAGCAGCAGCAGCTGAGGCAGCAGCCGCAGCAGCAGCTGAAGCTGACACTGTAGCAGTAGATAGCGCAGCAGTTGTAGCTGAATAATTTCAGTAACACTCGAGAGAATTGAAAGTCTGACGTGCAACAAGCACACCAGACTTTTTTTTATGCCCTACTGCAAGCATCAAGTGTTAAGTATTGACCTTATTTCACAAAAAGGAGTATAAAGTAAAAGAAAAGTAGTAAGGTATAGTGCAATATCCGATTTAAAGTCGTTCCTTTGCATCAATCAAAACAATAAGAGGTTTATTACGATCTGCGTTTCATTATGTTACTACTCGATTAACCACATTGAGAATTTTCATTTCTGACTACAACTTCCTAAGAATCCTTTATTGAATTATTAATTTTTTATTTTTTGTATTTATGAATATGTATGTTGGAAACCTTAGCTACAGAGTTAAGGAATCAGATTTGAGACAAGTAATGGAAGAGTATGGAACAGTAGATTCAGTTAAACTGATCGTTGACCGTGACACAAAAAGATCAAAAGGCTTTGCTTTTGTAGATATGCCTGAAACAGCTGAAGCTCAGCACGCAATCTCTGAATTGCACGGAGCAGAATACGCAGGCCGCCAGATGGTAGTTAAAGAAGCGTTGCCGAAGAACTAAGCCTATAGGCTGATAATAAAGCAAGGGACATATCCTATATTTAGGGTATGTCCCTTTTGCTTTTTACAGATTTTCCTTATCTTTGACACAAGAACCCTTATACACTTATAAAATATGAAAACAACAGAAAAGATAAAACGAATCAGCACAGAATATAAATTCGGTGATTTCTTCCGCAACTTCATTGCCGTAGTATTGGGTATCATCATCACCTTTGCAGGTAGTGACTGGATTACGGAACGAAACACCCAAAAGGAAATAAAGAAATCTCTGCAACTGGTAAAAAGCGAACTCCTCCTGAACAGGGAAGAAATGGAAGCCCTGAGAGACAGAATAGTATTGGAACAATACGCCGCGAATTACCTTTTTGAGCATAAAGATAATCCGGCCGAAATGCCTCAGGATTCTATCCGCAAATATTTCCCGCTCCCCTTTCAGTGGAGTAAATTCACGTTCACCAGCGATGCCATGGAAATGCTCAAAGCATCTGCACTCATTCAGAAAATACAAAATAAGGAACTTGCCTTGCAAATAATGAAAGTCTACGGAGCAATAAAGGCTGCCGAAGTTTCTTTCGACAAATATAGTAATGTAAAAGACCAGGTACAAAATGAGTTCAATGACAACCCGAAAGTAAAGGCCCTTTCATACAGCCTGACGAAACAAAGAGAAAAGGCCCGGGACATGGAAAGCGAATTTGAGCAACAACTTCATTTGCTGTACACCCAGCCGGAAGGTTTACAACTCCTTCAAGCAATCCCCAATATACAAAGTCCGCGCATCTACCAGGCAAGTATAGAAAAAATCGATGAAGCAATCGCAGCCATTGAAGAGGAATGTAAATAACCGGAATCAGTCGAAACAGGCTATTCCACTATAAATTACTATAAAAACACATGGGAAAAAAACTGAAGGAAATCATCACCTCTCCTACCGCCACAAAACGAATGGGAGATTTTATCTGCAACTTTGTTGCGGTAGTGTTGGGCATCATTATCACTTTCGTAGGGAGTGACATGATAGAAGAACACAATAAGAAAAAGGAAGTGACGCAAGCTTTGCAGTTGGTAAAGAGCGAATTACTTATAAATAAAGAGATCATAGGGGAAATGATGGAAATGGAAGTGTCTAATAAAAAAGGCGCACGCTATCTGCTCCAATTTAAGGATAAAATGGATGAAGCATCCGCAGACTCACTGAACTATTACGGCTATCTTCCTTTCAAATCAAGAGATTTTCTTCCGGTCACTGACGCCATAGAAATGCTCAGAGCATCTTCTCTGATGCAAAATATCAGCAACAAAGAACTTGTCGTCCAAATTATTGAGGCATACGCCACAATAAAGAGTTCGCATCTGTTTTACGAAGGCTATTCTGAAACAAAAGATAATGTGATAGAAAAATTTAGCACCCGACAAGATTTTCAGAAATTTACGAATGAAAATAACACGCTAAAAGAAACCTGGGACTTCATTTTCCACCTCACAGAAGGTTATGCTGCCATACGACAAATTGCTCAGATACATGATGATCCGTACATTACGTACAACTATCACTTAAAACTAATTGATGAAACCATTGCCGCTATTGACAAAGAATATAATTAAGCAATAGGGAAACAAAAAGCCCGGCTTTCTTATCGGAAGCCGGGCTTTTCAATATATATGAAGTTTGATTATGCTTCTTCAGCAACTACTTCGAAAGGAATTTCTACGGAAACTTCCTTATGCAGTTTAACGATAGCTTTGTAGTTACCAACTTCTTTCACTGCGTCCTTAACAACGATAATCTTACGATCTACGTTGTGACCCAATTTAGCCAACTCTTCTGCAATCTGGATGTTACCAACAGAGCCGAAGATAGTACCGGTAGAGCTAACCTTAGTAGCGATCTTCAATGATACGCCTTCCAGCTTAGCAGCCAGTTCTTCAGCATCCTTTTTGATTTTCTCCAACTTGTGAGCACGTTGCTTCAAGTCTTCAGCCAACATTTTCTTTGCAGCAGGTGAAGCAATAACAGCTTTACCAGTGGGGATGAGGTAGTTACGACCATAACCGGACTTAACCGTTACGATATCGTTCTTATAACCCAAATTTACAATGTCTTCTTTCAATATAATTTCCATACTTTCCTCCTCCTATTATTTCATCATGTCAGTTACATAGGGCAGCAACGCCAAGTGGCGTGCTCTCTTCACAGCTTGAGCTACACGACGTTGGAACTTCAAAGAAGTACCTGTAATACGACGCGGAAGGATCTTACCTTGCTCATTCAAGAATTTCTTCAAGAATTCGGGATCTTTGTAGTCGATGTACTTAATACCGCTCTTTTTGAAACGGCAGTATTTTTTCTTCTTAACGTCTACTGAGGGCGGAGTTAAATATCTGATTTCTGATTGAACTTGTTGTGCCATGATTAATCCTCCTTTTTAGTTGATTTAACACTTCTTCTCTTCGCAGCATATTCAGCAGCATACTTGTCTTGCTTGAAAGTCAAGAAACGGATCACGCGCTCGTCACGACGGAAGTTTACTTCCAATTTATCAATGACAGTAGGTTCTGCATTGAACTCAATCAGCTGATAGAAACCGGTTGACTTCTTCTGGATTGGATAAGCCAGCTTTTTCAGTCCCCAGTTTTCTTCATTTACAATCTCAGCACCTTCAGCAGTAAGGATGCCTTTGAATTTTTCTACCGCTTCCTTCATCTGAACATCAGACAAAACGGGAGTTAAAATGAAAACGGTTTCGTATTGATTCATACTCGTTTAATTAAATAAATAAATTATTTGTTTATTAAATTGCGGGTGCAAAGGTAGGCATTTTATTTTGAACTACAAACATTTAATGTTTTTTTGTGTCCCGATATAGGATTTATCGCGGAAGAGAAGTATCTTTAAATAAGATAGGCTTCGCTTCAACAATAAAAATAAGCCAGCTTATTTTGTATTGTCTTCAGCTTGCACTATCTTTGCAAAGTTGTTTAAACAATAATTTCATGATAGAGCAATTCAACTTTGACATCCGACTTATCTTTGCCATCCTGAACGGCAAGGTTTCAGCTGCCATCAACCGCAAACTGTCCCGCAACTTCCGGCAGAACGGCCTGGAAATCACTCCGGAACAGTGGACCGTCCTCATCTTCTTGTGGGAGAAAGACGGAGTGACGCAACAAGAGTTGTGTAATGCAACTTTCAAAGACAAACCCAGCATGACGCGCCTCATCGACAACATGGAGCGCCAGCATCTTGTGGTGCGCATATCGGACAAAAAAGACCGCCGCACCAACCTGATCCACCTGACCAAAGACGGAAAAGAACTGGAAGAACGTGCACGTGTCATTGCCAACCAAACTCTCAAAGAAGCTCTGCAAGGCGTCACTCTCGAAGAAATCAAGGTGAGCCAGGAAGTCCTCAGAAAGATATTTTTCAATACTAAAGATTAACGGGAACAGTACACAAAGAGGCTGCCAAACAGACTATTTACGTTGAATAATAGTTTTTTTGCAAAAATAATTTCGCTTCTTAAAGAATTATGCTTTTCTTTGTGACAAGAATACAAAAGAGAATAATAATCTATTAAAATACACACACATGAAAGGCTTATTAAAAAATCTGGGCTTGGTATTAATCGTGATAGGAGCTGTAATCCTGGTTGCATGTTCTTTCACCGGCAATGTTAACAACAATGCTATTTTAGGTACATCGGCTGTTTTGGTAGTAGTAGGATTGATTTCTTACATCGCCATCAACAAACGAATTGCAGATTGATACCAAAAGAAAAGAAATAAAAAAGGCGATTGCATTGCAACCGCCTTTTTTATTTCCCTCCCGCCGGAGAACCGAGGCTTATCAGGCCTCAGCTTCCGGAGTAATCAGTTTATATCCTTTTCCGTGGATGTTGATGATCTCGATAGAATCGTCCTCTTTCAAGTGCTTACGCAGTTTCGTGATATACACGTCCATACTACGGGCATTGAAATAGTTGTCATCAATCCAGATGGTCTTCAACGCGAAGTCACGCTGCAGGATTTCGTTGGCATGTGCACAAAGCAGCCCTAACAACTCAGACTCCTTAGTAGTCAGCTTGGTCTGTTTCTCGGCAGTAGACAGAATCTGTTTCTGTGTGTCGAATGTAAACTTACCAATCTTATAGATGTTGCTTTCCTTATTCTTCTTGCCACGAACACGTCTCAAGATAGCTTCGATTCTGAAAGTCAACTCTTCCATACTGAAGGGCTTGGTGATGTAATCATCAGCACCGATTTTGAAACCTTCCAGGATATCATCCTTCAGCGTTTTGGCTGTCAGGAAGATAATAGGAATTTCAGCGTTTGCTGCACGCACTTCCTGTGCCAATGTAAATCCGTCTTTCTTCGGCATCATTACATCGAATACGCACAAGTCATACTTATTCTTCAGGAAAGCCTTGTATCCGGCTTCTCCATCAGGATATAACTCGGCAGCATAACCTTTCGCCTGTAAATATTCTCTTAAAAGCATGCCAAGATTTTCATCATCTTCGCACAATAAAATACGCAGTTTCTCGTCCATATCAATCAATTTTTTAATAAAGGTAATGCAATAATAAATTTAGTTCCTACGTTCAGTTCGCTCTCTGCCCGGATAGTTCCCTTATGATCGAGGATAATCTTCCTCACATAAGCCAGTCCCAAGCCGAAGCCCTTCACATCGTGCAGATTACCTGTATGCACGCGATAGAACTTATCAAATATCTTCTTCAAATTCTCTTTCTTGATACCAATGCCGTTATCCTGGACAGAAATCATCAACTTACCCGGTTCATTCCAAGTCTTCACAACCAGCAGCAGATCGGCATCCGGACGTTTGTACTTCACTGCATTGTCCATGAGGTTGAAAATCACGTTAGTAATATGCATTTCATCTGCAAAGATAACCGGGTCCGTAGCACTGAGTTCCGACTCAATCTTTCCGTTGTAACGTTCCACTTTCAATGTAAACGTATTGATAACACCCGTTATCAGTTCATTGGCATCCAGTTCTTTCATCTTCAAAGCGGCCTTCTGACGATCGAACATTGACATCTGAAGCACTTTTTCGACTTGGAACCTTAATCGTTTCGTTTCATCATTAATGACACCCGATATATGCTGGAACATAGCTGGAGACTTGCCCACAGCCGGGTCTTTCAGCATCTGCGCCGCCAACGAAATTGTCGAAATCGGCGTCTTAAACTCGTGCGTCATGTTGTTGATAAAGTCATTCTTCATCTCCGTCAGCTTCTTTTGGCGGAACACAATATAAATTGTGAAGATGAACGTTATCAGTAGTACGAAGGTGAATATCATCGACGGTATCATGAAGCCTACCGAGTCGAAAATATAATCCCTCTTACCCGGGAAGTGTATCTTGACGATACTCATACGTGCAGGCGGATCGTTCAGGAATAGCGGTTGCGAATAGGAACTTTCGCTCCCTTCATCACTATAGTCCGAACAGCGGTATACCTCCCTGCCGTCCCGGTCTATCACCCGGAAGTGATAGTCCAGATCAATACCGTTGTCGAGCAATCCCGCCTTCAGATACTGATCCAGGTTTTTGAAATTAACACGCTCTGCAATCGGCTTGTCACTGGCGCGATAAATCATCTGGAAAACCACCTCATCGACCAATGCACGCTGATAGAGATAACGGTTTTTGACCATCTCGATCTGCGAACGCGAAGTCTGGGGAATTGTTTTCGTTCCATGCTTGCGCGAGATCATAGCCCTGGGTAGTTCTGAAGGTTCACTGCTGAAAGTCTTCAGCTCGATAGTAGAATGAGAGCCATCCGGCGATGCCATCATAAACCGTTGGGTCTGCACAATTCCACCACCGCTTTGCGACTGTTCCCACGCCTTCTTCTCCTCCTCGGATATATCCTCCCGCAACCAACGGTCAACCTCCGCGGACTCCACATCTTTGGAAGCAGCCATCAATGCGCGCTTCACCGATTCATCAAATTGCTCGTTACGCATCTTCACCATTTCCTCAATGTAGCTGATCTGAAGATACAGCAAACTGAGGAAGGAAAGACCCATCACGACGCCTAATATCCATATAGTTGACTTTTTCATAGTCACAAAATTAACACTCCCTAATTAACACTCCTAACAAATTAACCTGATTTAACCGGACGTTCTCGTAAATTAACCGAAGACCGTTTTTTAGGTTGTATTATGAGCATTATAACAAAAACAAAGACCTTTGGTTTGCAAATTTAATAAAAAATTAATCATTCAATTCACATTTCCTTATGTTCTTAATCAGCGTTAATAAAAAAAGCCGTCATAACCTCCAAGAAGGTTACAACGGCTTTAACATTTATTTGTTCAGTAATTAGTTGAGAATTATTCTTCTGCCTGTTTAGCTTCGAATTCTTTAATCAACTTATCCTGTACATCACTCGGAACAAGCTCGTAGCTGGCAAACTTCATGATAAATGAAGCACGTCCACCCGTCAGCGAACTCAAGGCTGTAGAGTAAGAAGACATCTCTTTCAACGGCACTTTAGCGCTCAGTTTTTCGTAACCGGCTTCACTGTTCATACCCATAATCATGGCACGACGTCCCTGCAAATCGCCCATCACATCGCCCATTTTATCGGACGGAACGAATACTTCCACATCATAAATCGGTTCCAGAATCTTTGGACCGGCATTCTTGAATGCTTCGCTGAATGCATTACGTCCTGCCAGCATGAAAGAGATTTCATTGGAATCAACCGGGTGCATCTTACCATCGTATACAATAACGCGAACATCACGTGCGTACGAACCGGTCAACGGTCCTTGCTCCATACGCGCCATGATACCTTTCAGAATGGCCGGCATGAAACGGGCATCGATAGAACCACCTACAATGCTATTAACAAATACCAGCTTACCGCCCCATTCCAATGGAATTTCCTCGGTACCTTTCACGTTCATCTTGAATTCCTGTCCGCCGAATTTATAAGTATCGGGCATCGGCATTCCTTCATAATATGGTTCTACGATCAGATGAACTTCACCGAACTGACCGGCACCACCGGATTGCTTCTTATGGCGATAGTCGGCACGGGCAGCCTTCGTAATGGTTTCACGATAAGGGATTCTCGGCTCTTCGAACTTAATCTGCAATTTTTCATTGTTCTCCAAACGCCACTTCAGCGTACGCAGGTGGAATTCACCCTGGCCGTGTACAATAGTCTGACGGAGTTCTTTGGACTGGTCGATAATCCACGTCGGGTCTTCCTCACGCATGCGGTTCAAGGCAACCATCATCTTTTCCGTGTCCGATTCGTTCAGAGGCTTGATGGCACGTGAATATTTGGAATTAGGATATTTGATGAAGTTGAAGCGATTTTCAGTACCCTTGCCATTCAGCGTATTGCCTGTATGTACATCTTTCAGTTTTACGGTACAACCGATATCACCTGCCACCATTTCTTCCACCTTCACACGGTTGGAACCTGCACAAGCATAAATCTGTGCGATGCGTTCCTTGGAACCACGGTCGGCGTTGGTAAAGTCGTCACCTTCGTGCACCTTACCACTCATCACCTTGAAGTACTGAACATCACCGATATGCGGTTCAACGGCAGTCTTGAAGAAATACAAGGAAGTCGGAGCATTCGGATCGGGATTCACAACCTCGCCGCGTGTGTTGTGCACCGGAGGCATTTCATCAACAAACGGCACAACATTACCCAGGAATTCCATCAGACGACGCACGCCCATATCCTTTCCTGCACAAACGCAGAATACCGGGAACATACCGCGGGCAGCCAAGCCCTTGCGGATACCTTCGCGCATTTCGTCTTCCGTCAGAGATTCTTGTTCGAAGAATTTTTCCATCAAGCCTTCATCATGTTCAGCAGCAGCTTCTACCAATGCTTTATGCAGTTCTGTTGCCTTATCCAGCTCTTCTGCCGGAATATCTTCGATAGTGGGAGCGCCACCTTCGGGTCCCCACGAATATTTTTTCATTAAAAGTACATCAATCAGTGAATTGAAGTTCGGTCCGGTAGCCAGCGGATATTGCACAGGCACTACCTTCGAGCCGTAAATCGTTTTCAGCTGTTCCAGCACCATATCGTAATCGCACTTCTCATTGTCGAGTTGGTTTACCAGGAAGATAACCGGTTTGCCCAACTTCTCGGTATAGCGGAAGTGGTTTTGCGTACCTACCTCGGGACCATATTGTCCGTTCAGCAGCAGAATAGCGGTATCCGTTACATTGAGTGCCGTCATGGCTGCTCCTACAAAGTCATCACTACCCGGGCAGTCGATGATATTCAACTTCTTTCCATTCCATTCCACATGGAAAACGGTGGAAAACACAGAATAGCCATATTCCTGCTCCACCGGGAAGTAATCGCTGACTGTATTCTTGGCAGTAATTCTGCCGCGGCGTTTTATAATACCACTCTCAAAGAGCAGCGCTTCTGTGAGAGTGGTTTTACCCGAGCCGTCATTGCCAAGCAGGGCAATGTTCTTAATTTCATTTGTCTGATATACTTTCATGATATATTAAGATTTTAAGTGAATAACTCAGCATGCCTTCGCATACCTTTATTATAAGTGAGGCGCAAATTAGACATTAATCAACAAAAAAGCAACAAAGGAAGCTATGTTCTACAACATGCCTTGCGGCATAGAGAAAGATACTTCCAAGATGGAGAGAGGCAGACATGAAAGAAAATAAGATCTGACTTTTTTCTTTCAAAAGAATCAACTAACTTTAACCCCCAATTTTAATCCACATCATCATGAACAAACTGCTATTAGTTGCTTTGCTGGCTATATGTCCATATATCGCGACAGGACAAGTCAACCGGAACCCTTTAAAAAAACGTCCCCTCATCGGCCTTTCCTGCTCACATCCCGGAAATAATTCATCCACGCGGATGACGTATACCGAATCCGTTATACAAGCCGGAGGCATACCCATGCTCATCCCGATTACCACCGACAGTATTGTACTGACGGATATCGTCAACCGTCTGGATGGTATCATCCTGATTGGCGGAGGCGATATACACCCCTCCTATTTCAACGAAGATCCCATAGAGCAACTGGGCGAAGTTGACTCCCTGCGTGATGTTTACGACCTTGCACTCATCCGTTTTGCAGCCCGCCGCAACATACCGATGCTAGGCATCTGCCGGGGTGAACAACTGATAAATGTAGCTTTCGGCGGAACACTCTATCAAGACATTCCCACCCAGCATCCCGATACTACCGTACACCACGATCAGGAAGCGTCAAGCAGCGTCCCGACCCATGCTGTCAACCTCCTCCCGGGTTCTGCAATGGCAACCATCACCGGGCAAACACAGCTTTTTACCAATACGCACCACCATCAGGCAGTAAGACAAGCCGCCCCCGGCTTCCAAATCACCGCCTGGGCCACCGACAGCATCCCCGAAGCCATTGAATCGACCTGGGAATATCCGATATGGGGCGTCCAATTCCATCCAGAAGCATTGACGGTAGCAGGCGACAGCATATCTGCACGCTTCTTCCACTTCCTGATAGAAAAGGCTGATACCTACCGACGCGCAAAAGAAATCCAACACCGGATTCTCTCCATAGATACCCATACCGATACCCCGCTCGATTTCGACGACACATATAATATAGGTACGCGCGCGAAGTCGCAAGTATGCATCCCCAAAATGGAAGAAGGCGGACTGGATGGACAATACCTGGCTTGCTGGGTACGCCAGGGTCCTTGCGATGAAGAAGGCAGCCGGAAAGCGATAGCCCGCGTCGACGAACTGATAAAGGGCATCTATCACCAGGTGGAAATGAATCGGGACCGATGCGCCATTGCCCGTACTCCCGACGACTTGCCCCGGCTCAAAGCCGAAGGGAGAAAAGCTTTCTACATCGGAATAGAGAATGGTTACGGTATCGGCAAAGATTTAAAGAATATAGCCCGCTTCCATAATTTGGGCGTCACTTACATCACCCTTTGTCACACCCGCAACAACGACATTTGCGACAGTTCCTCAGACAGCACCGCCCGCTGGAACGGACTCAGCCCCTACGGCCGAAAGGTGGTAAAAGAGATGAACCGCCTGGGTATCATGGTCGACCTCTCCCATGCCGCCGAAAGCACCTTCTGGGATGTACTGAAATACTCGAAGAAGCCCATTATTGCCTCCCATTCCTCCGCAAGCGCTATCTACAAGCACGACCGCAACCTGACCGACGAGCAGTTGCGTGCCCTCGCTGCCCACGACGGAGTAGCCCAAGCCTGCCTGGTAGACGAGTTCCTGAATCCTGACGCCAAGAAAGCCAATCTCACCGACTTCATGAACCATCTGCTTCACATGATTGAGGTGGCAGGTATAGACCATGTAGGCATCGGTTCCGATTTCGACGGCGGCGGTGGCGTAAAAGGATGCAATGGAGACAATGACTTTATCAATATCACCGTCCGCCTGCTGGAACATGGATTTACCGAAACAGACATCGCCAAGATATGGGGTGGAAACTTCCTGCGGGTCATGAGACAAGTGCAAAACAGATAGAAAAGACAGAAAAACATCACAAAAAGGAGAGATTGAAGCTATAATCTCTCCTTTTTGACTTATTTGCATACCTTCCGTTTCTCAGCTTTCGCCTACCTTTGTCAAAGCAAAGGCAAGCTATACTTCCTTTGCCCGACAAAAATCAATTGAATTACTAATTTCTAATACCTTGTTTTAATGAGAAGAAAGTTTATCCGGAGTTTGTCATCAATGGCTTGTCTCTTCTGTTTACTTTCTGCACAGGCACGAACAACGCATAACGTGAGTATGCCGGTAGAAACACAGAAAGATATCATCAACACTCCACACATCGCATGGGAAAGAAAAGGAGACTTTACAGTCGGCAAGAGCACTTTCTTGCTGAATGGCGAGCCCTTCGTTATCAAAGCTGCCGAGTTGCACTATCCGCGTATCCCCAAGCCGTACTGGGACCAACGAATCAAACTTTGTAAAGCATTGGGCATGAATACGATTTGCCTTTATGTTTTCTGGAACTCCCACGAACAACGTCCGGGAGAATTCGATTTCACCGGTCAGAATGACCTGGCAGAGTTCTGCCGCCTGTGCCAGCAGAACGATATGTACGTCATTCTGCGTCCGGGGCCTTATGTCTGCGCCGAATGGGAAATGGGCGGTCTGCCCTGGTGGCTGCTCAAAAAGAAAGACATCCGCCTGCGCGAACGGGACCCTTACTTCATGGAACGCGTAGGCATCTTCGAGAAGGCCGTGGCGGGACAAGTAGCCAACCTGACCATCCAGAACGGCGGTCCCATCATCATGGTGCAAGTAGAAAATGAATACGGTTCTTATGGAGAAGATAAAGAATACGTATCACAAGTGCGAGACATGGTACGTGCCAATTACCCGGGCGTAACCCTGTTCCAGTGCGACTGGGCTTCCAACTTTACCCTGAATGGACTGGACGACCTGGTTTGGACCATGAACTTCGGTACGGGAGCCAATGTAGACCAGCAGTTTGCCAAGCTGAAAGAGCTCCGCCCCGACAGTCCACTGATGTGTTCCGAGTTTTGGAGCGGCTGGTTCGACAAATGGGGAGCCAACCACGAAACGCGCCCAGCTGCCGATATGATTCAAGGCTTGGACGAGATGTTATCCAAGAATATCTCATTCAGCCTGTACATGACCCATGGAGGAACCAACTGGGGACATTGGGCAGGAGCCAACTCACCCGGATTTGCCCCCGACGTAACGTCCTACGACTACGATGCTCCTATCAGCGAATCCGGCCAGACTACTCCTAAATATTGGGAACTGAGAAAAGCCCTGGGAAAATACATGAACGGCAAGAAGCAGGCCAAAGTACCCGCATTGATCAAGCCCATCAGTATTCCTGCCTTTCAGTTCACCGAGATGGCACCGTTGTTCGAGAATCTTCCTGCCGCCAAGAAAGACCGCAACATCCGTACCATGGAGGAATACGACCAAGGCTTCGGCAGCATCCTCTACCGCACCACCCTGCCCGAGATGAAATCGCCCTCCCTGCTCACTGTCAACGATGCGCACGACTACACCCAGGTATTCCTGGATGGGAAATACATCGGCAAGCTGGACCGCAGGAACGGTGAGAAGCAACTGGAATTTCCTGCATGCCGCAAGGGTGCACAACTCGATATATTGGTGGAAGCCATGGGGCGTATCAACTTCGGTCGTGCCATCAAAGACTTCAAGGGCATCACACGAAACGTAGAACTGACCATGGATGTAGACGGCCGCCCCTTCACTTGCGACCTGAAAGACTGGGAAGTCTACAACCTGGAAGATACGTACGACTTCTACAAAGGAATGAAGTTCCGCCCCATCAGTTCTCTGAAAGACGACCTCGGTCAGCGTATTCCAGGCTGCTACCGCGCCACCTTCAACGTAAAGAAACCAAGCGATACTTTCCTGAACTTCGAAACCTGGGGCAAAGGACTGGTGTATGTCAACGGCTATGCATTAGGCAGAATATGGGAGATAGGACCGCAACAAACCCTTTACATACCGGGTTGCTGGCTGAAGGAAGGTGAAAACGAAGTGCTTGTCTTCGACATAGTCGGCCCACGCGAAGCCAAATCAGAAGGACTTAAAGAACCACTTCTCGATCAACTACTCGTCAAAAAGCCGCTCATTCACCGCAATGAAGGCGAACAACTCGATTTATCCGGCGAGAAAGAAGTATTATCCGGCAGTTTCAAACCCGGTAACGGATGGCAGGAAGTAAAGTTCGACCAGCCTGTCACCGGACGCTACATCTGTTTTGAAGCATTAAGTGCACAGGATGGAAAAAACCTGGCATGCATCGCCGAAATGTATCTACTGAATGAAGATGGCGAGCGTCTGTCTCGTGAGCCGTGGATTGTCAACTATGCCGACAGTGAAGATGTGTCCCACGTCAATTGCTCGGCCGACAAGATATTCGACCTGCAGGAATCGACGTATTGGAGCACAACGCAAGAAGCCCAATATCCACATGCCATTGTGATTGATTTAGGCGGTACCCACACCCTGACCGGCCTTCAGTATCTGCCCAGAATGGAAAGTGAAGTGCCGGGTGGCATCAAGGACTTCAAGGTATATGTGAAATCACAGGAGTTCAAATTCTAACCTAATATTATATATAAAGTAAAAGGAGCCCGTTCCGATGATGGAACGGGCTCCTTTTGTAATCAACCAACCTATTAAAGACCCGGTTTCCAGCTATCCTGCCATACAATCACCGGTTTTCCTGCCTCATCAAAATCTATAGGCAACCAGATATACCGCGAATACATCAAACTGTCCGGCTTCCATATATCCGCCATAAAGACGAACTTGTCTCCCGGCAGAGAAAGAATAAATGTACTTTGCCCGCCATACGTTTTTTCAGCACCTTTGCCCACAAACGGATGTGGATGTTGTGTCCACGGTCCCCAAATGGAAGGAGCCGAGAACATACGTGCCTCGTTAGGCGCCCAACCGGTACAGCCGGAAGTAATCATCCAATACATGCCATTGCGTTTTAAGAGCGCAGGTGCCTCGTTGTGACCTCCCGGAGCAATACGGATATATTTTCCTGAATGTTTCCTGTAGTCGTCTGTCAGTTCTGCAATCTGCAAAGTAAGGTTTTCTTCTGAGGAGTAAACATGGTAAGCCTTCCCATCATCATCGACAAACAACGTCATATCACGAGACATCTGTCCATCCTTCAAATCGCGCTTTACAAACAAGCCCTTGTTCACGGCTTCCCGCCACTTCGGCGTCCACCATTCCTTATAGTCGTCCATATTCCAGACTATCGCTTTCTCCTCCGTCGTCATATTTTGCGGATAACGCCCCGGTGCCACACGCCCGGAATAAAGGAAACGATAAGGACCTGCCGGAGTATCACTGATTGCCACACCTGCACGGGCAGCCTCATAGCCTTTGCCTTTCAGTTCCAAATGAAACCACATGACAAAAGTCTTCGTCTTCTCGTTATAAATCACCTTAGGACGTTCTATGATACAACCTTTCTCAATATCATTTCCCGCCTCCTCGGACACAGCCAAAGATATCCCTTCATACTTCCAGTTACATAGGTCTGTAGAAGAGTAGCACGTTACACCCGCCTGTGTAGAAAATCCCTTGTCGGGACGATGCTCACCAAACCAGTAATACTTCCCGTTGTAGTGTAAAACTCCGCCTCCATGGGCATTGATATATTTACCATCCACATCATTCCACACGCCACCGGGAACAATATCTTTACCCTTACCCGGTGAATTTGCCGACTGCGCATTCATTCCGGAAGGCAATAGCAACAGCGCGAAGCAGAAAATTGCCACTACCCGATTCAAACTAAACTTTGTCATTAATGTATTATTTTTTAATAGGAATAAATTTTATTTTCTCACAAAACAAAGATACGACGAGTATCTTTCAGGGAGGGAGCAAAAATTCCTCAAAACAGAAAAGAAATCGGTCAATATGAAGATTTTAAAAAAGGGATAGGACACTATCTTCCAAAAGAAAGCTCCTATCCCTCCTAAAAACAATCTACCGCGTTATTTTTTTGCTAAATATTCAACTACTATTGACTAATAATTATGAATATCTATATATAAGTTCTTTCTAGTTTCATAGCCCCAGCCACAATTATTAAGTCCTCTTACACCTACTTCATAATACCCGCTTTGTGTTATAAAACCATCATTAAACACAATACTTGCATTCAGCCTATTTGTATCACTGCTATAAGTTCTTTGACTACCATTTTTATAAATAGTCCACATCGTTCCTAAGATATCATGTTCAATATTTACATCCTTACGATTAACATAAAATGGCGTTATAAATGTTTCATCATCTGAGAAGTCAGGAGCTCCTGCGTAAACAATAGACTTTTCTAATTCTATAATATTTCCGATAGGACCTATTAACGTTGCCTTTACCCATGCAGCACAATTATATTTTTTCTGTACGACAATTTTCGTTCCAGATATACCACCTACCGGTTCAATCCCTGCTGACCATGACCAAGAAAGAGAATACCCCTTAGGCACTCCGCTTACTGAGTAGGTTCCGTCAGAACAAAAAGATTCAGGTCCGGATAATACAGCCCCCGGATATAAAGTGATTATAGCCTTATAATCATTTAGGCTAAACCCCGCCCAAGAAGAGAGGGCAGTTCCTCCATTCATAACAGAAGAAGGATCTGGATTATTAGAATCATTTGGCGTACCGGAAATTGTAATTCCTGTTGGTTCGTTACGACCTCGCCAATTAGTATGCCTTAGACCCACACAATGACCTAACTCATGTACAATATTATATTTCTTTTGACTTTCAGTCATAACTCTGTTATTATCAAAGTCCAAATTTACTAAGATTGAATGATAAGGATCCCCATCAAGAGAAGGCCTTCCTGCTACAGCTACTTCATTATAAGGTAAGCTACCATTATCAGATTTTATTAAAATATCATATTCCGAGCTTGTTGTCAATGACATGTATAAACCTGACTTTAATTTATTCCATTCCTCTATTGCACTTCCTATTGCATTTCTCCAATTATCATCTCCTGAAACAGGCATTGAAGCATCTATTTTGATAAGGATATTTGAACGTTTATCTTCACTGACTATAAAATCAGTCCGAGCTTGTCGGGTTATCGCATATTGATGCAAATCCTTTTTAGTGAATATGATGTCCCCTTCAACCAAAAAATATTCACTCATATCAATGGCACTTGTTTCATCAAATCCCACTCCCTTTATTATTTCAAGGTATTCACTTTGAATTTGACTGCCAACATTTTCTAGTGTTGCACTTTCTCTTTCACATGAGCTAATAGTGACAAAGAACATTACAATTAAAATATAACTAATATTTTTTTTCATATATAAATTACATTACTGACTATATAAAATCCGTTCTTTAGGGTTAAAGCGATAGTTCCCCTAAAAAGAATACCTCTTTAACCCTATAATCTTTTGCATTTATTTCTCTGCCGGTTGGTCGGCTACTGTCGGCCAATACGGGTTCTGATACAGGATTGAAGTCGATACATCGGCTCCCGAAGTAGCAGTCAGTTGGAACTGCTTTACCATAATAGGATTCAGATAGTGGGCCATCTTCCAAGTACAGCCATCGTAACCCGGTTGTGTAGATGTCTTTTCAAACGGGCGGAGATATTCGCTTCTACTTTTTGAAGAGGCATTCGCTTGAGATGTCCCATCGGCTACCAAAGTAGACTCTCCCTTATCATTCAAATACCATTTTTCCATCGGAGTGTTCCATAAGTGCATACCTTCCATATGATAGGGAGTATTGATGAGTTGATCCATAGAACGCCAACGGCGCAAATCCATATAGCGAAGTCCTTCTGCCAAGAACTCACAGCGGCGCTCACGACGAATATTATACAGAGTCTTGTCCGTGAGGATGTTTCCGCCGGTATAGGCACCCCAGTCATTTTCAGCTTCCTTGCTCATGTCCGTCATGCTGATAGTTTTATCAAAATCTTCATCGACATGTGCACGGCGGCGAATCAATGTCCAATACTCACGAGCCGTATTATCCAACGTCCCGTTAAGCAAATAACTGGCTTCCATATAGTTCAGTAATGCCTCAACGGAGCGGAAGTAAACCTCTCCCGTGTAACCACCACCATTAGCATAATGCTTGCGGTTAAAGGAGCCTCCCTTGTGCAGTGCATATCCCGTGGCATACCCACGTTCATTATCACCATTGGTAATGGAAGGATAAGGTTCTGTCATGACGGCATCTGTACCTTCACTGTTATCCACTTCCAAAAAGATATTCGTCTGTCCTGGTTCTTTCAGGAATATACTCAGACGCGAATCACGGTTCACGCGGACATTGGCAATATTTTTATCACCCATATAATAGCCGTCGCCATCGGTATACGTACCATGAGTATAAACGGGAGTGCCATCCGCCATCAAAAAGTTCTGTACATACCCACGTGTCAACCCAATGCGGTAGTTACCGCGTCCGGCAGCAGCATTGATATTATGCGTAGAGAGACCACGCGCACGCTGACGCCACAAAAGAACTTCGGAAACACCGGAAAGATCCTCCTGGGCAAACATGTCATAATAAGGATTGGAAGCCTCATCTGCCGACTGTTGCAATATACCGGTATTAACTGTCAAGCTTCCTTTATATTTATCAGCAACTGTTTTGGATGCTTCAACAGCATTCTCCAAAAAATATTTTATCTCATTATCAATGCTACCACTAGGATATTCATAACTATTATGTAGAGAGGCACCCGGCCACCCCTCTCCACCGGGGACAAAGGCCGTTCCTTTGAAGTTCTGCAACCAAGTAGCTTCAAACAACGCCACCCGCGATTTCAGAAGTTTAGCTACATCCTTATTGATACGGGTAGTAGCCATATCGACATCGCTCATGTAGTCATAAGCCTTGTCAAGGTCGTCAAGAATAAAGCGTGCTACTTCATTGCGTGGGAAACGTGTGCTGGCAGCATTCAGTGTTTCTCTATCGTTGGCAAGCGGCTCCTTTATAATCGGGAAATCACCAAAAAGCTGAAGTTTCTTAAAATATTCGTAAGCACGAAGGAAATAAGCCTCACCTATGTAATGCTTGATCTTGCCTACCGTACCGGATATCGTATTCTGTGCTCCGCTCATATCCCCGCCAAACTTCGGAAGAACTTCGGACAAGAAGAAATTAATACGGTAAATACGCTCAAATTTCCAATTATCACTTTCCGAATGAGCTACTTTCCAACGGTCTAAAGTATAACGATCATTGGCATTTACTTCAATCTGGTTATCAGTACCCTTGTCTTCCGCAAAAACGCCATAGCTATACTGCTGGTAAGACGGAAGGACATTGGGATATTCATCATTCAAATTGGCTTCCAGTTGTGCTTCCGAAGAATAGTAAGTTTCGGGAGAAACGGAGGACATTGGCTCTCTATCCAAAAAGTCCTCACAAGAAGCTGTTCCGGCTGCTAAAGCCACTGCTATCATGGCATTAGCTATATATTTACAATTCAGTTTCATATTATTTTCTTTTGATAATGGTTTAAAGTGAAACACTAATTCCGAAAGACCATGTCTTTGAGAGTGGATAAGCATTACCACCACTCTTTATAGCCTCGTTTGCACCGCTATCGGTATTACCTCCATTAATTGTTTCCGGGTCAAAGAGTTTGGACAATTTTGTGCCGGTCCACAAATTCTCACCCGATACAAACACGCGACAGTTACCGATACCAATCTTACGGCTAACAGAAGAAGGAATGGTATACCCCAATTGGAAATTCTTCAAACGGATATAAGCTGCATTCTGCAAATAGCGGGTTTGCTTCTCCTGATTCTTTCTATCGTCAAATATCGGACGTGGATAGTAAGAATTTGTATTGGCGGCAATTTCATGTCCACTCAAACCGATGGCTTCGCTGCGGAAATAATCCCCATGCTCTTTCAGACCAGTTGACCACCACATATTGCCTCTGACTCCCCAAAACATATTAGAGTCTTGCCAGAAATCACGTTTCATTACACCCTGAAAGAAAAGGCGTACATCAAATCCTTTGTAGTTAGCGTTCAAGTCAAGACCAAAGTGATAGCGCGGCGTATTGTTTCCAATCACTTTCAAGTCACCATGGTCATCCAGCGTCTGTCCACCTTTAGTTATACCGGGGTTACCATCCAAGTCAGCATACATAATATCTCCAGCAGCCCACTTGGAACCAATAGCATCCTGTGACCCCACATTGTTTAGGTGCGCTTGCATTTCAGCATCAGTTTTGGCAATGCCTACAGTCTCAAATCCCCAGATTTCACCGATTTCCCGACCAGCGATGTAAGTAGAAATAGCATTGGTAGGATTACCTGGATAACGGTCAACATAAGTACGTGCGTCAGCCACATTGAATTTGATACCATAACCCAGTCCAAACCGCGTGCGGTCCTGCCAGCCGATGGTAAGTTCCCATCCTTTCGTCTTCAAGTCACAGTTATTAGTCTTCGGAGTGCCAATACCTAATACAGCCGGCAATTCCTCAGAAGGACCCACCATATTATCGGTATAGCGGACATAGGCATCAAATGAACCGGTCAAGCGGTTATTTAAAAAGCCGAAATCAAGACCAATATTCCAAGTACGCACTTTCTCCCATGTCAAAGTAGTACTGATAAGATTACCCACGTAAGCAGTATTTGGTTTGATACCGCCTTGCAGCCAGCCACCATTAGCCTGTTTCAATGTCATGGAGCGATAGGTGGGATACCACCCATTAGTATTCATATTGCCTAACTCACCATAGGAAAAACGGAGTTTCAACTGGTTACATACATCAGCAAAATCTTCCCAAAAATTTTCCTGAGCAATGTTCCAACCTAAAGAGAATGAAGGTGATAATTGCCAACGGTTGCCGCGACGGAAACGGGATGTCCCATCGTAACGAAGGTTCCCTTCCACTAAATATCGTCCTGCATAATCATAATTGACACGACCAAAGAAACCTGCTGTAGCCCACTCATTACGATAACCTCCTACTTCAGGTACTTTTTCCTTTCCGGCTCCATCAATATTTGAGATCAAATCCAATTCCGGCAGATCTTCTACTTGCAAGCCATAACCTTTAGCACTGAAAAACTTCTGGCGCATCTCTTCCGACTGGAAACCACCCATCACTTTGAAATTATGGACATCATCCAGGGAGAATGAATAAGTAGAATAAATATTCCAGTTCATATAAGTCTCCTTTTTATAATCTTGATAGAGACTGTTTGTTCCCTTAGTATCTACAATCCCACCGGCAACATCATGATTGTAACAGGGAAGTGACACTTCGCGAGTATCCACATTATTAAGACTGTAATTGAACTCAACATTGGTAATCCAGTTCTTGATAGGCTCAAATACCAAACTGGCTTGATGATAGCTCTTGTCAGTCTGTACATTACGGTCTCCTCCCAAAGCTAATTGCATAGCGGGCGTTTCGGCATTACCGTTAAAATAATAGCCATTTTCATCGTATACCGGCAAGTTAGGCCATGTCTGACGGCCAACCTTCTCATACAAACTTCCTCCAAACTTTGTTGGACGCAACATATCCTGACGGACATAGCGCAGGCTATAATTAAACTTCAACCAACTGGTCAACTCCGCACCAAACTTAGCGCTTGCATTAAATCGTTTCAGATTATCCGAAGCTGGACGGAGCAATCCACTTTGATCCAGATAGCCTAAAGAAGCGTAGTAATTGAACTTTTCTCCTCCACCGCTGATACTAAGATTGTGCTCCTGTGAGAAGGCATCATCCTTGTAAATTTCAGAATACCAGTCTGTATTGGCATAAGCCTCGGTAAAAGGATCACCAGCAGGTTTTCCCCATTCAACGCCATTAGAAGGCAGTCCACCTGTATTTGTACCACCTTCCGCCTGGAAGTCAAGCATTTGTTGCATGACCTTCTCAGAAAATTGTGTTCCTTGATTTGCATTATAGGAGGCCTGATTATAATAATTGGCAAACGTATAAGAGTCCATCATTTCCGGAAGACGTATTGCACTACTAAAACGGAAACTATTATTATAGTTAATCGTAGCCTTGCCCGATTTACCCTTCTTGGTCGTTACCAGAATAACGCCGAACGGTGCGCGCGAACCATAAATAGAAGAAGCAGCGGCATCTTTCAATACAGAGATGTTTTCGATATCCTGCGGGTTTACCGTATTGATATCACCTTCCATCCCATCAATCAGAATCAGCGGGCTACCGCTCGAACCGTCGCCGATAGTACCATTACCACGGATATTGATGGACATATTCTTATCCAACTCACCCGTATTGGTAGTAATCTGCAAACCCGGAACCAAACCTTGCAATGCCTGAGTAGCATTCGCTACCGGACGTGCTTCAATCTCCTTGGCAGTAGCCAAACCAACAGAACCGGTCAAATTCACCTTTTTCTGTGTACCAAAACCTACTACCACCACTTCATCCAGCATTTCGGAATCTTCTGTCATCTTCACATTAAAAGAAGTTTTCCCGGCAACCGGAATTTCCTGTGTTTTGTAACCAATAAAACTAACGACCAACGTAGCATTGGAAGGTACTTTCAGGGAAAAGCCCCCATTCATGTCGGTAATCGTTCCATTCGTAGCATTGCCTTTTTCCACAATGCTGGCGCCAATTACCGGCCCCATCGCATCTTCCACTACACCTTTTACATTGATTGTTGAACTTTGTGCGTTCAAGAACTGAACATTCAACAGAAGGGTCATACAAACAGCCAAAGTGATGCACACTTTTAGTCTGAGTCCTTCAAAGAATCTCTGTTTTTTCATTGCATAAACTTTAAGATTAAACATTTATTTGTTTGCATATCACGATCCTCATAGTAGTCGTGAAAACTGTTACAAATGTAGGCTCAGACGGAGAATAACGGCTCTAAATATAGTTATCTGAGGTAGAATTTTAGTTTCTCTACCTTATTAAATCATAATTCTACTTTAGAAATATGGGAATAACATCCTATGCAAACATTATCACGTAAACCGTTCCAAATATTCAGTAGGCAGCATGCCGAACTCTTTCTTAAAACAAGCACTGAAATATTTAGGGTCATTAAAACCTACGGCATAAGCCAAGTCGGAGATACGGACAGCACTCCCCTTCTCTTCCATTATGCGGCAAGCTGCTTTCAGACGGATATTGCGGATAAAGGCAGATGTATTCAATCCGGTCAGAGATTTGAGCTTTTTGTAAAGAGTCGATTTGCTGGTACCCATTTCATCTACAAACTGAGGCTGGTCGAACTCACAATCTTCCAAATGGCGATTCACACATGCGATGGCGCGTTGCATAAAGTCTTCATCAATACTGGTATAGTTCAACTCCTTGACCTCAAAAACCAGCTGATTCTTAAAATCATGCGCCTTGCGTTCCCGATATTTCAACAGATTACGGATGCGGGCATGCAATACCGCCAGATTGAAAGGTTTACTGATAAAAGCATCCGCTCCTACTTCATAGGCTTCGGCACGGTCTTCTTCCTTATTCTTGGCAGTAAGCAGAATGATAGGGATGTGGCTGAGTTCCAATTTGTTTTTCACATACCTGCAGAATTCAATACCATCCATCACCGGCATCATGACATCAGAAACAACCAGGTCAATATCTTCATTATCAAGCACAGTCACGGCTTCCTGTCCGTTTTCTGCCGTATGGACATTATACTCCCGCTGCAACAACTTAACCATCAGTTGCAGCAGTTCCTCATTATCTTCTACCACCAGGACAGTATGTGTCTTTGGCTTTCCGGCAGAAACAGTTTCCGTTTCCTCTTCCGAATAAGTAACCGTTTTCTGTATCGGGAGTACAGCTTCCTCCTCAATCTGCTCTTCTTTAAAATAAGAGCGGTCAATGGGTAGTGTCACAATAAACTCGGTGCCCTGGTTTTCTTCACTTTCAACCCGGATTTCCCCTCCGTGCAATTCCACCAGATCTTTGGTTAAAGAGAGTCCGATTCCGGTGCCTATGGTATTGAACTTTCTATAATTTCCCTCATAGAAGCGTTTGAAGAGCATCTTCTGCTTTTCTTTGGGAATGCCACTGCCATTATCCTTCACATGCAACTGAATAAAATCCCTGTCCTTGGCATACGAAAGTGTTATTTGTATGTAACCGCCATCCTTATTGTATTTAGCAGCATTCGAAAGCAGGTTATAAAGAATCTTATCCAGCTTGTCCGTATCAAAATAGCCAATAATAGATTCCGGATTACAGAGTACGGAGAAATGTATCTTGCGTTTCTTTACAAGCGGCAAGAAGGATTCTGCCTCGTTCTTCACAAAAGCAGCAATATCTCCGGGAGAAACACGTAACTTCAAATTACCGGTTTCGGCCTTGCGGAACTCAAGTATCTGCTGCAACAAACGAATGAGGCGACTGATATTGCTTCCCAACACCGTATAAATATCATCATGACCGGGAACCTGCATCTTCAGTTCATCCACCGTAGCCGAAATAATAGTCAGCGGAGTCAGCAATTCATGCGTTATATTGGTGAAGAACTGCAGTTTAACATGATTCAGCTCCTCCAACTTTGCCTTCTCCATTTCCCGAAGATGCAACTCATTACGCAGCTGCATCCTGTTCTTTGCCGTTCGAAGAATAGAAAAGATAAGTGCTGCCGCTATCAGTATATAAATGACATAAGCCCACCATGTAGCCCAGAACGGCGGCAACACGACGACTTCAAGTTCCCGGATTTCCCCACTCCAGATGCCATTCTCATTAGTAGCTTTCAAACGGAATTTATAAGTGCCGCTCTCCAAATTGTTATAATAGGCAAAGCGCCGGCTCGCATCCGTATACTGCCAATCCTTGTCGAACCCTACAAGCTGATAGGCATAACGATTCAAATCGGGATTCTTAAAAGTAAGGGAAGCAAACTCGATGCTGAAATTATTATATTCATAGGGCAACTCTATTTTGTGCGTAAACGACGGCATAACAGAAGAGATCCGCTCCCTGGTTTCGGGTTTTATCGAAGCAAACGAACGGTTGAAGATTTTAATATCCGTAATCAAATAAGGCACTTCCTCATTTCCATCTTTCAAAGTTTCCGGAAAGAAACTGTTGTAACCTTTGTTGCCTCCAAAAAACAGTTCACCACCCCTGCTGCAAGAGGCGTGAGCAATGAAGAAATTATCTTGCAGCCCGTCTGCCGTTGTATAAACACGGACATTAGAGTAGGCTTCGTCTGCCGGAACATTCAGCCGCACCAGTCCGATATTGGTTCCCATCCACAAACAACCTTGCCCGTCTTCTTCTATGGAACCAATCATATCACTGGGAATGTTGTACTCACGGTTCTTTTCGCAGAAAGTACCTTTTTCCCGATCATACAGATACAATCCACCGCCTTCCGTACCGGCCCACAATCGGCCGGACCTGTCAATATGCAAACATAACACAGAGTTTATAGCCAACTGACCGTTCCTATAACTGTAATTACTATATTTCAACGTTTCGGGATGCTGCACATTTCCCGTGATATGTATAATACCGCAGTTGGCCGTTGCAACCCAAATACTGCCGTCCATATCTTCGACTATATCTTTTATGTGATACCAATCCACAAAGTCGCCTCCATCAAAAGGAAGTGCACTGAACCGGTAATGTCCACCGCCGGCAAGACTCACCCCCATACCACCGCGGCAACCTACCCAACAATTTCCCCGGCTATCTTCGCATAGCGCCGAAACACAACTGGAATAGAGATAAGGTGTGTTGAGCTCTGTCAAGACCCTTACCTTCTCTCCTTTCTTATAGATTAAGATTCCACCGTCATAAGTTCCGAACCAAAGTTCCCCATTTCTGCGCTGGATGATAGAATTGACAGTAGGTACCCCCGATATATCCGAGAACTCAGGAATCCGGGAGTTAAAAGCTAATTTACCGGTCTCATAATCCTTATGCGCCAATCCGTAGCTCCCGGCACCCAACCAAAGATTCTTCTCAGAATCGGCATACACTGCACGAACCGAAGTCGTCGGCACATCATCTTCCACCAGATTCAGAGAGTGGCTGGTAAATGGCGGCAATTCGGTACTTACCATCAATGCACCACCACCGATAGAGCCTAACCATATATTATTGGCACGATCGCGCAATAATGAATTTATTTCATCGCAAGAGATATAATAAGACGAATGCCTGGATTTATAGTTGATAAATTGCCCGGGGGTCTCCCGTTTCATAATGCTCAAGCCTGCCCGAGTACCGATCCACAGCGTATGTGTATGCACGTCTTCAACAATATCATAGACAATATTATCCGAAAGGCTGGTCTCATCCCCTACTTTATGGACGTATCTCGTATAAGATACTTTTTCCATATCTTTGGAATGGTTCAATAGAAACAAGCCGCAATCCCATCCGCCGACCCATATCTTATGGTCGGCATCCTGATAAATGACATGTGCGGAGTTTCGCTCGTTGATCCGGGGATATGCATAGAACTTGTCCTCCTTCAGTGAATGCCTAAAAAGCCCGCCAGACCATGTTCCAACCCACAAATCCCCATCCGCATCTTCGAGCAATGACTTAATGGCGGATATAGTAAAGGCACCATCATCCATGTTATCGCCATATACAACAAAAGAATCCTTCTGCGGAACATATCGGCATAGCCCGGAATCCGTGCCAACCCACACTTTATTGTCTTTAGTAACCGACAAGCAAGAAACCGCATTATTAGGAATAGCAGGATAAGTATATTGCCGGATTTCTCCCGTCTTTTTGTTAAGTACGTTCAAGCCTTCCTGCGTACCTATCCAGAGATTACCGTCATAGTCATCGGCAAGACAATAAATATTATTGCTCGTAAGCAGTCCGGGTGCATATAAATTCGATTTATAGACGGTAACCTGATAACCGTCATATTTGCACAGTCCGTACCGGGTGGCAAACCATATAAAACCTTCTCTATCCTGAAATATCTTCTGAACTTCGTCAGTAGGTAGACCGTTGAGTGTAGATATTTGTTTGAAGTTCAACTGCGAAATTATATCGGTATCTGCTGCTTCCAATGCAGCCGGGAACAGGGTCCAACAAACCAACAAGACACAATATTTATAAAAGGAGCAGAAACTCACTATATTTTTCATACCATTAGAGATTAAGAATCATGGCAAATATAGCAAGTTTCCGCTTATATCAGGGAGAATTATGCGTACTTTTAGTCTACAAACGGATGGAGGAGGACAAATCTTTTCCCAGCACCAGCTTGTCTCCCGACAAATCGACCTCAAACAAATGGGGAATGCGGACATACCTTCCATTCACCTCCTTATGACTGTGAACAGACATCAGCCACTTCCCTTCCAATGTCCGGAACAGCATGCCATGACCGAAATTGGGCGGAGTGATGGGCTCTTTTTCTTGTATCCACGGCCCGTCCAAGGTTCCGCTTGCCGAGTAGGCAACGCCTTGCGTATAGTCCTGGAACACCCAGCTTGTCCATATCATCCCCAAGCGTCCGGTAGTTGTCCGGAACACCCACGGGCCGTCAGTCACCCGGTTTGGTGCTACTTTGTCGCCCATTCTTTCGCGGCTCCACGGTGAATCGCTGGAACGGAAAAGAATCTTTCCCTTGCCGATGGAACCGCTCAAGTCGGGCTTCAGCTCTATCTTTTCCACCGTGCCGTTCCAGTTCTGCAACCATTCGTGGCAATAAATCATATAGGGTTTACCATCGCTGTCCACCCAGAAAGTGCCGTCGAGCGTCGGCATGTCGGCAGGCAGATAGACAGGATCTTTCATAGGCCGGTAAGGTCCGTCGGGTTTGTTGCTGACCAGTACATGGCTGGCACGACGGGGGATTACGGTTCCTTTCACCGAATCTATCCGGATGGCATTGTTTGTAAATGTGGCGAAATAGTAGTATTTACCTTTATACTGATGCAGTTCCGCTGCCCAGATCTCCGGATTGGGCCCCATCCAAGAGTCCGGATCGGTTTCCGTAACCCGATACGGGCCTTCCCACAAGGCAAGGTTCTTACTCTTCCAAAGAAGTCCTCCGGAGCCAGTCATATAATACATGTTCGTTTTCCTATCAGCCAGGATACAGGGATCGCTCAGATGAATCGAATCGAGAGGAATATTAGTCCGGAAACGGCCGGGTACCTTCTGTTGTGCCGGCAGCAAGACGGCAATCAGCAACATAGCAAACAATAATAGATTTCTTTTCTTCATGGTAGATTTATTTATTGACATGCTACAAAGATAAGCAGCAAACTAATACTCAAGGGCTAATTATCAGTCAAAAAGGGTGGGTAATACTTCTATTATGCCTTCGTCAGCATATTAATTCATTATTGCTTCTATGGGGACACTTCCGTTTCCATACAAGGGAACGCGCGTTCCCATAAGAGGAAACTGCAGTTCCCATTAGAGGAAACGCTCGTTCCCATTAGGAGAAACTGTCGTTCCCTACTGTTGGGAACGACAGTTTCCACATACAGAAACGCCAGTTTCCTACCTATAAGAAACCGTAATCACCTTATTTACAACACCTTTCACGCATTAAAAAGTTGCCTCCTTAGCCCTATTCCCCACGGACGATGCACTATGAGAGCAACGGCCTACCCTCATAGTTGCTACCAGGGTCGCTCTCATAGTTCAAACGCCGATGAATAAAGGGATACAGAGTTTTTATGAGGGTATGAGGGTAAAATGCCTCGCAACTTTTATTTGAGAGTTGAACTTGCTGCCCCCAAATTATCAATTACAAATTAATTCTTCCCAATCCTCTACCGTACGCGTAACAGAGGGAAAGTCGGCTGCCAATACAGACAAGAATCCTTTACGTACTTCATTATTAGGAAAATCAAGCAAATAAGTACCCATTCTTCTGTTGTACTCCTTGATAGTAAGGTAGCCACTTTGGTAAATCATGGGCAAAGGTTGCTCTACATTTGCCTTATAGTCCACAAACAAGGAGGGCTTATAATATTTCCCGGTCAGTTCGTTCATCTGCTCACGGCTGTGTCTCAGCAGGCGTATCAAATAGGTGGGCGTGCCGGTAGAAAACCAGTAATCACGAATTTCGTTCATGTCAAAAGCACTGAGTATACTGAACGGATTATAAATATCCGCCATGTTCGTACTGAAGTGATAACCGTCGTACTGACGCTTCAGCCATTCTCTCATCTCCTCCACAGTACATTGATATTTGGCTGCCAGCTGGGACATAGGTTCTTCGAAGTGAGCCTCCAGTTCTTCCTGAGTGATGCCACACAATGACTCATAGCGTCCATCCATACTGATATCCTTAGGCTGATTGAACCCGCTGAATACACTTACTTGTGAGAACTTTGTAACACCGGTCAGCAGTACGAATTTCAAGTATTCATCGGCACCTTTGAAGGTGGAGTAGAAACCTTTCAGTATCTCCCGGTGATGATCTTCGAGCAGAAGTTTCTCGCCCTCGTCGGTACGAGTATAGGCACCCGTGTCCAGTACGTCGAGAATGGGTTTATCGTATTCATCAACCAGAACCACGGCACGCAGTCCGGTCTGCTGACTAGCGCGTTGCAGCACGCCTCTGAAGCGGGTACCGATGGTGGTTTCTGCAGGGTCTTTTCCATACATCTCTTCCCATTGAACTATGTAGGTTTCGATGGTTGCTTCCAGTTCTCCTTCACGGGTATAGTTCCCTCCGTTGAAATCAATACGGAAAATGGGGTATTGCAACCATTCTTTTTCAAGAGAGGCGATGGCCAGTCCGTCGAATAATTCTTTTCGTCCCTGGAAATAGCAGGCAAGCGTACTCACCAGTAGGCTCTTTCCGAAACGACGGGGACGGCTCAGAAAATAAATTGAACCTTTCTGCACAAGATCATAAACCAAGTCAGTCTTATCCACATAGACAAATCCGTCTTCGCGAATGCGGTCGAAACTCTGTATTCCAATGGGGTATTTCATCTTCTCGTACGTCTTATAATAGATTATAAGGCGAAGATACGTGAAAGCAGGCATAAATGCAAGCTATTTTCGGTTCTTTCTCCTTGTCACCGTGCTTTAAAAAGAAAGCGAGGCAGCATCTTATTAAATAATAAGACCACCTCGCTTCAATTATTAAATAAAACCTGTTACCTCTATGGCATCGTTGTTTTCAAGGAACGGGGACAAACAATCATTCTGTCTTATCTTCATCAGCAACAGCCTCTTCCCAAGTCTCCCACATCGGGACATTGGCATCATAACCGTCATAGCCGTAATTCTGATGGAGTTTTCCTTTTTTATTACCAATAATAGAACCATTAGGAATAGGCCAGTACATATTGTGCTTATCCATTGAGAAAATGAATGTTTTACCACCGCTCTGTATTCCTTCAGGGTGCTTATTGTAAATGGAATAGTGCATCAAGCGCTGATACCAGTAGCTTCCGCCATTCTCATCCGTGCCTTCCTGCTTATCCCAATTGTCAAGACTATAGGTATTTCCCCATTCATCGGGTTTGCCACTCAAGGCCAAACAGTAAGATACACGTACCAGCTCAGCATGACGCCACTCTTCCAGATAAAGCTCGCGAGCACGTTCATTCATTATATCACCAATATTAACTGTAGTATAAAGCTGCGAGCATTGAGCGCGTTTACGTACTTCGTTTACATCAGATGTAGCATCTTTACCTTGATAGTATTTAGCTTCGGCACGCAACAAATAGGTTTCGGCCAAACGATACAGATACCACGTAGCATCGCTGCCTTTGCTTGCTCCATTAAACTGGTTAGCACCCACATTGGCTTCGGCATTTTCATCCTTCAGATAAATCTTATACAAAGGAAAATCGAACCAGTCGCGTAAGGTATCTGAGCAAAGTATATCTCCCTTATGTTTAGTGATAATGGGATTGCCATCTTTATCTGTTCCCCAAACATCCTTATCCGCATAGAGCATGAAATTCTTTCCGTAATACTCCGATTTTTGCTTTGCACCCTGATTGATATAAGCACAGTACCTGATATCTTCCATATTCACCCAGTTTCCGACAGTAGAATTATGACGAAGATCCGCCTTATCCTCTATACCATTCACAGTCCACAATCCATGTTGTGCAAAATGAGTAGCCCGTATAGTACCGATTCCACGCCCAAAAGCTCGGACATTATCCAAAGCCTTATCATAAAGAGGCGCATTTCGTGCAAAGTTTATTGCAGCTTGCGCTCCATCAGTAGTCTGCAGTTTACCATCGTTCCAGAAAGGACCGAAAATACGCATAGTCAGAAAATCAGTATGGGTTTGGTCTGAACTGTTGGGAAGCACCATAATAGCCTCCTTATTACTACCAATAGCCTTATTCACCGGACGATGTAAATCCCAAATAACATTGCGTGTTATATTCCAGGTTTCAGGTTCTCCACTGTTGGTAAATGTTCCAAAAGGCTCTGTCATCAACTGGTATTGTCCAATCAGAATGTCAGCTTGCTGTTCGGCCTTTTCAAACTGTCCGGTTGCCAAATAACACTTAATAAGCAATTGGCGGCAGGCACCCTTATTTACCATACCATAATACTCCATATCTTTTTGTTCAGGTACCCATTCAACAGCAAACTCCATATCCTTGGTAATCATATCCAGAATAGCTTCCTTTTTAGTGGAGCGATAGTTTTCTTTGGGTACTTCCAGTAGTTTTGTCACCAAAGGAACATCACCAAATTGGAAAACCAGGTTCAGATAACGGTAAGCACGATGAAAGTACGCACGTCCTTTATAGGCATTCTTGGTAGCCTCGCTTAGAGAGGTAACCCCATCTACATAATTCAATACCGTATTAGCATACTTAATTCCACTGTATGTTTGTCCCCAGAAATAAGAAATCTGGTTATCATCACCGTTGGAAATACCACCGGTCGGAGTCAACTGAGCAGCGAAGTTTGAATAAGTGCCGTTACCTTGGTCAGTCTTTCCAAATAATGAAAGGTCAGAGAAAAGATATTCCGTACTAATGGGTACATTAATATTATTAGACTCAAAATCGGTCCAATACAAGCGCAAATGTCTGTCAGCCATAGCCAATCCGGCTTTTAAACCAGATTCAGTGGAGAATGTGACATCCGGTTCATAGAATGACAGCGGGTCCGGCTTAAGGAAACTATCAGTACAACCGGTCGTCAACACCGTCCCGGTAAGAATCAACAATCCTTTTGATAATATATTATTCATATAGTTTTTCATCATTCCAAGTTTTTAGAAGGTTAAGTTTAATCCAAACGTATAAGTGCGGGTAGCCAATCCACCTGTTTCTGCATCACCATATTCCCACGGTCCCCAGCAACCTACATTGCGTATAGTACCATACAGTTTCACACGGTCAATCAGCCATCTCTTTGTTAACTTCTGCGGCAATGTATAAGCCAACGAAATGTTGTCTAAACGAACAAACGAGCGGTTATACAATTTCTGCGCCCCCTGTGCACCATTAGGTCCTTGGGCGTTGAGACGTCCATATTCGTTCGTCGGATTCTCCGGTGTCCAATACTCCTTCTTGAAAGTATTGAATGTATAGGTAACCAAGTTACCACCATTATCGTTATTCAGATAGTTTCCCGAAAGGCTCTTATGCCCTAAGTAGGAATAAAGGCTAAACGAAAAATCCAGATTCTTCCACAACGTAAATTCATTACGGAAAGACAGACGTACTTTGGGAGTTGTTTGTCCCAGGAATTGCTTATCTTTATCATTATACACCGGTGTAACACTACCGTCGGCATTTACCTTATCATCAGCTGTATAATAGTTTTCCACTTTCGGATCGCCCGGTTTCTGGCCATATTTAGCTGCTTCCTCCATTTCATCCGCCTGCCAAATGCCGGTCACCTTATAGTCCCAGATTACTCCGATAGGTTTGCCGATAAACCATTTATTACCGGTATCATCCATTTCCTTTTGGCCAACCACATTGCCATCGGCATCTAAAACATCTTGCATTTCATAATAGAGGTGTTTTATTTCATTCTTATTATAGGACAATCCAAAGGTGGAACGCCATTCAAAGTCAGCTTTCTGCATATTCACCGTACTTAAGCTGAATTCAATACCTTTATTCTGTACTTCACCAAGATTGGTTGTAATACTTCCGAATCCGGAAAAGTCGGGTAAACTCTTTCCCATGATCATGTCATGCGTTTTCATGATATATCCTTCGATACTACCGCTAATACGGTCGTTAAAGAACCCGAAATCTAAACCAACGTTATAAGATTCTGTCTTTTCCCATTGAAGGTTCGGGTTAGCCATACGGTCAGCACTCAAATATTTCATATCATAAATAGCCCCGTTGTTTGTGATATATCCCATCGTAGCTCCCGTACCGGCACCCAGATTAGACAAAGCTACAAAAGGATTTTCAAGCGAACGGTTACCATTTTTACCCCAAGACAGGCGTAACTTACCGGTACTCATTGGCTCCCAATTAAAAAACTCTTCGTTGGTGAAAGTCCAAGCCGCAGATATAGAGGGGAATGTAGCCCACGGATTGTTAGTACCGAATGCACAATAACCATCCCGGCGTACCGTACCGGTTATCATATAGCGGTCATCATACGAATAGAACAGACGTCCCATATATGCAGCGGCCGTTTCATGCGTATCTTCAGAAGAGAAATTGCTTAATGTCTTTGTTCCGTTGGCAGTGTTATGAAAACCCAAAGCGTCCGACGGATAAATACCTTTCGCTTCGATACGGTCTTTCCAGAAACGACGTTCTTCAGCCTCCTGCACCAAGGTAAGAATGACATGATGCTTCTTGGCAAACGTGTAGTCCCAAGTAATAGTGTTATTCAATGAATAATCGAAACGTTTGCTTTGTTCCCGGTTCACACCTTGATTATCGGCATTCGTATCAGGTCTTGAAGCGGAAGTGAAATAACGGTCATAGAAGAACTGATAGCGCGGAGCAATATTGAATTCATACTTGATTCCAAACGGCAGCGTCAATTTGGCATTGAATATCGTATTCAAAACAGTATAGCCTTTGTCCAAATCCAGATATTGGCGTTCAAAGTCGTAGTTATAACCGCGCTTTACCGTATTTCCCATAGGATATTGTGCCAACGACCCATCCTCATTGAGATAATTAGAATATGGGCTATTACGCAACATATTGTTGTCCCAGTAATTGGTTCCTGTACTTACAGAAATATCACCGTCCGTACGGTCCTGGAAATTAACATTCGCTCCTATTTCTAACCAATCCGTTACTTTTCCTGTGACTTTCAGATTGGCACGCATGGCTTGATAATCATTCCCACGGATAGCTCCTTCATTCTTCAAATAACCGAATGACATGTAATAGTTCATGCGTTCGGTAGCTCCCGACACGCTGGCGTTGTAATCCTGGTTGATGCCGGTGCGGAAAGTCTTGTCATACCAATCGAACGTTTTTCCATTGATAAAGTTTTGCAATACAGCGTCTTCCATACCCAGGCGACGTCCCCAAATACTTATCAGTCCCTCACCTTCGGTATTGTTGCTATATGCCTTCCACTGATCCTGGTCAATGCCCCACTGAGAAAGATTATTCGGATTATCGTAGAAACCGGCCGGAGTATTGAATACCCAATGTCCTTCAGGAAAATCATTATCTTTTTTCCATGTTGCCGCTCCATAAGCTTCATACTTGCCCGTTATAGGATTCTGTCCGTATGAATTTGTTTTATACCAGTCGCTCAAATATTGCACATAACCGTTGGAATCAAACACTTCACGATAGGCACTACGAGTATTGATACCCAGCGTAACACCTACATTAATGGTCGGTTTGCCCGTCTTACCCTTCTTGGTAGTCACTACAATTACACCATTCGCACCTTTGGCACCATAAACAGCCGAGGCTGAAGCATCCTTCAATACGTCAATCTGAGCGATGTCCTCGGGATTGATTTCAGAAAGCTCACCATAGAACTGCATGCCGTCAAGGATAATAAGCGGATCGTTGTGTCCCCCCTTATCATATACTGAACGTTGTCCACGAATCTGCATAGAACCACCACCTTTGGCCGAAGCATCATATCCCACATTCAGGCCTGGGGTACCGCGCAATACATCCTGCACTGTCTTCGGAGCTTCATTGGCAAGTCTGTCCGGACGTATCTGAACAACAGATCCCGTAAGGTCTTTCTTGCGCATCGTACCATAACCTATTACCACCACTTCTTCCAGCATCTCAGTATCATCCGTCAGAGTTACATTCAGAGGTTTGCCGGATGTAGCTTTTACTTCCACTGTCTTATAGCCAATGAAAGAAACCTCGAGCGTAGCACCCGGAGCAACCTTAATACTGAAGTTACCGTCAATATCGGTAATCGTACCATTACTTGGATTTCCTTTTTCACGGATATTGGCACCGATAACCGGTTCACCAGTAGCATCCTTCACGATACCCGAAACAGATTGTTTCTGTTGTTGGACCATCTGCACAGCAGGCACACCTTCTTCGGCAAATGCTGCCAAAGGATGAGTAGCAATAAAACCCGTGCAGAGCAATAAGGCTGTAAGTGCCTTGCGATTTCTTTTGAACGAATTTAGATTCATCGTTTTTTGTTATTAGATAAATAAGGTAATTGAATAAATTCTCTCTTGTATACTATTTATAAAGAAGAAGAAAGAGTAGCTTTGCATCTTCCTACTTTCAAAATAAGGTTCATTTTATGTCTTCATAAGTATTAAAGATTTAATAGTTGTTTTATCTTTCCACCGCAAACTTAAAAAATATTATAACACAAGAGAGATTAAAAACTAAGCAAGAAGAATAGAAAATCGTTCACACAAAGCAATAAGTGTAATTTTGACCATTTATCTATCCTTTCATGACGAATTTTTAGTGGTAGAATGCAGAATTTCTACCCCGTACAGCAAGAACATTATTCAAGGAAATGTGCTACTTTTGCACAGACCCTAAAAAGACAACCGTACCATGAAACACATCGGCATCATTTACATCATCTGCTTCCTGAACGTAATGGGAACTCTCATCACTACCACATCTGCCCAACCGCACCGCATTTCACATTTCGGCGTAGAAAACGGACTTTCCAACAATTACGTTGTCAGCCTGACGCAAGACCGGAAAGGCTATATATGGATAGCAACGGAATCAGGGTTGAACCGCTTTGACGGACAACAATTCATCGTTTATAATAAAAGTAACTCGGGATTGAGCAGCAACGAGTTGAACGCCGTACTGGCTGATCCTGCAGAAGACAAGGTGTGGATCGGTACTCAACGCGACGGACTTTGTTGCTTTGACTATAGCACCGAAAGCATCACCGAACTAAAGGCAGAAGATGGAAACAAACTGGTCAGCAATGACATACCTTATCTGGCCCCGGCTTCTGACGGCGGAATATGGATTACCCATTACCACATGGGCATACAGCACTATGATCCCCGAAAACAAACATTTACCAATTATAACTGGAACAATGTCAAAGGATTGCCCCGAAGATACTGGACAGCCAGAGACGACGGACAAGGTAATCTGTATGTAGGACATGTATTGGACGGCCTCAGCATCATCGATATGAAAAAGATGACCCTGCGTAACTTCCACCACGATCCGGACAATCCGAACAGTATTCCCGGTGATGAAGTTTACTCCATCTGCATTGACCATAACAAGAATGTATGGATAGGAACGAATAAGGGAATCGCCCTCTTCAATCCTGATACGCAGCAATTCACCGTATTCCGGCACAAGAAAGATGATGATGATTCGTTGCTACCGGGAACTGTAATGGATATCAAACAAATGAAGAACGGAGAGATTTGGTTTGCTACCAGCATGGGCGGTATCAGTATACTGAATATGCAAAGCAATACCTTCACCGATGCCCGGAATATCCGTTTCCGAAACATTACGGTGACCAACGATGAATACGGATTAACCGGCCCCTACGTACGCCGGCTGCTGCAAGACTCCTACGGAAACATCTGGATAGGGAATTACCGCGACGGACTGGACTTTATCAGCTATGAACCAAGCAAATTCAATACCCTACGCTACACTGTAGAAAAGCAAGGCCAGATTCGCTACAAACAGGTATGGGGGCTCTGTATAGACCACAACGGGCACCTATGGATGGGCGGAGAAAGTGAACTGGCACTCTATAAGAAAGGAGAAAAAGTACAAGTAATTCCATTGCCAACCTCAGCCTCCCACCCTCATGCCTTTGTCAGAGCTCTGCACGAGGACAGCCGGAAGAGAATATGGATTGGCACCTACGAAGCCGGACTCTTCTACTACGAACCGGAGAAGAAAAGTTTCACCCGCATCAGTGGAAACGAAACGCAGCCCTCGGACATCCGATGTTTCTACGAAGACACGGACGGAAAGCTGTGGATAGGCTGCCGCAACGGAATATACAGCTATCTGAACGACAAACTGACTTTCGAAGAAGAACTGACCAGCCAATTGGACGACCGTATTGTGCACGGCATATACCGTGATTCGCAAGGTAAGTTGTGGATAGGAACATTCGGAAAAGGTATTTTCATCTTCAGCACACAAGGCAAGTTACTGCTGAACCACCAGAAAGAGAACGGTTTCCCCTCCAATGCCGTGAATTCCCTGACAGTCGACTCACAGGAGCGCATCTGGATTGCCACGCGAGAAGGGGCTATCCTCTTCCCTGACTTCACCAAACCGGAAAGCTACCAGACTTTCGGTGAAGCAGAGGGATTGCGGAACACACAAGTACGTGCCATCCGTGAAGACCGCGACGGCAACATCTGGCTAAGCACCAACGCCGAAATATCACGCTTGAACGAAAGCCAAAAGATGTTCTACGGCTATGACCACAGAGATGGCATCCCCATGGGTGACTTTATGGACGGTGCCGCCGTACTGGCTACCGACGGAACGCTTTATTTCGGTTCGCAAAACGGCACATGCAGCTTCGACCCCTCGTCGCTCGCGGCTGCACAGATCGTATCTCCCGTCACCATCACACGCTTCTTCGTCTACAGCAAGCAGACGGAAAGCCAGGATGTGGAAGTAGCATTGCCACTGGCCCCAGGAAGAATCGTACTGCCACACAACCAAAATACCTTTAAGATTTCATTCAACGTACTGGACTATACACAGAACACTCAAGTAGAGTTCGCTTACATGATGGAGGGACTGGAGGATGTGTGGTACAGCACACAAGGCGAAAACCAGGTAACCTTCCGCAACATCCCGCCCGGCAAATATAAGTTCAAAGTCCGCACCCGCCTGCGCAACCAGGAATGGGAAGAAGAGATTGCCGCACTTCCCATTACCATTCACCCACCCTTCTGGCTGGCATGGTATGCCAAGTTGCTCTATATCCTGGTAGCAGCCACGCTTATCTATATCCTGCTTAGCTTCTACAAACGAAAACTGGACTTGGAAAGCAGCCTGCAAGTAGAACGCAAGAACAGCCAGAACAAGCAGGAACTGAATGACGAGCGCCTGCGCTTCTACACCAACATCACCCACGAACTGCGCACCCCGCTCACCCTGATACTGGGTCCGCTGGAAGACCTGCTGAGCGACAACACCCTCTCGCCCAAACATGCCAACAAAATCAGCATCATACGCGACAGCGCCACCCGTCTGCTGAACCTCATCAACGGCATCCTGGAGTTCCGCAAGACGGAAACCCAGAACCGCAAGCTCTCCGTGGCGCGAGGCGACTTGTCGGAACTGATACAAGAAATAGGATTGCGCTACAAAGAACTGAACCGGAATCCCAAGGTTAACTTCCATGTACGTATCGAAACGGAAGAGACACAACTCTTCTACGATGCCGACATGCTGACGACCATCCTGGACAACCTGTTGTCCAACGCAGCCAAATACACCTCGAAAGGTGACATCACCCTCGCCCTGAATGCCCAAGAAGAGGACGGCGTAAGGTATACTGAAATCAGCGTCAGCGATACCGGCCACGGCATTGCCCCGGATGCTTTGCCACACATCTTCGAACGTTACTACCAGGCCCACAGCAAATATCAGGCATCCGGTTCGGGCATCGGACTGGCTTTGGTGAAAGGACTGGCCGACTTGCACGAGGCAACCCTCGACGTCAGCAGCCAACTGGAAGTCGGCACCACCTTCCGGCTCCGCCTGTTGACGGACAACACCTACCCCAACGCATTGCACACCGACACGCACCGGACAGACGAAGAACCCGGAACAACCGAAGAAGCCCTGCTCCCGGAAGAGGGACAAGCCGAAGAGGCCCACCCGCTGCTTTTGGTAGTAGAAGACAACCTCGACATCCGCGAATACATCCGCCAGTCACTCAGCGACAACTTCGAGATACTGACTGCCGAAGACGGCAAGAAAGGCTGGGTGCTGGCCCAGGACCGCATTCCAAACGTCATCGTCAGCGACATTATGATGCCCGTCATGGACGGTATCGCACTCTGCCGGTCGGTGAAGGACGACATACGCACCAGCCACATCCCCGTCATCCTGCTGACGGCCAAAGACTCCCTGCACGACAAAGAGGAAGGCTATACCGCCGGTGCCGACTCTTATCTGACCAAACCTTTCAGCGCCAAGTTGCTGCACAGCCGCATCAACAACCTGCTGGAAGCCCGCAGGAAGTTGGCAACCCGCCTGACCGCCGTCATCCCCCAACCGGAGCAGGCCGCCGAAGCCGCCAGCTCGCTGAACGCACTGGACAACGAGTTCCTGCAGCGAATCACGCAAATCATCGAAGAGAATCTGGAAATGGAGAAGATGGACATCGCCTTCATTGCCGACAAAATGTGCATGAGCCACTCCACGCTTTACCGGAAGATAAAAGGAGTGGCAGATATGTCGGCCAACGAATTTATCCGCAAAGTGAAGATGAGAAACGGCGTGCAGTTCCTGCTTTCCGGCAGATACTCCATCTCTGAGATCTCTTATATGACCGGATTCAGCAGCGTAGCTTACTTCCGTCAATGCTTCAAGAGCGAGTTCGGAATGACACCAAGTGAGTATCTGAAGCAGAAACAATAATAAAATAAACGGTCGCTCCCATTCTAAGGAAGCGACCGTTTATCATTATATCATTTACTTTATTCTAGTCTAAGTCTACACTGTTCTTCACCGGAGTGAGTATAAACGTGAACTCATAATCGGCGTAAGGAACCTGATACTCAGGACGGGCAATGCGTCCCCAACTGTCTTCGCAACCCAGACCGGTTTGCACCTTGTCAATGCAAAGGTTGGTAAGGTCGGCTTCCTCTACTTCGGGTGAGTGGCCGTTCTGCTTATGCCAGCCTTCGTCCAAAGACTCGATGGTATAGTACAGGGCAGATGCGGAGAAAGGAGCGTCGGCCACTATCTTGACACCACTACCGACAGGATTCAGCATCTTCCACCAACGGATGTCGGTCTTCGTTCCGTTCTCTTGCGGACGGATGTAGGGATAGAACTGCTCGGCAACGCTCTGGCGATAGATGCCCAGATCGGCCGAATGGTTACGGTCGTTGTAGTTCTCCACAGGACCGCGACCGTAGTATTCGATGGTTTCGAAACTGCGCGGCATAGGCATCTGCATGCCGAAGCGGAACATCGGGGAGACTTTCGCATTCTTGTCGGCAGTCAGCTTTTGAGTGACTTTCACGGCACCGCTGTTGTTGATGACATACGTCAGATTCAGTTTGGCAGATACCGAAGGCATGTCGTAGGCAGCTTCTACGATAACCTGGCTGTTCTCGGTGCGTTGATTGAAAGAAGTCAGCTTGATTTCGGGGTTCTTCCAGGCAGCATATTTACGTTGCAGGTTGGCACCAAAGTCGTTGTCCGTAGGAGCACGCCAGAAGTTCGGGGTCAAAGCTTCACCTTCTTTTATCAGTTCGCGGCCGTTCACCTGATATTGGGTCAGGTAACCGCTATGCTTGTTGAATTCCAGGCGGAAGGCATCGCCGGTGACAATCAGGTAATTCCAATCGTTCTCTTTCACGGCAGGAGCGGTAGCGGGAACATTGCTCAGTTCGCAGTTCTTCAGGTCCATGGAAGGAGCTTGATACGGGTTCAGCGTCAGCTGGTCCTTGGCCACGGCATAACCGGCAGGAAGCAGACCTTCACGGTTCTTCAGCTTATAGGAAACGTTGAGCAGCCATTCCGTACACTGGCAGGTCGCGCCCAGGTCCAGTTTGACCTTGGCCGTTTGCTGCGGAGCTACATTCAGGTTCTCCACACGGCCGGTACGCATTACTCGCCCGCCTTTCAGCACTTCCCACTCCAGATAGTAGGCGGAGAGGTCGCGGAAGAAGTACTCATTGTATACGTTGATTTCTCCGTTCTTCAGGTCGGCAGGTGTGGTCCAGATGTCCTGATAGATGCGGCCTACTTCGTACATGTGAGGATTGGGCACGCGGTCGGGGCTGATCAGTCCGTTGTCACAGAAGTTACCGTCGCTGCCGTCGTAGCGGTTGAAGTCGCCACCGTAGGCATAAATCATCTTGCCGTTCTTGCCCGGCCAGCGTACGGACTGGTCTACAAAGTCCCAGATAAAGCCACCCTGGAACTTTGGGTACTTACGCACCAGGTCCCAGTATTCCTTGAAACCGCCTTCGGAGTTACCCATGGCATGGGCGTATTCGCACTGGATGAGGGGTTTATCCATCGTGGCGTCTTCGCAGTATTGCTGGCAATGGTTATAACCGTAGTACATAGGGCAGTAGATGTCCGTCTTTCCCTTCTTGCCTGCCTGCTCGTATTGCACGGCACGACTAGGGTCTTCGGCTTTTATCCAGTCGTAGGCAGCTTCGAAGTTGGGACCATATCCGGCTTCGTTGCCCAGTGACCAGAAGATGATGCTGGGATGGTTGAAGCTGCGTTGTACGTTGCGCTGGTTGCGTTCCAGGTGTGCTTTCTTGTAGTCTGCGCGCTTGGCCAGGGTCTTGTCGCCGTAGCCCATTCCGTGGGATTCGATGTTGGCTTCGGCCACGACGTAGATGCCGTATTCATCGCAGAGGTCGTACCACAGATTGTTGTTGGGATAGTGGCAGGTACGCACGGCATTGATATTGAACTTCTTCATCACCTGGATGTCCTGCAGCATGCGTTCACGCGAGATAACGTAGCCGTAGTCGGGGTCCATCTCATGGCGGTCGGCACCCTTGAAGAGGACGGGCTGTCCGTTGACCAATATCTGCGCGCCCTTCAGCTCAATCTTGCGGAAACCTACTTTGACGGGGATCACTTCACCGCTGCCCTGAAGCGTGGCGCGCAAGGTATAAAGATACGGAGTTTCGGCCGTCCATTTATGCGGATTCTCCACTGTCAGCAGAGTGGTGCCGCTGCCGTGGGCAGTTTCGGAAGCGATTTGCTTGCCGGAGGCATCCAGCAGTTCGAGGTTGACGTTGCCGCCGCCCTTCACGTTGAGGGCAACGCGCAGCGAACCATTCTTATAAGAGGCGTCCAGGTCGGGAGTGACACGGATGTCTTCGATACGCTGTTTGTTGCGGGCATACAGATAGCAGTCGCGGCCTACACCACTGTAGCGGAAGAAGTCCTGGTCTTCGAGGTAGGTACCGTCGCACCAGCGGAAGACTTGGAAGGCAATCAGGTTCTTCTGACCGGGCTTCAGATAGGGCGTCAGGTTGAATTCGGCTTCCAGCTTGCTGTCTTCGCTATAGCCTACGTAGCGGCCGTTGACCCACAGATAGATATTAGAGGTGACGGAACCGAAGTGGGCGATGATTTCCTTGCCTTTCCACGTGGCAGGAACGATGATTTCGCGGCGGTAAGAGCCTACGTGGTTATTCTCTGTAGGCACCTGCGGGGGATTGCTGGTGAACTGGTTGCGCCAGGCATAGCTGGTGTTCACGTAGATGGGGTCGCCAAAGCCGTTCAGTTCCCAAACACCGGGGACGGGCATGCTGCCCCACGTGCGGTCGTCGAAGCCAGGCTTCCAGAAGTCGGTGGGGCGGAGATCGGCATCTTTCACGCCAAAGAAGCGCCAGACGCCGTTCAGGGTCATAAAGTTGGAAGAGCTTTCTTTCACGCCACGGGCGGCGGCATCGGCCGACTCGTAGGCGAAGTAGTTAGTGTGCATCGGAGCACGGTTCACGGCGTTGACTTCGGGGTCGAGCCATTCCTGGAAAGACTGTGCGCCGGCGGTCAAGGCAAAGGCGGCAAACAGTCCGGTAATGAGATGTTTCTTCATGATAGATAAGTTTATGTTTGTAACGAAGAGGAAGTTTCCCCTTCGCTGCAAAGATAGAGAGCACCCTGAGATAATAGGGTGAATAATAATTCAAAAAAGGCCACTATTAGTTCATCTGCAGGCGATACACTCCAAATGAACGGGGTTGCAGTTCCAAATCCAAAGAACGCCCCTGCACCTGCACCGGACGAACGCGCGGAACGATGGCTTCCTGCTCCAGCGTATTCACCGCCCGCCAGTCGCAATTCTGCAGGTAGGTACAGGAACCTGCCACTATTTGCTGTTTCTTCAGTCCGTTGAAATCAATCTGTACCTTCGCCGCTTTGCTGCCGGCATTGACCAGTTTCAGAATCACTTCCCCCGTAGGAGCATTCAGCGCAGCGGTAGCGTAGAGGCTGTCCTGTCCCGCCACCGGTTTGCCATCCATCTGCATGGAAAGCACATCGGTACCGGCATTCATGCCGTACATCTGCTGGACGTAGTAATTCGGCGTACGCATCATGCGGAAGTTATCGAACCAGATGAGGTCGGGATTCCACTGCCAGGCATCGACGTGGGCAAAGAGCGGCGCGTAGGTAGCCAGCCGCACCACATCGGCATTGCGTTCCAGTCCCGTCATGAAAGCAGCTTCGGAAAGGGCAGCGAGGAAGTTATTGGCTTTGCCCGTAGGATGGTCGTGCGAAGCGTATTCACCGGCAAAGACCTTCGGACCGCGGCGATCGTAGTTGTCGTAGCGAGAGGCGTTGGAGAAGAACCAGTCGGGCGCCATGTAGTAATGTTCGTCCACCAAGTCTACGCCGATGCGTTTCATTTCAGGCCAGAGGTAATCGAAATGTTCGCCGCTGGCACTGGGGCCGGAGGAGCCGACAATCTTGATATCGGGATATTGGGCACGAATGGCTTTGGTAAATACTTCGAGGCGCTCGGTATAGACCTCGCCCCACTGCTCGTTACCTACAGCAATCATTTTGAGATGGAAAGGTTCGGGATGTCCCATATCGGCACGCACTTTGCCCCACTTGGAGGTGGCAGGGCCGTTGGCAAACTCTATCAGGTCGAGAGCATCCTGCACGTAAGGGTCGAGCTCGGCCAAAGGCACCACTTCGTTGCTTTCGTACTGGCAGGAGAGTCCGCAGCTCAACACCGGAAGGGGCTCCGCGCCGAGGTCTTCGCTCAGCAGAAAGTATTCGTAGAAGCCGAGGCCGAGGCTTTGAAAATAGTCGGGGAAGGCTTTGTGCTTGAAGGTATAGTTCCAGCGGTTCTCGTTCAGCGGGCGGTTCTCAACAGGACCTACGGAGTTTTTCCACTGATAGCGGGTGGCGAGGCTGTTGCCCTCGATGATGCAGCCGCCGGGGAAGCGGAAGACACCGGGATTGAGGTCGTAGAGTGCTTGGGCAAGGTCGGCACGCAGGCCATTCTCGCGGTTCTTCCAGGTATTCACGGGGAAGAGGGAGATGTGGTCCACGTCTACCGTTCCTGCGGTTTGCAGCACTACGCGCAGGCGGGAGTGGGCATCGGTGAAAGGAGACGTCAACACAGCCGTCAACTTCTGCCACTCGTTGCCTTTCACTTCGAGTTCCTTCTTCAACAAGTTCTCACCGTTGGCATTCACCAGTTCGATGGAGAGTTTCATAGGTTTGGCATCCGAGGTACGGGCATAGGCGGAGAAGCGATAGGATTCTCCTTTTTTGAGGCCGATGCCGCGATAACCTTCGTTATCCAGCCCCGCACGCAGCAGTCGTCCGTCGTTCGTGATGCGCACGTAGTGCGGATTGCGGTCGAAGCAGGGTGCTTCGTTCTGTATCGTCACGTTGCCGAAAGGCACCCAGCCGACAAAGGGTTGGGGGAACTCGAAAGAGCGGTTCTTCACCAGTTCGGCGTACAAGCCGCCATCGGCACCGAAGTTGATATCTTCGAAGAAGATGCCGTACATAGCAGGATTGATTCGGGCCGTCGGACGGGAGACGTCGACGGTCATTGTGTGTTGTGCTTGCACACTTAGTGCAAAAAGCAAAGTAAAGAGGATTGTTAACTTTCTCATATATATTATTTATTAGATCATTATTTAAAGAATCCGTTATCCGCCTGCTTCTCCCCCTTCTGAGGTAAAGCTGAAGCAGCACTTATATCCACCGGAAGCCATACATCCATATTGCCTTCGCCACGATGTGCCCAGGCATAATAAGGAATTAAAGTAAGCGTGACATCCTTTACCGCCAGTCGGCCGGTCGCATCGTAACTGATTGCCTGCGCATCGGTCGTAATCTCACTGACTCCGTACAGCAATTCAGGCTTCTCCACCACCCGGAACTGCGGATTGCGGTTCAGAAGCACCGTGTGCACATTGAAGTCATTATCAGGCCACTCGGCGCAATACACCAGCGGACCACGCTCAATGGCTACCCGGCCACGGTCGGCCTCGACCTTCGGATTAGCCTTCACCACACGGGGCAGCATGTCGAAATGAATCTCCACCACATCGCCCTTCTTCCACCGGCGGTCGATGCCGAGGTAGCCGTTCGTCAGTTCTCCCCGCACCTCCTGACCATTCACCAACACGCGGTAAGTCGGCTTCTGATTGTCGGCATACGCATACAGGTCTCCCGGCAACACGCTGCCACGCACCCAGCCCGGAATGCGGATATTCATGGTAAACGGCTGGTTGCCCTGCGCCACCGTCAAGCGGATATCGCCGTTCCAAGGATAAGACGTCTCCTGCTCCAACACCACTTTCTTCTTATTGACATTCAACTCAGCCCGGTTGGAAAGGAATAAATTGACATAAACCTGCTCGTCCTTCACCGCATACGCATATCCCGGCAACGAAGGAATGAACCGGCTGATATTGCTGGGACAGCAAGCGCAACCAAACCACGGCTGACGGCTGTAACCTCCATCCGACGCCAATGGATTGGGATAGAAGAACGAACCTCCATCCAGCGATACACCCGAAATCAACCCGTTGTAAAGCGTCCGCTCCAATACGTCAAAGTACTTAGCATCGCCGTGAAGCAAGAACAGGCGATAATTCATATACACATTGCCGATGGCGGCGCAAGTCTCATTATAAGCCGAAAGATTGGGCAACTCGTAATTATCACCGAATGCCTCGCCATCGTGGCGTGCACCGATGCCACCGGTAATATAAATCTTCTTGGAAACGATATTATCCCAAATCCGGTCGATTGCCTTGATATAACTACTGTCGCCCGTAATGGCCGCCACATCCGCCATACCGGAATACATGTAAGTGGCACGTACCGCATGGCCGACGGCCTCATCCTGTTCCACCACCGGCAGATGTGCCTGACTGTAAGCATCCTTACGGCTGGTAGTGCCACGTGCGTCGAGGAAGAATTTGGCCTGGTCCAGATACTTCTTGTCACCCGTCACCAGATAAAGTTTCGCCAGTGCCATTTCGGCAATCTGATGTCCCGGCACCAGGCGCTTCTGGTCCGGCCCGTCGCCTATCGCCTTGCAGACGCAGTCGGCGTAGCGGATGGCTATATCCAGGAAGTTCCTTTTTCCGGTAGCCTGGTAATGGGCTACAGCACCCTCTACCATGTGTCCCAGGTTATAGAATTCATGGCTCAGGTGCTCTACAGCCACCCAGCGCTCCGGTCCTGCCCAATTATGGGGATGCTTCGGGTTCATGGTACGGGCGGTATACAAGTATCCATCCGGTTCCTGCGCAGCGGCAACAATCGTCAGCACGCTGTCTATATACCGCTCCAACTTCTTATCGGGATAAGTCTGCAACGAGTAGCTGGCCCCCTCAATGGTCTTGTATACGTCGGTATCATCGAAGGAGAACCCTTCTACTTTATACTCTTCACTGGGATGAGCTGCTTTCACAAAGTTTTCATAGCGTCCCGTCTCCTCACATTTGCTGAATGCCAGCGGGATGGTTACTTCACGGCTTGCCCGGAGGCGTTGTCCCCAGAAGCCGTCCGTCACTTTGACGGAAGTAAAAGGCACCGGGGTGATGGGGTAGCCCGAATGCAACGATTGCTGCTTCTGTGCAACTGTACTACCGGCAAGAGCAGCGGTAAGTGCCAAGGTTAATAGTCTTTTCATGGTTCCTATAGTATTATTGGGGTTCATTCTGATGGATACGTATTACCGTAAACGAATAGGCCGGCATTGCATAAGGAAATTCATTTCCTGCTACTTCAAAGACAGAAGAAACAGATTTCGCTTCTTTATCCTTAGGATTACCTGCCAAAACGGTCTTCACGGCAGAAGGGTTAACCAAAGCCACATCATCCAGTTTCACCTTGGCAGCAACCTCCACCGGCAACAAATTTACTAATTTTACAATATAATCGCCTGTTATTTCATCTTTTACTACCGACACGCCGATGCGTTTCCTTACAGCATCCTGCGTGTTGCTCAGACTGACGGTAGACGCCACATACTCGCTACCGGCATTCTGTCCGAACATCTGCTGCGTATAGTAATCTACCGTAGGCTTTACTTCCGTATTATTGAAGTAAATCAGGTCGGGCGTCCACTGCGTATGGTTCTCCTTGGCCAGCAACGGAGCATAAGAAGTCATGGAGACAACATCGCCGTTGCGTTCTACCGTCGTCAGATACAGCGCCTCGGCAAGCGCCGTCTCGATGTTGCTGGGACGGCCCGGCAGATGGGCAGCATATTCGCCCAAATAAACCTTCGGCTTCGTGCGGTCATAGCCATCGTAGTAATCCTGATTGTGAATCATCCAACCCGGGGCCACATAATAATGCTCGTCCACCATCGGCACGCCCAGACGGGTGGCAAGCTCCCAGCCTTCGTCATAGTCCGTGCCCTCGTAGAAAGGGCCTACGGTACCTATCACCGTTATCTCGGGATATTTCTCTTTGACGGCACGGTATATCATCGTGAAGCGCTCTTCAAACACGTCGGTAATCAAGTCTTCATTGCCGATGCCGATATACTTCAGATTGAAGGGTTTCGGATGGCCTGCTTCGGCACGCTTCTTTCCCCAGACGGTTTTGCGGGCGTCGCCGTTGGCGTATTCTATCAGGTCTAGGATGTCCTGCACGTAAGCTCCCATCTCTTCCATCGGGATGCCTCCCTGCTGTCCGTTGCAGCCAAGCTCGCCCGTGGCATGGTGGCTGCAAGTTCCGGAGTTCTGGCAAGGGACACCGGCGGCCAGTACGGGCACCGGCTCGGCACCGATATCTTCGCAGAAGCGGAAGTATTCAAAATAGCCCAGTCCGCGCGTCTGATGATAGCCCCAAAGATTGCGCAACGGCTTGCGGGCCTCCAACGGACCGATAGAACCTTTCCAATCGTAGATATTATCCACACCGTCGCCATGCGCTACGCATCCGCCGGGGAAACGCACAAAGCGGGGTTTCAGGTCGGCAAGCGTTTGTGCCAGGTCGGCACGCAAGCCGTTCTCGTGTCCCCTGAAGGTATTTCGGGGGAAAAGGGAAACCATGTCGAGATGGTACGTACCGGCAACTTGTGGTTGAAGTGCCAGCACAGCGGCGCGTACGTCGGCATTTGCAGTCAGCACGGCTTTCTGCTTCTTCCACTCCTTGGAAGAAACGTTCACCATAGCCTGCGCTACTTCTCTGCCTTCCTGATCGAGCAAGCGAACCGACATTTTACCACCTTTGCTTCCATCGGCCACACGGGCAAAAAATGAAAAGTCATATTTCTCTCCCTTTTTCAGGCTGATACCGTCGAAGCCATCGTTCTGCAACGCAGCCCCCGGTTGCTTCAGGTCGAACACGGCATAATGCGGATTATTCGCATGGATCGGCCGGTCGGTGGCAATACTCAACGTAGCATTATCGCCTTGTACAGACCAGGCATATCCATTATCCCAGCCCTGGTGTGACCCGTCTCGGGAAGAATACTCGAAATCGCGGTTCTGTACGAGTTCTGCATACAAACCACCGTCGGCAGAGTAATTAATATCTTCGAAGAAAATGCCGATCAAGTGCTCGCTGATAGGTTTAGCCTGCGACGTCTGCACACGGATGGTTGCCTCTACCGGCTTCAACCCGGCAAAACGGACAACATCCTGTTCCATGCGCTCGTCATTCTGTATCTGGCGGAATTTCTTATGCTCGGCGTAGCGTATCAGTTGTTCAATGGTAGCATAAGGCGCCCGTTGCATCCAGCCGTATTCTTCACGTCCGCCTATCACAGCCTTGCCCTCGGTGGCAGGAACGATGTCGGCGGGCAGGTGCTTGCCGCGTTCCGAAACCGGGAAGTAGCTCTGCCGTCCCCACTTCAACAAATCTGCAGAAGAAGCACATCCAAGCGCTTCTCCTTTTTCACTCAGCGTCCAGATGCAGCACCATCCGCCATCGGTACGGCTTTGCATCAGTTGCGGGCGGAACATTTTCTTTGCCCTGCCCCATGGACCGAAGTCGCTCTTCACATACTCATAGCCGTCGGCTACGGAAAACCAGCTCTTCCCGTCGGGACTCCAGGCAAACTTCAATCCGCTATTTCCTTCTCTATCCGCATACGAAAAGAGAAACACGGAATCGGGCTCATTCGCCACTTCGTTCACGCTTGCCTGCATGGGTACAGACAGAGCCCAAAGCATGCACAAACCCAGGAAACTAATCAGTCTATTCATAATGTCTAAGATTGAATGCTACTTAACCAATACAGCGCCTCCCTGCGATTGAAGCACCAGCTGGATGCTGCCGTCGGCTTTTATCTTCACAGCCTTCTCTTGCGGTTGTTGCTGTTTATCGTCACTGTAGAAAGAAACCGTTTCGCCTGCCAGCATAGGCAGCGTAAGCTTCAGTTTCAAAGTTTCTTTACCGGCATTGATGGCAGCCACATACCACGTATCGGCGTGGCGACGGGCAAGTACCACATACTTCCCTGGGTAGCCATCAATGAAACGAGTCTCATCCCAGGTCGTAGGTATCTGTTTCATGAAGTCGAGGCAGAGCTGCGGTGCATCCGTCAGGTTGCCGGGAGCCAATGCGAAGTTCTGTATCGGGTTTTGAAACAGCACCGTCGTTGCCAGCTGGAACACATCGGTGGTACGGCGAATACTTCCGCCATCATTGCCACGATTCAGCCGCTTGTTCAGGAAACAGCCACCAAATTCCATACATCCCACCGTATTGCGGATAAACGGATGCAGCGTGGCATTGAACGCCTCTTCATCACAGAAGTGCTGGTTGAAGATCAGATTCTCGGAAGCCAGAACAGCTTCACTGCCTACATAGTTAGGATACATCCGTTCCCATCCGCGGGGTATCGTGCATCCGTGGAAGATGACCATCAGTCCGTGGTCGTCCGCATCGCTCAGAATATCTTCGTACAGCCGCATCGTCTCCTGCTTGTCTCCACCGAAGAAGTCGACTTTGATACCTTTCACACCCTGGCTTTGAAGCCACTTCATCTCCCGCTTGCGAATGATCGGAGTGTCCATCCGGTTAGTCGGTCCCTGCTCGATATCATTCCAATAGCCACTGGAACTGTACCAAAGGAAAACATCCACGCCTTTGCTATGGGCGTATTTTATCAGTTGCTCCATCCGGTCGTAGCCGATGTTGGTGTCCCACCAGTTGTCTATCAATACATACTCATATCCCATCGCTGCCGCCAGATCCACATAGTGCACCTGGTCATCGTAATTGATGCTGCCGTCCTGCCAAAGAATCCAGCTCCACGTGCCGCGCCCCGGCTTATAATCGTGCTCCGTCTCGTACAGCGGCTTCACTACATCCCAGGGTACAGTCGTCTCCACGATAGGCTTCAGCGTTTCGCCCACCGTAATGGTGCGCCACGGAGTAGCCCCCGGCAAGGCGAAAGCCGGAGCCACCGTTCCATTGCCGTTATTCTCCTCCGGCATGGGAAAAGCAATTGTAAACAGCCCGTCTGTCGCATCACTCAAATGGGAAGCACAATAATGGCTGTCTACGCCCGTCTCGCTGACGAGTAGCCAACCATCCCCTCCTACCTTGAACAAACAGGGGAAAGTATATCCGTGCCCATACTGCGAACGTGCATTCAAAGGGGCATCCGCCTTATATTCTTCCTCATAACTGGGCTTCGTCCGCTTCCAGCCTATCATGGCATCGCTCTGCGGACAAAGGAAAGTAGTAGTCTGAGACGGAAAGCGGAAACCGGTCTTCTCTTGATTGACGGCAACGCTTCCCCGCTCTCCTTGTCGGGGCAACAGATAGCGGAAAGCCACGTCATTGTCACTGACGCGGAACATTACATCTACCTTCTGCCCCTGCGCATTGGCAAAGGAGCACAGCAGCTCATTGGCGCGATAGTGCACGCGCGAAGTCTTGATACGCGTCTGCTCGTAGGTAGTATCTATTTTCGTTTCTTTATGTCCCATCCATTTCAGGGCTCCGGCAAAGTCTCCTACATTTGTCTGCAAGCCCAGTGGAGAAGGCTTAAGCATCTGCTTCCCATTGTAAGATACCGCATAAGAAGCTTCTCCCCCTTCCGGACACGATACGGTTAATTGCAACTTGCCGTCGGGTCCGCTGACGGTGATATCTTGTGCAGCCAGCGGCAAAGCTGCTGCCGCTACTAAAAAGGCAAATGATTTCAGTCTGTTCTTCATAATGTGTTTCAGGTATTAAAGTTTTTATGATAATCAGCGGGTAGGCACTACCGGTTTGATGGTTCCGTCCGGATTGAACTCCATCCGGTCTATGCACACTTCCCGATGCGTACCCGGCTCGTGTTTCAGGTAGTTCTTATTAATTCGATGATAGACGATGTACCACTCATCCGTACCGGGAATCTGGAGTACCGAGTTATGAGCAGGACCATATATCTCTTTCTCCGGGCTTTGAATCAGGACTATCGGTTCCTTTGCCACCTCGATAGGGCCAAGCGGTGATTTGGAAGTGCCGTACGCCACATGGTAGTTAGGTGAACCGGTATCGTCCACCGACCACAGAAAGTAATAAAGCCCCTTGCGATAGAATACGTATGGTGCCTCCCGATAGGCATAGTCCTGCAAAGTGCCTCCCTGGGGTGTCATTACCGTAATCGTATTCTTCTTGATGGAAAGCATATCCTTATTCAACTCGGCACCCGCCATATAACCGTTGCCCCAGTAAAGGTAAGGCTTACCCGAAACCGGATCGGTAAAGACATCTACGTCGATCTGCTGTCCGCCACCCACGGGAGAAGTGGTTATGATTGGATGTCCCAAGTCTGTGAACGGTCCCGTCGGAGAATCGCTTGTGGCTACTCCAATCTGCTTACCCCCTCCATCTTTGGGATTTCCGCTATAATAAAAGAAGTATTTATATTGTCCCTTTATCAGTTTTTCCTCAATGCATGGCGCCCAGGCATTTCCATCGGCCCAAGGTACTTGTTCCGACTTCAAATCCAGCATAACACCTTCGTCTTTCCAGTTTTTCAGATCTGTGGACGAGAATACGGTAAAATACCAGCCTCCCCAGCCCGGTTGTCCGTCCGTAGTAGAGTAGATATAATATTTCTTTGTCTGATTGGAATACAGCACCTCAGGATCGGCATGGAAGCCCGGCAATATCGGATTATTGGGCAGTTCGCCCAGCTCTGCCGGTTTACCCCACTTATCCGTGATCCGAACTAACTCATCCCGTGTAATAGGAATAATCGTGCCATGACGCGGATGGAAATTCATCTTTACTTCACTGTCTATCACCTTAAAGTTCTTCAGGTCGGTAGTTTCCGTAAACTGATACTTACCTTTCATATATACGTCATACATTAATATATACTTATCCTGCCCTATCAGTTTAAAGGTACCTGCCCCTTCCACCGCATCTGTTGTCTGTTGCTTGTAGTCGGGCTCTTCAGTCCACTGTCCGGAAGTAAGCGAGCGGGTAGTGGCTACCTTGATACCATTGCCGTGCCCTTCTGTCTTATAGAAAAGATGAAAGACACCATCTTTATAGACAATATCCCCGTCGATACACGATTTACCCTCTTTCGGCAGGAACAGGGGCTTCGGCTCGCCTATCAAATCGGTAAAATCCTCATTCGCATACGCATAATAGATAACATCCGGTCCGTCACCATACTTCATGCTCCAATATACCATGTACTTTCCGGTTTCCGGATCATAAACCGTTTGCGGAGCCCACACACGTTTCAATTTTTCCTGACCTTCATAACGTTTCTGCATATTGATGACCGAGTGCGACCAGTTCACCAGATCGGTAGATTTCAGCAATACCATCGCCCGGTTGGAATCCCATCCGTTGCCGGAAACCATATCAGTCACTACCATATAGAAAGTCTTTCCATCCTCGCAGCGCAGGATATGGGGATCGCGCACGCCGCCCGTAGAGCTGATGACTTTTGAGTCAATCACCGGCTTGCCGCCGTTCAGTGCCCAATAGGTGTATCCGTCCATACTGACGGCATAGCATACGGCCTCTTCACTGATATGATTACCCGTGAAATAAGTGAACAAATAAGCAACGCAATCTTTTTCATAGAAGGACTTCTGCTGAGAAAATCCGGGAAGGACAAAAAGCAGTAATGATACTGCCAACAAGTTCATCCGTAACAAAGGTGTTTTTCTATTCATCATAATAGTTTTATATTGAATTATTTAGCGAGTGTAAAAGTAACACTTTACCTTATATAATACACAATGAGTGTATATGTTACACAACATATACACTCATTTATTTCGTTCTATCAGTCGGCATTCAAAAAACGTACCATCTCGCAGGCAGCCAGTAAAAAGGCTCCCACACCGAAATTGGCAGTAGAATTGGCATCGACCACTTGCCCCGGAATTGCCTTTTCACCGATAGGTTGCACATAGCCTACGCGTCCGTCCGGCTGTAAGGCTACGGTAGTCAGGTAGTTCCAGGCTTTCATCACTGCCGGTTGGTAGGTTGCTTTATCCAGCAGTCCGTTGTTCATTCCCCATAGCAGACCGTATGTGAAGAAAGCAGTTCCGCTGGTTTCAGGTCCGGGAGCATGTTCGGCGTCGAGCATGCTACGGGTCCAGTAGCCTTCGGGTTGCTGGCAGGCGACTACCGCTTTTGCCATTGTCCGAAAGCGGTCGATATACTCCTGACGGTACTTATCCGTTTCCGGCAGGTCTTTCAGCACTTTAGCCAAACCGGCCAGTACCCAGCCGTCACCACGCGCCCAAAAGTCTTTTTTGCCGTTTACGGTTTTGTGTTTGGGATAGACATACTTAGCATCGCGGTAATACAAACCGGATTCATCATCGTACATAATGCTGTTGGCATACGTCCAATATTCATGTAGTTTTTCAAGATACAACGGGTTCTTTGTCAGCTTGTACATCTTTGTCATGACGGGCATCACCATATACAATCCGTCTGCCCACCACCAATAATCGTTCTTGTCCGTGCTCATCTGATACTCCATCACCTCGCGGGCACGGGCTATCTTCTGAGAATCAGGATCTACCGTATACAGATCGACATAAGTCTGAAAGCAGATTTGATAATCTCCGAAGAGAACATAATCGTCACTTTCTCCATAACTATACTTCCACTCTTGTTTATCATCCGACTTGGCTCCTTTCCACTCGTTATGTTCCGCCCAGGCTTTGGAGTAGTCGTAATACCGGGGATTACTCGTCAGGAAGAAAGCCTCCATATTCCCGGTGTGGTAGGCCGCATTGTCCCAAAAGGAGCGGCCATGCTGGGGATGCGTTTCCTGCCAATAGTTATTCACTTTGTCGATAATACCGACAACTTCTTCTGCTTTGGGTTGCTTTGCCGTGCATGAGGTGCCTGCCAAACAGAAGGCGGCCCCCAATAGGACTAAAAAAATCTTCTTCATGGTTTACTAATTACCTAATACCTTATTATTTCAAGACTTCCAATACATATACCGGCTGGGGATCGAACTCCACCACCCGCTCGCCGTCTCCCTGCCTGGCATGCTGCACAAACAGATGCAACCGGCGTTTCTGCTTCCACAATTCGGTGTCATGGGAAGGTTCCCAGGCATCGACGGAGAAATCAGTCAGGTCGCAAACAGTCCACTTGCCGTTGGCAACGTCTGTTGCATGTGCCAAAGACACCCGGCTTCCACGCTCCGCATCACGAAAGACGTAGAAGATCTCCCCGCCATCCACTACGATACGCGGGCGGGAAATGGGAATCATCTTGGTGCCTCCACCTTTCAAGGAGAAAGGAGAGTGACGATCGGAAACCCGGCGGCTGTGCCACGTTTGCCCGTCGTGCCAGACGATGCGGTACTGAGGAACATCACTGTCGGGGTCGCGCCAATAGGAGGCGATGTACGGATTACCTCCGGCATCGGCACTCATACTGGTCTGATTGATCAGTTCGGAACCTTGCGGAATGCGGCAGGCATACTCGGCATTAGCGGCACGGATAGGCAGGTCGTACTGCTTGCCGTTGGCTTTGTACCAGGTCTTTCCGTTGTCGTAGGAACGGGCGTAGCAGAGGTCGTGGTTGGTTTCTACATGCCACGTTTCTCTCCACACCCAGGACAGATGAATCGTTCCCTGCTCGTCTACATACAGTTGCCAGTAGGCATTCCGTTGGTCTTCGCCGTCAATCAGCACATCTTGCACGCGTTGCCATTTCCGGGTCTTTACATCATAGCTGTTCATCACCAGGTTTCCCCGGCCGGACGAACCGGAACGATAAACGAACAACAAATTCCCTCCGGCCAGTGAGTAAAACTCAGGATAAGTCACATTGCCCTCGTCTATCCCCGTCATCGGTTCTTTCTCTCCCAGTTCCAACGAATAGGGGGCAAGGCTGCGGCAATAGTTCAGCTTCTGCCCGTGATGGTCGAAGGAGACATGGATATAGCCATCGCCGTCCAGCATCATGCTGATAATGTTATGGGCATCTTTTACATTTCCCTGATACTGCGTGCGGTGCAGCGTCCATTGCTCCGAACCGAGATTACGTTTGCCCAATACGAGATAGCCGTCACCATCGTAATAGCTGATGTACTGCTCGTTTCCATGGGTCACCAGCGAATTGTTGCGGAATACGGTCGTATTGACGGAAGTCTGACTGTACCCCTTCCCCACTTCCACCAGATGTGCCTTTGGAGAGGGGCTGGCAACACTTTGTGCCCAAAGTGTTGCAAAACAGCCACCAATCACCAACACAATTAACGTAAACGCTCTATACCTTCTTTTTACCTTATTTCTCATAGTAAGCATGGTCTTTGGGGAAGTCTTCGCCTTCCCATGCCTTCTTCGAAGTCCACGATTGAGGAGCATCTGTCCAGAAAGGATGGTCGGCAGGCAGACCTAACGGCAAGAATGCCAACGAGGCCATGTAGAGGCTGCCGTTATTAGTGTACCAATCAGATATTTTAGGTTGCGAGCCATTGAAGCCCAGCGTCAGGAATCCCTTCTCATTGAAGTTACGGTTGTCTCCGAACATCCGCTTGATGACTGCGGTCATAGCTGCACGCACTTGTCCGTTGGGCAACTCTTCCGGCAGCCAGCCGCGCCATGCCAGCAGGGCAAGGGGCTGAAGCGTACCCGTACGGTAGGTAATGGAACGGCCGAATACCGGGAAAGCACCTTCGGGGGAGATAAAGCGTTCCAATATCATTCCGAAGCGTTGCATGCGTTTCACGCCCCGGTCGAAGTTCTTGGAGTTGAGGTTCCAGCCGCCTTTCTTGCCGCCGTCCGTCATCACTTCCTGGCATTCCACATACATGGGATGGAGTACAAAACTATTGTAATAATCGAATGCAAAGCCCGGCCCGTCGCTGTACCAACCGTCGCCCACATACCATTCTTCCACTTTGCGCAGAGCGGAAGAGATGCGGTAATAATCCGTTTTGGCACCGGCTTTCTTCAAGAAGCATTCTACGGTAGACGAGAACAGTAACCAATTGGTATAAGGCGGGTCTACACGGCGCAGTTGCGTGAACTCTTCGATATAACGCTGCTTGGTCACATCGTCCAAAGGCAACCAAAGTGCCTCATAACCACGCAGGAAACTCTCTGCCACATAGGCAGCATCGACCAGCGGCTGGCCTTCTTTGCGCCAAAGCAGATAGTCCTTGCTTTCGGGGTCTACGGCTTGGGCGTAGCTCTTCAAAGCCCATTCGCGCAGTTGCTTGCGTTGTGCGCCTTCGGCGGTATCGTCATCGGGCAGCGAAAGCCAGGGAGCAAGTCCTGCCATCAGGCGGCCGAAGCATTCCATATAAGTCACGCGCTTGTCCCGTCCGTCCCAGGTGGGGCTCAGTTCCACCAACATGTTTTCCTGAAGCTTGCCCTCGCTCATATTGCTGAGCACCGGGGCGGCCATCTGATAAAGCACACCGGTCCAGAGTTCACGGTCCGTCACTTCCTTTTCCTTACTCTTTTTAGCTGCGGCTTCCTGAGCGGGCAGCAACAGGGCTACTACCAAGAGCAGTCCCAAACATTTACCTATGTTCATGATATTATTTAAGTTTGTTTTAATTCATCTTTCAAGAGAATAAATGATAATTTAGGGGCGTGTGATAACAAGTGTATCTCAAACCCCTCCGCCCGCAAGCGGGCACCTCCCCTTTCAGGCGGAGGAATTTAAGATACTCCGCTAAATTCCCATTTATCCTCTCAATAAAAACATCGTTGCAAAAATATCTCTTTTAAAGCTATCTGAACACCTACAATCCTTTCAAAAAGGATAAAATATCAGTCAATCACTCTCAGATTAGCGACCGGAAGCATCTTTTTGATAAACCCGGACATAATCCACCTCGTACTTCATCGGCATTGCCTTGTCATCAATCTTCCCGCCGTTGATACCGCCGATGGCAAGATTCAGCAAAATATACTGCGGCTTGTGAAAAGGATTCGTTCCTTCACCGGCACTACTGCCATTCACAGTTTTGCTCAACGGAATATCATTCAGCAGCTCGTCGTCCAGATAAATCTTGATAGCCGTTTCGTCCCAATCCATGCGCCAGGTGTGAAACTTGTCCACCCAATGAGGATCGCGGTCGGTAAAATGGGTAAACGGAATCTTCTTGCTGTTCCAGACGGCATTATACCCTTGGTCGCCTCCCCAGCATGCATTAGCCAGGATGTGCGGCACACCGCCGATGCGATAATACTCCATCACATCAATCTCTCCGCACGAAGGCCACGGTAAGCCGCGTCCCAGCAACCAGATGGCAGGCCAGGCACCTCCCGCAACGGGAATCCTGGCACGCACTTCGAGGCGCCCGTACAAAAATTCAAACTTACCGGCAGTAGTCACCGACGAAGAGCTATATTCCACGAACTCGCGCTTCTTGCGCCAATCCCGGCTTCCGGCTTCGTACAAAGGATTCTTCCGATGCTCCTTCCGGGCTTCTATGATCAGGCTGCCGCCTTTGCAAGATGCATTGTCCGGCTGATACCACTGGTCTTCTTCATTGCGGGCATAGCCGTTCTCGTAGTTCCAGGTGGCATCATCCAAACGACCCTCCTGATTGAATTCATCACTCCAAACTAACTTCCATTCCTGGGCAGAAACAGAAGTCAAAGCACAACACGCCAAAAGCGTGAACAGGATCTTTCTTTTACAGTGTTTTCGTAGCATACAAAATCTTAATTTAGATAAACAACATATTAGTTATTGTGGCAAATTTACCCTTTTAATGATACTTTGCGCACCGCACATCGTTCAATAAGGGGGAAATATCAGTCATTCTGTCCGACACTACGAAGAAAAGTCTGTATTCATAGGAAGAAAAGTCTTCTTAGGTGCAAGGCAATCTATAAATAAAGGTTTTATTCTTAAGAATAAAGCCTTTATTTGTACGAATCAAAGCTTTATTTATAAGAATAAAGCCTTTATTCTAAGTTTCGATGCCTATAAAGGCATCTTTGCTATGGCTATCTCCCATCAAAAGCTTACTTTTGCAGCAAACAATCTTCAAGCATCATGGCAGGCATCTATATACATATCCCCTTTTGCAAGACGCGTTGCATCTACTGCGACTTCTATTCCACCACCCGTAGCGACCTGAAGCAACGCTATATCAGCGCTTTATGTCGGGAACTGAGAACACGCAAAGAATATCTGAAAGGCGAACCCGTAGAAACCATCTACCTGGGCGGCGGAACGCCCTCGCAGCTTGCCGAAGAAGACTTCAGGCAAGTGTTCGACGTCATCGCAGAAGTCTATGGAATGGAAGCTGTCCGGGAAATCACCCTCGAAGCCAACCCCGACGACCTGACGGACGAATACATAGCCATGCTGCGCACCCTCCCCTTCAACCGCATCAGCATGGGAATACAGACTTTTGACGACGCTACCCTGCAACTGTTGAACCGCCGCCACAGCGCCACACAAGCCATCGAAGCCGTAGGCCGTTGCCGCCGGGCAGGCTTCCGCAATATCAGCATCGACCTCATCTACGGACTGCCGGGCGAAACGGACGAGCGCTGGAAACGCGACCTTCAGCAAGCCGTCAGCCTCAACGTAGAACACATCTCCGCCTATCACCTGACTTACGAAGAAGGAACCCGCATCTACAAAATGCTGCAAGCGCACCGCATCTGCGAAGTGGACGAAGAAAGCAGCGTACGCTTCTTCTCAACCCTGATAGATACACTCGATGCCGCCGGATACGAGCATTACGAAATATCCAATTTCTGCAAGCCCGGCATGTACTCGCGCCACAACACCTCTTACTGGAAAGGCATTCCCTACCTGGGGTGCGGACCTTCGGCACATTCATTCGACACCGAAAGCAGGGAATGGAACGTTTCTTCACTGGAAAAGTATATCAGCTCCATAGAAGCTGGGCGGCGGGCCTTCGAGACGGAACATCTGGACACCACGACCCGCTACAACGAATACATCATGACCACCCTCCGCACCAAGTGGGGTGTCGATCGGGAAGAAGTAAAACAAAAGTTCGGTGCAGAATTGCAGGGATATTGTACGAAGATGGCTGCTCCGCATCTGAAAAGCGGCAAGCTGAAGATGCAGGATAATCATCTCTACCTCACGCGGGAAGGTATTTTTGTTTCAGACGATATCATAAGCGACTTAATGTTCATAGAATAGTAACATATAGGATATTTCACCGAAAAGTTTTACCTTTGCGCCCACTACTTATCTTAAAGAGGCTGTATGACCGAACAAGAAGTCAGACGATACTTGCGCCAAATGAAGGAGGAAAACTCGGAACAAGCGTTCCATGGTTTCTACGATCTGTGCTACGACCGCTTGTTCCGTATCGCCTACTACTTCGTGAAACATGAAGAATGGGCGCAGGAGATCGTACTCGATGTCTTCATGCGCCTTTGGGAGCAACGCGCCAAGTTGCCGGAGGTGAAGAACATAGAAGATTATTGCTTCATCCTCACCAAGAATGCCTCGCTCAATTATCTGGAAAAGGAGAACCGCCACGCTACCCTCTCCACCGAACAACTTCCCGAACCTACCGACCGGGCCGACTCACCGGAGGACACGCTCATCAGTGAAGAACTCTTTGCCCGCTACGTCAAGGCACTGGACCGCCTGCCCGAACGTTGCCGGGAGGTCTTCATCCGCATACGCGAAGAGAAGCAGAGCTATGCCCAAGTAGCAGAAGAGTTGGATATCAGCGTGAAGACCGTAGATGCACAGTTGCAGAAGGCAGTGACACGATTAAAGGAAAGTCTGCTGGTGTAGTTTTTTGTCTTAACATTCTTTTGCATGATAGCATATAGGGAGTTTCTCAAAACCACCTGTCTTTACTTACAGAAAACTAAACGAACAAAGACTTATGAGAAATTTATGTTATTATGGTGCAAGCCTTATGCTTGCCATGCTCAGCCTGAGCGCATGCAGTGACAACAATGCCAAGTATCCGGACGAGTACCTCGGTTTTGACAAGGTAAACGACAGCTACACGTTCGACAAACAAACGGAAGAAAAAGAAATCGGCATCAAAATCATTGCTGCCCAGAAGAGTGAGAAAGACCGGGAAGTAAAACTCACCGGCAAATGGAAACCAGGTGCACAAGGCGTGTTCCGGCTGATTGATACCAAAGTGGTAATCCCCGCAAAGAAGAAATCGGCAACCGCGCGCATCCTTGTCTTTCCGAAACGGATAAAACAGAGCGAGGAGATACGCATTATCTGCTCGCCCCAAGATACGGAAGCCAAACAAACGCAACTGACCCTAAAGTTGGTTGCCAAATAAAATAAAGAATGAAGGTAAACAACGAGAATTTCGACAAAGTACTGAACAAGCTGATAGCTTCTACCCGCTCGCCCAGAGGACGCTTTGCAGCAAGCAACAGCTGGAAACTGCTGGAACAACAGCTGTTTGCCAAGCGCAAAAAGCGGATGTTCTGGTTGCGAGTGGCAAGCAGTGCGGCAGTGGTGCTACTGTGCGTGGCCAGTTGGGCAGCCTACTATTATATCCTGTCCCCCGAGCCTGCAAAGCCTCAGCCCGCCCCCATGGAAACGCATGCTCCGAAGCCCGTCTCCCTGCCGGACACGCTCTACTTCAGCCAACAGCCGTTGGAGGACATCACCCGCCAACTGTCTGAAATATTCCGCACGCCCATCCGCATCGAGGGAGACAGCCTGAAGAACTACCGCATGACGGGTACCTTCAGTTCGGAAGAAGGTCTGACGCATATTCTCGACCTGCTGAAAGTGGCAGGCAACTTTACCTATACTCAAACCAACGACACTATTACCCTTACTAGCAAACTTAACTGATCATGAACTATTCTACTATCTGTTCACACCACCACATCAGAGCTGTGCTCCTGATGTGCGTGGTTATCTTAAACACTTCGGCCTATGCACAAAATAAAGAAACACGCCTAAGCCTCAACATCCGCAATGCCACGCTGGAAAGTTTTGTGAAACAACTGGAAAATGCCACCGGCTTCTCCTTCGTGTATGGAGAAGAAGTGAAACTGACACGGCGTATCAGTCTGGAAGTAAAGCAACAGACTATCAGCGAGATATTGCAACGTGCTTTCGAGAAAGAGCCCATCGAGTTCGAAATCTCCGGGAAGCATATCTTACTGTACAAGCGGCCCGCGCCGCAGAAATCCGTTAGCCGTAAGTTCACTATCAGCGGATACGTGACCGACGGAGCGTCTTCCGAGACGCTGATTGGTGCCAATATCTTTGAGAGTCGTCGTTCCGCCGGTACTGCCACCAATCCTTTCGGTTTCTATACCATCACTCTGCCGGAGGGGGAGACGGAACTCACTTTCTCTTACTTGGGTTATGCTACCCGGCGCAGCCGCTTTGAATTGACGAAGGACACCGTGCTGAATATTCCCCTGAACAGCAATAACGAACTGGCAGAAGTGGTGGTGCTATCGGACAAGCACGAAGCCGGCATACAGAGCACCGCCATGGGAGCGCACGAAATTCCGATGACGCAGATACGCAACACTCCTTCCATACTGGGTGAAGCCGATTTGCTGAAAACCATCCAGCTGATGCCGGGCGTGCAGGCAGGTATGGAGGGATTTGCGGGCATGTATGTGCGTGGCGGCGGCCCCGACCAGAATCTGGTGCTGCTGGACGGCATTCCGGTGTACAACGCCGACCATCTGCTGGGTGTGTTCTCCATCTTCACACCCGAAGCGGTAAAGAACACCACCCTCTTCAAGAGCTCCTTTCCCGCCCGCTACGGCGGGCGTCTCTCGTCCATCGTTGACGTGCGTACCAACGACGGAGACATGCACCGTTACCATGGCGCACTCAGCATCGGTATGCTGACGGACAAACTGCACATCGAGGGGCCCATCTGGAAAGAACGGACCTCTTTCAGTTTTAGTGCACGTGCCATCCCTACGGTTTTCTTCAAAAACCTCATTGTGGACAAGGACGGTTCCTATGCCGACAAATATAACTATTACTTCTATGACGTCAACGCCAAAGTGAACCACAAGTTCAACGACCGCAGCCGCCTCTTCCTCAGCTTCTACAAAGGGAAAGACCATTATCACTTCGACAGCTACGACAGCAATAGCTCTGGAAATGACAACACATACCAAAGTTACTACAGAGACAACAGCCACCTGAACTGGGGAAACACCATCGCCTACGGTCGCTGGAACTATGTCTTCAACAGCAAACTGTTCTGCAATACCACCCTTTCGTACAATAACTATGAGATGAGCCTGAACGGAGATATGGAAGATACTTACACGGTCAGTAATCAGATACGCGACCAGTACCACTACACTTCCCGATTCAGTTCCGGCATCCGCGACTGGAGTGCACGCATGGATTTTGACTATACACCTGTGCCGCAACACCACATCAAGTTCGGAGCGGAATACATCTACCATACTTTCCGCCCCGGGATCTCCACCTCGAAAGTGCAGGATATAGACGACGGAACCCTTCAGGAAGATACACTCTATAATACAAGCAGCAGTCGGGAAATGCACGGGCAGGAAGTATCTCTTTACGCCGAAGACAACTTCAACATAGGCAGTAACCTCAGCTTGAATGCAGGTGTGCGTACATCGCTGTTTCACACGCAAGGAAAAAGCTACTTCTCAGTGCAACCGCGCCTGTCTGCCCGTTACGATATGGGACAAGGGTTCTCCGCCAAAGCATCTTATACCTGCATGGCGCAGTATGTGCACCTACTTTCTTCTACCCCTTTCTCCATGCCTACCGACCTTTGGGTGCCCATCACCAAAGATATAAGTCCGATGTACGCTAATCAATACTCCATCGGAGGCTATTACTCCGGCCTGGCAGGCTGGGAATTTTCCATTGAGGGATATTATAAGCAAATGCGGCATATACTTGAGTATCAGGAAGGCGTGTCTTTCTTCGGAACTTCTACCAACTGGGAAGAGAAAGTAGAAATGGGCGAAGGGCGCTCCTTCGGATTGGAACTCATGGTGCAAAAGACACTGGGAAAGACTACCGGTTGGCTGGCATACACACTATCTAAGACTGACCACCGTTTTAAGAACGGTACCATCAATCAAGGCAAGTGGTTTCCCTACAAGTACGATCGTCGCCATAGCATCAGTCTCTGCCTGAACCATAAGTTCAGTGAACGTATCGACGTGGGCGCTTCGTGGATCTTCAATACCGGCGGTTGCATTACCGTGCCCGAGAAAGCAACGATCGTAATCAGACCCGATGGCAGCGTTGAAGAAGCCGGCTACATTTCCCATCGAAATAATTATCGCCTGCCCGCCAACCACCGTCTGAACCTGGGCATCAACTTCAACAAGAAAACCAAACACGGCATGCGAACCTGGAATATAAGCGTTTACAATGCATACAATGCGATGAATCCTAACATCGTTTACAGTAAATACCAAAATGGATATGATAACTACAATAATTATTATGAAAGTATCTATCAAGGAGGCAATGGTCAACCTATAAAGAGGGAGAAAGGCAAAACCACCATCAAAAAACTGACAATATTGCCTTGCATCCCTTCTGTTACCTATACCTACAGATTCTAAAAGAGCCCGAATATGAAAACGAAAATGAAATTACACCTTATTATATATATAGTAATTGCCAGCTTTCTGGCAGCTTGCGAAAACGAGATTCCATACAATCCCGGAAAGCAGGAGACACAACTCATTATGAACGCTTTGCTTGATGCCGAACAAGCGGAGAACTACGTCTTCCTGCACTTAGGCGCAGGTTACAGCATCGAGCGCGTAAATGAAGCAACACTTTCACTCTATGTAAATGATAAACTGGTAGAATCGCCGGAAGCTATATCACCAGAAGAATTATACGGTGATTTGAAGGGACAACTTGATAAAGATGGTTATGAAGTATTACTGAAAAGTATACAGTTCAAAAAGTATCGTCTTACTACCGTACTGCATCCCGGCGACAACATCCGCCTGGAAGCTACCGCCGAGAACGGGAGATATCATGCCAGCGCCGAAGTGACCGTACCACAGCCGATAGAAAGCCTGCACGTGGATACCACCCTCGCCTACCTGCGCGAGTACAACGGACAAAAACTTTACCGCCAATACAAAATAACCCTGCAAGACCGTCCCAGCGAAAAAAACTACTATCGTCTGGATATCCGGAACGACCTCAGTTACCGTGGTGAATACCGCGAATACATAACAGACGAAAACGGTGACCTCATCCCCAGCGAAGACGGATGGAGCTGGCTCTACAACAAAAAGGATACCCTTTTCAATTATAGCAATACAGAGCTTATCAACCGCGAAGACGTGATACTAACCGACGGACATCCCGGTAGCTACGATGATGAAGAAAATGAGTTGTTCCCTACCATCAAGAACAAATACAATATCTTCACCGACAACAATTTCAGTAATTCTTCTGCCACGTTGAAAGTCTATACCCCCCATTACATCAATTATTATCCGATGCTGAATGATTATTCTTCTCCGTCGGATATCAATTACGACCAAATATACTATACGCATACCATCACTATCCGGTTACTCACACTCACCGAAGCAGAATACCGCTACCTGAATGCCTTGAACAGTCTGGACGATGAGGATTATGACGAAGCACTGATGGAACCGGTCAGCCTACCCTGCAATGTAGAGGGAGGACTGGGCTTTGTAGGGGTTGCTGCAGAGGCGAAAATAAGAATGGAATTTCCTGAAGTGCAACGATGGAATTGAGATAGCGATTATCGTTTTGCTCTCAAAATAGTCGATATTACATCAAACAGATGACTTCTAAAGGGTATTTATTACAAATACATTACATTTTAATTCGAAAACAGCCGTTTTCACACCTATTAATTGATATAAATCAAGAAATGACAGCATAACCTACACTTTCCTTTGCATTCGTTTTTGTGTTATAAAACATATTTCTACATTTGCATAGGTAAAAAGAAAAAGCTAAGCGCTTAGATAGTTTTCAGTAGGTATTAGGTTTAGATTGAGATTAGTTTTTAGGATTAACAATTAAAAAAGTAGGTATTATGAAACGTTTAGGATTAACATTGGTAGCAGCAGTATGTCTGGCTACAGCAACATTTGCAGCAGGAAAGCAACCTACAACTGCAAAAACAATTGAAACAGCAAAATGGGAAGGCAGCATCAACGTAAGTAAGCTGAGCAAGTATCTGAACTTGAACGCCGACCAGCACGAAGAAGTAGCAAACATCTGCGAATTCTTCACCGAACAGATGGAACGCGCCACAAGTTCAAAGAAAAACCAGGAAAAGCTGCTTCGTAATGCAGTTTATGGAAATCTGAAACTGATGAAGAAGACTTTGGACGAAAAGCAATATGCAGATTACGCCAGAGTACTGAACGTCACACTGCAGAACAAAGGCATCGAAGTGAAGTAAAACCCACTTCTGATAATTACAGAAAAAGTATTTGATTGTAGATAAAGAGAGGCACCGGACTTTGCGTTCAGCGCCTCTCTTCTTTTATAAACAGAATCGATCCTGCAATTCTTTCTTGAATTTTCTGGAAACGAGAAGTTCTGTCACCTTATCGAAAGGAGGATAAAGCATACACTTATTATCTTTTATAATCATCAGATAGTCAATGTTGATAATATACGACTGGTGTATCTGGACGAAGCTGGATGAATACTGGGTAATTTGCTCGGCAGTCATTCCACGGCGTAAAACCAGCGGAGGCTGATTATTGAGTATGACTTCCCACTGCTTGCGGTCCGAGCAATAACGGAAGAAACCAATCTCGGCCGGGCGCAATGCACGCATATCATTGGTCGGTGTAAATACGATAAACGTCTGTCCGGTATGCAGAGGAGTACCTACGGGCAAGGATACTCCTTGCCCCGCTTCGGCTTGTTTTATAAAACGGACAAGGATATCTTTCAAGTCCTGTTCTTCGAAAGGTTTCAACAGATAGTCGAAAGCCGCTTCGCGGATAGCTTGTATCATGTATTTGTCGTAGGCTGTATAAAATACCACCCGCATATTCCATGAAACACTGTCGCGCATCTCCTGCAACAATTCCATACCGGTTATATCCGGCATCTCTACATCCAGAAACACCAGATCCGGCTGTATCTTTAGTATCAGTTTCTTCCCTTGTTTACCATTCCGTGCCGTTCCCTCCAAAGAGAAACGGGCATCTTTTCTCAGTTCGAAGCTCAGATTTTCAAGAGCCACTTCGTCATCGTCGACTATAACAACCTTATACTTATCCATGTTCATTTTATGTTTTTCTCACGGCGAATATAGGTATTATATTACTTTCGGGCAAAGTGACCAAGTGCCATTTACCAACCATTCGTCTATAATACATCCTATCCTTACTAAAAACAGGACTAAGCAGTCTTTCTTTAAATTCGATAATCATAGTTATCGGGCAACCGGAATGCAACTTCGCACCCTATTTCCCCATTGGGCAGGGAGACATTATGCACCGAAACATCAATAGATTCTTTGTTTTTATTATTGAGTATCTGGATGGTTTGCATAATAACCTTCATTCCCGTGCCGGTACCTCTGTTCTTACTGTTCGGTCGATAGCCCCCCCCATTATCCGTGATTTTAATGCAGATGAAACTCTCCTGGCGGCAAACGGAAATCCAGAGATTACGGTCGCCTTCCTTCCCCCGCAAGGCATGCTTCACGGCATTCTCAACCGGAATCTGTATCATCATGGAGGGAATCGAAACATGTTCGGGATGCACATCTTCCCCTATCTCTATCTCCGAATGAAATGCCGAACCTAAAGAACGGCGTTCCAAGTCGATATAAGTTTTCACAAAATCCAGTTCCTCGGCCAGGGTAACACATAGTTGTTCCGCCAGTTCGAGGTTACGGCGCATCAGTTTTACCAATGAGGAGAGTTCCCGTTGTTCCTCCGTCTTCCGGCCTGCCATCTCCTGGTTGAGCACATTGAAGATGAAATGAGGCGACAAACGGTTACGGATATTCTCCAAGCGGAGTGTGGAAACGGTGCGACGACTCTGAGCAAGCAGTAAAGCACGTTTCTTCTTACTATAGAGATAGAGGAAACCGGCAATTAAAACAGCTACCACTGCGATGGCAAGTATCACAAGGCGGGTTTGCCGCAACGTCAACATTTCGTTCCGCTGTTTTTGGAACAGGACTTTATGTGCCATCAAGGTAGAATCTTGCTGGTAACGCATAGTCAAGTCCGCCGTATGCATCCGCACACGCTCGTTCCGGACGGAATCATCAAGCAGGTTGTTTTCTTTCAGATAGTAATAGGCTTGCTGATAATTGTTTGTTTCTTCATAGAACTGCTGAAGGTATTTATTGCGGATATGCACCATGTCGGGGTCAATATCCGGCGGAGCAACACTCTCCGAAAGTATGCGGCGGGCTTTCTGAAAGTCTTTTTGCAACAATGCCAGTTCAATCTTCTGCGTATCGATATAGTAAAGGGCAGTAGTCACACCCAGCTGTTCGAAGAAAGGCTCACACTTATTCATGTATTTGGCAGCAGAATCGGCCTCATTGAGTTGAAGAAAACAGTCTCCCAAGTTCAGCCAGCTCAGATTTAACTCAAAACCCATATCGGGATAGTCTTCTACCAAGCTGACTACTTTTTTGAAATAATCCATAGCCGTCTCGTAATCTTCCCGATAGTAGTAAGAGGTTCCTCTGTTATTCAGATAGATATATTTCTCATACGGCAGCATGCTTTCATAACTTCCGGCAGCGAGGTTATTGTAATAGTCGCACTGCTCAAAATCGCGCATCGTGACGTAGACTTGTGCCAATCCGTAATAAATAGGAGGCTTCTTGGCGGAAGTGATGTTCAATGAATCGCACAACAACAAGGCCCTTCTATACCAGGCAGCGCCCACATCCAACTTTCCCAGACGGTTGCTGGCATCGGCAAGGTTCATCAAGATGTCCGGGATGACTTCAATCTTGGTGCCTTGCATCCGCTGTTCATAGGCTTTCCGGAAATAATATTCGGCAGAGTCCATGTAGCCCGTCCGCGCGTAAATGTTCCCCCGCATATTGAAGCATTCCGAACTCAAATCCGCTATCTGCGGGGAATACGGTTGCTTTTGTACAAAATCTTCTATCTGACGAATGACAATTCGTGCCGAATCGAGTTGCGAAGTAATCAGATAGGTCTTCAAAGTCATAGACAGATAACTGTACTTCACCAGACTGTCCTGTGCTTCTTCCATTCGCTGAAAAGCCTTTGCCCGCACCCTTCGGGGAGCAATGGCCACGGAATCTCCGTGCATGCGGGAAAAAGTCTCGAATGCCTGTAGGTCCAAGTCTTCGGGCTTCTTATTTCCAGATACACAAGCATTAAAAACAATTAACCCTATCAATAAGAAATAGATATAAAACAGGGTACGCTTTCTTGCACTTTCACTCATATCTCACTCTTCAATTAGCTTGTTTATTCAATGTATTTTGCAAACTTAAAATATTTTTGCGAATAACAATAAAATAAAACAAGTTTTTCTTAACAGACAGAGAATATTTACCAACCGGATTCCAACTTCACACGCCACTTTCTCTTTTTCTATTCCTGCTTCACGTACTACTTAGCTAATATGCCTCAACGCATCAAACTGGAATGAAAATAAAAAGAATTACTGTATTTACTTGCAAGTAAATACAAAGAATCGTATAACAAGCCATTCTTTTTTCAACAAAAAAGAGCAGCATAGTAATACATTTATCCTCATAAACCACAATAAAGCATTTTGGTACATTTCTCAATTTTCTCTATTTTCTTATTTACATTTTTATTAATTACTTTGTAGAGAGAGAATTACAAATACATAAAGAGGCAATTCTCCAAAAAAGGACAAATCTTTTAATTTATAGGGTATGTTAAACACAGGACAGATTATAGCAGATAGATATGAGCTACTCAAACAATTAGGCAGAGGAGGCTTTTCTGAAGTCTGGTTGGCACAAGATAAATTGACGGATGTCAAAGTTGCCATAAAAATATATGCACCGGGAATGGGACTTGATGATGCAGGTATTTCTCTTTTCACGCAAGAGTTTGCTTTGGTTTTTGATATGAATCACACCAATTTGCTACATCCCACCTATTATGACTGTTGGGAGCGAATGCCTTATCTCATTTTACCTTTCTGCAAAAACGGATCTACATTCAAATATCTTACTAATAATAGTCGGATTACAGAAACTGAAAGTTGGCATTTGCTTCATGATGTTGCTGAAGGATTGGCTTATCTGCATGCAAAGACTCCCCCCGTTATTCACCAAGACATCAAGCCCGATAACATCTTGATCAATGATGAAGGTGGATATATGATTACCGATTTTGGTATCAGCGCAAGAATTAGAAGTACGTTACGTAGAAATCAAGCGCAAGAATCAAGTGGAGGAACATTAGCCTATATGGGACCGGAGCGTTTCGGACCATCACCTGCCCCCATCATGGCCAGTGACATTTGGTCATTGGGCGCAACGATGTACGAATTGTTGACCGGTATGCCGCCTTATGGAGACCATGGAGGTGTATTGCAGAAAAACGGTGCAGATATCCCACTCATCAATGAAGATTTCTCACAAGAGCTGAAAGATATCATTTATAAATGTCTTGCCTTGAATACTTGGGACAGACCTACAGCAAAACAAGTGGCTGATTACACAAATCAACATATAAATGAAAAGAATTCCGTAGAACCGCAACCGTCTGATATAAAAGAGAATATTCCGGTTCAACCTAAAAAGAAAAACAATAAGTTTATCATTGCAGTTGCCGGTATAGCTGCATGTATCATAGCTATACTGACCATCTATTTATCTACGAGCGGAGGAAAAACAGAAGCGGAACCGGGACCAATACAAGACACAATTCCTGCCATTGATTATAACAAACTGTGTATGTCCATCATTCTGGAAGGCAAGAGCTATGAAGCCCTCGGAGACACATTCCGGTATCAAATTGACAGTTTGAAGCAAAAGAACGATTCTGTATTCGAAGACTTCTATATTATCGCTATGGGAAAATACCGCCAAGCGGACTACTACAAAGACTCCGTTTCAACAACGATATATAAAGATATAAAAGAAAGGATGAGCCAAGTAGAAGATGTATTAGACTCTGCATACTATGTATTTACAGAGTTGGCAGGTACGATGAAAAAGCTGGATCAGGCAGAAGCCTCTCAAGTTTTTGAAAATCGCGCAAAGAAAATAGAACCATACATAAACATAGATAATAATGAAAATGAAGAAGTACATTAAATTAATTATTCTTGCCTTCGCGCTTTCTATGCCAATAAGTAGTGCATGGGGACAATGTGCAGCCCTTTATCAAAAAGGGGAAACAAACATGAAGAGAAAGAAATATCAAGAAGCAATCAAAGCTTTTAAAGCAGCCATGCAATGTGACAGTAAGCTGACGGAAGCTTGCATGAGCAAAATCAAGACATGTGAGAATATCCTTCACCCTACTCCCGCCCCTGAGCCTGTCATATCCAGACTTGCGGTTACTCCAAAGTCTGTACAATTTGGCTGCGAGACAAAAAGTGGAGAGACCATCAAAGTAGAAAGCACCCCACAAGAATGGACAGCTACATCGGATGCCGACTGGTGTACTGTAGTTCCAAAAGAAAAAACATTGTCTATAAACTGTCAGACTAATTGGTTGACTACAGAACGTAGAGCCACGATCACTATCAGCAACGAGAAGATGAAAGAGAAAGTCATCGTGATACAAGGCGGACAGAAAGAGTTTATCAACATAGCATTAGAAACATTGGAATTCAGCGCCAAAGGAGAGATAAAAGAACTGCAAGTAGACACCAATGCCGAATGGGAAGTCGCAGATATACCCGAGTGGTGCGAAGCCATAGCAAAAGACCGTGGCAAACTGATCCTAAAAGTGGAGAAGACTAAGAAAGCCAGAACGGGAACTCTCATTGTGAAGAGCAAAGGAGGAGAAATCTCTTCAATCATCATTTCCCAGAAAAAAGGAGGATTATTCTAAAAATAAGTTCTTATGAGATGCGTGAATTGCGGTTGGGACAATCGGTCCAACACAACAGTATGCTTGAAATGCGGACAACCGTTGAGAAGCGTGGAAGGGTATGCTGACAGTCAGAACAATTTTGTTCAAGGAGAAAGGTATGGAGAAGCAATTCCCAAACCTACAGTATTAAATGCAAATCCCGACGAAGAGAAATGCAGAAAAACGGTTGTGTTCTCCGCTGTGAATGATGCAGAGAACCGTCCAACCGTTACGCAGTTGACTACAGAATGCCCTAATTGCGGTTATCCGGTAGCAGGTGAGTTTGCAAGTTGTCCCAACTGTGGCATTCGCATGCACAGACCGACCATCCGCAGACAGATAAAGAACATAGCAGATACGGAACCCGATGCACTGCCTCGCTGTTCTCTGACAATTATCCCGGAAGAGGACGAGAAGATCTCTCCCGAACGATTCGACTATGAAGGCAAGTCCGTCATCCTGAACCGGGAAAACACAGAGGTAGCCAACCGTACTATCACCTCGAAGGAACAAGCAGAAATAGTCTTCGAAGACGGACATTGGTACATCGTTGACCGAAGTGAACTCAAAACTACCTACATCCAGGCAAACAGAAAAATAGAAATAATGCCGGATGATATCATAGTGTTAGGCGATCGAAGATTCAAATTTGAAAGTGACTGACTGTGACCAACCAAGCTGTCGATAGATGTGATTATAATGTAGGCGAGTACATTGATAACCGTTATCAAGTCTCCAAAACATTGGGCGAAGGCTCATTCGGTAAAGTATATCGAGTGACGGACGGCGCGGGAAAGAACTATGCACTGAAATTACTGCGGTTGTGGGAAGTTCCTCCCGACATCCGCAAACCACTGATGGATCGTTTTGAAATGGAATTCAAAACGGGACAGATAGATTGCGATTACCTGGTCCGTTCATTAGACTATGGTACAGTCGGGGGCAATCCTTTTATTGTCATGGAATACTGCTCCGGAGGAGACCTTACCCCGTATTTAGGTTCCGGCAGCAACAAGATTCCATTGATTTGCCAACAAATCCTCTTAGGTCTCCATGCTTTGCACATCAGAGGGAAAGTGCATCGTGACCTAAAACCGGAGAACGTTCTTTTCAAAAGTAACGGAATGGCTGCACTGACGGACTTTGGTATTGCAGGCGACAGAAATAAACGCATGACGGAGCGAAATATCTTCGGTAAACCCAATCAGATATTTGGTACTTATGCCTATATGCCACCCGAACAAGTAAACCGTGTGCGGGGCGAAGCTACCGTCTTGCCAACAACCGATATCTTCTCTTTTGGAGTTCTGGCTTTTCAATTGCTGACCGGAAGTTTGCCCTTCGGTGAACTGACCAGTCACAATGAATTGGCACAGTACCAAAAGCGAGGAAAAAACGGAGAATGGAACCGACAAAAGCTGGCACATATAAAGAATGGGGAACAATGGCATCCACTTTTCTCGGGATGTCTGAACCCGGACTTTAAAAGCCGCTTCCAATCCATTAAGGAGGTTTTGAAGTACCTACCCGAAGTAACTCAGGTTGTCATGGAAAAAGGATATTGCCCACCACAGATTGTTCGCGGCTTCTGTATGCGCATCATGCAGGGGGAAGAATTTGGAAAGATTTATCAATTGAGCGACTTAGTTCAGCACGGCAGAAGAATACTTACCATTGGAAGAGGTTCAGATAATCTGTTGCCTGTGAAAGAACGACAAAGTGCCTATGTATCGCGTCATCATTGTACCATAGAGACCACTCCTGCCGGCGACTACTGGATTATCAGGGATGGACAATGGCAAAAAGAACAGAAGACATGGCAAGAATCCAGTAACGGCACTTATGTTAATTCCACGCAAGTCACCCAACAGGGTTATATACTGAAAACAGGTGATATTGTATCTATCGGAGATGTAAAGATGAGATTTGAAAATTACTAATTTATATACCAAATAGTATGGATACACAAAATTACAAACGTACCTTAGCCGGCTCCGTAGGTGCCGGAATGGGAGCATTGATGGGTGCTTCGGGTAGAACTTACTTCATCTTGGAACACAAAGCCTCCTCAAAGTATCATCAGGCAGGCGAATCTCAGAAAATCATTGTCGATCAGGTAGAACTGGGTAGAGATGCCTCCTGCCAGGTGCGCTTTGACGAAAGCTTCGAGACTGTCAGTCGCAAACACGCTGCAATTGTACGTGATGGCGAGAATTGGAAACTGATTCATCTCTCACAATCCAATCCGACATTGGTGAACGGACATCCGATCAACGGTTCCTACTATCTGCAAACCGGAGACGAGATACAATTGTCCGTAGGAGGACCACGTTTAGGATTTATTGTTCCGCAAGGCCGCCAAGCATTGACCTCCAGCATTGGCTTGACAGAAAGAATGAGCCTTTTCCGTAAACAAGCCCTGCGCCCTTACAAGACAGCACTAACTGTTATGGGAATCGTTTTCGTATTGGCCATAGCCGGTTTAGCTGCCTGGAATTATAGCTTAGGTGTAAAGAACGAACTGCTGGCAGAGAAAACAGAGCAACAAGAACTTCAGTTAAGAGGATATCAGAATCAATTGGATTCATTGGGTACTGAACGTGCATCCTTAGAAGCTCAACAAAGGGATCTGGAAGCAAAACTTCGCAATAGTGACGGAAATACGGAAGCCTTGAAAACACAATTAGCCAATGTGAACGGACAGTTAAGTCATGTGAATGCCAGCTTCTATAAAGTGAAATCTGATTTGGATAATCTTTCGAGCAGTATGATTGCTGCAAGGGAAGAAGCAAGTGACATCAGACCACAAAATACCGCGCCTCAAGCAAAGCCACAATATGACGAAGAACCGGCTATAACCGCAAAAGAAGACGAGAATGCTTCGGGAGACTTGAAAGACTATTATGATCATATTTATACGATCAAAGTAGACCGTATTGAAATAGAATATAATGGTGCCAAATTCGATCCGGGCATACAAGTATCAGACATCATTTGTGGAACCGGTTTTATGCTTTCAGACGGAACATTTGTAACGGATAGACAGAATATAGAGCCTTGGATTTATTCCAATACCGAATGGAAGGATTCATGGCGCAAGCTTCTGGCGGTATATAAAGGAGGCGGATGTAATATTATTATCCATTATCGTGCCTATAGCACAAAGGGAACAGGAAGGCCTCTGACATTTACGAATGGTGATTTTGCAACTAACAGAATGAATGACATGCAATTGACCGAAATAGAGGTCGATAAATCAATCAGAGTACAGTTAAGAGAACATGGCATAAAAGTGAAGTATGAGCGCAGAAAATATATCAATGTCAGCATCGTTACCCCTACAGCTTATAGCTGGGCATATATTAGAGGAAAAGGGATTCATGGTGAAGGACTCCCTTATGATATAGCTGCAGCAGACAATATGAGTGGAGGGACAGAAGTTCAAATGGTAGGTTATGCAGGCTATGCAGATATTCATAACCTTACTCCGGCACATTTCAACGATCACACCAATATAGCTGATACAAAATATAGAACCATCATATTACAGAATCGCGTAGCAGAACATGGATATTACGGTTCTCCGGCATTCCTTCTAGAAGATGATGGTTACAAAGTAATCGGTTTCATGGTGGGCAGTATAGAAGGTAAAGACCGTTTAGTGCCAATAGGAAATTTAAAGAATTAAATATGTCTGAGATTAAAATTAAATTAGCGGCAGGTACCAATGTTGGTTTGGTAAGGAAGAACAACGAAGACAATTTCGTAGTCAACCGTGATCTAAGCCAGACTGAATGGTTTGTCCCGCAGTCTTCTGAAACGATTTCTTTGGGCAAGTTCGGCAGCTTGCTGGTCGTAGCCGACGGAATGGGTGGTACAAATGCCGGAGAGGTTGCATCCGCCATTGCCATCGAGACGATACAAGACGCATTTACAACTGAGAAACTGGAGAAAATCGTTACTCAAGAAGGTATTGTTAACTCAGAAGAAGCCATCGAAGAGTTTCTGACAAAGGTAGTCAAGACCGCTGATTTAAATATTGTCAATACAAGTAAAGAAGATAGTAGTACCCAGGGGATGGGTACTACTATTGTCCTTGCCTGGATATTGAATGATAAAGCTTACATTACCTGGTGCGGTGACAGCCGTTGCTATGTATTCAATGCCAATTCGGGTTTTTACCGTTTGTCCAAGGACCACTCTTATGTACAAGATCTGGTGGACCAAGGGAAACTGAATCCGGAAAACACATTTGATCATCCTTACAGCAATATAATTACCCGATGTTTAGGCGATCCTACCAATCGATCCAATCCGGATTTCCGCTCTTATAGCTTAAAGGATGGCGACATTCTTCTGCTATGCAGTGACGGATTATGCGGTTTGTGCCACGACGAGGAAATCATGGAAATCATAGAAGCAAATCAGGAGGATCTCGGCGTTTGCAAAGACCAGCTGATAGAAGCAGCCCTTGCTGCAGGAGGGTATGACAATGTTACCATCGTTCTTTGCCACATCATCCAGGAGGGAGATGCAGCTCCCAAGACCAAACTGAACAACACCGTATTCAGCAAGCCTAATAACCATAAGTTTCAGAAAGTTCTACTGCTGCTTTTGATTCTGATTCTGGCAATAGGCTTCTATTGTTATAAGATTCTTTAAAGATGATGCAACTAAAGAGTGGAGACATATTTGCTGAACATTATCAGTTGAAGAAAAGGTTGGGTACAGGCAGCTTTGGTGAAGTCTGGCTGGCACAAAACTTATTGGCAGATGTGGAAGTTGCCATAAAGTACTACGGTCGGTTGGATGACAATGGCATAAAGGATTTTCGGGAAGAATTTAAACTTGCCTATAAATTACATCATCCTAACTTGCTGCATCTTAACCATTTCGATGTTTTCGAACAGTGTCCATTCCTGGTAATGCCCTACTGTTCCAATGGCTCCTCCGCTATCTTGGCAGGCAAGATGTCCGAGAAACAACTATGGCACTTCATCCGCGACGTATCATGCGGACTGATGTTCCTACACGGACAGACTCCTCCGGTCATCCATCAAGATATCAAGCCCGACAATATTCTGATTGGCGATGACGGCAGATTCATCATCTCCGATTTTGGAATCAGTCGTAAGCTGGAACACACCTTCCGCAAAAGCGTCAATAAAGTAGAAAGTTCGGGAACTCTTGCTTATATGGGACCGGAACGTTTCTCCGAAAATCCACTTATAGTAGCAACCAGTGATATATGGTCTCTGGGTATGAGCGCGTATGAATTATTAAGCGGACACCTGCTATGGGAAGGCATGGGCGGTTGCGTCCAACTAAACGGTGCACGTATCCCTGCTTTGAATAAAGAATATTCTTCCCAACTGACCAAATTCATACATACATGTCTTTCCATCAATACATGGGACCGACCTACAGCCCGACAAGCCTATGAATATGCTTGTTCCATGTTGAAGCAAGAAGCATCACAGCCCAGTTTAGGCCCGGTAACACACGCTACACCTTCTGTATCTTCTGCCCTGCCACCAAGCACGTCGCCACATATTAAGAAGAAACCCAATAAACATGTAAGCAAGCGGCTAGCCGGCTGGATTGCCCTTAGCATACTATTGGTATTACTACTGATCAAAGGCATTTCCACATTCTTCGGAAACTTGGAAGAAGAACGCACATATACTGCATGCCGTACAAAAGAAGACTTCAAGCATTTCCTGAACCGTTACCCAACCTCTTCTCATGCTGAATTCGTAAAACTGAAAATTCAAATGCTGGTAGAAGACAGCATAAAAGAGGTCCAACGAAGAGAGGCAGCAGTTCAAATAACCGTAGATACCATAGAAGCAGAACAACCCATAGAAGAAGAATTGCCGGCGAAACAGCCCACAAGATTCAAACCCAAGCCAAAAGCCGAAACGCCCTCCCCTGCTCCCGACAGCGCAAAGATAAGAAGAGAGAATGAAGAGCGTTTCTTTTATAACTGTCAAACCGTGGCTGACTATGAGAAATATCTACGGCAATACCCTAAAGGCAGATTTGTGTATAAAGCCAAAAGAGCAATCCAGCAAATAGAAGCTGAGATGATGCAATCCGCTTCACCGCAGGAAAAAACTGTCAGAAAGAGTACTAAAATAAGTTTGGAACTCTAACCTTACTTTATCGTCACCATCGTCGCCCCGAACCCATACTCCTGGAACGAAGCATCCTGATGGCGGCAGTTGGAATATTTCCGTTTCAGTTCATCCAGCAATGCCTTGCGGAGTACACCGTCACCTTTTCCGTGGATGAAGACAATACGCTGTTCACGCTTATTCTTATATTTCTCCATTACTTCGCGGAACTTATCCAGTTGGTAATTCAAGATTTCGCTATTGCTCATGCCGTGGGTATCGTCCAGCAATTCACCGATATGCAAATCTATCTCAACGATTTCATTTTTGCCGCCACGCTTGACAAGAGTCTGAGGTTTGGCAGGAACGTCGACGGTTTTCTTCTGTATCAAAGCAGCCTGCAAATCTTCGGCAGAGACATAGACCTGCTTGACAGGCTGGTCATCCTTCACGATATCATAGATAAGTGCCGGTGTTTCAAAGAAGTCCGAATCCTGGAAAGTATGCAACTTGTAGAACTTCACCATATCAATGCGAACCTCTACACTGACAGCCGGTTTCATGGCAAATGAACGGTTGTCTTTGAATGCGACAAGTTGTACAGCCACACGCTCACGGTCATTCAGTTCCGACTTCTCGAATTCTTCCAGCAGGAGTTTTGTATTCGCCTCCAGCAAGCCATGCGAACGGACAGTCCAGGACTTGCCTTCGGCACTGAGATAGGTGTAGTACATATGGTAATTACTGTCATTCACCAAGTAAGCCTCAAAAGGCGTGGTGCTGACTGCCTTGATGTCTTCCGGAACAAAAGCAAGAAAGACATTCAGTACATCCCCGCCTTTCATTTCAGGCTGGCGATAGACTGAAACCTGAGGTTTCTCCAAACGCACGGATTGCGGTTCGGAGGAGGCAGATGCACCGGCAGCAGGTTTCGATAAGGCCGTAGCCGAGCGTGCATGCTGCTCTTCCGCCTTTTTTTTATTGGCAGCTGCCTTGGCAGCCGGAGTGGGAATGTTATAATCATCCGTCTCTATCACCACACACTCGTGTACAGGCATCGGTATGTCAAAACCATCCGCATCTTCTACCAACACAATGTTCTTTCCCTGAAATCCTGTCACAACACCGCCCCCTACTTCGCTGAGGAAACGTACTTTATCTCCAATTTTCATCTTATCAATTATTTTATTTAATGCACAAAGATACGGCAACTCAACAAAAAAAGATAGAAAAAAGACGATAAATATCCGTACCTTTGCCCAGCGTAAAAATATAAAGTCATGAAGCAAGACCCTAAACACATTCATATCAGCGAATTCAATTACCCGTTGCCGGACGAGCGTATCGCTAAATTTCCGCTTCCCATACGAGACCAATCCAAGTTGCTATTGTATCGCCACGGCGAAGTTTCCGAAGACGTATTCACCTCACTGCCCGAGTATCTGCCGACAGGCAGTCTGATGATATTCAATAATACCAAAGTGATCCAGGCCCGCCTGCATTTCCGCAAAGAGACGGGGGCACTGATCGAAGTATTCTGCCTGGAACCGATACAGCCGAACGACTACGTACTGAACTTCCAGCAGACGGAACATGCCGCCTGGCTCTGCATGATAGGTAATCTGAAGAAATGGAAAGAAGGCATTCTGAAACGGGAGATGACTGTCAAAGGCCAGCCGCTTACCCTGACCGCCGAACGCGGCGAATGCCACGGAACCAGCCATTGGATAGACTTCCGGTGGAACAATCCCGAAGTGACCTTTGCCGATATCCTGGAAGTTTTCGGCGAACTGCCCATCCCTCCTTATCTGAACCGCGAGACGCAGGAAAGCGATAAGGAAACTTATCAGACCGTATATTCCAAAATAAAAGGCTCGGTTGCCGCTCCCACCGCGGGACTGCACTTCACACCGCGCGTACTCGACGCACTGCGTGACAAAGGCGTCGACCTGGAAGAACTGACCCTGCACGTAGGGGCAGGTACATTCAAGCCCGTGAAGAGTGAAGAGATTGAAGGGCACGAGATGCATACGGAGTATATCTCCGTATCGCGCAGCACGTTGCAGAAACTGATAGCACACGACGGCAAAGCCGTTGCCGTAGGCACGACCTCCGTCCGTACACTGGAAAGCCTGTATCACATCGGAATTACCCTTCTGAATAATCCCGATGCTACGGAAGAAGAACTGCACGTCAAGCAGTGGCAGCCATACGAAATGTCTGCCGAAGCCTCCGCCACTCCTGCTGTCGATGCCCTGCAGGCCATCGTCTGCTACCTCGACCGGCACGGGATGGAGACATTGCATACCAGTACACAGATTATTATTGCCCCGGGATATAAGTACCGTATCGTGAAAGCGATGGTCACCAACTTCCACCAACCGCAAAGCACCCTGCTGTTGCTTGTATCGGCTTTCGTACACGGAGATTGGCGGAAAATATACGATTATGCACTGAGCCACAATTTCCGGTTCCTCAGTTATGGGGATTCCTCTTTATTAATACCTTAAACAATGAACAGCGACAATAATCAAGAAATGTTTCCCCTTGTCGATGAACAAGGCAACATCACAGGTGCCGCCACGCGCGGAGAATGCCACGACGGAAGCAAACTGCTGCATCCGGTCGTACACCTTCATGTGTTCAACTCCAAAGGTGAACTGTATCTGCAGAAGCGCCCCGAATGGAAAGATATCCAGCCGGGTAAGTGGGACACATCCGTAGGTGGTCATGTAGACCTGGGCGAGAGCGTGGAAATGGCATTAAAGCGCGAAGTGCGCGAAGAATTGGGCATTACGGACTTCACTCCCGAAACATTGATGCATTACGTCTTTGAGTCTGCCCGCGAACGCGAGCTCGTCTTTGTACACAAAACCGTGTACGACGGAGAAATACATCCCAGCGACGAACTAGAGGGCGGACGTTTCTGGAGCATGGATGAAATCAAAGAGAACATCGGAAAAGGAGTATTCACTCCGAACTTTGAAGGAGAAATAGAAACAGTGGGCATAAGAAATCCGTCCAAACACTTGACATCGCCTTTCTGATTTCGTATATTTGTATTCGTAATTCTATTTAGAATTCAATTTTAAATTAGTATAAACGGAGGGGCATTGCTTCTCCGTTCTTTTTTTCTCCCAACAGCGCATCATTCGCAATACCACATGTTTGCTCTCCCAATGCCACACCTTAGTAATCGGTACGTTCACCTTTGGGAAATACATGGTCTGTTCCAGGCAAACACATGGTCTATCTCTACTCAACAGACCATGCGTTCTGAGCAAACAGACCATCTGTTTCGAGAATAGAAAACAGGAGTGTAAACCTCCCGTCCGTTAATCTTACATAAATCTGCTCTTGACAAGAATCGAGCAAACTAAGCTGCAAAGTACTCTTTCATCAACTTCTTCACCCGGGGCGCAAGCAACAGCAACGAAAGCATCGTAGGCAGAGCCATCAACGCGAACGCCAGATCCATGACAGCCACCACAGCCCCCAGCGGAATCATAGCGGCAACGACAATCATTACCAGGTAGAAATAATTATAGTATTTGGCATTCTCTGCACCAAACAGGAAGTTGGTACACTTCAGCCCGTAATAAGAATAGGAAAACATTGTAGAGAAAGCAAAGAAGAAAACCATCACCATCAACAGGTACTGCCCGTAGCCGGGAAGCAGTTGTTCAAATGAATTCAACGCAATATAAAGCCCTTTTATCCCTCCGTCCGACGCATAGTTTCCCGCAATCAGGATAGGGAGCGCCGTCAACGTGCAAACAAGTCCCGAGTCGATGGACGGCCCGATCATAGCCACCAACCCTTCGCGCACAGGATTATCGTTGCGCGAAGCGCCGTGCATCATGGACGCTGTGCCCACTCCCGCCTCATTGACATACGCCGCCCGGCGTGCACCGGTCAATGCAATACCCAGTATACCACCTATCCCTGCCTTCATGCTGAAAGCCGACTCGAAGATAGATGCCAGCACGCCCGGCACTTTATCAAGATTCAAGCAGATAATAACGAATACAAGAAGCATGTAGCAAGCCACCATCACCGGCACCACCTTTGCCGAGATTACCGATATGCGCCGGATGCCGCCAATAATCACCGCCCCTACTATCAGACTGATAACCACTCCCATCACAAAACGCAGCCCCAACGTATTCTCAATGCCCGCAGGCGTAGTGAAAACCGTAGTAACCGACTCCACCAACTGATTGGCCTGCATCACGCACAGCGTACCTATCAGCCCCACTATCGAAAAGAAATATGCCAGCGGCTTCCATCGCTTGCCAAGTCCGTGGAGAATGATATACATCGTACCTCCCTGCGGCTCGCCCGCCGAGTCGTGCCCCTTGTACATGATGGCAAGAGCCCCTTCAAAGAATTTGGTAGACATTCCCACCACAGCACTCACCCACATCCAGAAGATGGCACCCGGACCTCCCACCGTGATGGCAATGGCCACTCCGGCAATGTTCCCCATCCCCACCGTAGATGCAATGGCACTCATCAATGCCTGGAAAGAACTGATCTGCCCTTCGCCCGAAAGCTCCGACTTATACCGCAAAGCCTTCACCGAATAACCGATACGACGCAAAGAAACGCCTCCCGAATAAAAGAAGAGGAACAACCCTCCGCCTATCAGGAGGATAAACAGCGGATAGCCGCATACAAAGTCACTGATGGAAGTAATCGTAGTACCGATGGAATTAAGAATGTCGTTCATAGTAGTTTAAAAAAAGTCCCACTTTTCGCTTCACGGGAAAGTGGGACAATCTTATTATATTTTCAGATTATTTTGCCAGATCTTCAATCACCTTCATAATCTGCTGGCCGATTTCTTCGGCAGCTTCCGGTGTACCGGCTTCGCTATAAACACGGATAATCGGTTCCGTATTACTCTTACGCAGGTGTACCCACTTGTCGGGGAAGTCAATCTTAACACCGTCGATGTCGTTGATTTCCTCGTTCTTATAGATCTCTTTCACCTTGGCAAGGATAGCGTCTACGTCCGTCTCCGGAGTCAGGTCCACACGGTTCTTTGCCATGAAGTATGCAGGATAAGTGGCACGCAGTTCGCTCACCTTCTTACCTTCGTGTGCCAGATGGCTCAGGAACAAAGCAATACCTACCAAAGCATCACGACCGTAATGGCTGGCAGGATAGATAACTCCACCGTTGCCTTCGCCACCGATCACGGCGCCTACTTCTTTCATCTTGGTAGTAACGTTCACTTCGCCTACGGCAGAAGCGTAATATTCTTGTCCGTACTTGCGGGTAACATCGCGCAGCGCACGGGTAGAGCTCAGATTGGAAACAGTGTTGCCCGGAGTATGCTTCAAAACGTAGTCGGCAACGGTAACCAGCGTATATTCTTCGCCGTACATCTTGCCGTCTTCACAAATCATAGCCAGACGGTCTACGTCGGGGTCTACCACAAAAGCAACATCTGCCTTGCCACCCTTCATCAGATTCATAATGTCACCCAGGTTCTTTTCCAAAGGTTCGGGGTTGTGCTGGAAGTTACCGGTAGGTTCGCAATAGAGCTTTTCTACATGCTGAACGCCGAGTTGCTCAAGCAGCTGCGGAAGGATGATACCGCCCACAGAGTTTACACAGTCAATGGCTACGCGGAAGTTTGCCTTCTTGATGGCTTCTACATCTACAAGGTCGAGCGCCAGCACACTGTCGATATGCTTCTGATTGTACGTCAGATCCTTGCGATAAGAACCGAGTTGGTCTACTTCGGCATAATCGAATTCTTCGGCAGCAGCAATGCGGAGCACTTCCTGGCCTTCGGCAGCATTGAGGAATTCACCCTTTTCATTCAGCAGTTTCAATGCATTCCACTGCTTGGGGTTGTGCGAGGCAGTGAGGATGATACCGCCGCTGGCACCTTCCATCGTCACAGCCAGTTCGGTAGTCGGTGTAGAAGCCAAGTCAATGTCCACTACATCCCAGCCCATACCCATCAGGGTACCGACAACTACGTTCTTTACCATTTCGCCGGAGATACGGGCATCGCGTCCCACTACGATTTTGTTACTTTTTACAGTACACGTCTTGCGGATAAGTGTGGCATACGCAGAAGTGAATTTCACAATGTCGAGCGGATTCAATCCCTCGCCTGCGCCTCCGCCGATTGTTCCGCGGATTCCAGAGATAGATTTGATTAGAGTCATAGGTTAATAATTTAAATTATTGGTTAGTTCCAGATTTGGTATTTCTGAATATCATAGTAGCAAGGGTAAACGGACTGCATGGCATCTGTCTGTCCCATCTTGGAAGGAACAATCAGCTTTACATGCGCCCTGTCGCGGACATAAATCAACGGAACCAGCCAGCCGGCAGGCACTGCCTGACCATAATAGAGCATAATTCCCTGAGTAAATATACCTGCGATAGAAGAAGAAGTCACGCTATATCTGAACTCATCCACCAGAGTCGGATCATTCAGATTGGAGACGCCGGTAGGTTTATTCGTCAGAATATTGAATTCCGAGAAGCGCACCAGTATCAGGTCATTCGGCTTCACGGTATCTGCCGGATTAGTAGAGCCTTTGTCTACAATCTGCATATACACACCGCTTGCAAGTTGCACATACTCGTTCTTATTCACATCCGTCGTGGAGTCCTGTGCATAAAATTGGCTTTGGGAAATGACTGTGATACTACTGTCTCTGATAAATGCCTTTATTGCGTCTTTCTCTTCCTCGAGCATCTCAGCATAAGTCTTTGTATTGTCGCAGGCCTGAAAGCCCAGGCCGAATGCCAGTAAAGTCAAAAAGAATAAAGTAAGTTTCTTCATTGCTGTTATTTAGTAAATTCGTACAAAAGTATCTGATTTCCTTGAAAGTTGAAAGTTGCACGTGGAAAGTTCGTATCTTTTAACCTTTACCGCTGAACTTTTTTTATCCTTTGGCATTAAGCAACGGCTTATATTTCTCCAATGCTTGTTCAAAGAGCTTCCGGGCATCTTCTATCGTGCCATAAAACTCCCCGCCGGAGGCATTCAGATGTCCGCCGCCATTAAAGAATTCGGCAGCCAGCTGATTACAAGGGAAAGTGCCTACCGAACGTAAGGAAATCTTTATCATCGGTTTCTCCGTATCTTCACGCAGGAAGCAGGAAAAGATAACACCCTTGATGCTCAGAGGTATATTCACAAAGCCTTCACTGTCTCCACGGATATAGTCGAAGCGGCTCTGCTCAGCCTTGGTCAGAGAGATCAGGGCGGCATGATGTTCGGGATATACTTTCATCTGCGACAATACATAGCCCATCAGGCGCAGGCGGCTCTCGGAGTAAGTATTGAATACTTTGCGGTAGATGGCATCCTTGTCAATACCTTTCGACAGCAATTCGCTGATGATGAAATAGATTTCGCGATTGTTGGAGTTGTAGGTGAAGCCGCCGGTATCGGTCATCATACCCGTATAGATACACTCTGCTCCTTCTTTGGAAATATCGCTGAAGTAACCCATACGGCAAATCAGACGGAAGACGAGTTCCGAAGTGGAAGAGATCTCCGGATGGGAAATAATAATCTGGCAGAATTCTTCGGGATGCAGGTGATGGTCTACCAATATCTTACGGGCGGGAGAAGCAAGTACAGCATCCCCCATGGCGTCAATCCGATGAATGGCATTGAAGTCCAGGCAGCAGATGACGTCGGCTTCGGCAATCAGTTTGTCGGCAAACTCTTTGTAGCGGTCGTACAGAAGGATATCCTTGCTTCCGGGCATCCATTTCAGGAAGTCGGGAAAGGCATTCGGTACAATGACGTTCGCAGTCTTGCCCTGCGAGTCGAGGAAGTGCCACAGCCCCAAGGAGGAACCAATGGCATCTCCGTCGGGGGCTACATGTGAAACGATTACTATCTTGTCTGCACGCTCAAACCATTTGGTGAAATGGTCTATCTTGGATTGTTCTATTACTTTAGTCAGCATATAATTATTTGCGATTTTATGATTAGACGATTGGAGTTGTTCCATATCATCTATAACAATTGAGGGGACAAAAGTACGAAAAGTTTATGATTTATAATAATATGCGGATAGAACCTTTTTCGGAAAGAGAAAGATGAGGAAGCCCCAAGCGAATGCAATCGTTGATAATCCGCTCTTGGTAATAGGCAGAAAGGGAGGCGTCCAGCACTACCGTACCGATAGAAAACAGGGAAGTAAGGTCTGCAATGCGGCCTTTATAGCCTTTGGAAATATAAAGATAATCAATAGAAACAGGACGGGAAGAGATTTTGTACTGCCAACGGGCATCATGAAGGAGGCAGATACGCTTGTCGGCATAAGAGACGATCTGATTTCTTACGGATAGATTGGGAGTAGAATAATCTCCCGTAATAAGTTGGGGAGTATCTAAACGCAGGCGGTTCCAATAAGGAGAAAGGACATGCTGCAATCGTGAGATGTCCGGCAGGCTATCGGCACATGCCAGCCAGGAACGGCTACCGTTCGTCATGCAATGAACAACAGGACAGCCGCGTACATTGTAAAAGGCGATGCTACGATGAGGAGCATTGGAAATAGTGGAAACAGAATGATAAGAAACCAGCAGTAACAGCGCAAACAAGGCGGCATAGACATTGCGGATAGTACGCCTGGTGAGGCTGGTGTACGCCCATCCAAGAAACAGATAGAATAGCAAAACCTCCCATACATCCGTCCAAATACCATCTACCGAAGCGGAAGGAAGTTGCTCTATCCATTGGAGCACTGAATTCTGAGTACGCACCAACGCTTCTAACACCGATGCAAATGCATGTTGCAAAAAGGGGAAAGGAGTCAGCACCAGAAAAAACACAGACGAGTATAGAATAAGAGATACCATTGGAATCACCCACAAATTAGTCAGCAGGAAGTGGGTGGAGAAACGGGAAAAATAGAGGATGACTAAAGGAGCGGTTCCCAGTTGGGCAGCTACAGAAACGGTTATCAAGCCCCATAGGTAGCGCAAGGGACGGTTTTCTACTTTCCACAAAGCATATAGCTTAGGCTGAAAAAGCAATATTGCAGCTACTGCCGAGAAGGATAACTGAAAGCCGACATCGAAAAGCCAAACCGGGTTGTATAACAACATCAGGAAAGCAGTTCCTGCAAGGGTGTTTATCGTCAAAGGTTTCTCCGGTTGCAAGCCGGCAAGTGCCAGAAGCGAAAACATGATGACCGACCGTACCACCGAAGAGGATAATCCCGTGAGAAAGGCAAAACTCCACAGGAAAAGGATGATAAGCAAAAGCAGAATAGGCTTCAGGCACCTCCATCGCTTCCACAAGGGGGACATCAGCAGCCAGAGCAGTGCATAAAGAAAGCCGATATGCAGTCCCGAAAGAGCCAGTACATGGCTGGCGCCTGCTACGGAATAGGTTTCTACAATATCGTCACTCAGTTCTTCTTTATCTCCTACGGTGAGTGCTGAGAGAACCGCCAGTTCATCGCCCTTGAAACCGGAGTTGCGATAGAGAGAGACGATCTTTTCCCGATACTCCAATGCTGTCTGGCGCAAGGTACGGGAAGCATTGTGCCCTACTACCTTCCAGTGTCCGGCAGGAATGTATGCCGTACCGCTACCACCTTTCCGTCTCAAGTAGCGGGCATAATCAAATTCATCCGGGTTACCATTATTGCTGGGAGGAGAAAGACGGGCATGTATCAGCAATTCGTCACCTTGCTGCAAGCCATTTGCCGCCGAGTCTTTCGGGAAATAAAGCAGAAAAAGATTATTCCGGGGATTGATAATAACCGTATCCTGACGAAGTTCTTTCTCTAAAGACACGCGGCATAGAATACTGCGCTCCTTCACTTCCGGCTTCTCCCGGATACAGACTTTATAAACAGAAGGTTTGTTCGGAAAAGTATACTCTGTCTGTTCCAGTTGCCGACTTACAAGCTGAAAGCCCAGACCAAAAAGGAAAAAGTACACCGTCACCCCATATAGCCAACGGGAATACCAATACCGGCAAAGAACAAAGACGAAGAGCAACAACAGAAAACCGGCCAGACACAACCACATAGGAAATACATGAGGAAACGCATCCCCGCACAAAATACCACCTGCCAACGGCATCAAAAGTCGAAGGAAAGGATGCCGTTGCAAGTCGTCGATTATCAAAGCACAAAATAGTATTAGCTTTTATTATCTTTACAGATTTCTCAATGCCCGGATCGCCTCCTCAGGATCAGGTGCCGCAAATACAGCATTCCCGGCTACCAATACATCGGCACCGGCAGCTACCAGCCGTGCACCGGTTTCCAGATTTACACCGCCATCCACTTCTATTAAGGCCTGCGAACCGGTAACCGTTATCAGTTCCCGCAATTCTTGCACTTTCACGATGGTGTGCTCTATGAACTTCTGTCCTCCGAATCCCGGATTGACACTCATCACCAGCACCATATATACATCTTCTATGATATCTTTCAACAAAGAGACCGGTGTTGCCGGGTTAATTGTCACCGCCGGTTGCATACCCGCCTCACGTATCTGTTGTACCACCCGGTGCAAATGCGGACAAGCCTCGTAATGCACATTCATCACATGCGCCCCCAAAGCCTTCACCTCCGGGATGAACTTCTCCGGCTGCACAATCATCAGATGCACATCCAAAGGTTTCTGCGACAACTGCGCCACATACTTTAGTACCGGAAAGCCGAAAGATATATTCGGAACAAACACACCGTCCATAACGTCGATATGCACCCATCCGGCCTCACTGCGGTTAATCATTTCAATATCTTTTGCCAGATAACCGAAATCGGCAGACAGTATAGAAGGAGATATGATTGGTTTCATAATGCTACATTCTTAAAGGTTATATATCTTAATAACGTACAAATGTAGACAAAAGATTTCAGACAGCCTAATGTTCTCCTGCAAACCACTCCTTAAACTCCCCAACACGCGCCTTGCTGACAAGAATTCTTTCGGGAGTAGCGATACGCAGATTAATGGCAAGCCGGTTGTTGAACCATAAATCAATATCTTTGATCGCACTCTTTGATATGAGATATTGCCGGTTGGCACGGAAAAAAGAAATTGGATTCAGACACTCTGCCAACTCATCCAATGTCTGACTAAGTACATATTCTTTGCCGTCCATAGCCACCGCTTTCACAATCCCTTCTGCAATATAAAAATAAGAGACTGTTTCTACGGACAAAGGTATCAGCTTATCGCCCTTGACCGGCACCAGGAAATGAGTTTTATAACTATCCTCCCGCTTTAGTGTCCTTATCAGTTGCAGGAACTCCGGTTCGTCCGGGCGCTTTCCGTGCAGATGCTCCAATTTGGCAAGCGCCGCCCGCACCTCTTCTTCTCCGATAGGTTTCAACAGATAATCTATACTATTCACCTTGAATGCCCGCAAGGCATACTCATCGTAAGCCGTAGTGAAGATAATAGGACAAGTAATGTCCGCATGCTCAAAGATTTCAAAAGCCGAGCCGTCTGCCAGATGAATATCCAGGAACACCAACTCCGGCATGGCACGGGCGGCAAACCAATCTATCGCATCTGCCACGCTGTCCAGTATGCCGATAACTTCCATATCGGGAGCCACCTGCTCCAAAACCGCCGTCAGGTTACGGACAGCAGCTTTCTCATCTTCTATAATCAAAGCCTTCATAAGATATGAGCTTTAAGGTTTAACGAGTGGAACGCAAACGCTGAATTTTCCGTTTGCTTCGGTAATCTGTATCTCCTTGCCCAGCAGCAATTCATAACGTTTGGAAAGATTAGCCAAACCGATCCCAGTACCCGAAGAAACAGTGCGGCGAAGCTGCAAGTCATTGTCAATGCAAAGCCGTGTATCCTCTCCTCCGGATGCCGCCACCGTTCTAATCTCAATCGTAAGCGGGTTCCGGTTGCTGATTTCATTGTGCTTGATGGCATTCTCCACCAAGGTTTGTACCGAAAGCGGGGGCAAGCGATAGTCCATCAAGTGCTCGTCCACCTTTATCTCAAAATGAAGATTGTCCTCATAACGCATCTTCATCAGGAAGATATAGGCATCCACAAAGTCCATTTCCTCCCTCAGCGTAACGGTATGCGTATCATTTTCCTGAAGCGTATAGCGCAAAACGCGGGAGAGTTCGCGAATATAATCCTGCGCCTTCTCCGGGCTTTCGCGCACCAGGGACTGAAGCGTATTGAGAGAATTGAACAGCATGTGCGGATTCAGCTGATTCTTCAATGCCTGATACTGGTTCTGGATGTTTTCAGCATGCAGTTTGCCATTTTGCAGCAATACTTCCTGACGTTCGCGTATCAAATAGCTGATATAGCAGGTTCCTGTCACAATCAGGCTTATGATAAGGTCGCGTATCGGGTGAAGATAGTGATGCACCATCGCATCTATGGCGGGAATATTGAAATTACGGTGCAGATAGACAAACAACTCCCCAAGCAATCTGCTCAACAACCAGGTGAGCATGAATGACAGCAGCACTTTCCACCAGGACATGCGCACCGCCGGATTGTTAAATCCGAACAGCAACGTATTCACAATGAAAAGTATCAAAAGGGAAAGAAAAGTATAGCCTACTTCAAACAGCACATCCACCGGAGACATGCCGGGAAACAACATTTGTTGCTCCAATGCATCCGTTAGCGATACCAGTTCCGGGAAATGTATCAGGAAACCGACGACAAGCGACACAAGTACCGTCAGCTGGATATACTTCTTATCTGTTTTTATCATTCGTAAAATCATTTGTATTCGGCGCAAAGATAATGATTCTTATTTATTCCTTTTCCATTCTGGCAGATACATACATACCGGGACGGAATAAAGGGCTTGCATCTGCGACTTTTGCATACAGTTCGATGGAACGGTTGGCATCATCTACCTGCTGGCCAATGGACACCAGGGTTGCATGGAAAGTAACTTTCCCCAAACCATTGACACGGAACTGTACACGGCTGCCGACGGTCATTCCTTCCAAATCCTTTTCATAAGCGGTAAGACGTACCATCGTCTGGCTCTTGTCTATAAGGTCGCAAAGCGGTTCACCTACGTTCAGATATTTACCCAAATTGGCCTGCACATTGCTGATATAGCCATTGATGGGCGCTTTCACTTCTATGTATGGATGAATGCCGGTCGTATTCAGAGCCTCCGGTTCAACACCCAACAAACGGAGCCGTGCAGCGGCAGCTTGCAAACGGCTCTTCATGGAGAGATAGTCTGCCTTACTCTGTTGTAGTTTCTTCTGCGATGCCGCTTCTTCTCGTGACAAATTCTGCTGGCGTTGATATTCTGCTTCCAGATATTCCAGTTGCGCACGGCTATCCAGATAGGCTTGTTGCAAATCAATAAAATCGGGATTCTCTAAAACGCCCAACAAGGTTCCCTTGCGGACGTATGTACCCGGCAACAGGGAGAGTTCTTTCACTATTCCACCCATACTGAGCGTTACAGTGGCAAAGTTCTGAGGCGGAATAACCAGTACGCCATTGAAAGAAGCCGGATTGGCAATGGCGGTTGCGGACGTTACGCCATCTACCTGCACTGTATCGGGAAGGGCAGTTGCTACAACCGCTGTATCAGAAGATGGAGCTTCGGTTGCATTTTCAGTTTGTTTATTCGAGGAATCGCAGGATGCTAACAGCAGAACTGCAATGGGGAGAACTATCTTTTTCATATCTTAAACAAGTATTATTGGTGGTACAATTCGTATTCCAAAGCAGCTACATTATATTGGTAAACAGCTTCGATATATCCTTTCTCTATCTCGCGGGCGGCATTCATGCTTTGCACGTACTCGGTGATATCCGTTTCGCTTTCCCTGAATTGCAGGTCGGCAGTCTTTATCAGATTGTCCGCCTCGGCAAGGGCAGTCGTGGTGTAGAAGCGGATGCTCTCTCCATAGCGGCGGATGCTGGCACGAAGTTCCGTCACTTTGTTATTAAGCTCACGTACATTGGCATCTGCCTGTGTTTGGGCTATATTCCTTTCAAACTTGGCTTGACGGATTTTACTGCGTTGCGGCAGGAACCAAACAGGGAATGATACGCCTACCATCCAGGAGTCCAGCCCTTTCTCCGGAAGGATATTCTGGCGGACATAGCCCAACGAAAGCTCGGGGAAGAAGCGGCTGCGTTCGATGTTCAGCATCGCCTGCTTCTCACCCACCTGGCTTTGGAAGTAGTTCAGATGGGCCGAAGAAAGCGCCAAAGTATCTGCACTGACCGGATAGAGTTGTATCGACGTTTCATCCGGCATAACGGGATAGTCCGTATAACACGTCCATTGCAAGCGGGAAGCGGCAAGCTTCAATTCCTCTTCTGCCTGGAACAGTTTGTTGCGCATATCCGCAGCAATGGTAGCGGTCATGCTTTTCTCCAAAAGAGAGATCTCCCCTTGCTGGTAGCGCAGCTCACCGGCCTTTTGTACGCGGTCGGCCCAACTGCTTTGTTCCTTATACATTTCACGGAGGTTCCAGGCATACAGATAGTAGGTCCAGGCACGTTTCACTTCAGCTTTCACTTCTTTCTCAACCATCTGTTTGTAGTAAGTACCGGTGCTGACCTGCTTGTTGACAAGAGCATTCTTATAAAATGGAGCCAAGAGGGAACCGATAGGCTGGGTCACCGCCATTTCTTTGTCCTTACGCTCCGTACCGTTAAGCTGCCCCCAAGAGTAGGAAAACTCGGTAGAAGAGAGTTCAACGACTTCGCCACGAGTAGCACGGATACGTTTAATATCAGTCTCGGCCATCCGTAAACGCGGATTATTCTTTATAGCCATCTCGATGGCTTGCTCCAGATTGATGGTTCGAGGGGCTTCCTGAGCATCGGCACACATCGGTGAGCCTATCAACAACAAGAAGAAACCAAGACCAAACCATTTCATTATTTTACTATGACGCAACATAACAGTAGAATTTACTATGTGATAAAATACGGGGATAATCAATAACGTCAGCACGGTAGAGACAATCAGACCGCCAATCACCACCGTTGCCAGCGGACGTTGTACCTCCGCTCCCGCAGAAGTGGCAATAGCCATCGGCACAAAGCCTAACGAAGCAACCAGCCCGGTGAGGAATACCGGCCGAAGCAAGTGAGGACAGCTTTCACGGATGATGCGCGATGTACTCATTGGATATCGAGTGCTTGCACGACTATCATTAAAATGGTTAATCATCAAAATACCATTGAGCACCGCCACTCCGAACAAGGCTATAAAACCTACGCCCGCCGAGATACTGAAAGGAAGTCCGCGCAACCACAATGCCAGGATGCCTCCGATAAGGGACAAGGGCACCGTACTGAATACCACCAACGTGTAAGTAACCGACTTGAATGCAAAGAAGAGCAGCAATAAAATCAGCAACAATGCCACGGGTACCACTATCAGCAGAGTGTCGATGGCATTCTGCAAATTCTCGAACTGTCCGCCATACGAGAAGTAATAACCCGGCTTCAGCTTGATATTCTTTTCCAACGTATTCTGGATTTCACTGACCACTTGCTGTATATCCGCATCACGTACGTTTACTCCGATGACAATACGCCGCTTGGTAGCATCCCGGTTTATCTGCAACGGACCGTTTACCAAATCAATCGTAGCCACCTCACTGACCGGAATCTGTATGCCGTCCGTAGTCCGGACAAACAGTTTGTCAAGATTCAGATCCTTCACTTTATCATAATCCAGTCGAAGCACCAGGTCAAAGCGCCGTTCGTTCTCAAAGACCACACCGGCAGCCTCACCGGCATAAGCCGTGCGGACAATCGTATTGAGTTCTTCGATATTAATTCCGTAACGGGCTATCTTGGCACGGTTATACTGTACCACCAATTGGGGCAACCCCATGGCCTGCTCCACAATGACGTCGGAAGCACCAGGAATCTTTTCCACATATCCTGCTACCTCTTTCGCCTTGGAGTATAACTCTTCCATATCCTCACCATACAGTTTTACTGCAATATCGGCTTTGGCACCGGTCATCAATTCATTAAAACGAAGCTGGATAGGCTGGGAGAAGTTGAACTCGGCACGCTCGGCAAGGGGTTCCAAAGCATTCTTCATCTTCTCCACCATCTCGGCACGACTGGAAGCGCTGGTCCATTCCTTAAACGGTTTCATAATAATCATCACGTCGGCATCTTCAACGGCCATCGGGTCAGTGGGTACTTCGGCCGTACCAATCTTTGCCACCACATGCTTGATTTCGGGGAAACTCTCTTTCAATGTCTTTTCTGCCAGGCGGGAAACTTCAATGCTTTCCGTAAGCGAACTTCCCGCGGGAAGCGTCATTTGCATGGCAAAGTCTCCTTCGTCCAACGTGGGGATGAATTCTGCGCCCAGTTTGGTAAACAGGAACAAACTGAAAGCCAATGCCAGAAAAGCGGCGGAAACAGTTGTGCGCACATGATGCAAGCACCATTCCAGTGCCCGATGATATCCGATGTTCAGTTTCTCAAAGAAGTAATCGGCAAACACTTTCTTGTTCTTAATGGTACGCTTCAAGAAAAGGGAAGCCATCATCGGGACGTAAGTAAGGGAAAGCAATAAAGCACCGATAATACAGAAAACCAACGTCTTCGCCATCGGAGTGAAGTACTTGCCTTCAATGCCTGTCAATGTCAATATAGGGAAGAATACAATCAGGATAATAAAGACGGCAAAAGTAGCGGAACGCACCACATTGCCGGCTCCTTTCTCCACCTCCGTATTCATCTCCTCGTACGTCAGCGTGCGGCCACGGAATTGTTTGCCATAAATATGTGCCAGGATTCCTTCCAGAATAACGATAGAGCCATCCACCACAATACCGAAGTCAATAGCGCCCAAACTCATCAGATTGGCAGAAACCCCGAAAATACGCATCAGAATAAAAGCAAAAAGCATTGCCAAAGGAATGACGGAAGCTACAATAAGTCCGGCACGCACATTGCCCAAGAAAACAATAAGGACAAGGAAAACAATCACCGCGCCTTCTATCAGATTGCGGACTACGGTGGAAATATTACGGCTTACCAATTCCGAACGGTTCAGATAAGGTTCAATGCTAATACCTTCGGGAAGCATCTTCTGTACCTTCTCAACGCGTTTCTCAAGTTCTGTCGTCACAACGTTGGCATTGGCGCCTTTCAGCATCATGGCGATGCCGCCCACACACTCGCCTTCACCATCCATCGTCATGGCACCGAAGCGCTTGGCACTGCCGAAACGGACGGTAGCTACATCATTCACATGAATAGGAATGCCATTACGGTTGGTCACCACAATGCGTTCAATGTCTTTCAGGCTGTTTATCATACCTTCGGAACGGATATAGTAAGCACGGTTCACCTTTTCTATATAGCTGCCTCCGGTATTCTGATTATTACGGTTCAAAGCTTCGAAAACTTCACCGATGGTAATATTAAGGGAGTACAGTGCATCGGGATCGACCGCCACTTCATATTGCTTCAGGTATCCGCCAAAGCTGTTAATTTCCACAATACCGGGAATACCGGACAGTTGCCGCTTTACAATCCAGTCCTGAATGGTGCGCAGTTCCATGGCATCGTACTTATCTTCATATCCCGGAGCTACGGTTAGCGTATATTGATAGATTTCTCCCAATCCGGTAGTGACGGGCATTAATTCGGGAGTACCCAATTCCGTAGGGATCTCCCCTGCCACCGTTTGTATCTGTTCGTTAATGAGCTGGCGTGCCTGCAAGGTAGGAACACTTTCCTTGAAAACAACCGTAACCAAAGACAAACCGAAACGGCTGACCGAACGGATCTCTTCCACATTCATGATATTGCTCATGGCAACTTCGATAGGGAAAGTTATCAGTTGTTCCACTTCCTGTGGTGCCAAGGTAGGCGAGACGGTTACAATCTGTACCTGATTATTGGTAATATCCGGCACTGCATCAATAGGCAATGTGAGCATTGCATAAATACCTCCGATAAGGAGGAAGAGTGTTGTCAATCCGACGAACAACTTCTTTCTGACAGAGAAACGTACTATTGCATTAAACATTTTTATCGGGTTTTAAATGATAATGCAAAAGTAGCTCAGCAAGCAATTAGTTGCGGAGAAAAGTCAGTGAAGTGGAATAAATAAGGAATGAAGCGGAAAAAGAGAGTACTGAATATATATAAAAGAAGCGCTGAATATAGATAAAAAGTATTCTGAATATGGATAAAAAGTACAAAGACTATAGATAGAGCTCCATCCAGAACTCGCGAATATATATTCAAGCCTTGCGAACGGATATTCACAAGGCTTGAATATGTATTCGCAAGGCGCGAACAGAGAATTGTTACTATAAAGGGGAGTTTATCTTATCTTGAACCCTTCCGTCAACCGGAAGCCACGCAGCAGTTCATCCGTTTTCAACCGCTTCTTACCGGGCAATTGCAAGGCATGTACACCTACAAAACCATCCGTAGCGGCAATACGAATATAAGTCTTGCCATCCGTCAGTAAAGTACCGGGAGACAATTGATGAGGTTTCAATATCTTTTCTGTCTCAAAAATCTTCATAACCACCGTCGTTCCGTCAGGCTGAACCAGCTCTGTCCACGCAGCCGGATAAGGCGACAGTCCGCGCACAAAGTCATAAATACGCTTCACGGGTTGATTCCAATCGATGCGGCAAGTTTCTTTAAAGATCTTCGGTGCCGGACGCAATTCACCGGGCGCAGCCATCTCTTCCTGAGGAATACTTTTTACCGTACCGTCCAAGATAGCATCTACTGTTTCTACTACCAAACGCCCGCCAAGCATCATCAACTTATCGTGCACCACCCCCACATCGTCCGTATCGGCAATAGGTATGCGTACTTGCTGGATAACTTCACCCGTATCAATCTCATGCTTCAGGAAAAAGGTAGTGATGCCTGTCTCCGTATCGCCATTGATTACCGCCCAGTTGATGGGGGCAGCACCGCGATACTGCGGCAGCAAAGAAGCATGCAGATTGAAAGTGCCTAAGCGGGGCATGTTCCATACCACCTCCGGCAGCATACGGAATGCTACAACAATCTGCAGATCGGCTTTCCATGCCCGCAGTGCCTCTACGAAAGCCTCATCCTTCAACTTCTCCGGTTGAAGAAGCGGAAGACCATGTTCCAGTGCATACTGCTTCACCGGAGAGAACTGAAGTTTATGTCCTCGCCCGGCAGGCTTGTCCGGCATCGTAATGACACCTACCACATTATAGCCACCTTCCACCAAACAACGGAGAGCCTCCACCGCAAAGTCGGGAGTACCCATATACACAATTCTTAAATCTTCTTTCTTCACCATACCATTTTAGTCTTCTGAAAAATGTACCAGCACTTGTCGGTACGAATTAAATATCTTTGATTTGGAAACGAAGCCGAGGTATTTGCCATCTGCATCCACTACCGGCAGGTTCCAGGCCTTTGTATCATCGAAAGTACGCATCACCTGTTCCATACTGTCCGTATCGTACAGACGTGCGGGAGCGGAAGTCATCAACTTGCCTACCGTAAAACGATGATATAACTCCTGACGGAACATTATGTTCCGGATATCGTCCAATAAGACAATGCCAATCAATACCCCAGCCTTATCTGTCACCGGAAATATATTACGGTGTGAAGCAGAAATTGCTTTGACCAATTCACCTAAATCCATTTCGGGATGTACCACTACAAAGTCCTGCTCTACTACATTTTCTACTTTCATCAAGGTTAGTACAGCCCTATCCTTGTGATGTGTCAATAGTTCACCCTTCTTTGCTAAACGCATGGAGTAGATACTATGCGGTTCGAACATAATAATAGTAAGGTATGAACTTACGGAAACAATCATCAACGGCAGGAAGAGATCGTAACCTCCCGTCAACTCGGCTATCAGGAAGACACCCGTCAATGGAGCATGCATAACGCCACTCATAACACCCGCCATCCCCATCAAAGCAAAGTTCTTCTCAGGCAGGAAAGCTGTCATCTCAAATTCATTGCTGAAATGCGAGAAAATAAAGCCGGCAATACACCCCAAATACAAGGAAGGTGCAAATATACCACCACAACCACCGCCGCCATTCGTCGCACTCGAAGCAAAGACTTTAAAAAGGACTATCAGCACCAGGTAAATCAACAGCATATCTCCATGTCCATAAAAGAAGGAGTTGTTCATCACCGTGTCCCATTGAGCATTGCTTACTCCGTTCAGCAGCAATTCTATCGTGTCATATCCTTCACCATAGAGCGGCGGAAAGAGGAAGATAAGAATACTCAGCATGGTTCCTCCCAGTATCAGCTTTTTGTATGGTGTCTTCAGTTTACCGAAAACGCCCTCTACCGAATACATGGCACGGGTAAAATACAGCGAAACCAGTCCGCAAAGAATGCCGAGCATAATGACATACGGAATACGCTCCAGCTCAAAAGCTTGATCCAGATGGAATTTAAACATGGCTTCCGTCCCTGTCACAATATAAGAGACCGTAGCCGCCGTTACGGCAGATATCAACAGGGGTAGCAGGGAAGACATGGTCAAATCTATCATCAAGACTTCCAGCGTAAATACCAATCCCGCAATCGGCGCCTTAAAGATACCTGCCACGGCACCGGCAGCACCACACCCCACCAACAGCATCAGCGTACGGTGTTCCATCTTGAAGATGCTTCCCAGATTGGAACCAATAGCCGAACCGGTCAAAACAATAGGTGCCTCCGCTCCTACTGATCCACCGAAGCCGATCGTGATAGAACTGGCCAGGATAGACGACCAAGTATTATGGCGCTTGATGCGTCCCTGCCTCCGGGATATGGCATACAAAATCTTGGTAACTCCATGACTGATATCGTCCTTCACTATGTAGCGAACAAATAATCCTGTCAGGAAGATACCTACTACCGGATAAACCAAATAGAGGTAGTTGGCCTCCGTAGAATTAAAGTTTTCCGTCAGGAAATTCTGAATCCAGTGTATGATGGCCTTCAGTATCAATGCTGCAAACGCCGTAAAGATACCGACCAAAAAGCTGAGTATCAGAATGAACTGCTTTTCCTTAATCTTTTGTTCGCGCCATATAATAAAGCGCTGTAATAAACTTCTCTTTTCTCCTGCCATCTTTCTTTTTATTCGCGGATAATCTTAATCACTCCGCCTTTATCCAGTTTGATGATACTGGACGGTTTCGGACGTCCCATTTCCTCTTGACGTACTCCTACAATATAGTCGACTGCTGACTTTATCTCCTCACTTATTTCACTGAAATTGCCTGGCGAAGGTTGTCCGCTGATATTGGCGGAAGTAGAGACTATCGCCTTACGGAACTGCTGGCAAAGGCGTTTTGAGAATTCCTCATTCGTCACCCGGATGCCCACGCTGCCGTCTTCGGCTATCAGGTTGGGAGCCAGATTGCGTGCTCCGGAATAAATAATGGTGAGAGGCTTGTCCGCCAGTTCAATCAAATCCCAAGCTACCTCCGGCACATCCTGCACATAGAAATCCACCTTTACGGAAGAGTCCACCAACACCAGCATCGCCTTACTGTCAGAGCGTTGCTTGATTTCGTACACACGGCGCACCGCTTCTTCGTTGGTAGCGTCACAGCCTATGCCCCAGATTGTATCGGTAGGGTATAGAATAATCCCGCCTTCAGCCATCACCTGGCAGGCTTTTTTAATATCTTCTATCATTTCTTGATGCATAAATCAGTGATTAACGTGCAAAAATAGTATTTTTGCAGCGAAATAAACAAAGTTTAAGAGAAAACAATGGAAGAAATTCAATTTAACCACACCCTGCCTATACAACTACGCTTCAATGATGTTGATAAATTCGGCCATGTAAACAACACGGTCTATTTCTCTTTTTACGATCTGGGAAAGACCGAATACTTTGCTTCCGTATGCCCGCACGTCGATTGGGAAAAAGACGGCATCGTCGTTGTTCACATCGAAGCAGACTTCCTTGCACAAATCTATGGTTCCGACCACATTGCCGTACAGACTGCCGTAACAGAAATCGGCACCAAGAGTTTTCATCTGGTGCAACGTGTCATTGATACAGAGACACAAGAAGTAAAGTGCATCTGTACCTCCGTCATGGTAACCTTCGACCTTGACAAACATGAGTCCAAGCCGCTGGAAGAGGAATGGATTGAGGCTATCTGTAAATATGAGGGACGGGATTTGAGAAAGAAGAAGTAAGTCTTAACTGACTTTGTTCCGTTTGCGGTATTCAACGGGGGTACAGCCTTTCCACAGTTTGAACTGGCGTGCCAGATTTTTGGAATCGGCAAGCCCTACCTGCATGGCAAGATCTGCAATCGGTTCGGTACTTGCCAGCAGCAACTGGGAAAAACGCTCCATCCGCAGATCGGATATATATTGGTAAATAGATTGCCCCGTCACTTGCCTGAAACGAATCTCCAACAAACGCCTGGATAGGGGGACTTGTTTTACAATATCTTCCACATTGATCTTATTCGCCAAGTTCTGGTGGATATATTTTAGTGCTGCCAATATAGCAGGGTTATCAGTGGCATAAATATCGGTAGACAGTCTGTTTACAATAGTTATGGGTTGTATGATGACATCCTCACAAGAAGTAGCTTCGTTATGAATCAATCTGTCGATCAGCCGGGCTGCTTCATATCCTCCTTTCACGATGTTCAGGCTTACGCTGGACAGGGGAGGTTCGGACAAGTTACAGATAATCTCGTCATTGTCCACTCCCAATACGGCAATTTCTTCCGGGATATTGATGCCTAACACCTGGCACATCTCCATAATCTTGTTTCCCCGCGTATCATCACAAGCCATCAATGCAACCGGGTGGGGCAACGACTTTATCCAATCGGCCAAAGGCTCTGATTCATAATACCAAAGATTTTCCAGGGGTTGATTCTTATATTCAAAGAAATTATCACCCAATCCTTTCTCCATAATCCGGTTGCGGAACCCCATATAGCGTTCCTCGGACCAAACCACATCCTTATAACCATAGAAAGCAAAATTCCGGAAACCTTTCTGCAAGAAGAAGTCGGCAGCCATCTGCCCGGTCAATTCGTATCTACTCGTGATGTTAGGAATAACGGAAAAGCGGGATTGGAAATCCTGAGCCAGTGCAACGATACCATTTTCCCGGAACAATTCCACTTCATCATTATCATTGAATTGGGCTATAATGGCATCGGCCTGCCACTTCTTAGCCCATTCCAATACACCGGGAATACCGTAAGACTGCTTATAAGAAGGGGGCATCCGGCATACCACCCAAGGCTCGCGACCTTTGGAATACTCCAGAATGCCCCTTAATAAATTATGGGCAAATGCTTCTGTAAAATCAGTCAATAGTATCAATCTAACCATACAGAGTGCAAGTTAGCCACTTATTTCTTCTTTTGCAAATCAAGCTCCAGATATTTCTTCGCCAAGTTCCAGCCGGAAACAGTCAAGGTAACGGGAGATGCAAAGTCTACCGATTGAGGGATAAGACATTGCACGGTTCTTGTCTCCCCGGGAGCGAGAGAAAGATAATTGTCCTCCCAAAATACCGGCTTGAGTAATTCACCCTGACTATCCATCAATGACAAACGGAGGAAGAATGCCAAAGCGGAAGAAGCATTCGTCAACTTTACTTCTACCAATGTGCCGTCACTGTCTTGCTTCGTCAAGGTCTCCACCGTGCAATCAGCCTGCGGCATAGAAGCCAGTTTCGTAAAATCAGCCGGTTTCTTGATCGGAGACTGATACCAGCTCGACTTTGCCCAATCGTACACATCATCGGTAGCAGACAAGCAGTAGAAATTATCTGCCAGACGGGTGCCTTGTCCGTCAGACAATTGCAGCATCAGGAAAGCATTGTCAGCCGGTGTAGGAATATCAAAAGCCTTTACCACTTCATAAGGAGGAACCTGCAAATCCACTTCTTTCTCTGTCAGTAACTTGCCGTTCAGGTCATAAAGCATCATTTTGCCTTTCACCTGCCGTGCATCCAATCCTTCGTTCACAGCAAAGACGGCTTTCTTGCCATAGTCGTAAATCAACTGCTGAGTTGCATTGCCTTTCTTCACCGAATAATAAGCGGAAGTAGGCACTAAATAGTGGTCATACAACTGCCAGTACAATGACGGCCACGCAGAATTAAGCATCCATTGCACAATGCCCGTAGCACGGGGAATGTTGACACGGAAGGCTTCAAACATGGCACGTGTGCCCTCATAATTCAGCAAATCGGCTTTCCGGAGATAATCGTCCAGATCTTTTGCTTCTCCGTAATGGGATGTAATATTCTCCGTAAGTACACGCAGGGTATTCATATCCGTGGAGGAAGCCGTACAATGATAATCCCATTCCTCATTCAGCGGCCAAAGTTTATCCGCCGGTATCATCTTACGAATGGACTCGATGACGGGAAGTTGTGCACCGATACCCGTCTCCGTATTAAAACCGAAAGCGCCGCCGGGGGCTTCCTTGGCATACCAATAATTGGGTGCTACGTATTCGTAAGGACCGGCCATCTTCATACCGCTGGGGCCGCTTATCTCACTGGTCATTTCTTTGGCAGCAGTGATATACGGGCGATTGTCTATCTGTTCCAAGCATGCTTTATAACGTTTCTCCAATTCAGGACGCGGCATCATGTCACTACCTACAAACCATGCGATGATGCTGGGATGATTGCGCAACCACAACACCTGGTCGTTCAGCGAACGGGTTATCAAGTCCATATCGTGCTCCGTCTTTATACCACCATATTCATCGCACGGCGAACCAAGATAATTGTCCCATTCCCAATGGCAGCTCCAACCTACCAATACCAACAGTCCGTAACGGTCGCAAAGGTCGTATACATTCTGTGAAGTACCCCAGATATTCTCAAAACGGATGGAATTCAAATTCATATCACGTACATACTTCACCTGAGTTTCATTACTCTCGGGAGTATCGCGCAGAAAAATATCATCCGTCCAACCGGCACTTCTCACCAGCACCTTCTTGCCGTTCAGCAAGAAGCCACGGGCGCCTTCTTCCGTAAGGTAATCCTTTACCTCACGCACACCGAAGTCCACCGTTTCTTTATCCGACACTTTGCCATTGACTTCAAAAGCCAGATCCATGCTGTACATTTCCGGTTTGCCCATATTCTGGCACCACCACAGCCGGGGATTCTTCAGATGTAGCAAACCAGCTTCTTCCGAAGTCACTTTCACCACTTTGGCTTCTCCGGCAGCAAGTGATACCGGAATGCTGAACGTTTGGCCTTCCAATACACCTTTCAATTGTCCTGTCACGGCCTCCCCTGAGTTGTTTGTCAATCGGGCTTCTACCGTCAGCCAAGCCTCATCCAAAGTTTCTGTATTGACTTTGGAGTGTACGGCAGCATCCGCCATTTCCACTTCACCGCTTGTCAAGACGCGTACTTCACGGAAGATACCCATGCTCTCATCCACCGGACGCGGATTCCAGTCCACAAAACCGATGTTCGGTTCTCCGGGCCGGGCACGGAATACCTCGACTGCCAATACATTCTTTTCACCGACCACATCCGTGATGTCGAGTTTATGACGGCGGAAGGTTCCATAAAAAGAATCACGGTTTGCTATCTGCTTTCCGTTCAGCCAGATATTGGCAGCATAGCTTATGCCATCGAACATCAACGATACATGTTGCCCTTTGGCCGGTTGCGGCAATTCAAACTCTTTCCGGTACCACCAGGTCGTATCAAACAGCGACTTGTCGATATCCTTATAATTCATACCCTCCAACGCATCCTTATACAATCCGTTCCGGGTCAATGTTCCCATTACGGTAGAAGGTACTACCGCATCATACCAACCTTCTATTTCCGCCTGAGGTACAGACAACTGTTCGCCCGACAAGGCTGTCTTGGCAGAGGACTGTACGCTCCACCCATCGGAAAGCAAAAGATCGTCTGCCAACAAATCACGGTTCTGGCAAGAAGTCGCAGCAGCTACAAAACAGCCGCACAAAGCCAACGATTTTATCAGGTTACTTTTCATAACTAAAAACGTTTATTTCTATTCTTACTTAATCTATTATCTAATTCAAATCACGAACTAAAGCCGAAGCTCCCAACAAAGCCACATCCTCTACCCGGGTCACAAGGATCTTCACCCGCCTTACTGTTTCTGCATAAGGAAAACTTTGCATCGCCCTGCGCATGGAAGGCTCATAAAAACTGAAAGCCGATGCAATTCCCCCGCCTATCACGATAGCTTCCGGATCATACGTAAAGAGAACCGCTTTCATCAACTCACCCAAGTGGGAACCGAATTCATCCCAAATAGCCAAAGCATCCGCATCGCCCGAAGCAGCCTTCTCCGCAGCCTCCTTTCCCGTCATATTATGATATCGGACAAAGAAGCCGCTACTGCAATAATGCTCGAAGTTGGAAGAGAGATAAGGAAGCTCTCCCACTTCACCCGCACCGGTATTTCGTCCACAATACAATTCACCGTTAATAATAATACCCGTTCCTACACCGGTGCCGATAGTCATACCAACCATATCGCGATATCCTTGCCCTTCACCAAACAGTTTGACACCTAAAGCAAAGCAATTAGAATCATTATTGATGTATGCGGGAACAGAGAAACGCTTTTCCAGCAGCTTCTTCAGCGGCACTTCCGTCCACGAAGGTATATTTGTCACATTATATACAATACCCTCCTTAGCATCCACCACCGAAGGTACGCCGACACCTATGCCTTCTACTTCCGCACACATCATACGGTCAATCAAACTCTCCAGACAGAGTAACACTTCCTGCTCGGTACCTTTGGAAGGACACCGGATAATCTCTTTCTTTACAATTACTCCATTCTTTACCAGGGCAACCCGCATATTGGTTCCACCTAAATCGACACCTATTTTCATTTCTCCTTTGTTTATAATAGGAACTAAGCAGGCAAAGAGACATTTAGAGGGGGGGGGATTCTCTTTGCCCACCTTTATTCCTTCGTGTTAAAGTTATTATTTTTTCGTCAGACGTCTTTCGTAATGGCAAAAGTATGCGTTCATTTACAAATTTTACGCTCTTTTTGCGCATTAGAATCCTCACTTTGCGCAAATAAAAGATTAATTTCTTGTATGACCAGGAGATAAGCTTGTTTGTACGAATAAATTAATTCTGAAAGCTTCAAAATGCAGGTTTATAATCACCTGATTACCAACATGATGAATTGAGGGTATCTCAGTATACGACTGAGGCACCCTAAGTATACGACAGAGATACCCTAAGTATACGACTGAGGTACCCTCAAATAACGACTGAATTTTTCTCCCTTCTCATTGTAAATAATTACGTTCATGGTACAATATGCATATACCTTTCACACGATCTCCAGGAGACTAAGGGTTTAGAAGAGTAAACTGCAAGTGATTTTCCGAACATTTCTCCGCATCCAGTTCAAACCCCTCCCACGAGAAAGCCTTCAAATCTTCGGGGTGTTCGATGCGGTGCTTAATGATGAAGCGTGCCATTTCTCCGCGGCACATCTTGGCATATATAACGATTGTTTTCAACTGCCCGCCTTTCCACACCTGGAATTCGGGAGTGATGACGCGTACTTCCTGCTCCACCCGCTTCCAATCGAACAGGTCCTTCATTTCGCCGCTTGCCAGATTGACGAGTACGCCTCCCTGCTTCTTGATTTCCGAGATGAAATAATCGGTCAGCAAAGGCTTCCAATAATCGAACATGGAGACTCCTCCCTTCTCCGGCAGGCGTACATCCCCTTCAAGGCGGTAAGGCTTGATGCCATCCAGCGGGCGAAGCAGACCGTAAAGAAATGAAGTGATACGCAGATGCTCTTGCGCGTAATAGAAATCGTCCACTGTGAAGTCCTTCGGAAGAATACGTTTAAAGACGGCACCCGTATAGGCGCAAATGGCAGGCATCGGACGATTGTCTGCCGAACAGAAATCGTGGTAGCGCAAACGGTTCTCAGCAGCAATCTTCGCATTCACACGCAGGAGTTTTTCCAACTCCGGTGCCGGGTACTGCGACATTTCGAGTGCGTTCTCCACAGCCTCCCTCTCAAACTTCGGGATCGTTACTTCGGGTACGGCTACGGAACTGCGCGATGCCATCGTCTTGGCGCAAGAGATAAAAGTAAGCATAATCGTCCTTTTTAAAATTCATGCAAAAATAAGGGCTTTTCGGCAGAGAATACATATCATTAAGAATATTTTCTAAAGAATTCACCTCCGTTTCAAGAGTTTTTCATACCTTTACACCTTGTTGGAGTTTTATGCTCTGGCACTTGGAGATAGAAAAAAGAAAAAATAATATATAAAATGACTCACAAATGGAATTATCAACCCATTACACCCGAACAGGCAGAAGCAAGCCAACAACTGGCCCAAGAATTGGGAATTAGCCCGATACTTGGGGGATTGCTGGTGGAGCGGGGAATAACGACGGCAGCCAGTGCCCGGAAGTTTTTCCGCCCGCAACTACCGGACCTATACGACCCTTTCCTTATGAAGGATATGGATGTGGCCGTAGAGCGCCTGAACAAGGCAATGGGAAAGAAAGAGCGCGTTCTTATTTATGGAGATTATGACGTAGACGGCACCACAGCCGTGGCACTGGTCTACAAGTTTATTCAACAGTTCTATTCGAACATTGACTACTACATCCCCGACCGCTATAACGAAGGCTACGGGGTTTCGACCAAAGGAGTGGACTACGCTGCCGAAACCGGCGTAGGGCTTATCATTGTGCTGGATTGCGGCATCAAGGCCGTCGATGAAATAACGTATGCCAAAGAGAAAGGCATCGACTTCATCATTTGCGACCACCACGTTCCCGACGACGTGCTGCCTCCTGCCGTAGCCATCCTGAATGCCAAACGGGAAGACAACACCTATCCTTACGAACACCTGTCCGGTTGCGGAGTAGGCTTCAAGTTCATGCAGGCATTCGCCATAAGCAACGGCATCGAATTCCATCACCTGATCCCTTTACTGGATCTCTGCGCTGTCAGCATTGCTTCGGACATCGTGCCCATCATGGGAGAGAACCGCATCCTGGCCTACCACGGACTGAAACAGCTGAACAGCAACCCCAGCGTGGGCTTGAAAGCAATTATCGACGTCTGCGGACTGACGGACAAGGACATCACGGTAAGTGATATCGTGTTCAAGATCGGTCCCCGCATCAACGCTTCGGGGCGCATACAGAACGGAAAAGAGGCCGTAGACCTGCTTACGGAAAAAGACTTCTCCCTGGCACTGGAAAAGGCCGGGCAGATTAACCAATATAACGAAACCCGCAAAGACCTCGACAAGACCATGACCGAGGAAGCCAATCAGATTGTTGCCGGGCTGGACGGACTGGCAGACCGCCGTTCCATCGTACTGTATAATGAAGACTGGCACAAAGGTGTTATCGGCATTGTGGCTTCCCGACTGACGGAAGTCTATTACCGTCCTGCCGTGGTTTTGACCCGGACGGATGATATGGCAACCGGTTCTGCACGTTCCGTCTCAGGCTTCGATGTATACAAGGCCATAGAATACTGCCGCGACCTGCTGGAAAACTTCGGCGGGCATACATACGCTGCCGGACTCTCCATGAAAGTGGAGAATGTACAAGCCTTTACGGAGCGCTTTGAAGAATTTGTTTCCAAACATATCCTGCCCGAACAGACCAGTGCGGTGATTGATATAGATGCCGAGATTGACTTCAGAGACATAACTCCGAAGTTTGCCAGCGACTTGAAGAAGTTCAATCCTTTCGGTCCCGACAACACCAAGCCCGTATTCTGCACGCACAATGTGTACGACTATGGCACCAGCAAAGTCGTAGGACGCGACCAGGAGCACATCAAGCTGGAATTGGTAGACAACAAGTCGAACAATGTCATGAACGGCATTGCCTTCGGACAAAGTTCGCATGTACGTTTCATCAAGTCCAAACGTTCGTTCGACATCTGCTATACCATCGAGGAAAATACGCATAAGCGCGGCGAGGTACAGTTGCAGATTGAGGATATAAAACCTAACTAAAAAGTGATAGGGTGATAAGGTGATAGAGTGATGAAGCAACATCCCCCCTATCACCCTACCACCTTATCACTCTATCACCTTCTTATATATGTACAAGTCTATCTTAAAGCAATACTGGGGTTATGATGACTTCCGGGGCATCCAGGAAGACATCATAACCAGCATTGGCGAAGGAAAAGACACCTTGGGACTAATGCCGACGGGAGGCGGCAAATCCATAACATTCCAAGTCCCGGCGCTTGCCCAGGAAGGGCTTTGCCTGGTCATCACCCCCCTGATAGCTTTGATGAAAGACCAGGTGCAGAACCTGAAGAAGCGAGGCATCAAAGCACTTGCCATCTACTCCGGCATGAGCCGGCAAGAGATTATCGTCACACTGGAGAATTGTATCTTCGGCAACTTCAAGTTCCTCTATATCTCCCCCGAACGGCTGGGCACGGAAATCTTCCGCACCAAATTGCAGAAGATGAAAATCAGCATGATCACCGTAGACGAAAGCCACTGCATCTCCCAATGGGGATATGACTTCCGCCCTGCCTACCTGAAAATAGCCGAGATACGCGAACTGCTTCCCGGCGTCCCCGTCCTTGCACTGACCGCCACTGCCACCCCCGAAGTAGTAAAAGATATCCAGGCACGCCTGCACTTCCGCAAGGAGAATGTCTTCCGCATGAGCTTCGAACGCAAGAACCTCGCCTACATCGTACGGAAAACAGAGAACAAGACGGGAGAACTGCTGCACATCCTGCGCCGCATGCCCGGCAGTGCCATCATCTACGTGCGCAACCGACGCCGCACCAAAGCAATCACCGAACTGCTGCATAACGAAGACATCACCGCCGACTTCTATCATGCCGGACTGGACGATGCCACCAAAGACATCCGCCAGCAACGTTGGCAGACGGGTGAAAGCCGCGTCATGGTAGCCACCAACGCCTTCGGCATGGGTATAGACAAACCGGATGTACGCATCGTCATCCACCTGGATCTCCCCGACTCCATAGAAGCATACTTCCAGGAAGCCGGACGTGCCGGACGCGACGGGCAGAAAGCTTACGCCGTCATCCTCTATGGCAAGTCGGACAAGACCACGCTCCACAAACGCATCCCCGACACTTTCCCCGAGAAAGAGTATATCAAGGAAGTGTATGAGCATCTGCAATACTACTACCAGATGGCTATGGGCGACGGACTGGACTGCGTGCGCGAATTCAACATCGAAGACTTCTGCCGGAAGTTCAAGTACTTCCCTGTCCCCGTAGACAGCGCCCTGAAGATACTGACACAAGCAGGCTATCTGGAATATACCGACGAGCAGGACAACGCCTCCCGCCTGCTCTTTACTATCCGCAGGGACGAGCTCTACAAGCTGCGTGAGATGGGAGAAGATATGGACAAGCTCATCCAAACCGTATTGCGTTCCTACACCGGCCTGTTCACCGACTATGCTTTCATCAACGAAAGTTCGCTTGCCGCACGTACCGGACTTACCCGCAGGCAGATATACGAGCAGCTCATCCACCTCGCCAAGTTGCGCATCGTCAGCTATATCCCGCATAAAAAGACACCTTATATAATATACACGCGCGAGCGGGTAGAAATGCGACACCTGCAAATCCCCCCCAGCGTATACGAGGAACGCAAAGAGCGCTACGAAAAGCGCATCAACGCCATGCTGGACTATGTGACCAACGACACCGTATGCCGCAGCCGCATCCTGCTGCGCTACTTCGGAGAGAAGAACGAACACAACTGCGGACAATGCGACACCTGCATCAGCCTGAAAGACAAAGGTACGGCAGAAGGTGTCTCCACCGCAGAACTTACCACGCAAGTGCTCCATGCCCTATCCGGACAAACCATGACGCCTGCCACCCTGGCCGGACTACTTTCCGTTGAAAAAGAAGCGCTCGCAGAGACATTGCGCCAATTACTAGATGAAGGTCAAGTAATTGCCGTCAACGGAATGCTGCAAATCAAGAAATAATTTACTACTTTTGCCGCCAAACATTATAAATCATATATATCATGGGATTCTTTAAATCTTTTTTCTCCGGCAAGTCAGAGACTCCGGCAGACGAGAAACAAAAAAACGACCAGAAGAATTTTGAAATATTCAAGTACGACGGCATGCGCGCACAACGCATGGGACGTGCAGACTATGCCATCAAATGCTTCACGGAGGCCCTTGCCATCCAGGAAGACTTCGAAACGATGAGCTATCTGTCACAAGTCTACATCCAGACTGGCGAACTGGATGATGCCCGTAAGCTATTGGAGCGCATGACCCGGATAGATTCGGAACATACCGCCACCTACCTCACCCTTGCCAACGTCTGCTACATGCAGGAAGATTATCCGGCCATGGCAGAGGCTGCCAAGAAAGCCATCGAAATAGAAGAAGGCAACGCCATGGCGCACTACCTGCTGGGCAAAGCCGACAACGGCCAAGGCGACGGCATCATGTGCATCGCCCACCTCACCAAGGCCATCGTGCTGGATGATTACTTCACCGAAGCCCGCCTGCTGCGTGCCGAAGCCCTGACCAAGATGCAGCAATACCCGGAAGCCATGGAAGACATCGACGCCATCCTGGCACACGACCCGGAAGACGAAAGTGCCATCTTGCTGCGCGGAAAGATAAAAGAAGCCACCGGCGCCCAAGAAGAGGCCGAAGCCGACTATCGCAACGTAACGGACCTGAACCCCTTCAACGAGCAAGCCTTCCTTTACCTGGGGCAGCTCTACATCGTCCAGAAGAAGTTGACCGAAGCCATCGCCCTCTTTGACGAAGCCATCGAGCTGAATCCCAACTTTGCCGAAGCCTACCACGAACGCGGCCGCGCCAAGTTGCTGAACGGTGACAAGGAAGGATCCGTAGAAGATATGAAGAAAGGGCTTGAACTGAATCCGAAAGAAGTTCAGGGCATCGACGGGCAATATGGCAACCAGCCCGGAGGCAGTACAGGCAACATATTAGGACTCTAATAAGTAAATTTGTTACTATCCTCAAAAAAAATATTGTTTTTTGTTTGTATATAAAAGAAAAGCATTACTTTTGTCGCGTAATTCATAAACAGAGAATACAAGTATGAAGTCATTTACTTACGCATATTACTTCTTTTTTTACTTTTACTTTAGCCAGAAAGTAGAGCGGGAGTTTGTATGTGTCAAGTGACAGTGATGCTTAAGAACTGAATAGAGAACTAAGTAAGTAATATACTGAATCCCGCTCCATCGTATGGACGCGGGATTTTTTTGTAATATAACCAAGATAATAAACAGAATGAAAAAGGTAGCTATCCAAGGAACATTAGGCTCGTATCATGACATTGCCGCACACAAGTACTTCGAAGGAGAAGAAATAGAGTTAATCTGTTGCGGCAGCTTTGAAGACGTATTTGCTGCCGTCAAGAAAGACAGCCAGACCATCGGTATGCTGGCGATAGAGAACACCATTGCAGGCAGCTTGCTGCACAACAACGAGTTGCTGCGACAGAGCGGAACACAAATCGTAGGAGAATACAAGTTACGCATCTCCCACAGCTTTGTATGCCTGCCCGACGAGGATTGGGACGACATCACCGAAGTCAACTCCCACCCCATCGCCCTGATGCAATGCCGCGAGTTCCTCAGCCAGCATCCCAAAATCAAAGTAGTGGAGGGCGAAGATACTGCCCTGAGCGCCGAAATCATCAAGACCGAGAACCTGAAAGGGCACGCCGCCATCTGCTCCAAAGCCGCTGCCGAGCGCTATGGAATGAAGGTTCTGCAGGAAGGCATTGAGACGAACAAGCATAACTTCACCCGTTTTCTGGTAGTGGCCGACCCTTGGCAGGTAGATGAGTTGAACCGTCACCGCAACAAGGACGTTAACAAGGCAAGCATGGTATTCACACTGCCGCATACGGAAGGGAGCTTGTCGCAAGTATTGTCCATCCTGTCTTTCTACAACATCAACCTGACAAAGATACAATCCCTGCCCATCATCGGCCGGGAATGGGAATACCAATTTTACGTAGACGTTGCTTTCGACAATGTATTGAGATACAAGCAGTCCATTGCAGCAATCAGCCCTTTGACTAAAGAACTTAAAATATTAGGAGAATATGAAGATGGAAAATCAAACATCTAAAATAAGACCTGCCGACCGCCTGGCAAGCGTAAGCGAATACTACTTCTCGAAGAAACTGAAGGAAGTGGCACAAATGAATGCCGAAGGTAAAGATGTAATCAGTTTGGGCATCGGTAGCCCCGACATGCCACCCTCTGAACAGACGATTGAAACACTGTGCCGGGAAGCGCAGAACCCCGACGGACACGGCTATATGCCGTATGTGGGCATCCCCGAGCTGCGCCGTAGCTTTGCCACATGGTACAAGAAATGGTACGACGTTGAGCTGAATCCCAATACGGAGATACAACCGCTGATCGGTTCTAAAGAAGGCATTCTGCACGTCACGCTGGCCTTCGTCAACCCGGGCGAGCAGGTATTGGTACCAAATCCAGGCTACCCTACTTACACCTCACTGAGCAAGATACTGGGCGCCGAAGTGGTGAACTACAACCTGAAAGAAGAGAATGGCTGGATGCCCGACTTCGACGAACTGGAGCAGATGGACATGAGCCGCGTCAAGCTGATGTGGACCAACTATCCCAATATGCCGACAGGAGCCAATGCAACGCCGGAACTGTATCAGAAACTCGTAGACTTTGCCCGCCGCAAGGATATTGTCATCGTCAACGACAATCCGTACAGCTTTATTCTGAACGAACACCCCATCAGCATTCTCAGCGTGCCGGGTGCCAAGGATTGCTGCATCGAGTTCAACTCCATGAGCAAGAGCCACAATATGCCGGGTTGGCGTATCGGTATGCTTGCCTCGAACGCAGACTTCGTGCAGTGGATACTGAAAGTGAAGAGCAACATCGACAGCGGCATGTTCCGCGCCATGCAACTGGCCGCCGCCACTGCACTGGAAGCCGAACAAGACTGGTACGACGGCAACAACCGCAACTACCGCAACCGTCGACAACTGGCAGGCGAAATCATGCACACCCTGGGCTGCACTTACGATGAAAATCAGGTAGGTATGTTCCTTTGGGGCAAGATTCCCGACAGCTGCACCGATGTGGAAGAACTGACCGAACGCGTACTGCATGAGGCAAGAGTCTTCATCACTCCGGGATTCATCTTCGGAAGCAACGGAAAGCGATACATCCGCATTTCGCTTTGCTGTAAAGACGAAAAGTTGGCCGAAGCACTGAAGCGCATCAAGGAGATTGCCCAATGACACCCCAACGGGAGCTCCGGCAGAACCTTCCGGGTACTCGGATATCCCCACGGGAGCTCCGGCGGACCCTTCCGAAGCCCTGAAGGCACCAATTGAGCTCCGGCGGAACCTTCCGGGTACCCGGACACCCCCACGGGAGCTCTATTACTAACAGATGTGAATATTTTTAGCTCCGCGGGAGCTTCAGCGCTAATGAATGTGAATATTTTTAGCCCGAAATCGGTAGAATCCTCCCCCAAAAAGCAAAACGAATTATTAAACTATAGAACAACGATTATGGAATTAGAATTAGAACCCCTCACCCTGCCCGGCGTTGAAAACAAACGCCCCCTGGTAATTGCCGGCCCGTGTAGTGCCGAGACTGAAGAACAAGTAATGAGCACCGCCAAACAATTGGCAGACAAAGGTCTCAAAATATTCCGTGCAGGTATCTGGAAACCGCGCACCAAACCGGGTGGCTTCGAAGGTATCGGCGTAGAAGGCCTTGCCTGGCTGAAGGAAGTGAAGAAAGAAACCGGTATGTATGTCTCTACCGAAGTGGCCACCGCCAAGCATGTATACGAATGCCTGAAAGCCGGCATCGACATCCTGTGGGTAGGCGCCCGTACCACTGCCAATCCTTTTGCCGTGCAAGAAATAGCAGATGCCCTGAAAGGCGTCGACATCCCGGTATTGGTAAAGAACCCGGTTAATCCCGATCTCGAACTGTGGATCGGAGCCCTGGAACGCATCAACAATGCCGGACTGAGGCGTCTGGGCGTTATCCACCGCGGTTTCAGCAGCTACGACAAGAAGCTCTACCGCAATCTGCCGCAATGGCACATCCCCATTGAGTTACGTCGCCGCATCCCCAACCTGCCCATCATCTGCGACCCCAGCCACATCGGTGGGAAGCGCGAGTTGGTTGCTCCACTCTGCCAGCAGGCCATGGACCTCGGCTTCAACGGCCTCATCATCGAAAGCCATTGCAACCCGGATTGCGCCTGGAGCGATGCCGCCCAGCAAGTAACCCCGGATGTGCTGGACTACATCCTCAACCTGCTCGTCATCCGTAAGGAAACGCAAAGCACCGAGAACCTGAGCGAACTGCGCAAGCAGATTGACGAATGCGACAACAACCTGATGCAGGAACTTGCCAAGCGCATGCGCGTGGCCCGTGAAATCGGTACCTACAAGAAGGAACACGACATGACCATCCTGCAAACCGGACGCTACAACGAAATCCTGGATAAGCGCGGCTCGCAAGGTACACTCCTGGGCATGGACGCAGAATTCATCAAGCATGTATTCGAGGCAATACACGAGGAGAGCGTGAGGCAACAAATGGAAGTGATAAATAAGTGATCCCCTATGAGAATATTAATACTCGGAGCCGGCAAGATGGGCTCCTTCTTTACAGACATCCTGAGTTTTCAGCACGAGACGGCCGTGTTCGACGTCAACCCGCACCAACTGCGCTTTGTCTACAACACCTACCGCTACACTACGCTGGAAGAAATCAAGGACTTTGAACCGGAACTGGTCATCAATGCCGCTACGGTGAAGTACACGCTGGATGCCTTCCACAAGGTGCTGCCCGTGCTGCCCAAAGACTGCATCATCAGCGACATTGCTTCCGTAAAGACCGGACTGAAGAAGTTCTACGAAGAAAGCGGCTTCCGCTATGTGTCCACACACCCCATGTTCGGCCCCACATTTGCCAGCCTCAGCAATCTGAGCAGCGAGAACGCCATCATCATCAGCGAGGGCGATCATCTGGGGAAAATCTTCTTCAAAGACCTCTACCAGACCATGAAGCTGAACATCTTTGAATATACATTCGACGAGCATGACGAGACGGTGGCATACTCCCTGTCCATCCCGTTCGTATCCACCTTCGTATTCTCGGCGGTGATGAAGCACCAGGAGGCACCGGGAACTACCTTCAAGAAGCACATGGCCATTGCCAAAGGGTTGCTCAACGAAGACGATTACCTGCTGCAGGAGATTCTGTTCAATCCACGCACTCCGTCGCAAGTGGAGAATATCCGCCTGGAGCTGAAGAACCTGCTGGAAATCATCAATAACAAAGATGCAGAAGGAATGAAAAAGTACCTGACGAAGATCAGGGAAAAGATTAAATAAGAAGCGACAGACCGCAAGGCTCCAATCACTTCATCATTGGACATTGGGCAGTACAAACCAGAATGTGCTGCCCTTTCCTTTTTCAGAAGTCACACCGATTTTACCGCCCAGGTGCTTTACAATGCTTTTGCACAGCGCCAGTCCCAAACCGGTTCCTTGGACATAGGCATCGAGCTTCACAAAACGGTTGAAGATACTCTTCTGGTCCTCCGGGGCAATGCCACATCCGGTATCGCTCACATAGAAGTAGAGTCCATATTCGCGTCTGCGGCAGCCAAAAGTAACAGAACCTTCATTCGTGAACTTCACTGCATTGGAAAGCAGATTCAACAACAATTTCCTCAGATACTCTTCGTCGGTGGTTATGAATCTCTCTTCTTCACATTCGGGCATCTCATACACCACCTTCAATGAATGTTCATCCAGGTTATTACGGATATAAGACCCCATATCTATAAAGACCTTCTCAATATTAAATTGTTTATAGCAGAACGTTATTTTACCTGCGTCCAATGCCGACAAGTCAAGTATATTTTTTATCAACGCATTCAAGAGACGGGTGTTACGCAAAATAATAGGGATATACTCCTCTCCCGTCTCATTAGAGTTGGCAAGAATTGTAGAGAAGCCGACAATGGCATTCAGTGGAGTACGCACCTCATGGCTGATGCTGTTCAAGAAGCAACGGGTTTCTTCATTCGCCTCTTCAGCTTTCTGCTTGGCTTTTTCCAGTCTCTTCTCATTGCTCTTCTGCTCGTCGATGTTCAGGCTCAACTCCACCAGGCGATTGGAGGACTGGATAAAGTACATATGTTGCCGTATCCAGTGCTTCCGGTCATCTTTACCGTTCACTTGTATCTCCCTGCAAAAGGCATCCTGCACATCTCCGGCACGTATTGCTTGCTGGAACTTCAACAGAAAGTCGCGGTCTTCCTCCACCACCTGCCCGTAAACAGGAAATACACCCGATACGAACTCCTCGTTCATATTCCTGCACCAGGAATTCGTAGCTTTCCCCACAGCAGTATCTACATCATAAAACACCACACCAACCTGCGAAGAGTCCGAAGCAAAACGGAACAATTCCTCAAACCGTTCTTTCTCCCGCCGTTCCTTGAGGGTCGGTGTAAGGTTGATGGCGATAGCCATAAAGCTGGAGTTCCGGTAATTGACTTCATACAGGGGTTTGACTATCAACTGGTAAACAGCATGCTCGGCAAAACTGGTCCGGGACTGTCTGCCATTGTGGTCAAGAGATATCTCACAATTAATAATCCGGTCAAGACGTATTTGTTCTTTCAAGTCATCAGTGAGGTGAGGGCTCTCAAATATGTTCTCACAGAAAAGATCGTACTCCCCACTCTCAGCCGTCGATTCTCCATTGACTATGCGGAGCAAGCGCTTCCCGTCTCCACTGTATAAAGCAAAATCTATCGAACTGTTTTTATAAATCACCTGCAACTTATCGTACAAACGCTTATAGCGCGCATAGTCTGCCTGTATCTGCTTGTTATACTTATGACGGCGCCAGCCGATAAGCAGATAGCCTACAACCAGCATCAAGACAAGTGTGCCCACCAATAACTGCCGTTCGTACTTGTGAAAGAAGGTAGGCGGAATATGAACATACGATACTCCTTTGAGTTTATCGGCTGCCTGCTCCAGTCCATAGCGTTCCAAAGCTGTACGGTTCAGGACAACTCTGGATTCTGATACTGTATCAAAAGGAAGAGCCATGATACTGTCTCCCCGTACGGCACGTACCAGCATTGCCAAGGTGCAATTCACCATCTGCGAACCATCCAGGAAGATGCCGCCCACCCAGTAATTGTCCTTATTAAAGTTACGTTCTGTCAAAGTAAACAAAGGCACGGTAGAGACATTAGTGAACAATGAATCTATTTCTCTATCGGAGCGTTTGCTATGCATTGCATCTATATTCCAGCTATATGACAGAAAAGCGCGATGCTCGGCAGGTTCCAGCATCACGTCATAAATGGAGTCGGTATTCATACGATTATGTATCATCTTGGAGTACTTCACATCCGGCAATACTTCCTTCAATACTTTTTCTACCTCCAGACGGGTTTCCGTGGTCCGATAAGAATCATCATCCACCCATATAAGCTCTTGCAAGTCGGGCAGCAGCCGATGAATCAACTCCAGATTCTCCCGTATCGGTTGCTTTATGACATTGCCGCTATAATTCAGATAATAGTCCAAGCGGTACGTCTCTGCCTCTTCCGATTTAGTGATGTGGATATTTTTATCTTTTCTCGCTTTCTCCACATCAAGAGGATTCATACGCAACAACTTTGTCACAACAGAATAGTCACGAATGCCATACTTTGAATCAAAACGGAATTTCTCACCCGGAAACCATCCACGACTCGAAACCGAATCCTTTACGGCACATAGAACCATCGGGACTTCCTTCCACTTTCCCAACTGAGCAATATGTGATATATAATTCAAGAAGCCCTCTTCGCCTATCCAAATAAGGGCATTCGGTACATCATCCTGCACAAAGATAGAAGAAGATTGCAGATTAGTAGCATCAATACGGGTCAGTGTCCTCTCGGCATATCCCCATAATATAGACCGCAAAGTCAGAATCGTTGCACCGATATAGGTAGCAGACTCTGTCTTCAAATTACCGGAATAAACCATCCAATCCGGATACATTTTATGTATTTTGCTTTCCAGACTGTCCGTCACACTCCTGCTCCATGCAATCTGTTCTCCATAAGAGTTGATGATGAGCACTCTTTTTTTCTCCGGTGTATCTGCACACACAGCAGCCTCTACTGCAATTCCGAAGAATAACAGTATTACCGACACACTACAGAATATCCAAGTTCTCATATACATACAAGCATTATTCATTCAACTCTACTTTAGACATTTCAATAATGTCATTGAGCAATCCCAACATCTGGTCATTAGCCAATTCGATACGGGCAAGCAACTTACTTTGCTGCTCCACATCCGTACAGGCAACCAGTTCACGCGCACACGAAATGATTTCTTTCAGTGGAATCCGGATTCCATCTTCCATGTTGGCAACAAAAGCATTTTTAAGACGATCGGCCTCTTGCGCTTTCTTCATGGCAGTCTCCAGTTCACGCTCTTTTGCAACCTGTTCATCCACATTAAGCACCAATTCTGCAACGATTATATTCTGTCCGTCAGGCATATATTCCAACGGTTGGATCAAATAACGGATATAGTGCATTTCTCCGGGCTGGGTTTGCAGTTGCAGGCTATCCAGGAAAAGCCGGGATTCCCCGGAACGGACACGTTCCAGATAATTCTGCACTTTCTCTCTGTCAGGCTCTGCCAGGCATTGATGCATCTGCATAAAGTCATCAGTACCTTTCTCTACGCCCAATGTGCTATACCAAGCATCTGTGGCAAATCCCTGTCCGTCTATAAGATTGTATTCAGCTACTCCAATGCCAGCCTTATTCATGGCAAAATTCAACACATTGCAAATCTGCTCTTTTGTTTTCCTTTCCCGCTCAATCTCCGTATTATCTATCACAATCACCAGAATATTATCTGCCCCGGTTTCTTCATCAGCCATCATGCAACACTGCACACGATAGCAATGCTCTTGCAGATACACCATTTTACTAACCAACTCTTTACAGAAAAGCGCCTCCCGCATGCCTTCAGTCAGCAGATCTGAATCAAAAAGCTGAAAGACATCCGACCTTGAATGCGCAAACTGTTCGAAGAAAACGTCCGTCTCTGCATTTCGCTTCAGCAATTTTCCATACACATCAAACAGCATCAGCCCCACCGGCATATTCTCATAAACTACCTGATACTCATTATACAACGTCTTATAGCGTTCATACAAAAGATTCAGATTACGACTGTAACGACGCGAAGATACCATACGGTAAATGACAAACGCCAATACAATCATTATCACCAATATAACAGCAATGATACGGATATGCCGGAATATGAACGGTGGAGGTATGTTACGGTTCACCGTATCAGGTAATCCTTTAACTTCCGAGCGCAGACCTGCATGCATCAAAGCTGTCTGATTCAGATAATAAGCCGTATCGGCCACCACAATATAAGGTAGTTCATCTATTTTACCCATTTCCAAAGTGCGGAACACGGTTTCGGCCGTCTGAGTTGCAAATGTCGATATCGGCGCAAAATATCCACCTAAAGGGGTACACGCTCCATAACTCATATCGCGCAAAGCCAAAACAGGCACTTGAAGACTTTGTGGCACCAAAGCGTCATTAATCAACACCATAGCTCCCGAAGGCAGTTCCATCAGTACCCGACCGATAGAATCCGTATTGCAACGTTCGGTAAATATCTCTGTAAACGCTACATTCTTCTTTTTACTTTCCTGCAGTAGTTTCATGCCTGTGTAACTATCCGAATAGCTACCATCCGACAGAAAATAAAGATGCTGCAAGTCAGGCATCAACGTTTGTGCCAGTTGCAAAGTTCGAGCTGCATTATCAGGCTCTATCACTGCCGTGACATTCATTTCAGATGCCGAATCCCTTAAAGGAATAAAAGAAGCATCGGACAATTGCTTATCAGGAAAGAACTGTTTATAATCTGCCAGCACCTCAGCATGGACACCACAAAGAACAACCGGAATATTCTGCCAGACTCCACGATGGTCCATGCTCCGATAAATCATCCAACTCTCATCACCAATCAGAACCAATACATCAGGTACTCTGATCTTATCACTCAACTGCCCATTAGCAAAAGCGCCCTGCATGGCGAAACGATCGGCAACATAAGAAGTCCGGGCAGTTATGCCGGCGTAGGTAATACGCACTTTAAGTTCGGGACTCTGAGTTTCCAGATGGTTACGAATTTCTTTTGCCAAAGCAGTACTCCACTGTTTTTCATAAGAGTATGAGCTCAATATCATAACAAACCCTGGCTTCTGAGCCACGTTTGACGACGATTGAGCGAACAAAAATGAGGAGGAGAAAATACTACTCAGCAATATAGTGATGACTATACGGTACATACAAAACAGCATTTGTTGCAAATATATATCTTTTAATTGGAAATTCTAAGCCAGAGTTTACTTTTTATTCTCATTAGCTATGATATTTGATTATCCAAGAAATATCACGTACTTTTGCACAATCTAAAAAGAGAGAGAATGATAGACCAAGCTACCATAGACAGAATTCTGGATGCCGCACAAATCACTGATGTCGTATCAGACTTTGTCACACTGCGCAAACGCGGTGTAAACTATGTCGGTTTGTGCCCGTTCCATGACGATAAGACCCCGTCGTTTTATGTTTCGCCTGCCAAAGGACTATGCAAATGTTTCGCCTGCGGAAAAGGAGGAAATGCCGTGCATTTTATTATGGAACATGAACAAATGTCCTATCCCGAAGCACTGAAGTATCTTGCTAAGAAATACGGTATAGAGATCAAAGAGCGTGAACTTTCCAGTGAAGAAAAGATGGTGCAGAGTGAACGGGAGAGCCTTTTTATCGTCAACAACTTCGCCCGCGATTACTTTCAGAACATCCTGCGCAACCATGTGGATGGTCGCAGCATCGGCATGGCTTATTTCCGGAGCCGCGGTTTCCGGGACGACATCATTGAGAAGTTTCAATTAGGTTACTGTACTGAAAGCCATGACGCCCTTGCACAAGAAGCTCTGAAGAAAGGATATAAAAAAGAATACCTCGTCAAGACCGGTCTTTGTTATGAAACGGACGACCATCGCCTGCGCGACCGTTTCTGGGGACGGGTCATCTTCCCCGTACATACACTATCCGGCAAGGTGGTGGCCTTTGGAGGGCGTGTGCTCGCCAGTGCCACAAAAGGCGTCAAAGTAAAGTATGTCAATTCGCCCGAATCGGAGATTTATCATAAAAGCAATGAGTTGTATGGCATCTATTTTGCCAAACAAGCAATCGTAAAACAAGACCGTTGCTTCCTGGTAGAGGGTTATACGGACGTCATTTCCATGCACCAGTCGGGGATAGAAAATGTAGTGGCTTCTTCGGGCACTGCGCTGACACCCGGACAGATCCGCATGATCCATCGCTTTACCAATAACATCACAGTGCTTTACGACGGAGATATGGCAGGTATCAAAGCATCCATCCGCGGTATCGACATGCTGCTGGAAGAGGGAATGAACATCAAAGTCTGCCTCCTTCCCGACGGAGACGACCCGGACTCTTTTGCCCGCAAACATAACGCCACTGAATTTCAAGCCTTCATACAAGAACATGAAACGGACTTTATCCGCTTCAAGACCAATCTATTGTTGGAGGATGCAGGAAAGGACCCTATAAAGCGCGCCGAACTTATCGGCAATCTTGTACAAAGTATATCGATCATTCCCGAAGCCATCGTGCGCGATGTATATATCAAGGAATGTGCGCAACTGCTGCATGTAGAAGATAAGCTATTGGTCTCCGAAGTAGCCAAACGCCGCGAAGTACAGGCGGAGAAGCAGGCCGAGCGTGTTGAACGCGAACGTCGTTCAGCAGCTGCCAGTGCAGCGAATGCAGCAGCCGGAATTGGCGATAACACGGGGAATGTACCTCTTGATACGACTACAACCCAACCACCGGTAGCTAATGCTGAGAATTTTCCTCCCGAGTTGAGCGCTCCCTTCCCTCCGGAAGAATATGTCTCTTTCATTCCGCAAGAAGGGAAAGAGGGGCAAGAGTTTTATAAATACGAACGGCTGATTCTGCAAATGGTAGTACGCTATGGGGAGAAGGTCATGTGCAATGTCACGGACGAAGAGGGTAAGGAAATCCCTATTACTGTGACCGAATATATCACCAACGACCTCAAAGAAGATGAGCTTGCCTTCCACAACCCGCTTCACCGGCAAATTTTGTCCGAAGCCGCCGAGCGCATCCATAACGAAGGTTTTATCGCCGAACGATATTTTGTGGCGCATCCCGATCCTGTCATCAGCAAACTCAGTGTGGAACTGATCAGTAACCGCTATCAGCTAAGCAAATATCACTCCAAAAGCCAAAAGATCGTAACCGACGAAGAGCGTCTTTACGAATTGGTACCTTTCTTAATGATTAACTTCAAATACGCCATTGTCAGCGAAGAGTTGAAGCATATCATGTTTGCCCTGCAAGATCCCACCGTAGCCAACGATGAGGAAAAGTGTAACAGCATCATGAAGCGATACAACGAGCTGCGCGAAGTGAAAAGCATTATGGCAAAACGGTTGGGAGACCGGGTGGTGCTGAGTTTCTAAATAATTGCATCTTAACAACTAGCTACTAAAAAAGAGGATACCCTTTTCGAGTATCCTCTCTCTATTATTGTTTCTCACAATTGTGAGAAGTGAAATCTATCTTCTCAAATTAGCTTTTAACAGTTGCTTAGTTATTCAAAGCTGCTTTTACTACGATATCCTTCGTAACTGTACCCCAATTGTGAGTCAAAGTAACAGTAACTGTGATTTCCAAAGCAGAAGCAATGTTGATGTTGTTGCAAGTCAATACACCGGTTGCAGCATCAATAGTAAATGTACCTTCATTTACAGTTTCGCTATAACCCTTGATCTTGTAAGATACAACGCCAGCGTAAGCAGTAGCCCACGGTTGGATAGCACCGTCCTTAACCAAAGCGTTACCTACAATCTTGCCCTTGCTATCTACAACGTTGATGTCACGGTCGTTGATGCATGCCTTAGCATTCTTAGCAACATCATATGTAGTAGCCACACCGCTGATAGCCCAAGTTACAGGACTAGTAGCAGTCCAAGCATTGATCGGAGAACGGAGAACCGGAGTAGCGTATTCTACTACGTTACCATCCTTGTCTTGCATAACGGCTGCAATGTCAGTACCCTTGATGTTAGCAGAGATATTGATTGAACCCAATGTAGCAATGTCAACCTTCGGATCTACATACAGCTTGTTGTTTACGATCGTTATTTGAGCATATACCTTCTGAACAGCAGCAGACTGTTTAGCCTTCGGAGCAAGTACATAAGTTACATCTTCATCAGACTTAGTCTTACCGTCAGATTTGTATGCAGCATACAAGTCTTCCAGATTACCAACCATTGTGAATGACTGAGCTGTTTCATCCCATTCACCTACTACAGTAGTCTTACCATCAACGATGAATGCAGTATTCTGCTTGATGATTACATCACGGCTTACCTTAACCTTGTCGTTCAACTTAACAGTGTACTTAACTCGCTTACCGTTTACTTCATATTCAGCATTTGATATACGATAATAAGCAGCCAGATCCTGTTCGAAGTTTTGGATATCAGTATAATCTACTACATCAGCAGCATAAGGCCAATAACCACCTACATTTCCAGAAACCTGCATAGCGAATAATTCTTGTGCCGGATTAATAATAGTTTCAGCAGGAATTACCAATTCCAGATAGTCTTTATCAGTGTTTTCACCGGAATGGAAATGCAGATAAGCAGGAACCTTATTGATATATTTATGTTCTTTCTTATCAATTTCCTTAGTGGAGTAGTAGAACAGAGAATAATAGCGATCAGCAGGCCAGTTATTATTTGCCATATAGTCACGTCCACCAATTTCATTTTCGAAGTGACGTACATCAAGTTTGATCTTTTGCTCAGTAGTGCTATAAACTAACTTAGACAAGTCAACCTTAGAATCAAGTACCTTCACAGCAATGTCATTTGTTTCAACAGGAATTTGTTCGCGAACAGCCTTCACTGCGAAGTCAAAAGTTCTAATAACTTTATCATCTGGAGTTGTATAAGTAGCAGTTACGAAGCAAACCTCATTGATTGCAGAAACTTGATTTTCCGCTTTTACAGTAACTACATTATCCTTAATTTCAAAGATACCTTTCTCTTTACCTGCTGTCTGCTTGAATGCAACTTTTACACCTTGGAAACCAAGATCAGCCATTGAAGTGAAAGATTCACCCCAATCGCGTCCTAAAGCTACAGAGTCAGACAAGCTATAAGACTTGTCATATATAAATGTATACTTAGGTTCACTACTCCATGAGTTATTTAAGTTCTCAACTAAATATTCACAAGGAACTATTGTACTGTCATTCGTGTGCACAAAATTCAGTGTACCTGCATTCAAATCTGCAGCACGGAAATTGAAATAGTCTGATGCAGTCGTATGCCCATTGATCGTAATATCCAAAGAAGAAGCATAGTTCTGATACTTTTCAATGTTATTAGGTTCTATTGTTACGCTCAGAATACCATCTTTTTTATCTACCCACTGTGCACTTCCAGCTACATATGTCAAAGCAGGTTCTTTTGCTGCTCTTGTTTTATAGGTATCAGTAAAGTCATAAGTAGCTTTAGCTAAATCCAGAGTCTTCGGCCATATTTTGAATGTAGCAGTTGCAGTACTCTGCATCAGCTCAACATCTTTACCACTCTTATCGTATGTAAACAGGCGAAGTGATTCAACAAAATCGCTAATATCGTCCGCTGCTTTTCTTCTGTATGTTACACTTTGCAATCCATTATAAGCAGACCCTTCAGCCAAAACTTTATATTCCTTACCGTTGATATTGAAGATGTACAAACCATCTTGTTCATTTACAACGATTGAAGGAACAGTTGTATTTGTCTTCAGAGTTGTTACAACATCACCAATTACGATAAAGCCATCCTTATTGATAGTAACGTTGGAGCCACCAACAGCTACAACTTTCTCACCAGCTTCATTCAGTACATCAACCCAAGTGGCACCGTCGTCTGTGCTTACTTGCCAGCAACTCTCAGCCGATACACGGAATTTAGGTATAAATGTCTTTCCATCAATACCATTTGTGCCATTTGTACCATGTTTAATTGTTAATTTAGTACCATCAGATAAAGACAATTCATAACCATTCTCAGTCGATACATAACCGGTAATATACTTGCCGGATTGCATGGCTGATTCAATGTCAGAAATTGACTTTTCAATACCAGTGACTTTATCATTCAATGCATCAATATCATCGTCATAGTCCTTACAACCGACAAATGATGCACCGATAGCAAAAGTCATCGCAGCAAAAAGTGCTACTCTTGTAAACTTTTTCTTCATTGTTTTTAAAAAATTTAGTTAATAATATATTATTAAACACTCTATCAAGATGTTCTATAACCGCTTGCTATTTATACACTAATATGTTAAATTCATTAGCACAGTTCCAAATTTATTCCGTTACTTCGTAGGTAA
>ERZ791737.41-NODE-41-length-188965-cov-4.835271_pt1 | contig 188965 bp, 158 predicted proteins | sample MGYA00510042_ERZ791737 | MGnify/ENA primary metagenome ERZ791737 (study PRJEB30046, sample SAMN00791965) | human gut metagenome | study: EMG produced TPA metagenomics assembly of the A metagenome-wide association study of gut microbiota in type 2...
TGGCTGCAAACGAAGAAAGTGACCCTTCTGCCATTCTGAATGGCTTTTGGGTCACTCTCTTGATGTTATAACCTTGTTTCGTTATTTCATGTTTTCGATATACTTCTTCAAAGCCTCGTTAGTCGGGTCGAGTTCGAGGTATTTCAAGTAGTATGATTTTGCAGTAGCTGAATCTTTGATAGCAAGGTAGTGAGCTGCAATATACATGTAAGCTTCCATGAAGGCTTCTTTTTTCTTGCTTTCGTCAATAGTCGTGTCGTTATTGAGGATTTCCATCATTTGGTTGTATGGAGCAACGGCAAGACCTTTTGAGCGGTCATTTCCTTCGTATGTAAGAGCGATACGAGCCTTACGTTGTGCGATACGATAGTCATCAGGTACGCGTTCGAGCACTTCGTCAATAACTTTGTTTGCTTTTTCGAATGCTTTTGATTTCAAAGTGTCGTTCAAAGCAGTTGCGATAACGTTTTGGTAACGGCCGGCCAATACGAAGAGGTCGTTTGTTGAGTAGTCGCCCTTATCAATGAATTTCTTGTAAAGTTCAGCTGATTTGAGGTGATAGTTTGCAGCTTTTACGCTATCAGTTGTTGCTGTAGCAGCTGTGCTGTATGCGCTACTCAAGTCTTTCAGCAATTCAACTTTGTCAGGGTTGATTTCAACAGCTTTTTCATATTCGCCAAGAGCTTCTTCTTCTTTACCGAGCTTCTTAAGAACATCACCGTAAGTTGTGTAGTCGTTAGAAGATAACAAGTTGTCGGCAGATGCAGATCCGAAGAAGTCGATTGCGGATTTTTCAGCCTCAGCATATTGTTCCAAAGCAGCCTGGTTCAAGAATACCATACGCTTCATAAGGAATGAAGTCGGTGTCTTCTGCAATTGAGCCTGAGCGCGGCTGAGTGATTCCTGATAGTTCTTGCCGAAGTAAAGGAGAACAACATAACGTTCGTCGTCAGATGCGAAGTGGTTCGGATTGTCGATAACGTTCTTATATTGTTCTGCTGCCTTTGTCCATTGGTTGTTTTCGTAGTATTTTTCTGCCAATTCACGTTGTGCAAGTGCTGAATTCGGGTTCTTAGCTACGATTTCTTCCAATTTTTGGATAGCCACTGTCGGGTTGATGCGGAAATAAGTGTTGGCATATTTTACGTATGCGATAGGACGTTCAGCGTCGAAAGTGATGGCCATTTCGTAGTAACCTGCAGAGTCGCCGTATTTTTGTTCGTCAGCGAATACGTCACCTTCGAAGATGTAGATGGCAGATTCCTTTTTGTCTTTTTTCTTGGCATCTTTCAATGCATCGTTCCATTGTTTGTTGTATTTTACCTTGTCTGCATTGTAGTATGCACGTGCAATGTCAACACGGATTTTTGCATCTTTCTTGTTGATTTTTTCTGCTTCTTTGAAAAAGTCCTTAGCAGCATCTACATTTCCCTTCTTCAAAGCTACAGCACCTTTGCCGACATAGTTGTAGGCGTATTCCGGATTGGCCTTTACGCCAAGTTCGAAATATTCGCTGGCTTTGTCCAAATTGCCTTTGTTAAGTTCAATCCATCCGAGATAGTAGTAAGCTTCTGCCTTGTCGGTTGCTGCTTCGTCCAATGTCTGCAACAACACGATTTCAGCGTTTTCTTCTTGTCCGGCTTGAAAATATTCAACGCCGTCTTTGTAACCGTCGGCATAGCTCGCAAATACAGAGCTGCCAAATAAGGCTAATGCTAAAACAAATTTTAATTTCATTGTGATTAATATTTATCGATTTTACATTATTGTCAATATAAGGTCACTTGTCGCTGGGGCATGATAGCCGGAAGAATTCCTGTGTTGAGGATGATTTTTTGGCTGATGACACCAGTCAGGAAGGAGTAGAATCCGTGAGGCAGTGTGCCGTTTGCTCCAATGCAGATGGCATAGATGCTTCTGTAGAGCGGATATTCTCCGGTGTAAATGTAGTATTGGTATGGCTTGTATGCCACCGGATTGTCGTTGCGGCGAACGCCCAATACTTTGATTTCTTTCGAAAGCATGTTGTTGCCTTCATAGGAAAGTTCGGTAGTGTCGTTGCGTTGCAGACGTTCCATCTTCATCTTCATGGCGGTGGTATCTGTTCCGTTGGCCATTCCGTCAAGATTGGTGTTCAACCATGTAACACCAATGACACCGATGGCATTCTTGCGTTTTTTTACCACGTCGATTACTGCCTGGTTGCTGCCTTGGGCAAATACGTTTTTCGCAAAGAACTGACCGTTGGTCAGGGAGTCGCGCATGTATTTTACCGTGCTGGAATTCTGGTGGTCGAACACCATCATTATTTCGCCGGATTTGTTTGGTGAAATTTCATTCCAGTTCGTAACTTTTCCGAGCAGAATGTCGCTGATTTCTCTCAGTGACAGTTCTTCAACCGGGTTTTCATTGTTGACGATGAGTGCTATCGCATCGACGGCAATCTGCTGGGTTTTTACGTTTTTCTTTTTGCTTTCCAGATAGTCTATTTTGTCCTGTGTCAATTTGTGTGGAATAACAATGAGTCGTGTGCTCATTGCCAGCAACGAATCGACCGCTTCGGCTTCACTCACGTAATCGGGCACAATACTGGCTTCCGGGTAAGTATATTCGAAGACATCGATTTCCTGATTCATGATGTTTTCGAAACTTTGGTCACACATGATGGATGTCACACCGCTGGTGCTTGTTTCGGTTGTCTGGTGTTTATTGCATGAGCAGAATGATATTGCTGCGACAGTGGCAAATAAGAATAGTTTCTTCAGTTTCATGCGATAGGTTTTATTTTTTGTTAGTTGTAGTCCATTCCTTTGAATTGGCGATAACCTCTGTAGATGCCGTAAACCACGAACAGGGCGCCAAGCGAATAGTATACTGCCGGTGAATCCCATTGGAAGAAGTTCATCAGCATCAGTACTCCCATACCTAAATATATAAGAATCATAAGTATGCCAAACAGCCATCTTGCCGAAATGGGCGTTTTGTTTGTGTTTTTGTCCATTCTGTTAGTTTTTATGTGTGCGCGTTGCATTCGGTTTGCAGCAAGTTGCCGTCCGGTGCAAGCTCGGTTTTTAAAATGATGGTAACTATAATGTCAAATCTTTAACTTGACCTTGTAAAGTTACTCAAAAAACATTTATAAATAGGTGGAACAAGTGAGTTTTTATAATTCTTAACCATTTTTTTGTGCTTCTCGTTGTCTAAATAAAAAAGGAAATCCAATTTGTTGAATTTCCTTTTCTTTGAGCCTCGAATGGGACTCGAACCCATGACCTTTTCGTTACGAATGAAATGCTCTACCGACTGAGCTATCGAGGCGAAAAAATGTGCCGTCATTTTTTTGACGGCACAAAGTTATACTTAATTTTTAAAACTGCACTATTAATTCACGCTTTTTTTGCTGAATGCTGCCGTAACTTTTGCATTTTTTATATCGAGTACGGCCATTGAAAGGGTTGAAACCTGTGGTGTGACAGAAGTGATCACTTCCTGTTGTTCGTAGTAGTTGCTGACTGTCTCCGTTGTAATGTCGACAGGAATGAGGACAAACTCTTCGTCTTCAGCAGTTACTTCCGTTTTGTTGTCGGAAATGAATTCTTTCAGGAACGTACGCATGCCCGAGAAGGTGTAGCACTTTTTAGAGCTGTCGTATGTAGCATAGAAGGAATTTGTGTTGTCCACCACTTTGTTTTTGGTGAAGAACTCATCCTTTTCCGATGCGCGGACCATTAGCAGGTTCTTCGGAGGTGTGATGTTCTTGTCGTTGGTGATTTCTGTTACCGGGATTTTCAATGTCAGGCTGCTGAGCACTGTGATTCCTTGTTTGTAGTGTCCGTAGTAGGCATCGAGAAGTGCCTGTGTCGGGAATGTGATTTTTGCGTCATATCCTACCGGCGATTGAACGACAACTTCGCCCTTTGCTACACGTTGTTTGATCTCGTCGGAAGATACTGACTGGATATTGTTGTTGGTGACAACTTCAGGCGACACTCCGAAATATTGTCCGGAATACTTGATGATGGTGTCGTTTCCTTCTTCTGTCTTTTCGTGTTTGCTGTAGAAGAGGTTCAGGTAGGTTGTTTCAATAGGGATAACGCAGCCGCTACCGTATGATGTCGTTGCGTAGATGCCTTTGAAAGCATCTGCAAAGCGGTCGGGGTCGGCAAAGGTTGCCGGTGATTCTTTATATAAAGAGTACAGGTCTTTGCCCAGTTGTTTCGGAAGGTCGACTTCTACAACACAGTAGTGATATACATTATCATAATAGTCGCTTGTATAGATGCTGTTCGACATTGTATAAGAGGTGCTGCCTAACAGGTCTGATTCGGAATAGTATTCTGCCGGATTGAAGTCGCTGTAGATTGGGTAGGGCAGACGTTTGTTAAGTCTGTAGACATTTACGCGCATAGGAGCAAGCGTATCGCCGACAATGCTTTCAAACGGAACTGTCATGACGAGTTTCAAAGAGTCGATGTTGTCGACTGTCACATTTGACGTGTCGATAACGGTCGACGGCATGAATTCGGTGACAAAGTCGGAACTTAGCGTTCCATACTCCTGAGCACGGAGATTTCCAAGCAACTTAGTGACGGTCCGTGCCTGAATCTTGTTGGTGGCGACGGATTCACCGCTTATCGTAAACGACGAGTCAACAACCAGCGACATTTCTGTCTCGAGGATTGAACTTCCGATGTTGTTGTCATCGCAAGCTGTAGTCGCAGCAAACAGGGCTGCGGCTCCAAGCATAAAATGAAAAAATTTCATGATTGTAGATGTGAGTGCTATAGTGTTTTGTAAAATTCGGCACAACGTTCAATGTTATTGTCTGCGTTTTCATCGTAAGGCAAGAACGGAATGTTGTGTTCTTTGATAAATTCTAAAATTTCCGGGTTAACTTCTTTACATTGTTGGATTACACCGTCGGAGTGCTGGAGAGCCAGTTTTGCCAATGTCGGGAAATCGACCGGCTTGCCTGAAATGGACTTGAGGTCCTCGTCATTGAAACCTTCCATTCTCAACTTCTCTTCGAAACGCGGGTCAAGACATCCGTCGAACGACGAACCGAACAGCGAATATACGATTTTTGAGTTGCGGAACGAAGGGTCGTCGGCATAAACTTTCTTAATGTAAAGCGGTGCCAATGCGGATATCCAGCCCTGGCAGTGTACGATGTTGGCTTCCCAACGCAGCTTCTTGACGGTTTCAATGGTACCGCGCACGAAGAAAATGCAGCGCTCGTCGTTCAGTTCGGGCGTAAGCTCTGTTTCCAGACCTTTGTCCGGATTGCGTTGGAAATAGTCGTCGTTATAAATGAAGTACACCTGCATTCTGGCGGGTTGCAGTGTGGCAACTTTGATAATCAGAGGGTGGTCGGTGTCATCAATAATCAAGTTCATACCCGAGAGACGGATAACTTCATGCAATTGGTTGCGTCGTTCGTTGATGCTTCCGTATTTTGGCATGAATGTTCTCACTTCGTAGCCTCGTTCCTGCATGCCGTGCGGCATGTCGTGTCCCATTATTGACATTTCTGAATCGGGGAGATAAGGTTTGATCTCTTGACTTATAAATAATACCTTGTCGTTACTCATAATTTATCTGATTATTGGTGCAAAGATAGTAAAAACTTTCAAATTATAAAAATGTTTCGGTTAAGTGTCTGTTCAAAAGGGCTTAAAAGAAATAAAAAACAATAAAATGCAATTTTGCAAGCCTATGGTTTTTCTATGTGATAAATATTTATTTCCTTTGCACCGTTTTATTTGAATCGTATGAAAGTTATTAAAACGGTAAGAGAATTGAAGCAGGCTGTTTCAGAGTTGAAGCAGGCTGGTAAGGTAGTCGGTCTGGTTCCGACTATGGGGGCGCTGCACGCAGGTCACATGTCACTTGTCGACAGAGCTCGTCGTGAGAACGACGTTGTTGTAGTGAGCGTGTTTGTCAATCCGACACAGTTTAACAATAAAGAGGATTTGCGCACATATCCCCGTACGGAAGAGCAGGATTGCCGAATGCTGGAAGCAGCCGGTTGCGACATCGTGTTTATGCCGACGGTTGAAGAAATCTATCCAGAACCTGATAATCGGGTATTCGACTTGGGTCCGGTGGCCGAAGTGATGGAAGGAAAGTTCCGCCCGGGACATTTCAACGGAGTGGCTCAGATTGTAAGCAAGCTGTTTAGCTTCGTGACTCCCGACCGTGCCTATTTCGGCGAAAAGGACTTTCAGCAGATTGCGGTTATCCGCCGTATGGTAGAACTGGAAGGCTTCAAGTTGGAAATCGTGGCTTGCCCAATCAAGCGTGAGGACGACGGTCTGGCTTTGAGCAGCCGTAACGTGCGTCTTACACCGGAACAGAGAAAGATTGCGCCGAACATTGCAAAAGTTATGGCCGAAAGTTGTATCTTTGCACAATCGCATACTGTTGCAGAAACAATCCAATATGTGGTTAGCAATGTAAACCGCTTCCCGTTCATGGAGGTGGAATACTACGAAATCGTTGACGGCTATACTTTGCAGGCTATCAATGATTGGGCGGATGCCGACTATGTGGTGGGTTGCATTACCGTATATTGCGGTGATGTTCGTCTGATAGACAATATTGCGTACAAAAAATAAATTACAAAACGATTCAAAAAGGAAGATGCAGATTGAAGTTTTGAAATCCAAGATTCATCGTGCGACGGTGACGAATGCCGACCTGAACTATATCGGCAGCATTACGATTGACGAGGATTTGATGGATGCGGCAGGCATAATTGCCAATGAACGTGTCTATATTGTAGACAACAACAATGGCGAACGTATTGACACTTATGTGATTCCCGGCAAACGTGGTGCCGGCGACATCTGTCTGAACGGCGCGGCTGCACGCAGGGTTTATCCGGGCGATGTCGTGATAATCATGGCTTATGCTACGATGGATTTCGAGGAAGCCAAGACTTTCCAACCGAAAGTCGTGTTCCCGGAACCGGATACGAATAAACTGACAAAGTAAGAACGATAAAAATATAGAAGATAATTCCAATGTTTGAAAATTTAAGTGAGAGACTCGAGAGATCCTTTAAGCTTCTTAAAGGACAAGGCAAAATCACTGAAATCAACGTGGCGGAAACATTGAAGGATGTTCGCCGTGCATTGCTTGATGCCGACGTCAACTATAACGTGGCAAAGCAGTTCACCGACACTGTCAAGCAGAAGGCGTTGGGTCAGAATGTGATTAATGCCATCAAGCCGAGCGAGTTGATGGTGAAGATTGTTCACGACGAACTCGCATCACTCATGGGCGGAGAAACTGCCGAAGTGAATCTTTCGGGAAATCCGGCTGTCATTTTGATGTCGGGTTTGCAGGGTTCAGGTAAGACTACGTTCTCCGGTAAACTGGCTAAGAAATTCAAAAGTGAAAAGGGAAAACGCCCTTTGCTGGTGGCCTGCGACGTTTATCGTCCGGCGGCTATTGACCAGTTGAAGGTATTGGGCGAACAGATCAATGTTCCTGTCTATACAGAACCTGATTCAAAGAACCCGGTTGAAATTGCTAAGAATGCCATCCAATATGCCAAGGCTCACAACAACGACCTTGTGATTGTCGATACTGCCGGACGTCTGGCTGTCGACGAGGAAATGATGGACGAGATTGAAGCCATCAAGAAGGCTATCAATCCTCAGGAAACATTGTTCGTTGTCGACTCAATGACCGGTCAGGACGCTGTGAACACGGCAAAGGAATTCAACGAGCGTTTGGATTTCGATGGTGTCGTTCTGACGAAACTCGACGGTGATACTCGTGGTGGTGCTGCCTTGTCAATCCGTACGGTGGTGAAGAAGCCTATTAAGTTTGTGGGTACGGGCGAGAAGATGGAAGCTGTCGACTTGTTCCACCCGGCACGTATGGCTGACCGTATTCTCGGTATGGGTGATATCGTTTCACTTGTTGAACGTGCCCAACAGCAGTACGACGAAGAAGAGGCTCGCCGCTTGCAGAAGAAGATTGCAAAGAACCAGTTTGACTTCAATGACTTCCTTGCCCAGATTGCCCAAATCAAGAAGATGGGTAACCTGAAGGAACTTGCATCAATGATTCCGGGCGTAGGTAAGGCTATCAAGGATATTGATATCGACGACAATGCATTCAAGGGCATTGAAGCGATTATCTATTCAATGACACCGGAAGAACGCAAGAATCCGGAAATCATCAACGGAAGCCGCCGTCAGCGTATTGCAAAGGGTAGTGGTACTTCCATTCAGGAGGTGAACCGCCTGTTGAAGCAATTCGAAGGTACGCGCAAGATGATGAAGATGGCCACTACAATGAAGCCGTCAAACATTATGAAAAATATGCGTCGCCGCTAATGGGATGCAAATGATATATACAAACGGACGAAAGCTGTGCGGTTTTCGTCCGTTTTTTGTTCCGAGCTTTAACGATATTGGCTTTTGAACGAAAATTTGTATATTTGTAGAATATCGGAAACTACTTAAGTAAGAATTTATATATGGAGTTAATTGACGGAAAAAAGATTGCTGATACCATCAAGCAGGAGATTGCCGCAGAAGTGGCACAGATGGTTGCAGAAGGTAAGAAAAAGCCGCATTTGGCTGCTATTCTTGTTGGACACGACGGTGGTAGCGAAACGTATGTGGCTCACAAAGTGAAGGCTTGCGAACAGTGCGGCTTTAATTCTACGGTTATCCGCTATGAGGATACGGTGACTGAAGCTGAATTGCTCGAAGCTATTGCTAAACTTAACGCTGACGACGATGTGGACGGATTTATCGTGCAACTTCCGTTGCCGAAACACATCGACGAACAGAAAATCATCGAAGCCATCGATTTCAAGAAGGATGTCGACGGTTTCCACCCGATTAACGTTGGACGCATGTCCATCGGTCTGCCTTGTTTCCTTTCTGCCACTCCGCAGGGCATTATGGAACTTTTGGCACGCTATAACATCAACACGAAGGGTGCCAACTGCGTTGTGCTCGGTCGTAGCAACATCGTGGGCAAGCCGGTTGCTTCATTGATGATGCAGAAGGCAGTGCCGGGCGATGCAACAGTGACCGTTTGCCACAGCCGCACGAAAAATATCAAGGATTTCTGTCTGAATGCCGACATTATTATTGCTGCTTTGGGTTCACCGGGCTTCCTTACTGAAGATATGGTGAAAGAAGGCGCGGTGGTTATCGACGTAGGAACAACACGTGTTCCGTCAACTGAAACAAAGAGCGGTTTCCGCTTGAAAGGTGACGTTGATTTTGAAAAGGTAGCGCCGAAGTGTTCTTACATTACTCCGGTTCCGGGTGGTGTAGGTCCGATGACTATCGTTTCTTTGATGAAGAATACTTTGCTTGCAGCCCAACACAAAATCTACTAACGGATGACACTGCTTGTCTATCTGATTTCGCTGTTGCAGTTCCTGACAGGAGCGGACGATGTGTCGCTGGTTTTTGCCGGCGATGCCATGCAGCATGAGCGACAGATAAAGGCGGCCGCCGTCAGTGGCGGTGGTCATGATTATAAGGCGTGTTTCCGTCATGTGGCCGATTATGTCGGCAGTGCGGATTATGCCGTGGTCAACTTGGAATGCCCGCTGGGGGGAAAGCCCTATGCGGGCTATCCTTGTTTTAGTGCCCCCGACGAATTTGCCGAGGCTTTGCGTGGTGCGGGTTTCGACTTGTTTCTTCAAGCCAACAACCATTGCCTTGACCGCAGGGACAAAGGGTTGCGGCGCACGCTCGACCGTCTTGATGAAATGGGAATACCGCATACGGGAACTTTTCGCAATGCAGACGACCGGAAGCAGCGTCAGGTGTTCCTGACAACAATAAAAGACATCCGTTTTGCTTTCCTTAATTATACTTACGGAACAAACGGAATACAGCCTAACGGCACGGTTGTTAACTATATTGACAAGCCGAAAATGCGTGCCGACATTGCTGCTGCCCGCAAGCAGGGTGCAGAAATGGTGGTGGTGTGCATTCATTGGGGAGTGGAATATAAGCTTATCCAGAACCGCGAACAGGAACAATTGGCCGATTTTCTCGTGGGTGAAGGGGTGGATATGGTCATCGGCGGTCATCCGCACGTTATTCAGCCGATGGAAATTCGCCGTAACGCGAAAACGGGAAAGGATGTGCTGGTGGTTTATTCGCTGGGTAATTTCATATCTGCCATGCGTACGACCGATACCCGTGGAGGCGCAATGGTAAAAGTGGCTGTCGGTCGCGACGGTGAAGGACGGCCTTACTTGAAAGGAGCGGAATATAAGCTCGTTTTTGTGCAGCAACCGACCGGTAACGGCAATTTTGAACTTATTCCAGCTGATAAAACGGAGTTGTTGCGGGACGATATGAAGCCTTATTTCCGTAAATTTACAGAAAATGCCTATCGGATTTTCGATAAATATAATGTAAATGTGCCTGAGGACTGGAAAGTTCCGTTGAAAAGTGATTGTCCGTTGGTTCCGGCTGATGACAAATTGTGAAAAATATTTTGCTGGTTATTAGCGTTTTTGCGAATTTTCTTGAAATTTTTATTCCAAAATATTTGCACGGTTCAAAAAAACGCTATATCTTTGCACACGTAAAACAAAGATGGTGAGGGTAGCTCAGTTGGTTAGAGCATCGGATTGTGGTTCCGAGGGTCGAGGGTTCGAGCCCCTTTCTTCACCCAAAAGACAAGCGAGATTGCATGGCAGTCTCGCTTTTTTGTTATACGCTTTCGGCGTTTTTCTATAAATGATGTTTTGATACGGATTACGGATTTCCCCCGGGAAGTGGAGCGTCAGAACAATATGAGGTCAGAACCGTTTTCGTCTTTCAGTTTTTTGCGAAGGCGGTAGCGTACGGTGTAGACACTGGAAATTTCGATGTTGAACAGCTGGCTGATGTGCTGCACGTCCATATTCATATAGAAGCATAATAGATATTTCATATCCGTTGGTGTAATTCGGTCTTCTGCCAGTGTCAGAATTTCTTGGAGGTTGTCATTCTCACAGAGTCTTGTCAGTTTTTCCTGGTAGAAATTTTTGTTTTCCGGCTCAATTTGCGAGCCGGAAATAACGTCTTCAAGTTTGTTGACAATGGCTTTTACAATTTGATTCGAAATATGTCTTCGGTTTGAGGTCATTCGTTAATTTTTTATTCATAGCAAAAATAAAGTTTAAGGCTAACATAGGATATAGACAAATATAGATAAACAAACTTTTCAAGATATCACTGGGTAAAAAACTATGTCAGGAACCGGAAAGCGGCGCTGTCGCGGAATTTTTTTCTCAACCGATAGCGCACGGTGTAGACACTGGCCGGCTCAACGTTGAATATGCTTGCAATGTCGCGTGCATCCATGTTGATATAGAAGCAGAGCGTGTATTTTACGTCCATAACCGTCATCTTTGCACTTACTTGGGCAAAGTTTCGTTCCAGTTCGTCGGCGTTGAGCGACTTGAGTTTTGTCAGGTAGTCGTTCTTTTGTTCGTCAGTCAATACGGAGTGGGTGAGGATATCGTTGATTTTCACGATTCCCGATGCGAAGATTCCGTCGGCAGAGGCTGTATCCGGTTTTGACTGTGAGGCTTCCTGACGTTCGAGTGTGCTCTGCAGTTCTTTTGAACGTAACTCTGCGAGGAGGGCCGTTTCATACCATTTCTGTTCCAGATTTTTCTTTTTCTGTCGGGAAATGATGTAGAGCAGTGCGATAGCGATTACAAGGATGCCGATGCAGATGCTGAGCAGCCATGTGCGGATGCGTGAGGCTTCGTTCAGTTTCTCCAGATTGAGTATTTCGTTTTCCTTTTTCTCGACATCGAATGCCACTTCCATTTTTTTCAAGGCGTCGGCCTTTTCCATGTCGAAGCGTTTGCGGTGGTTTTCGTTCAGCAGTTTCTGGTATTTCAACGCTTCCTGATAGCGTCCGGTCTTTTCGTAGATGTCCACCAGCAGGCCGTAGGCTTCCCCTCGCTCGGTGATGAGGGAATTGTAGGATTCTGTTTCATCGAGCAGTTTCATGACATCAAAAATGCGCTTTTCGGCCAGGTCATATTTTTTTTGCTTGAAATAGACGTTGGCTTCCAGGTCGTACACGCTGATTTCCACCTCTTTCCGGAAATGTCCGGCAGCCGGACGGGCTTCCATGGCTTTGTGGAGATAATGTCGTACGCTGTCGTACATCGGTGGCGTGCAGTCGTCGAACAGTACGGCAATATTATAGTAGTTCCACGATGGCATGGCTTTGGGTGGCAGTTGGTCCGGATATTGTTCGATAATGCTGATTGTGCGGCGGGAATACACGATTGCCGAGTCGAGATAGGATTTGTTGTCGGGGTTTTTCTCGTGCAATGTGGCGTATTTGGCTGAGGCTACCGAGAGATAGTCATATTTGCAGGCAGGTGTCGGCGTTTTTTGGCACAGTTTGTTCATTTGTGTCAGAATACGGTCGAGGCCGTCGGTGTCGAGAATTTGCAGATACCCGACAGCCAGTTGGTAGAGGCAGGAGGAAATTTCCGTTTCGTAGCCGTCCAGCGATTCGAAAAGGCGTATGGCTGTGTAAAAATATTTGTGTCCCTTTTCGATGCTGCCGATTGCAATTTCCGTGTCGCCTGCCACCTTATAGAGATAGGCTTTGACAACGGTGTCTGTGCTTTGTTCGATATAGTACAGCGCGGAATCGAGCATGATCATTTTTTCGTCCAGCTTTTCCTGCTGTCCCATGCAGATGGCAATGTTGCGGTAGAGCCAGGCAATGTCGGCAGCATCCAGTTTTTTCCGGTTCTTTTTGGCATAGGGCAGAATCTTGTTCTGCATCAGTTGTGCTTTTTCATCTGCAGAAAGCGCATCGTTGAATATGACTATGCTTGTGGCCGAGTCAATGGCTTCTGTCGGGTTGCCGGTCAGCTTTTTTGTTAGAGCCTTTTCGGCGTTTTGGTATTCATTACCCGAAGCTGCAAGAACGAATGGAAGCAGCAGTATGGAAATGGCAAAAAGCAGGAGTTGTTTCATAGCATTTTTAGTCTGTGTTTTTGATTAAAGCCCTATTTTTACAAAGATAAGAAATTATATAAAAAGAAAAAGCCTGCGGAAATATTTTTTGTTTCCGCAGGCTTTTGCGTTGTGTTTATATGCGTTTTTTGTAGCTGAGAACGGCAAAGAATGTAAAGACTACCGTGAAGCATCCCAGATAGATGAACGAAGGGTAGACGTCGAGAAAGCCGCTGCCTTTCAGATATACGGCTCTCATGACTTCGATGAAGTATTTGGGCGGAATGAATACGGCAATCATTTGTGCCCATTCCGGCATGGACTCAATAGGGGTGAGCAGGCCGCTCATAAGAATGAACACCATGATGAAGAAGAACATTACGAACATGGCCTGCTGCATCGAACTGGATATGTTGGAGATGATTTGTCCGAAACTGGAAATGACAAACGTGAATATCAGTGAATTCAAATAGATTATCCATACGGGTCCTACGGGCGAAAGTCCGTAAATGTATTTGGCAATGAGCAGGGCTATTGTCAGGATGAACTGTCCCATAATCCAATAGGGAATCAGCTTGCCCAATGTAAAGGTAAGCTTGTTGACGGGGGTAACGTTGATTTGTTCAATGGTTCCCTGTTCCTTCTCTTTGACAATATTAAGTGTCGGCAGGGCAGAGCATACGATAATGATGAGCATCACCATCAATGCCGGAATCATGAAGTGACGGTAGTTTTCCGTTTCGTTGTAGAGGTTTCTTACCGTGATAAGTTCGGTGGTGTTGACTGTGGCTCCTTTTTCTCCCAATTTGTCCTGAATGGTTGACAGCAGAATCTGTGTGAGGTAGCCGCTTCCGGCGCTGCCTTTCGAAGCGTCGACGGCATTGGCGGTAATCGATAGTTCGGGCCGCAATCCGCTCCCCAGTTCTTTTTCAAAATCACGGGGTATTTCCAGAATGATGTCCACATCGTTTTGGTCCATGGCTTCCATGGCATTGTTGAACGATTTTGGCATGGCTTTCAGTCGGAAATAGGTGGAATGATTGATTTTGTCGATGAACAGCCGGGAAAAGGAACTGTTGTCGTTGTCAATAATACCGATGTTGATATTCTTGAAGTCGAAGTTGGCCACTAAAGGTATGATGAGCATGATAATGACAGGGAATATCACAATCATGCGAGGAAGAAACGGGTCGCGTAAGAATTGCTTGAATTCTTTTTCCAGAAGAAAACCGAGTGTTCTCATTGCAGTTTATCCTATTCTGTCGTTAAACTTCTTCAATGCTACAATTATCAGTATGACGGTCATGGCTATAAGTATGCCTGTCTGCTGGAGGACAGCGCCGAAGGGCAGCCCTTCAATCATCAGTTTGCGCATGGCATCAATATACCAGCGGGCAGGCACGATGGTGGAAAGATACTGCAACGCTACCGGAATGTTTTCGATAGGGAAAATCAGTCCGGACAGCATGATGACCGGAATAATCATCACAACGGCACAGACAATGATGGCGGTGACCTGATTGGTGGCCAATGTAGATACGCATACTCCCAATGCGAGAGACAGCAGAATATACAGCAGCGATATGCCGCAAATGGCTGTCAAACTGCCTTCCATCGGTACGTTTAGCAAATATTTGGCAAGCACCAGAATGGTGACAAGGTTCAGACACGACAGCAGGAAATAGGGAATCATTTTCGCGCCAATCACAATCAGCGGTCGGACGGGCGACACCAGTAGCAGTTCGATGGTTCCGGTCTCCTTTTCGCGTACGATGGAAATGGAGGTAATCATGGCGCAGATAATCAGAATGATAAGGCCAAGTATGCCGGGAACGAATGTGTAGGAACTGAACAACTGCGGATTATAGAGCATTTTTGTCTGTATGTCGACCGGCAACGACTGGCTGAGGTTGAGCCGGTTGCTGATAATGGATTTTACATAATTGGCCGCCATGTTGGATATGACCGTGTTCGAAGCATCGGTGGCAATGCCGATGCCTGTTTTCCCGGGTTCGTTGCCTGCCAGAATCCGGTCGATGTCGTCGCTGACAACGACGGCTACGTCGATTTCTCCTTTCTTCATCAGACGGTCAATTTCGTCCGTGCTGTCGAGATATCCTTTGAAGGTGATGTAGGAATTGTGCTGCAGGTCGGTGGCTATCTGTTCGGTTGTCTGCGTATGGTTGGGAGTGTATATTGCCACGTCGACATTGTTCACCTCCATGGAGATGGCAAAGCCGAACAGCACGATTTGCATGACGGGCATCATGATAATGATGAGCATCGTGCGGCTGTCGCGCAGAATTTGCAGCGTCTCTTTCTTTACGAATACAAAAAATCGGTTCATAGCGGTCAGTTTCTTTTTGCGGTCAGTGCCAAAGTGCGGAACACTTCGTCGACGGTGTTGACATTGTAGGTGTTTTTCAGATTGTCGGGCGTGTCGAGAGCGCGGATTTCGCCGTCGACCATCATGGAGATGCGGTCGCAATATTCCGCTTCGTCCATGTAGTGTGTAGTGACGAACACTGTCACTCCGCGTGAGGCGGCCTCGTAAATCATTTCCCAAAACCTTCTTCGCGTTGACGGGTCGACGCCTCCGGTCGGCTCATCGAGAAATACGAGCTGCGGATTGTGGAACGACGCGACGGAAAACGCCAGTTTCTGTTTCTCGCCAAGCGGAAGCGCGCCGACAAGGGTGTTGGCTTTGGTTTCAATGCCCAGCGACGTCAGCAGTACTTTTGACTTTTCTGCAATTTCCGGCCTGCGCATGCCGTAGATTCCGGCAAACAGGCGGATGTTTTCGTTCACCGTCAAGTCGTTGTAGAGCGAAAAGCGCTGGCTCATGTAGCCGATGTTGCGTTTCAGCAGTTCGGATTGTGTCAGTATGTCGTAGCCTACGACTGTGCCGCTTCCCGACGTGGGAAGGCTCAGGCCGCAGAGCATCCGTATTGCCGTGCTTTTTCCTGCACCGTTGGCTCCTAAAAATCCGAATATCTCTCCGCGTTTGACTTGGAAAGTGATGTTGTTGACAGCCGTGAAGTTGCCAAATCGTTTGGTCAGGTTTTTGACATCAATGATATTGTCCATATCCGTTAGCTGTTTATCAGGTTCATGAAGCAGTCCTCTACGGTGGCTTCAGCAGGAATGATTTCCGTTTGTTCGCCGGTAGCGTTCTCGATGTGTCTTTTCAGTCCGGCAATGTCGGGCGCCCGTTCCTTGAATAGCATGTGAAGGGTGTTGCCGAAAGAATAGCACGATTCCGTACCCGCCCAATTTCGTGTGGCAAGCAGCGTGGCGTATTTCTTGGCACAGTGGATTTCGTAGACGGGTTTCCCGAAATTGCTGATGATGGACTGGGGAGTGCCTGTCTGAAGGAACGCTCCGTCGTAGAACAGGCCTATATTGTCGCACAGCGACGCTTCGTCCATGTAGGAAGTGGTGAGCACGATGCTCGTCCCGTTGCGTTTGATGTCGGCGAGAATGTTCCAGAACTCCATGCGCGACAGTGGGTCGACTCCTCGTGTCGGCTCGTCGAGAATCAGCAGCTCCGGCTGATGGATGAGCGCGCACGAAAGTGCGAGTTTCTGTTTCATTCCTCCTGACAGTTTTCCTGCCCGGCGTTTTTTGAACGGTGCGAGTTGTCGGAAAACAGGCTCAATGAGCGCGTAGCTGTCCTCGATGGTCGTGTTGAAGAGTGAGGCGTAGAACTCCAGATTCTCTTCAACGCTCAAATCCTGATAGAGGGAAAAGTTTTCCGGCATATATCCGATACGCTTGCGCAGGCGGCGGTAGTCCTTTTGCAGGTCGAGCCCCAGCAGCGTAGCTTTGCCTCCGTCGGGATTGATGAGGGTGGCCAGCGTGCGTATGAGTGTGGACTTTCCGGCTCCGTCGGGACCGATGATGCCGAATATGGTGCCTTCGTCCACTTCAAAACTTACGCCTTTCAGCACCTTGTTCCGGTGGAAATTTTTGGTGAGTCCGCTGGTGATGATGGTTTTCATAGCCGCGGTTGTTTATAGGGACACTTCTCCATACGTGCCGATTTTGATTCGGCCGTCGTTTTTCACTGCTATTTTGACTGCATACACCAGGTCGGCACGCGATTCTTTTGTCTGGATGTTTTTAGGGGTGAATTCGTGGTCGGAAGCAATCCAAATGACGGTTCCGTCGTAGGCATATTCTTTTTCATCGCCGAAGTCGGCTGTCACTTTCACTTTCTGTCCGATTTTCATGTCGGCTATTTGTGCCGAAGTGAAGTAGGCGCGCAGATACATGTTGTCGAGGTCAGCCACTTTATAGATGGGTTTTCCTGCTGCGGCAAATTCCCCGGCATTCATGAATTTTGCAGTTACGGTTCCGTTGACCGGTGCCGTGATAAGACTTTTCTGTATCCTGTCGTCGATTTGTGCAATTTGGATGTCAATCGAGCGGCTTTGCTCGTCTACGCTTCCGGTAGTTTTCTTCAGCGTGGAGAGTTGGGCGTTGAGTTGTGATTTCAGTACGGCGATGGCCGAAGCAATGTCGTCGATTTGCTTTTGTGAAGCAGCTCCGTCTTTTTTAAGGTTGAGGAGGCGTTGCTGTTCGAATTCCTGCTTCTTGATTTGTTCCTGCAGTGCCGCAATCTGTTTCTCGATGTCGGGTTTGTTGATTTGCAGCGAGGTAGAATTTTTCTGAAGTTGCAGTTTCGTCAGGTGCAGTTGGGTAGTGTCGATGTATCCGAGAATTTGTCCCGAACTTACCTTGTCGCCTTCTTGCAGATTTAGTGCAATAATTTTACCGTTGGCTTCGCCCGACACGATGATTTCGTTTGCCGATTCGAATGTTCCGGTAGCGTCAAATTGTTTTTCTTCCGAGCAGCTGGTAAGGATGATGGCTGACAGCAGGATGTATGATAGTTTTTTCATAATGGTTAGTGTTGGTTGGTGATGTAATTGTATTCTTCTATAGCTTTCAGGAGTTCCACTTCATGGGTGGCTTTGTTGATTTTTGCCAGATGTTCGTCGGTGATTTTTTGAATAAGCGACGTTTCGTCGATGATTCCGTTTTCCAGTTCCGATTCGGCTGCGATTCTGATTTTTGAGCGGAGGTCGATGATGGCGTCATCGTCTTTAATCTGTTTCCGGATTTCATCTATTTTGTCGTTTTTCCGTTGTGTGGCAATGTTGGAATTGAACAGGAACACGTCCTTGGCATTTTCCAGAGCCGCCATTTGTGTCTCGATTTTTCTGCGCGTGCTTTTACGCGTGTAGAAGCCACTGATGTTCCACTGCATGCGGATTCCCACCATGTAGTTCCAACTCCAGTTGGGGTGGAACATGTCTTCAATATAATTGAGTCCGGGATTGCCATAAAATCCGTTGGCAAAGAGGTTGAAATGCGGCATGATGGCCGTATCGAGCGACTTGCGTTGCGCTGTCAGCGTATTGATTTGCGCATCGTAGAGTTTCAGTTCCGGTCGCTGGTTTTCTCCGCTGGCCGCTTCCCGGAGAACGGGCTTTTCTATTTTGTCATACAGCCGTTCGTCGTTGGCACCCGTCAGCAGCGAAAGGGCACGGCTGTATTCTTTCTGCATGGATTTCAGCTTGTTGTTGAGCTGGGCAACGGTGAGTTCCTGCGCCTTTATCGTGTAGACGGATGCTTCCGTTACCGTGCCGTTTTTCAGCATGGCTTCCATGCGGAGACGGTTTCGTCCGAGCAGTTCAAGCTGCGCTTCGTTCTGGCGGATATTTTCGTTGAGCAGAAGCAGACCGAAAAAGACGTTGTTGACCGTTTCGCGGAGTTTGTACATTTCCACATCCAAACTGGTTTCCTGTTCCACACGTTTGGCATCGGCCACCCGCCGTTCGTTTCGGCTGTTGCCTCCGTCCCAGATGTTTTGCTGGAGTTCGAGCGAGATGCGGTACTGGTCCTTCGGCATGCCTTCGACGGTAGTAAAACTTCCCAGAAGTTTGTCGAGCGATTCCGGGAAAGTAGGAGCGTCGGACTGGTAGGTGGCCTGTGCTGACAGATAGAGTTGCGGAAGCCACGATTTGCCGATGTTGTCAAGGGTCAGTTTATGCGCCTGTTCGTTCAGTCCGTACTGCTGGATGAGGGGATAGTTTTCCTGTGCCATCTGCTGACATTCGTCCAACGTGATGGCCTGACACTGCAGCGCGCAGCCAATGGCCGTGAATAAGACAGCTACTTTTGTTTTCATTGCAGTTGGGGTTTCAGTCGGTTTAGTATCAGGTTGAGAATATCTTGTTTTCTTTCTTCAAAAAAACTTTCCTGTGTTTTTGAAGGGTCGGTCACAAGCGGTTCGAGTATCGGAAGCATCGTGAACGTAAACACGTTCAGCGACACGATGTCGAGCAGCAGATGTACGGCCGAAATGCGGCTGATTTGGCCTCGTTCTGCCATTTCGTCGAGTTCTATCTGCAATTGGGACAGATAAAACGAAAATACTTTTCCGATGATTTCCTGAATGTGCATTCTTCGTTCAGGGTTCGTGCATATTTCATTGATGATGAAATGGGGCAGGCGGGGATTCTGACGAAGATATTCGAAATGGTTGGTAATGAATTTCTCGATTCTTTCCGTCAGCGGTGTTTCCTTGTTGACCAGTAGGGGTGGCAGGGATTTGGCGATTTCTTCAAATTTCTCGTTGAAAACGCGGTTGAAAAGGTTTTCTTTGGTTCGGAAATAATAATGAAGTAGCGCATGGTTTACGCCTGCAGCTTTTGCAATCGAAACCGTTTTGGCTCCGGCAAAGCCTTTTTCCAGAAATTCTTTCTCTGCGGCTTTAAGGATGAGCTGTTCCGTGTTTTCTTTTTCCATATTGTTAATATTTTTAGTAATATGGTTTAACAAAATTGTTAATGCAAATATGGCGCAGAATTTTTTGATTTCCAAATTTTTAGAAAGGAAATTTGGAAAATTTTGTAATTTTGCCTTACAGTCGCAGCTAAATGATATATGGAGAGTAATTTTAAATTCCTGTTTACAATGAAACCTAAATTTAATATACAGGCTATGAAAGAATATATGGGTATCGCTATGTTCTTGTTTATGGCATTGTTTTCAACGCAGTTGGGTTATGGCTATGAGGAGATTGTTACAACCCGGGAAGTTAAAGATGCCGTTTTCTGGAACTCTGGAGCGGAAAAACATGATGGGACATTGGAGTATGTAAAAGTGGATCCGAATACGCCTGAGGGGCAGGTTGACAGTGTAAGAATTTCGTTCCGGCGAAATGTCAGTTATACTATCAAGGGGAAAAAGCCTGCACAGAAAGTTTTTTACAGGCAAAAGTGGACAGTGACGTTGGATTCACTTAAAATTAATACGATAAAAAACAAGTGCAAGATTTTTGTTGACGGAGTGTATAAAAAGGATACTATAGTCACTCAAGAACCTGAGTATCTCGCATGTGGGCCGATGACCTTGCTGTGCTATGACTATAGGGACGCAAACAATACTCCTGTCGGTCGTTCCGATGAACTGATAAACAAGGGCTATTCTATTTTGCCCATTTCTGAGTCTTTCTATAATTGGTTAATTAATCAGAGGATATGGCCGACTTCACAGGTTACTGAACTGGATGAGGATGGCGGTATTTTTTCTGAAGATATATACTTGACGGGTTCTGACAGCACCTATGTCGCGCCAATCGATAGAAGTCATAAAATTGTGGCGAATGTTACTCGCGACCGAATGGAAATCCTGTTTGTTGGCAATAATAGTCCTATAAAACACTTTACATTTTCAAAAGATAACAAGTCGCATACAATAGACCAGTATACTCAAGAAAAAGGAGAATATACCCGTGTATTTACACAGGAAGGTGAAACCGCTCCTTTTATAGAAGTTCGTGAAAATGACATTGTTTTCGTTGAAAAAAAACTTCGGATGAAATTCATGATTGACGGGTCTAAAATATTTGCGGCAATTAAACTTGCCAAAATTCGTAATATTTTGGGCGATGATAATGATTCCACGGAGGAGGACTTGTGGAATTGGTTTGGATTTTAACATAGCATTTAAACCCAAAACGGTCAATGTGTTTTGGGCTTAATCTTATAGAGTGCTTTACCGTACAGTTGTAGTGCGATAAAGCACTTTTTTATTTCGTTGGGTTGGTGGAGTGGATTTTCTTGTAGGTTTGTTCTGTTCTATTATGTATTCTGTCGTGAAAATTTTCCATTGGAAATTTGTTGGTTTGGACTTTTGTCTTTACCTTTGTGATGAAATATTCCAATGGAATAATTTTACAAAAGAAAATATTAACGAGCAATGAAACATATAATTATTGGAGGGGTTGCCGGTGGGGCAACAGCCGCAGCGCGAATTAGACGTGCGGATGAGGGAGCAGAAATTGTCATGCTGGAGCGTGGCAAGTATATTTCGTATGCAAACTGTGGTTTGCCATACTATATCGGTGGTGTAATTTCCGACCGTGAACGCCTGTTTGTGCAGACACCGGAATCGTTTGGTAAGCGCTTTAACATTGACGTGCGTGTTGAGAATGAAGTAGTGGAAATCCAGCCGAAGGAACATACGGTGACGATTCGTCGTAAAGATGGAAGCCAGTATAAGGAGACATACGACAAGCTTTTGTTGTCACCCGGAGCGTCACCGGTTCGTCCGCCGCTGCCAGGAATTGATTCCGAGGGAATTTTTACATTGCGGAACGTGAACGATACTGACCGTATAAAGACATATCTGACGACAAAGAGTGTGAAGCGTGCCGTTGTTGTCGGTGCCGGTTTTATCGGTTTGGAAATGGCGGAAAACCTGCATCATGCCGGTGTGGATGTCTCAGTTGTAGAGATGGGCAATCAGGTGATGGCTCCGGTGGATTTTTCAATTGCGGCCCACTTGCATCAGCATTTGACACAGAAAGGCGTTTCTCTCTACCTTGAGCAAGCCGTGGCGGCCTTCGAGCGCAAAGGAGATGAAATCCGCGTCATGCTGAAATCAGGGGAAACGATTGTGGCCGATATGGTGATTCTGTCTATTGGTGTCCGTCCAGAAACGACTTTGGCAAAAGCTGCCGGACTTCGCATCGGTGAAACCGGAGGAATTTGGGTTGACGAATATTTGCAAACCTCGGAAGCGGACATCTATGCAGTAGGTGATGCAATCGAATTTCCGCATCCTATCACTGGCAAACCGTGGCTGAACTATCTGGCGAATCCGGCTAACCGACAAGGGCGCATTGTGGCCGACAATATGGTGGAAGGCAACAAATATGCGTATGAAGGGGCGATTGGTACGGCTATTGCCAAAGTGTTCGACATGACGGTTGCATCTACCGGACTTGCTGCGAAACGGTTGAAACAGTTGGGTATGGAGTATGCCGTGTCTGTTACGCACTCAGGTTCGCATGCAGGATATTATCCGGATGCCTTGCCGCTTACGGTAAAGCTGGTGTTCCATCCTAAAACCGGGAAGTTGTACGGAGCACAGAGTGTAGGCTACGACGGCGTGGACAAGCGTATCGACCAGATAGCATTGCTTATCAAGCAGGGTGGTACCGTTTACGACCTGATACGATTGGAACATGCCTACGCGCCGCCGTTCTCCTCGGCGAAAGACCCGATTGCCATTGCCGGATACGTGGCGAGCAATATCATAAGCGGGGCTATGCCGGCCATTACCTGGAGAGAATTGTTGGCTACGGATCGTAGCAGCGTGATGTTGTTGGATGTTCGTACTGCTGAAGAATTCTCATTCGGTTCATTGCCGGGTGCCGTAAATATTCCGCTTGACGATTTGCGCGAGCGTATGCAGGAACTGCCGAAGGATAAGGAAATCATCGTGTTCTGTGCAGTAGGGCTTCGCGGTTATCTTGCGCAGAGAATTCTCCGCGGACATGGATATACGGCTGTGCGCAACTTAATAGGCGGATACAAGACTTTTGCTACTGCAAATGCGCCGGTAGGAAAACCGAATCTCCCGTACAATGAACCTAAAAATTTGGACACTCAGGCAATGACGACAGAAATCAAGACAGTAAAAATAGACGCTTGCGGGCTTTCTTGTCCCGGACCGATTATGAAAGTGAAACAGGCTATTGACTCCATAGCCGACGGCGAAAGAATAGAAATCACATCTACAGATGCCGGCTTTGCGCGCGATGCTCAGGCTTGGTGCAACACGACGGGAAATGTTCTTATTTCAAACGTGGAAGAAAAAGGGCGTTATACGGTCGTGATTGAAAAGGGTAGTCCGAAAGCGTGTCAGGTTACAACTTCCTGCGACGGCAAAGGAAAGACTCTGATAATGTTCAGCGACGACCTTGATAAGGCTTTGGCTACATTCGTACTCGCCAACGGAGCTGCGGCAACCGGCCAGAAAGTGTCGATTTTCTTTACGTTTTGGGGCTTGAATGTGATAAAGAAAGAGCGTAAGCCGAGCGTGGCGAAGGATATCTTTGGGAAAATGTTCGGCATGATGCTGCCGTCGTCGTCAAAGAAACTGCACTTGTCGAAGATGAGCATGATGGGAATGGGCGACAAGATGATGCGCCACATCATGAAGAAGAAAAACATCGACTCACTGGAAGCCCTGCGTCAGCAGGCCATTGACAACGGCGTAGAATTTATTGCCTGTCAGATGTCGATGGATGTAATGGGCGTTGCCCGTGAAGAACTGCTCGACAACGTCACCATCGGCGGTGTTGCCACCTACATGGAACGCGCCGACCAGGCAAACGTAAACCTATTCATTTAAATATCCGTCATCACATAAAAAAACGAGAGGCTACCTTCGGGTAGCCTCTCGCTGTTTATAGAGTTTTTATCGATTATTCTTCGATTGCTGCTTGCGCCGCTGCTACGCGTGCGATAGGCACACGGAACGGTGAGCAAGATACGTAGTTCATGCCGAGCTTAGCGCAGAACTTCACTGAAGATGGTTCGCCACCGTGTTCGCCACAGATACCAACCTTGAGGTCAGCCTTTGTTGAACGGCCTTTGCGAGTACCCATTTCAACGAGTTGTCCAACACCTTCCTGGTCGAGAACTTCGAACGGATCAGTCTTGATGATACCCATATCCTTGTACGGTTTCAAGAATTTAGGAGCATCGTCGCGAGAGTAACCGAATGTCATCTGAGTCAAGTCGTTAGTACCGAATGAGAAGAAGTCGGCGTATTTAGCGATTTGGTCAGCAACCAATGCTGCGCGCGGAACTTCAATCATTGTACCGATCTTGTAAGCTACAGAAGTACCTTTTTCTTCGAATACTTTTTGAGCTGTGCGGTTGATGATTTCGCTCTGCATTTCCAATTCTTTTACAACGCCTACGAGAGGAACCATGATTTCCGGGTGAACGTCGATGCCGTTTTGCTTACATTCGATAGCTGCTTCGATGATAGCGCGAGCCTGCATTTCTGTGATTTCCGGATATGTATTGCCCAGACGGCAACCACGGTGACCCAACATCGGGTTGAATTCTTCCAAAGAGTCGCAGATGCTCTTTACCTTTTCAATGGAAATGCCCATTTCTTGAGCCAATTCCTTTTGAGTAGCCAACTGATGAGGTACGAATTCGTGCAAAGGAGGATCGAGCAGACGGATAGTCACGCCAAGTCCGTCCATTGCTTCAAAGATACCCTTGAAGTCTTCACGTTGCATCGGGAGAAGTTTGTCAAGAGCGACGCGACGACCTTCTGTTGTGCTTGAAAGAATCATTTCGCGCATAGCCTTGATACGTTCGCCTTCGAAGAACATGTGTTCTGTACGGCAAAGACCGATACCTTTAGCACCGAATTTGCGAGCTACCAATGCGTCGCGTGGTGAATCGGCGTTAGTGCGTACATCAACTTTTGTGAATTTGTCGGCAAGGTTCATGATAGCAGCGAAGTCGCCTGAAAGTTCAGCGTCAACTGTCGGAACCTGTCCGTCGTAAACGTCACCTGTAGAACCGTTCAAAGAAATCCAGTCACCTTCGTGGTAAACTTTACCGCCCATTTCAACTGTCTTTTCCTTGTAGTCAATCTTGATTTCGCCGGCACCAGATACACAGCATTTACCCATACCACGGGCAACAACGGCTGCGTGAGATGTCATACCGCCACGGGCAGTAAGGATACCTTGAGCAACTGTCATACCGCGAAGGTCTTCCGGAGAAGTCTCGATACGAACCATGATAACTTTCTTCTTCAATTCTGCCCATGCTTCAGCATCGTCAGCGAAGAATACGATTTGACCTGTTGCAGCACCCGGAGAAGCCGGCAGACCCTTAGCAACAGTTACGGCACGTTTCAAATCGTCCTTGTCGAAAATTGGGTGGAGGAGTTCGTCGAGCTTTTGCGGCTCCATTCTCTTCAACGCTGTCTTTTCGTCGATTTCACCGGCGCGGAGCATATCCATGGCAATTTTTACCATAGCGGCACCTGTACGCTTGCCGTTACGTGTTTGGAGCAACCAGAGTTTACCATCTTGGATAGTGAACTCAAGGTCCTGCATATCTTTGAAGTAGTCTTCGAGTTTCTGTTGAGTTTCGATAAGTTCCTTAGCGCATTCCGGCATTGATTCTTCCAAAGAAGGATATTTCGAAGCTCGTTCTTCTTCTGTGATTCCCTGGAGAGCAGCCCAGCGGCGAGAACCTTCGATTGTGATTTGTTGCGGAGTGCGAACACCGGCAACCACGTCTTCACCTTGTGCGTTGATGAGGTATTCACCGTTGAAGATGTCTTCACCAGTAGCTGCGTCACGTGTGAAGGCAACACCTGTAGCAGAAGATTCGCCCATGTTACCGTAAACCATTGCCTGTACGTTAACGGCAGTTCCCCATTCTTCCGGGATTTGGTTCATGCGACGGTAAAGGATGGCACGTTCGTTCATCCAGCTGTCGAATACAGCGTAGATTGCACCCCAAAGTTGTTCCCAAGCTGATTCCGGGAAGTCCTTGCCTGTTGTTTTCTTAACGGCAGCCTTAAATTTAACAACAAGGCCTTTCAAGTCGTCAACTGTAAGTTCGGTGTCGTTTTTAACGCCTTTTTCTTCCTTAACGGCTTCGAGGATTTCTTCGAACGGGTCGATATCTTGTTTTGATTTCGGCTTCATGCCAAGAACTACGTCACCGTACATCTGTACGAAACGACGATAGCTGTCCCATGCGAAGCGTGGGTTGCCTGATTTTGCAGACAAAGCTTCAACAACAGTATCGTTGATACCAAGGTTAAGGACTGTATCCATCATACCCGGCATAGAAACACGTGCACCGGAACGAACAGAAACCAAAAGCGGGTTTGTAGCGTCGCCGAATTTGTTGCCAGTAAGTTTTTCAATGTGTGCTACAGCTTTTTTTACGTCTTCATCAAGAAGTTTTACAACGGCTTCACGGCCGAGAGTATTGTATTCTGTGCAGACTTCAGTAGTGATTGTGAAACCCGGAGGAACTGGAACCCCGATAAGGTTCATTTCAGCAAGGTTAGCACCTTTACCACCGAGCAAGTTTTTCATATCGGCACGTCCTTCTGCCTGGCCGTTACCGAAAGTATAAATTCGCTTCATTCTTTAATGAGGTTAAGTGTTAGTTATAGATAATTCAATTTCAATTTTTTTCAATGGTATGCAAATATATATGAATTCGGCTGAATTGGAAAATTTATGATAAGAAAAATGTAAGAAATGTTATTTATTTTTTCTGTTTTATGAAAGTGAAATAATAAATACGTAACTTTGCAAGGGTTTAGTTAATATCAAAACGAAAGTAAATTGGCACGAAAACGAAAAGAATTGCCCGTATTGGAGGGCGTACAGATAGCAGATGTGGCTGCAGAAGGCAAAAGTATTGCCAGAGTGAACGATATGGTACTTTTTGTGCCTTTTGGCGCGCCCGGTGACATTGTTGACGTGAAAGTTGACAAGAAAAAACGCAGCTATGCCGAAGGACACATTGTGCGGATGGTTGAGCCTTCGCCGCGAAGAGTAGAGCCGATGTGCGAACATTTCGGTGTGTGCGGCGGATGCAAGTGGCAGCATATCCCTTACGAAGACCAGTTGAAGTACAAGCGCAATCAGGTTTGCGATGCGTTGACCCGTATTGCAAAAGTGGAATTGCCTGAGGTGAATCCTATATTGGGCTCGCGGCAGACTACCTGCTACCGCAATAAACTGGAATATACTTTCTCCAATAAATGCTGGATTACGTTTGAAGACATGCGTAGCGGCAAGGAGTTTCCCGACAGAAATGCTCTGGGCTTCCATATTCCTGGAGCCTTCGACAAGGTGCTTGACATAAAGAAATGCTGGTTGCAGGAAGATTTGTCCAACGAGTTGCGCCTGTTTATCCGTCAGTATGCTTTGGGAAAAGGCTATACTTTCTACGACCTGAGAGCTCAGAGCGGACTGATGCGTACGCTGATGGTGCGTATCGCCAGCACGGGTGAAGTGATGCTCATTGTAGTGTTCGGCGAGGACAATAAGGAAGCGATTGAAGATGTAATGTCGGCCATCGCGGAAAAATTCCCGCAAATCACGTCACTATTGTATGTAGTCAATCTGAAAGTGAACGACACAATCGGCGACCAAGAGGTGATCACTTACCGCGGACGTGACTATATTAATGAGGAAATGGAAGGGTTGACATTCCGCATCGGTCCGAAATCGTTCTATCAGACAAATTCGCTCCAGGCGTATGAATTATATAAGGTGGCACGCCGTATGGCGGAACTGACCGGAAACGAGCTTGTCTATGACCTATATACAGGTACGGGAACGATTGCCAATTTCGTGGCCCGTCAGGCCCGTCAGGTGGTGGGTATCGAATACGTGCCGGAAGCTATCGAGGATGCCAAGTTGAATTCCAAGGTGAACGGCATTGAAAACACGCTTTTCTATGCAGGTGACATGAAAGATGTGCTTACCGACAGTTTTGTGGAGAAACACGGGCATCCTGATGTGATGATTATCGATCCTCCCCGTGCCGGAATGCACGAGGATGTTGTAAACGTGATATTGAATGCCGCACCGAAGCGCATTGTCTATGTCAGCTGTAATCCGGCGACACAGGCACGCGATTTGGCTATGCTTGATGTCAAATATAAGGTACGGGAGGTACAGCCGGTTGACATGTTCCCCCATACCCATCATGTTGAAAATGTGGTCAGTCTTGACCTTCGTTAGAATAACCTTTGGCAAGCCGGTGTATGTTTGAATTGTAATATTCCGGCTTGCCTGTTACATTTTCTCCGACAAAAGAGGGCAGAGGGTAGCGGGTGTTGCTGTCCGGCAGTTCGATTTCTGCCAGCGTAACGCCTTCGAGTGCGCCTTCAAATTCATCGATTTCCCATAGGAAATCTCCGAACGGCACCAGATAGCGTGTCTTCTGGATAACAGGCGGAAGGCATACTTTCAACAATGCGGCAGCGTCGGCAAAGGGAATTTCGTATTCGAATTCATTGCGTGCATCGCCAACATTTTTTGTCTTTACCGTGATATACCCTTTGTCGTCCTTCGTGCGGATTCTGACGGTGCGCTCCTTGTCGCGCGACAGGTAGCCTTGGCTGATTCGCTGGCTGCTGACAGCCATTTCTTTATAAGAATCGTTGCTTGTGAGATATTTATGTTCTATTTCAATGGACATAAGCTTTAAAATAAAATTCGCAAATCAAATAGAATATTTTTTGCGAAATTAAGGAAAAAAAGATATGGACGAAAGTCTTTAACTTTGCATAACGGAATAATTAACATGCGTATAAAGGCGGCTATGTATGAATATTGAGAGAAAATTGATAAGATTGATTGTTTTAGGACTTCTTTTCATAGGTTTGGGTTGGGCAGATTTGTCGGCTCAAAAGCCTGTGGTTCCTACTCGCATCAAAGGCCTTGTGGTGGATTCCCTGACACGTGAACCGCTGCCTTACACGGCGGTGTTTCTCAAAGGTTCGGATTTGGGTGTTCAGACAGACGAGAACGGCTCGTTTGATTTGACCACAAAGGTGAATTTTATCAATGTGCGTGTTTCAACGATGGGTTATACGCCCAAGGAAATTTTTGTAAACAAAGGAAGTGACAACGATTTGCTCGTTGAACTGGTGCCTACCGGAGTGGCCTTGCAGGAAGTGGTGGTCAAGCCGGGAAAAGAGTCGTACTCCAAAAAGAACAATCCGGCCGTAGCATTTGTGGAAAAGCTGATTGCCCGCCGTCAGATGTACGACCCGAAAAACCATGACTATTATTCCTATGACAAATATGAAAAGACAACTTTTGCCTTGAACGATTTTTCGGAAAAGCAGAAGGACAAATGGTTGTTCAAGAAATTCAAGTTTGTGTTTGACTATCTGGATACTTCGGAAGTATCCGGCAAGCCGATTTTGAATGTATCGGTCACCGAAAAGTTTTCCAACAACTATTATCGCAAGTCGCCTCATTCGGAAAAGGAATACATTACGGGAGTCAAGCACGCCGGTGTTGACGAGATTTTTGATGAGGAAAGTGTGAAGACATTTGTGGAAGATGTTTTTCGGGAAGTGGATGTTTTTGAAAACAACATTGCCATTCTTCAAAACCGCTTTGTCAGCCCACTGTCAAGAATCGGCACGAACTTCTATAAATATTATCTGACGGATACGATTGACGTCGACGGCGTGCGCTGCATCGAATTGAGCTTTTCGCCGTTCAACAACCGCACATTCGGATTTCTCGGCCGTCTGTATGTGCCGGAGAATGATACTACCATGTTTATTAAAAAGGTGAAGCTGAATGTGCCGAAGGCCATTAATTTGAACTATGTCGACAATATTCTGATAGAGCAGGATTTTGAGAAAGCTCCCGATGGAAGTCGGTTGAAAATGAAGGACGACATGACGGTGGAGTTCTCGATTTTGCCCGGAACGCAGGGGCTGTATGCACGAAAAAATACCAACTATCGGAATTATTCGTTTGAGGCTCCGGCAGCCGATTCCGTATTCCATGCCGAAGGTAAGGTTATAGAACTTACGGATGCTCGGTTCATGCCTGATGAATACTGGCAGGAGCACCGCATGGTTCCGATTAAGAAAAATGAAAACTCCATAGAAAAACTGTTGGCGCAGTTGCGTTCTGTTCCCGTTTTCTATTGGACGGAAAAGGTGATTTCGGTTTTGGTTTCCGGCTATATTCCTACTGGCTCGCAGGAAGTGAGCAAGTTTGACTTTGGGCCGATGAACACGACAATCAGTGGAAATACCATAGAAGGTGTCCGTTTGAGGGCTGGTGGAATGACTACGGCCAATCTGCACAAGCGTTTGTTTGCCAAGGGGTATGTAGCGTATGGAACGCGCGACAACGTGTTTAAGTATGACGGAGAATTGGAGTATTCGTTTGTTGACAAGAAATATCACGCCAAGGAGTTTCCGATAAAGTCGCTGCGTCTGCACCATAAATATGACATTGACCAGCTTGGCCAGCAGTACATGTTTACGAACATGGATAACATCTTTGTAGCATGGAAACGCCAAAAGAACGACAAGGTGGTGTATAGGCGTCTGACAGAACTGGAGTACAAGAATGAGTTTCTCAGCGGTTTCTCTTTTGCGTTGAATTTTAAGCATCAGATTGAAGAGGCTACTCCCTGGTTGCCGTTTATTGACGGATACGGCAATTGGTATAAGAACTATACCCAGGCTTCGATTAATCTCACATTGCGTTATGCTCCGGGTGAGAAATTCTACGATGCCCGGTTCTCGCGTATTCCAATCAATCTCGATGCTCCGGTGTTCCTGTTGACGCAAACCTACAGTCCGAAGGGATTTTTGGGCAGCCGGAATACTGTCAACAAGACGGAATTCAGCGTTCAGAAGCGTTTCTGGTTTTCCGCATTCGGATATACCGACATTATTTTGAAGGCGGGAAAGGTGTGGAGTGAAGTGTCATTCCCCGATTTGTTGTTACCGAATGCCAACCTTGCCTATACGATACAGCCGGAATCGTATGCATTGATGAATGCCATGGAGTTTGTCAACGACCAGTATCTGTCGTGGGACATTACTTATTGGGCGAATGGGGCATTGTTCAACAGGATTCCTCTGATTAAATATTTGAAACTTCGTGAGGTGGTATCGTTCAAAGGTCTTTATGGCTCTTTGAGCAACCGGAATAATCCGAAATACAACAACGACTTGTTCCGTTTTCCGCTGAATGCTATCTGTCAGCCGATGGACAAGATGCCTTATATGGAACTGTCGGCAGGTATCGACAATATTTTTACCGTCCTGCGTATTGACTACGTGTGGCGTCTGACCTACCGCGACAATCCTGGCATTGACAAGAGTGGTTTGCGCATAGCCATGCACTTCTCTTTCTAAGTGCAGGGTGTGGGTGCCTTGTTTTGGTTTTTGTGAACAAAATTTGCATCCTATAATTTTTGTAACAATGTTACAAAATTGTTACATCCTGAAAAAATACAATGATTAACTTTGCGCTCAGTAAATTATGCGTTATGAGAAAAATTTTACTGACAAGTTTGATTGTATTCGGGTTTGTGTCATCTGCGTTCCCGCAGGAAGAAAAGGAGTTTTCCTACATTCCGCAAGTCGGCGGTACGCTGCGGGCTAAGTACGAATATCAGACCGATGTAAAGAATTCCCGTTTTCAGGTTCGTGATGCCCGTGTGGGTGTTAAAGGTTGGTTGGCTCCTTTCCTTGACTATAAGGCCGAAATCAACTTGAGCGAAAAAGGGAAAATAAGAACACACGATTTATATACACGTTTTCATATAGGAGAGGAGTTCAAGGTGACAGCCGGACAGTTCCGTGTCCCTATTTCAGTCGATGCGGCCCGTTCTCCTCATTCACGTTTGTTTGCCAACCGTTCTTTTATAGCCAAACAGGTGGGTAACGTTTTTGATATTGGCGTCAAAGGTTCCTATCAGTCGAAAAAGATTCCATTCGGAGCTGAATTCGGTGTCTATAATGGTATGGACTACAGTTTGAGTGATGAAGTCTGGTTGCGTCATTTCCTGTATGTGGGCCGTCTGAATTATAATTATAAAGGTTTGAACATTGTGGTAGCCGCCATGACCAATAAGCCCGACCTTTACAGAATCAATATGTATGAGGGTTGTATCTCCTACACATTCGACCGTTTCTTTTTTGAAGGAGAATTCGTTTACAAGGATTATTTGAAAACAACAACATCTTCGGTTTACTCCTATAATATTATGGGTATGTACTGTTTGCCGATTAAGTCGAAATATATGAACAAGCTGATGTTTTTGGGGCGTTTCGATGCCATGACTGACAACAGCGACGGATTTTCAGACGAGTCGGGCAACCTGATTATCGACGACAGTGCACGCAAGCGTGTGTCAGTCGGCACGACTTTGGCTTATCACCAGAAAGTGAAAGCTGAACTGCGATTGAACTATGAGCACTATTTCTATGAAGATGGAGTTGAAATCGGTCCTTCGGACCATTCAAAATTAGTGGCAGAGGTAATGTTTTATTTTTAAACAATATGGATAATTTCACAATAAAGATACTTGTAGTTGACGATGAACTGTCAATTTGCGAGTTGATGAAAATCAATCTGGAGCTTGCCGGATATTCCGTGGATATGGCTCATTCCGCCGAAAGCGCGCTGAAAATGCCCCTTTCGCAATATTCATTGCTTGTGTTTGACATTATGATGGGCGATATGAGCGGCCTGGAGCTTGTAAGCCGTGTCCGCAATACTCCTGAAATTGCCGATAAGCCGATTATCGTATGTACGGCTATCGAGGAGGAGGCTTCGCTCGTCGACGGTTTTACCCGTGGTGCTGACGACTATATCAAAAAACCTTTTTCCATGCGTGAGTTTGTGCTCCGTGTACAGAGCCTGCTGAAGCGTTCGCATGTTGTTCCTGCATCCATTGTGCAATATAAAGGCCTTATTCTGCGCCACGATTCCCGCACATGCACAATCAACGGTGAGGAAGTTTCCCTGACGAAGAAAGAATACGATTTGCTCTATCTTTTCCTGACAAACCGTGGAAAAGTCTTTTCCCGCGAAGAAATTCTGGATCGCATTTGGGACAAGAACATATATGTTGTCGACCGCACGATTGATGTCAACATAAATCGTTTGAGAAAAAAATTAGGAGAATATGAATCAAAAATAACAACTAAACAAGGATACGGTTATGGCTTTAAAGAAGACATTTAGCTATCAGACTCGGATGTTCTTTATCGTGAACGTGTTTTTGTGGATTTTGTTCTTTGTGTTTGTCACAATCCAATATTCACGTGAGCGCGAGTATCAGGTAGAGAAACTCGACACACGTCTTCAGGTGTATAACACGATGCTCCTGGAAGCGTATGCTGAAAACGGGCTGAAGTTGGACTCGGCATTGACTCATTCGCTTGCCGCCGACTCTGTCCGTATTACAATTCTTGACCACAAAGGTGTGGTATTGTTCGACACGTCTTCCGATCAGGAAGATAAACTTTCCAATCACGGTACGCGTCATGAGATTGTCCAGGCAATGGAAAAAGGCCATGGCTACACTATCCGCCGTCAGTCGGAAGCCGACAATCAGGAGTATTTCTATTCTGCCACAGCCGGTGACAAGATTGTGGTTCGTACGGCAGTTCCCTATGGTGTGACATTGACGGAAGTGCTGCAGGGCGACCTTGGTTTCGTATGGGTTGTGTTGTGCGTAACTTTGATTATCAATATCATTCTGTTTTTTGCTATTCGTCGGAACAGTCTGGCAGTTACCAATCTACGCGATTTTGCCAATGCTGCAAAAGATGGTAACATTCTGGACTATGATACGTCAAGTTTCTCTGACGACGAGTTGGGTGAAGTTTCTTCCGTCATTATCAATATGTATAAGGACTTGAAGCAAACGGCCATTGAACGCGACAAGAGTTTGCAGGAAACCCTCTTCGAAGAAAAGGAAAAAATCCGTATCAAACATCAGCTCACCAGCAATATCAACCATGAACTGAAAACTCCGGTTCAGGCTATCAGAGGCTGTTTTGAAACGCTTCTCAATAATAATCTGGACGCAGAAACGACACACCGTTTGCTGGAATCTGGCTATAACAACACCATGCGCTTGAACGATCTGTTGCAGGATGTTGCATTGATTACGCGCATTACGGATGCCAAGAGCACGCTTGAAGTGGCAGAGGTGAATGTGGCCAATGTCATTAAGGAAATATGTGAAGAAGTTGACAGCTATAGCGTAGAGGAAAAGATGCGTATCAACGTTGCTGTTCCTGACAATGTGGTGATTAAGGGTAATAAACAGCTGATTGATGCAATTTTCAGAAATCTTGTAAACAATTCAATACAATATTCCGGTGGACGTGACATTTTCATTACATTGAAAGACGAGTCGGACGAGTTCTATTGGTTTGATTATTACGACAACGGAACGGGAGTTGCCGATGAGCATCTGTCGAAGATTTTTGAACGTTTCTACCGTATTGACAGTGGACGTTCGCGCAAATCGGGCGGAACAGGCTTAGGTTTGTCGATAGTTCGTAATTCAGTGTTGTTCCACAATGGTGAAATCACCGCACAAAACAGAAAATTTGCAGGTTTGGAATTCATTTTCTCATTGCATAAATAATAAAATCAAATAATATGAGTCCTATTTTCACAGTTATTGTAATCATCCTCGCCATATTGGCGATTCTGGATTTGATTGTAGGTGTCTCCAATGATGCCATCAACTTCCTGAATTCCGCATTGGGTTCAAAAGTTGCAAAAAAATGGGTAATTCTCACGGTTGCTTCGTTTGGTATTATGTTGGGTGTGATTACATCCAACGGTATGATGGAAGTGGCGCGTAACGGTGTGTTCCATCCGGGTATGTTTACTTTCTCCGACATTATGATTCTGTTTGTGGGTATTATGTTGTCGGATGTGATTTTGTTGCATACGTTCAACTCGCTCGGATTGCCGACATCAACCACCGTTTCGCTGGTGTTCGAACTTTTGGGTTCTTCGCTTGCGGTTGCCATCTACAAGATTTATAACGACCCGGCATTGTCGTTTGCCGATTTGGGTCAGTTTATCAATGCAGGTAAGGCGATGGTTATCATTTCGGGTATTTTGTCGTCAGTTGTCATTGCCTTTACAGTCGGTGCGATACTGATGTATATTTCCCGTGTGATTTTCTCTTTCCGCTATGCCAAGTCGTTGAAGCGTTATGGTGCTGTCTGGTGCGGTATTTCTATCGTAGGTATCGTTTACTTTGCCATCTTCAAAGGTTTGAAGAGCTCGGGCTTGATTACTCCGGAGTTGAACCACATGATTAACGACAACATTGTAGTGTCTTTGTTTATTATCTGGGCGGTTTCTTCATTGTTGCTTTGGGTGATGCAACGCCTCGGCTGGAATATCATGAAGTTTACGATCCTTTCCGGTACGTTTGCTTTGGCTTTGGCTTTTGCCGGTAACGACTTGGTGAACTTTATCGGTGTGCCGATGGCTGGTATCGACAGCTATTTCATAGCATTGGAAAGCGGTGACATGAACATGCTGATGACAAAGTTGACAGAGCCGGCTCATGTAAATATCTATTTCTTGATTGCCAGTGGTGTGGTAATGATTGTGACGCTGTTCTTGTCGAAAGATGCCATGAAGGTAGCCGAAACACAGTTGAGCCTGTCTTCGCAGAACGATGAGGACGAACGTTTCGGTTCTACCAAGATTTCCCGCGCGTTGGTTAGCCTTGCCATCCGTTTGAATGATGTGTTCAAGATGGTTGTGCCGAAAAAGGTGTTGGACAAATTGAATACACGCTTTATCCCTGATACCTCTGTCGATACATCGAATGTGTCATACGACTTCATCCGTGCGGTGGTTAACTTGACAGCTGCTTCAAGTTTGATTTGCTTGGGTACATCGTTGAAACTTCCGTTGTCAACTACTTATGTTATCTTCATGGTTTCAATGGGTTCTTCATTGGCCGACCGTGCTTGGGGACGTGACAGTGCCGTTTACCGTATCACGGGTGTGATGGTGGTAATCATGGGTTGGTTTATCACAGCGTTGGCAGGTGTGACGATTTCATTCGTGATGGTACTCTTCCTTGTATGGGGAGGCTGGATTGCCCTGGCGTTGATGGTGCTCCTTTGCGGTTATATCCTTTGCCACAGCTTGATTTTCAAGAAGAAAGAAAAAGAAGAAACATCTTTGACTACCGACGTTAAGGAAGTTAAGCAAGACACGGATGTTCTTTATTCCTGCACACAGGAAGTCTGCAACACGATGGAACAGATTTCAAGCATTTACAATCACATGCTTGTGGCCTTGTTCACTGAAAACCGCCGTTTGCTGAAAGAAACAAAGACGGAATCGGAACAGCTCTACCGTCAGGCAAATGAACGCAAGCATCAGGTGTTCAAGACGCTGAAGAAACTTGAAGACATGAATATCGAAACCGGACACTTCCACATTCAGGTGGTTGACTACTTGACGGAAGTGACAAAGGCGTTGCTCCATTGCACGCGTCCGGCATTCGAACATATCGATAATCACCATAAGGGTTTCACAAAAGAGCAGATTTACGACTTGAAGCTGGTGAATGACGGTGTGGACAATATCTTTAACAAGATTAACTCCATGTTGCGTGAAAAGGATTTCTCCGATTTGGATGATGTGCTGGTAATGCGCGACAACCTGTTTGGTGTCATTGCCGAGGCTATCAAGCATCAGATTCGCCGTTTGAAAGAAGAGCAGTCGAGCACGAAGGCAAGTATTCTGTATCTGAATATCTTGACGGAAACGAAGACGATGGTGCTGCAGTCGCGTAACCTGATTAAGTCACAGGGCTATTTCCTCTCAAAGATTGAAACAGGCGAATCGCGCGAAACTCCGGAGAACACTCAAAATACGGCTGCTCCAGCGTTGGAAACTGCTGAAAATTAGAGAAATTTGTGATGATTATCATCAAAAGCATATTTTTTCATTAATAATAGTGAAATTGCAATAATTAAGGCATTATTTCTTGGAAAGCAGGAAATTAAATTGTAAGTTTGTTATGAATCAATTAAAATTTATGACTATGGGCTTATCAGATTTCCAAAAGAGATTGCTTGGATTGCAGGACAATCTTCTTTCGTTTGCCTACAAATTGACTTCAGATTACGATGACGCTCACGATTTATTGCAAGATACAACCTGTAAGGCGTTGGCTAATGAAAAGAAATATGTAGATGATTCGAATTTTAAGAGTTGGGTGTTTACAATTATGCGTAACTTGTTTATCAACAATTACCGCCGTATTGTCAGAACCCAGACTATTGTAGATAAAAGCGACGATTTGTATCAACTGAATCTTCCGCAGGTGGAGAGTCCGGAAACTCCCGACAACTCCTATGCCTTGACGGAGGTTTCGAAAGTGGTTGCGGAGTTGCCCGATGATTACCGCATTCCGTTCATGATGCATTTTTCCGGATATAAGTATCAGGAGATTGCCGAACACATGGATTTGCCGTTGGGTACAGTGAAAAGCCGAATTTTCTTCGCAAAACAGAAATTGCAGTCGCAACTGAAAGATTACAGATAGAAAATCGCTTCCGAACAGTTACAGATGGGTCCTGCCTTCATGGGTAGGACCCATTTTATTTTGAAAAAGTATTAATGATGATAAAAAAATCGCTATCTTTGTAACCGAATTGAATCTTGACTTTGAAAAATCTGTGCTTTCGGCACTGTTTTTCAGTCGGGGTTCGTTTAAAACGTTTTTTTATTAAACAAGAATTAAATTTATGAGTTTTAACTTGCTTAAAGGTAAACGCGGAGTAATTTTTGGAGCTCTGAATTCAAACAGTATTGCCTGGAAAGTGGCAGAAAGAGCTGTTGAAGAAGGTGCAACCATTACATTGTCCAACACTCCGGTTGCAGTTCGTATGGGAGACGTTTCTCAGCTCGGTGAAAAATTGAATGCTGAAATTCTTCCTGCCGATGCAACGAATTGCGAAGATTTGGAAATGGTGTTCAAAAAGTCAATGGAAATCCTTGGTGGAAAAATTGACTTCGTGCTTCACTCTATCGGTATGTCACCGAACGTACGCAAAAAACGCCTGTACGATGACCTTGATTATGACTTGTTGAACAAAACACTTGATATTTCTGCCGTTTCATTCCACAAAATGATTCAGTCGGCAAAAAAACTGGACGCTATCAATGACCACGGTAGCATTTTGGCTTTGTCGTATGTTGCAGCACAACGTACGTTGTTCGGCTACAACGATATGGCTGATGCCAAGGCTTTGCTGGAATCAATTGCCCGTAGCTTCGGTTATATCTATGGCCGTGAAAAGGGTGTGCGTATCAACACAATTTCCCAGTCTCCTACAATGACTACTGCCGGTAGCGGTGTGAAGGGTATGGAGTCGCTGATGGACTTTGCAAACCGTATGTCTCCTCTTGGCAATGCTGATGCTGACGAATGTGCAGACTACTGTGTGGTAATGTTCAGCGATTTGACTCGCAAGGTGACTATGCAGAACCTCTATCACGATGGTGGTTTCTCAAGCATGGGTATGAGCTTGCGTGCTATGGACCAATACGAAAAGAGCTTCGATTTGTATCGTAATCCGGACGGAACAATCCAATACGGATAGTAGAGAAGAATTGAACGAGATATGACGAGGGCGGCAGTGTGCAGACATTGCCGCCCTCTGCTTTTGGAAAACATAGGTCTTTGCTGAACTATTTCTTTGATTCCATTGTTTTCTGCAATAGTTAGGCTTGCAGGCTGGCCTGCATTTCTGATATTTTTACTACCTTTGTGCGGAATCGGAAAATCAGGTACGCTTGCTTTTTCAGTTCGCTTTAAACCCAAAACGGTCATTAGACCGCCAAACAAGGTTAAGCTGTTGACAGTGAGCTTTAGTTGGCTCTTTAGTCGCTTTCCGCACTGCTGCCGGCATCTTGCTTCCTGCTTTTTCTCGATGTAGCCCGCTACATCTTCGACAAAGACAGAAATCAATCTGCCTGACAGCAGCACGAAATCCACCATAAAGTCTAATGACCGATTTGGGTTTGAGTGTACGACTATGCCGTTTGGCCGGTTTTGTCAGTATGTGTAGATGAGAGCCGGATTGGCATAATATTTGATGCAAACAAAGAATTATAATCAATATTTAAACAAGTAAATGAACAACGAACAGCTGATTAACGCTATTATAGAAGGAATTCAGGAGAGAAAAGGAAAGAAAATCACGAATGTTGATTTGAGTAATCTGGAACATGTTTCAACAGAGCATTTTGTCATTTGTCAGGGAACTTCTACAATGCAGGTTTCTGCAATTGCCGACTCTGTCAGAGAGTATGTCCAGGAAAAGTTAGGTGTTAAGCCGTTTAACTATGACGGTTATCGCAATTCCCAATGGATTGTGATTGATTATGGAACAATCTATGTTCATGTATTTTTACCCGAATACAGAGAATACTACAATTTGGAGCAGCTTTGGAACGATGCCCGCATTGTGGAAATTCCTGATTTGGACTAATATTAGGAAAACAGATAAGCTATGAATAATAATTCAAATAAGAAAAAGAATCCTGTTCGTAGATTCGGATTCAATATTTTCTGGATGTACGCAATTATAATGCTCGTCCTTATTGGATTGTATCAGTTCAACCAAGGCGGTTCCTATGAAAAGGAAGTAACCTGGTCGCAATTTGAGAAATACGTTGAATCCAAGGGCGTGAAGAAGATTGTCGTATATTCTGATGGTACGGCTGAAGCAAACATGACAGACTCGCTTGCCATGGCTGTATTTAAGGATAAAACTATGAGCCAGGCCGACCTGAAATCGGCGAAACTGATGGTTAAGGGCTCTTCTGCCAATACATTGTCGGAGAAGGTTGACCTTTGGAAGGGTCAGGGCGTTTTCAATGGAGATGTGGAATTCAAGGAAGCCAGCAACTACAGCGGTTTGCTGTGGTCGTTCGGCCCGATTGTACTGCTGATTCTGTTCTGGTTCTTGATTATGAAGCGAATGGGGCGTGGTGACGGTGGAAACGGCGGTGTATTCAACGTCGGCAAGTCTAAAGCGCAGCTTTTCGACAAGGAAAACGGAACGAACGTTACATTCCGTGATGTTGCCGGATTGCACGAAGCAAAGACGGAAATTGAGGAAATTGTGGAATTCTTGAAGAATCCGAAACGCTATACGGACCTCGGTGGTAAAATCCCTAAGGGCGCGTTGCTTGTAGGCCCTCCGGGAACAGGTAAGACATTGCTTGCTAAAGCCGTTGCCGGCGAAGCTAATGTGCCGTTCTTCTCTCTGTCGGGTTCCGATTTTGTGGAAATGTTTGTCGGCGTTGGTGCTTCACGTGTGCGCGACTTGTTTAAGAAGGCAAAGGAAAAGGCTCCGTGTATCATCTTTATCGATGAAATTGACGCCGTAGGCCGTGCCCGTGGACGTAATCCGAACATGGGTTCGAACGACGAACGTGAAAATACATTGAACCAGTTGCTGACTGAAATGGACGGTTTTGGAACAAACAGCGGTATCATTGTGCTTGCTGCTACCAACCGTGCCGATATTCTCGATAAGGCGCTGTTGCGTGCCGGACGTTTCGACCGTCAGATTTATGTCGACCTTCCGGACTTGAACGACCGAAAGGAAATCTTCCAGGTGCATTTGAGAAATGTGAAGATTGACAGCAGTGTCGATGTTGATTTGCTGTCACGCCAGACTCCGGGGTTCTCCGGTGCGGATATTGCGAATGTCTGCAACGAAGCGGCTTTGATTGCTGCCCGTCGCAACAAACCAGTGGTGGAAAAGCAGGACTTTATGGATGCTGTCGACCGCATTGTCGGAGGTTTGGAGAAACGCTCGAAAATCACAACCGAAGAAGAGCGTGAATCAATTGCCATTCACGAAGCCGGACACGCCACTATCAGCTGGCATTTGAAATATGCCAACCCGTTGATTAAGGTGACAATTGTACCGCGTGGCAAGGCATTGGGTGCAGCCTGGTATTTGCCAGAAGAACGACAGATAACAACCGAACAGGCTATCCTTGACCAGATTTGTTCTACACTTGGCGGTCGTGCCGCTGAAGAACTCTTCCTCGGCCATATTTCTACAGGTGCTGCCAACGATTTGGAACGCGTGACGAAGCAGGCTTATGCGTTGGTTGCCTACTATGGTATGAGCAAGGAATTGCCAAATATTTGCTATTACGATTCTACCGGTCAGGACTATGGTTTCTCAAAGCCGTATAGTGAAGAACGGGCGAAGATAATTGATGCGGAAGTGTCACGGATTATCAGCGAGCAGTATGAACGTGCCAAAGCAATTTTGACCGAGTATGCAAGCGGACATAAGGAATTGACAACAATTCTGTTGGATCGTGAGGTAATCTACACCGAGGACGTTGAAAAGATTTTCGGAAAGCGCAAATGGGCGTCACGTACGGAGGAGATTATCCGTAAGAATGAAGAAGCTGAGCGCGAACGCGAAGCCGAGAAGGTTAAGCAGTTGCCGGAAGCTCCGGCAGCGACAGAACCGAAAGGTGACGATGAAGCTGCTGCCAACGACGGACAGGCGTCATTGCCGGTTCCGCCTCCGGTGCCTGATGAAGACAAAAAGTGAAAAGCCAATAAATGCGAGAGAGGGCTATGGGATGTGCAATTCCGTAGCCCTCTCTCTTTATGCTCTTACAAAGGGAATTGTTGTTATAAGTTTCGTGCCTTGAAAATGATTTCCTTTGCGTTGTTGATTTCCTGCAGTTTGATGGTTGCCGCCTTTTTGACGTCTTCTCCGAGGTTTGCCACTTTGTCAGGGTGGTGTTGGATAACCATTTTCTTGTAGGCTTTGCGTACTTCGTCGTCGGTGGCATCGGGGGTAATGCCAAGCACTTTGTAGGCATCTTCCAGCGTGTTGCTTCCGAGTGCGAACATCTGGTCGATGATGGAAGCGTTCAGCCGTAGGTATTGTGCGAGGTCGCGCAGGATGTTCAGCTCTTTTTCATGTACGCTGCCGTCGGCTTTGGCAATCTCGGCAAGAAAGAAAATCAGTTGGATGCGGTGTTCCTCCGGCATGGCCATGGAAATCTCCGTGCACGCCTGGTGGATTTGCTGGTTCCAGGCATATTCGCCTTGCTGTTTGCGGTATTCGAAAAGGCGCATCAGAATGTCGTTTCCTTCAGCAACGGAATTCTCTCCAAATGTGTTTCGGAGAAAGCGTCGCACCAGTTCCATTTCCGAGTGCATGATTTTTCCGTCGGCCTGAATGACATGTGCCGACAGTACCATTAATGAGAACAGAAAACTGTTTCTTCTCCCGTATGCTTCTTGTTGTCCGGGAATGTCGTTTGTCGTTGTTTGTTGTTGGTTGTTTTGTTTGCGGTTGGCGAATGCGTCAAAGAGAGAGCCGAGCGCAAAACCGGCGATTGCTCCTAAAACGCTTTGGGTGTTGATAAATCCCAAAAAGCCACCAATCCATTTTCCGTATGCCATAGTTGTAGTATTTGTTTAGTTGTTTGACAGGCTTCTTCGCAGGGAAGAAGCGGACGCTAAATTAGTAAAAAGATTTGGTTTGTAAAAGACATGCCATAGCGGATAAGTGGGGTATAAAAAACAGAAGACAGAATCCGGAAATTTCCAGATTCTGTCTTCCTATTTTAAAGTATATGGGGCAGTATTAATGGTTCTTGAAAACAAACTGACTGCCGTTGGCACTGATTTCAATGCTCTTGTCCTTGTCGACATTTCCTGCAAGAATGTCTTTCGACAATTGGTTGAGGATTTCCCGCTGGATGACACGTTTTACAGGACGTGCACCGAATTCAGGATCATAGCCTTCGTCGGTCAGCAGGTTCAGTGCGTCTTCCGTTACATCGAGTTCAATGCCGTTGTGTGCAAGCATACGTTTGACAGAATTGATTTGCAGGTTCACAATCTGTTTGATTTCGTCCTTGCGCAGCGGTGAAAACATGATGATTTCATCGATACGGTTCAAGAACTCCGGACGGATTGTCTTCTTCAGCATTTCCAGTACTTCGTTCTTGGTCTTTTCGACAATCATGTGGCGGTTGGTGTCGTTAATCTTTTCAAAGTTCTCACGAATCAGCTGTGACCCCATGTTGGAAGTCATGATGATGATTGTGTTTTTGAAATTTACGACCCGTCCCTTGTTGTCGGTCAGACGTCCGTCATCAAGCACCTGGAGCAGAATGTTGAACACATCGGGATGTGCCTTTTCAATTTCATCGAAAAGCACTACGGAGTAAGGTTTCCGTCTGACAGCTTCCGTCAGCTGGCCGCCTTCTTCGTATCCTACATATCCGGGAGGAGGACCGATCAGACGTGACACGGAGAATTTCTCCTGATATTCGCTCATATCGATACGTGTCATCATGTTTTCGTCGTTAAACAGATAGTCGGCCAACGCTTTGGCAAGTTCTGTTTTACCGACACCGGTTGTACCCAGGAATATGAAAGAACCGATAGGACGGTGCGGGTCATTCAAGCCGGCACGGCTACGGCGTACGGCATCGGCGATAGCGCTGATGGCTTCGTCCTGGCCTACGACACGGTTGTGGAGCTCTTCTTCAAGATGCAGAAGCTTTTCCTTTTCGCTCTGAATCATTTTCGAGACAGGCACGCCGGTCCAACGTGAAACGATGTCGGCAATGTCTTCAGCATCGACAACTTCCTTTATCAGGGATTTGTCGCCCTGCATATCCTTCAACTGATTTTGGAGAGCCGCATTTTCGTTTTCTTTATTCGCTATTTTTGAATAGCGGATTTCTGCAACTTTCGCATAATCTCCGTCGTGTTCGGCACGTTCGGCTTCAAACTTCAAGTGTTCGATGTCGATTTTGTTCTGCTGAATCCGGTTGATAAGTTCCTTTTCAGCCTGCCATTTTGCCTTATAGCTCTTTTCCTCTTCTTTCAGTTCGGAAAGCTCTTTTTCCAGTTCTCTGACTTTCTCCGATTCTCCTTCGCGTTTGATGGCTTCGCGTTCAATCTCAAGTTGTGCAATCTTACGCGTGATTTCATCCAACGCCTGCGGTACGGAGTCAATTTCGATACGGAGTTTTGAGGCTGCTTCATCAATTAGGTCAATTGCCTTGTCAGGCAAGAAACGGTCGGTAATGTAGCGTTCCGAAAGCTGGACGGCGGCAATGATGGCCTCATCAAGGATTTTTACCTTGTGGTGGTTTTCATAACGTTCCTTCAAGCCACGGAGAATGGCGATAGAACTCATTTCGTCCGGTTCGTCCACCATGACAATCTGGAAACGACGTTCAAGTGCCTTATCCTTTTCGAAATATTTCTGGTATTCGTCAAGAGTAGTGGCACCGATGCTTCTCAGGTCACCTCTTGCCAAAGCCGGTTTCAGAATATTGGCGGCATCCATTGCACCTTCGCCTTTACCGGCACCTACCAGCGTATGGATTTCATCAATGAACAGGATGATTTCTCCTTCGCTTTGGGTAACTTCATTGACGATGGCTTTCAGACGTTCCTCAAATTCACCTTTATATTTGGCACCTGCAACCAGTGCACCCATATCCAGTGAGTAGAGCTGTTTTGACTTCAGGTTTTCCGGCACATCACCTCTCACGATTCGCTGTGCAAGACCTTCGGCGATGGCTGTCTTACCTGTACCCGGTTCACCTACAAGGATAGGGTTGTTTTTGGTTCTACGGCTCAGGATTTGGAGCACACGCCGGATTTCGTCGTCACGGCCGATTACCGGGTCGAGCTTTCCGCTCCGTGCCCGTTCGTTCAGGTTTATGGCATATTTGCTGAGGGCATTGTAAGTGTCTTCCGCGCTCTGGTTGGTGGCTTTGTTGCCTTTTCTCAATTCCATGATTGCGCTGTTCAGTTCCTTTTCAGTAACGCCTGCATCTTTCAAGATGGTAGATGCCTGGCTGTTGACAAGGAAAAGCGCCATAAGCAAACTTTCAAGAGTAACGTACTCGTCGCCTAATTTTTTAGAGTAGTCGACGGCTTTTTGCAGTACGTCGTTTGATTCACGGGAGAGATATTGTTCACCTCCTCCGCTGATTCTCGGTTGTGAGGCAATTCCTTTTTCAACTTGGGAGATAATCAGGTTCTGGTTGGCTCCCAGTTTTTGAAAAATAAATTTTACAACCGATTCACCTTTGTCGATGACCGCCTTCAGCAGGTGGACAGGTTCAATGGCCTGACCGCTGTTCTGCCGGGTAATCTCGACTGCCAATTGAATGGCTTCTTGCGACTTAATTGTAAAATTGTTAAAGTTCATAATATGTGATGTTATTTGTTTTCTAAAATTTGATTTTCATCAGTAGAATAATGCAAGAAGTGTGCCATTAATTTTTAAGCTTTGGATAAGATAGGAGGCGGTTCGGCATAATCAAGTCTGAAAACTGCGTTTTCATTTGTCTTTGCGCTCACCTTTCACTATCTTTGCAGACTAAATATAAAGTATGGAATTTAAGTTACAGTCAAAAGATACAAACAGCAATGCCCGTGCCGGGTTGATTACGACAGATCATGGCGTGATTGAAACGCCTATCTTCATGCCGGTTGGAACAGTCGGCTCGGTGAAAGCCGTTCATTTTCATGAACTTGAAGAAGATATAAAGGCTCAAATCATTTTGGGTAATACCTATCACCTTTATCTTCGTCCGGGAATTGACATTCTTGAAAAGGCGGGAGGTCTGCATAAATTCAACGGATGGAAACGCCCGATTCTGACGGATAGTGGTGGTTTTCAAGTGTTTTCATTGTCGGCTAACCGAAAATTGAAAGAGGAGGGTGCATATTTCCGTTCGCATATCGACGGCTCGAAGCACCTGTTTACTCCCGAAGGCGTTGTCGACATTCAGCGCTCCATCGGAGCTGACATCATGATGGCTCTTGATGAGTGTCCTCCCGGAAATTCTGACTATCAATATGCCAAAAAGTCACTTGCACTGACACATCGCTGGTTGCAGAGAGGGTGGAACCATTTCTGCGAAACTGAGGGAAAATACGGCTATCGTCAGGCATTTTTCCCGATTGTGCAGGGCTGTGTTTATCCTGACTTGCGTAAGGAGTCTGCCAAATTTGTGACAGATTTGGGAGCGGAAGGAAATGCCATCGGCGGACTGGCCGTCGGTGAACCTACCGAGAAAATGTATGAAATGATAGAGGTGGTGAACGAGATTCTCCCACAGGACAAGCCTCGCTATCTGATGGGTGTCGGTACGCCTGCCAATATTCTTGAAGCCATCGAACGCGGTGTCGACATGATGGACTGTGTGATGCCTACCCGAAATGGCCGTAACGGTATGCTTTTCACCAAAAACGGTATAATGAACATGCGCAACAAGAAATGGGCTGACGATTTCTCTCCGATTGAAATTGACGGAGCTTCGGAAGTCGACCGCCTTTATACGAAGGCTTATCTGCGCCATTTGTTCATCTCGCAGGAAATTCTGGCACTCCAGATTGCATCCATTCATAATCTTGCCTTCTATCTGTGGCTTGTGGGTGAAGCGCGCAAACATATCATTGCAGGCGACTTCAAGGTTTGGAAAGATGAAATGGTGGTGCGTGTTACGCAGCGTTTGTAATTTGAACAATCGTTTGTTATGACAGTAAAGACTCTTGACAAATATATCATTAAGAAGTTTCTTGGGACTTACATTTTTGCCATTCTGTTGATTTTGGCAATTATTGTCATGTTCGACGTCAATGAGAAGTTGGATAATTTCATGAAAGCCCCTTTGTCGGCTACGATTTTTGACTATTATCTCAACTTCCTGCCTTACATGGCGAATCAGTTCAGTCCCTTGTTTACGTTTATTGCTGTAATTTTCTTTACGTCGAAGCTGGCTGACAATTCAGAGATTATTGCCATTCTGTCGAGTGGCGTAAGTTTTCGCCGTCTGCTGATTCCCTATATGGTTTCTGCGGCTTTCATTGCGGCTTTCACGTTTGTACTGGATGCCTATGTCATACCGCCTGCCAACGTGAAGCGCATCAACTATCAGAACCAGTATGTCAAGAACAAGGGAGTAGACTACGGTGTCAACATCCAGTTGCAGGTAGCTCCCGGCGAGATTGCCTATATGTCGCGTTTCGACAACCGTATGAAGTCGGCCTACAACTTTTCGTTGGAGAGGTTTGAGGACAAGGTGTTGAAATCCCGTCTGACCGCAACATCGGCTGTCTACGACACGTTGTACCGCTGGACGGTAAGAAACTATATGATTCGTGATTTCAACGGCATGAAGGAGGAAATCACTACCGGTTCGCGTCTGGATACGATTATCCCGATTGAGCCGCGCGACTTCCTGATTGCGCAGAACGACCACGAAAAGATGACGACTCCCGAGCTGAAAGAATATATCGAACGGCAAAAGGCGAGGGGTGTGGCTAATATCAAGAGCTTCGAGATTGAATATGAGCGGCGTTTCGCCATGACAGCCGCAGCCTTTATTCTGACATTGATTGGTATGTCGCTGTCGTCGCGGAAAGTGAAAGGTGGAATGGGTATAAATATCGGAATCGGTCTGGTGCTGAGTTTCTCCTATATTCTTTTCTCTACCGTGACTTCAACGTTTGCCATTTCCGGCTATACATCGCCGCGTGTGGCCATGTGGATTCCAAACATGATTTATCTGATTATCGGTATTTATCTCTATCGGAAGGCTTCGATTTAGCAGCAGAATGCTTTTATTGAAATATATGCGCACCGTTTCCAAAAACGGTGCGTTTTTTGTGAACTAAAACTATTGTCCTGCGTTATATGATAAAACCTTAATAATTAAGTTATGAAACACGAACTCCCTCCGTTGCCTTATGCAAAAGATGCATTGGCACAAGTACTAAGTGAGGAAACCCTCAATTACCATTACGGTAAGCATGAACGAGCATATATCGACAATGTCAACAAGCTGATTGAAGGCACTCCCTTTGCCGATATGACTTTGGAAGAAATTGTCCAGAAAGCCGACGGCGGCTTGTTTAACAATGCGGCTCAGGCTTGGAACCATCTGTTCTATTTTATGGCATTGTCTCCTGCCGGCGCTTTCACTCCTTCCGGAGCATTGGCTGATGCCATCGATAGTCAGTTTGGTTCGTTGGATGCTTTCAAGGAAAAATTTGAGGCCGCAGGTACCACACTGTTTGGTTCCGGTTGGGTATGGTTGTCGAAAGATGCCGAAGGTAATCTGCTGATAACAAAGGGCAGCAATGCCGAAACACCGCTTAAAGACGGAAAACTTACGCCGCTTTTGTGTTTCGATGTTTGGGAACATGCCTATTACCTCGACTATCAGAACCGTCGGGCCGAGTATCTCCATCGGATGTGGGAGATTCTCGATTGGAAAGTTGTGGAACAGCGCTACGAAAAGTAAAATGAAAAAGAGACAGTCGGTGTGGCTGTCTCTTTTCGTTTCTGCTATTTGTATTTTCGCGTTCGTTCATCGTCGATGACTCCTTGCCAGTTCATGCCGAAGGCGAAGTCGTAGACATGGTTGTCGGCATCGCGGTAGCATTCTATGTCGCGGGGCTTATCTTCGCAATGTTTTTCGACGGCATCCATACTGACCGGCAGTTGCAGCGGAAGCAGTCCGGACGGTTCGAAGTTGCCGGAAATGATGTCCATATAGGCTTGCGCCTGGACGTCGAATCCGACAAGAATGGCATCGGCAAGCGGTTCGATTTCCGACATGACGGTCGGATTGGACATCATCAGTACCAGCACAACAGGTTTCGTGCCCATGGCTTTGCGGGTAGCTTCCAGCAATTTCAGGTCACATTTGTTGATGGTGTGAGCCGTTTTGTTTTTGTATGAACGGTTGGTGAATTCTTCAAACGGGTCTCCGCCTGCAATGCTTGTTTCCCTTGCGCCTGTTGCGGTGTAGTCGTTGTACTGCAAGGAAATGGGTATATATCCGTTACCTCCCTTTTTCAGGTCTTCGGGGTCGTAGCCCATCAAATAGCTGTGAGGCGATTCGATGAACACAATTGCAAAGTCGGCTTCTTTCGGATTGACGGTCTTTTCGTAATAACTGCCGAGTATGGAGTCGGGAACAGGATCATAGATTCTTTCAGGTTGCTCCTGACGCCAGTAGTTGGGGCCGGCCGGCGATTTGCGTTGGGGGATATAAACTTTCTTTGTTTTTGAAATTGGAAGCAGCTTGCCGCTGTTTTTGAGCATTACAATGCTGCGCAGTTGCTGTTCGTAGCCTTTTTTCATGAATTCCGGATTACCGACTGTTGATTTCGCTTTTTCTACATCAACATATGGATTTTCGAAAAGACCGGTGCGGAAAATGTTTTTCAGTAATCGGCATGCTGATTCCTCAAACCGTTTCCGTGCAAACTCTTCACCGTATTCTTTGACGAACATTTGATAAGCCTCCAATACCGGTGCTTTCTTGTTGTTGCCTCCGAATTGGTCGATGCCTGCGAGCAAGGCTTTGTAGTGTCGTTCGGCTTCCGTCATCTTTTCGACTCCCCAGGGTTTCCCGGAGTGTACGCCCGGGTGGATTTCATCGTGTGTGATGAGCCAGTCGGTGCAGACGACACCGTCGTAGCCGGCTTCGTTGCGCAATTGATTCAAGATGATGTCACGATTAAAGCCGTTGCCTACGTTTTCATCCGTCTGATTGTAGGATATGGTGTAGTAGGGCATGACTGCTGACGCTTTTCCCGTTTTCCCTTCCAATTGAAATGCACCGTTCAAGAACGGCTGTTTGTGAAGCGGGAAGCAATTGCCGGGATAAACAGCAAATTTACCGTTGCCGTAGTGGGCGTCCCGTCCGCCTTCGCCTGAGCCGCCGCCGGGCCAGTGTTTCACCATTGTGTTTACGCTCTTGCGTCCCCAGCCGCTACCTTTTTCTACCTCGTCTTTTTCGTCCGAGGTTTGGAATCCGTCGCAATAAGCTCGTGTAAGGTCGGTTACCAATCGTGGCTCCGGACCGAACGTACTGCTGTAGCGATACCAGCGCGGGTCGGTGCCAAGGTCTGCTTGTGGCGACAGGGCGGTTGCTATGCCCAATGCCCTATATTCTTCGGAGGCGATTTGTGCAAACTCTTTCACTGTCTCCGGGTCAAATGTCGCAGCCAGTCCCAGCATGTTGCTCCACAAGGAAATGTTGCCGCCGTTTCCCGGGCTGAATTCTGCATCGGCAAATGCAGAGTGTCGTGGATCGGAAGAATTGTTGGCAGGAATACCGTGCGTGTGTCCTTCAATGAGCGCCTGCACTTTGTTGTTCCATTTTGCAGCAATTTCAGGAGTGGGGAAAGTAGATACAAGCAGATGCCTTACGTTGTCGTCCAGTAGGCAGCGGATATGTCCGTCACTCAAGTCGTCAGCGTTTTTGCCGCTTTCGGCAAATGCCACGCCGTTGTAAGTGTCGTTGGGCATGGGCAGTTTGACCTGCGGACTGTAGAGCATCAAGCCGGCAATTTCGTCGATGCTCAGCCGTGATGCAAGGTCGCGGGCACGTTCTTCGGCAGGCAATCGCCAGTCTTCGTAAGGCAGCAACTGGTCGTTGCCGTCGAAACTTTTGAAGGCTTTGCTGTCGGTTTCAATAATTTTGACTCCAGAATTTGGCGAGTAGCCCAAATCCGGTCCGTCTTGTTGGTGTACTAACTGATAGTCACCTTTGTTTTCAGTAATGAGTTTCATGATGCGAAAAAAGTCAGGAGACCATTGCGGCTTCCTGACTTTTGTATTTGGGTTAAAATAGAATTAGAACCACTTCAAATATGCGAAGCTCTGACGGTGAGCCAATGCTTCATTTTTCGGGAAGATACGGAATCCGTAGTGGAATACGCCTGAAGACTTGATAGTATCCTTCAATTCGTATGTCACAACGTCGCCTTCGCGAGAAACTTCGTGGAACTCAATGCGAGTGTGGTATTTCTGGTTGCCTTTTTCTACAGAGTAGATAACCATTTCCACGCCGATGCTGTCAGCCAAGCCGTTTGTGTTCAGTTTCACGCGAACTGTGTAGTCCTGGCCGAAGATTGAGTTGGAAATCAACTCGCTCGGAATTTGAGTTTCAAGCACGCTGATGCCGTCCCACTTTTCTGTCACATTCTTCTTCCATGCAACGAGTTCTTTCGCTTTTGCAAAGTTGTTTTTCTTCAACGCTTTTGCATATTTGCTTTCCTTCAGATAGAAACGGTTGATATAGTCGTCAATCATACGTTTCATAGTGAAGTTAGGAGCAATGTGAGCGATAGAATTCTTGATATATTGAATCCATTCCGGAGAATAGCCCTTTGAGTTCTTGGCGAAATACAACGGGATGATTTCGTTTTCAAGCATAGAGTAGATAGTTGCAGCGTCGAGCTTGTCCTGCTGTGCCTGATCAGTGAATGTGCGCTTGTCAGTCAATGCCCAGCCTGCACCTTCGCGATAGCCTTCGTACCACCATCCGTCAAGTACAGAGAAGTTCAATACACCGTTCATTTCTGCTTTTTCACCAGATGTACCAGATGCTTCCAACGGACGTGTCGGAGTGTTCAACCAGATATCAACACCAGAAACGAGACGCTTAGCCAATGTCATGTCGTAGTTTTCCAAGAAGATAATCTTGCCGAGGAACTGAGGCATGCGTGAAATTTCGATGATGCGCTTGATAAGGCCTTGTCCTGCACCGTCAGCTGGGTGAGCCTTACCTGCGAATACGAATTGAACCGGGAACTGTTCGTTGTTTACAATCTTAGCCAAACGGTCAAGGTCGGTGAACAACAGGTGAGCACGCTTGTAAGTTGCGAAACGACGTGCGAAACCGATGATAAGGGCGTTCGGGTTGATGCGGTCCATGATTGACATGATGCGTGAAGGATCGCCCTGGTTCTTCAACCATGTTTCTTTGAACTGTCCCTTAACGTAGTTGATGAACTTGTTCTTCAAAGCTACGCGGATGTTCCAGATATCTTCTTCTTTAGCTTTCAGAATCGGAGCCCAAATCTTTTCGTTTGACTGGTCGTACATGTATTCCGGACCGAATGTACGTTCGTAGAACGCTTTCCATTCAGAAGCAGCCCAAGTCGGCATGTGAACACCGTTAGTAACGTATGATACGTGAGATTCTTCCGGAGCATAACCTTTCCATACGCCTTGGAACATTTTCTTTGAAACTTCACCGTGCAACCAGCTTACACCGTTTGATTCCTGGCAAGTGTTCAAAGCGAATACGCTCATAGAGAAGCGTTCGTTTGTATTCGGGTTTTCGCGACCCATGTTCATGAGGTCGTTCCATTCGATACCCAATTTAGCAGGGAATTCACCCATATATTTTCCGAACAAACCTTCTTCGAAGTAGTCGTGGCCGGCAGGAACCGGAGTGTGAACTGTATACAATGCAGTAGCACGAACAACTTCCAATGCTTCGTCGAAGCTCAATTTGTCGTTTTGAACGAATTCAACCAAACGTTGCAAGTTCAAGAGGGCAGCGTGGCCTTCGTTACAGTGGTAAAGTTCAGTGTTGATGCCAAGAGCACGCAACATGATAACACCACCGATACCGAGCAGGTATTCCTGTTTGATACGGTTTTCCCAGTCACCGCCGTAAAGTTGGTGAGTGATAGGACGGTCGAATTCAGAGTTCAGATTGTTGTCTGTGTCGAGCAAATAAAGTTTTACACGACCAACATTTACTCTCCAAACGTTGCAGTAGATGATACGTCCCGGGTAAGGAACTTCCAGCAACATAGGCTGGCCGTCGGCGTTCATCACTTGTTCAACCGGAATCTGGTTGAAGTTTTGAGTTACATAGTCGGCAATCTGCTGGCCGTCCATTGACAATGATTGATCAAAGTAGCCATATCTGTAAAGGAAGCCGACTGCAGTCAAATCAATGCAAGAGTCAGAAGCCTCTTTGATATAGTCACCGGCGAGGACACCAAGACCACCTGAATAAATTTTCAAGGCGCTGCACAAACCGTATTCCATACTGAAGTATGAAATGGACGGGATGTCCTTACGCATTGGTTTGCTGAGATATTCTTTAAATGTTTTGTAAACAGAATTGATACGATTGAGCATTGCTTTGTCGTTTTCCAATTCCTGGAGACGTTCAAAGCTCAATTTTTGCAACAACAAGACTGGATTTTCGCCAGTTGAACGCCACAATTCTCTGTCGATGTCGTGGAAGAGGCTCTTAGCTTCGCTGTTCCATGACCACCATACGTTGTGGGCAATTTCTTCGAGGTTTTTCAATTTAGCAGGTAACTCTGAATTGATAGTAATGTCTCTCCATACTGGAGCGTTGGTATTACTTACTTGTAATTTCATAGTTAATAAAATTAAGTTGTTTCGGCGAGCCGAATATTCTTGATTAATGTTTCTCTAAGTTGTTAAGCGCAATTTCATACGCTGTGTCGTAGTAGCTGATAAACTTGCTCCATTCAGCAGCCTTCGAAGTGTTGATGGCCGCTTTGGAAATTTGTTTGAGTTTAGCCGGTTTCGCAGATATCAGCTTGCGGATATGCGCGGTGATATCCATGATTGAACTGTAGTAGTTGGAATCAGTACGTTTCACAACCTCTACGCCGCAGGTGTCGAATCCTCCGTTTTCTGTAATGGAAAGAATCCATTGTCCGAATCCTGCGAGTGTCGTGGTGATGGTTGGCACACCGAATGCTGTACTTTCATGCGGTGTATAGCCCCACGGTTCATAGTAGGAAGCGAATACGGCTGCATCCATACCGATGAGCAGTTCGTAATAGTTCATGTTGAAAATGCCGTCGGAACCGTTCAGATAGCAAGGTACATAAATGACATTTACGTTGTCGTAGCTGGCATTATGTATGCCGAGATATTGCATACGGTTGTAGATAGCATCGCTTGAATAGTTGTGCAGGGTGTGGGTGATGACCGGGTCCTCCAATGCTTCAGCCGGTTTCTTTCTCTTCAGTTGGAGTTCAAGGTCGCGGCGGGCGTCCATAGTCCATCCGGGAACAAGGATGAAGGCGATGATGGGGGGCGTAGGTGTAGTTCTGTCATTGCGCAGATTGTTGATTGTGTCAATGAACAGGTCAAGACCCTTGTTGCGGAATTCGCTTCTGCCTGATGTAGCAATCAGGAACGTATTTTCAGGGAATGATTTACCCGTGAGTGCCGATGCTACTTCCAGCAATTTTGATTTCGCATTTTTGCGGGCGATGTCAAAATTCTTTGCTTTAGGCACAAATTCGCGTTCGAATCCGTTAGGTGTAACCACATGCGGACGTTTTTCAAGCAGTTGTTCGCATTCGTCGGCTGTGATTTTGCTGACAGTCGTAAAGCAGTCTGCATTGTGGGCTGCCGCTTTTTCGAGCGAATGTTTTGACTGCATGTTCAGCTCAGCTGCCATTTGGTCGCCGTTGTAGTTCTTGAAATAGTCATACAGTGGCTTGTTGTTTCCACAAATGCTACGTCCGATGCTGGTTGCATGCGTAGTGAATACCGTAGCGATTTCCGGTGCGTGAGCTTTTAGATAAAGAAGTCCCATGCCGGTTGTCCACTCGTCGAAGTGGGCTACGATTTTGTTTTTGTTTGGTTTTGCCAAATATGAAGCGCAGCTTTTGATTACCAGTGCTGCTGCAATTCCGAAAGCACAGCCTTCGTCGTAGTCGCCGTATGCATGCAGGGAATCCACTTGGAATTTCTCCCACATTTCAGCGTAATACTGGTTTTTGTATTGATAGAGTGCTGTAAATTTAACGAGTATGGCTATAGGATTTCCGGGTACTTTCCAACGTCCAATACGCACGGAAACGCCTTTCAGAAGGTTGGCTTTTTGTTGCCATTCTTTAAGGAGAGTTTTTGATTCTGTAAAGAATGGAGAAGGAGTTTCATCTGTCCAAACGTCAGGACCGACAAAAATCAAATTGTCTCCGAATTGTTTGTGTAGAGTTTTCGCTTTTGTCGATAAAACAGTATATATGCCACCAACTTTGTTACAAACTTCCCAACTCGTTTCAAATAGCAAATCTGGTTGTTTTGTATTATCAGACATAGTTTAATCGTTCAATGTTCTTAAAAACTTCGCAAAAATAATAAATAATTTCAATTTGGCATAATTAAATTTCTCTTATTGGCTGAAAATGTGAAAATTCGTAGCATTAACAGGGCCATTCAGAGTACAAAATAAAAAGCCCTGCAACGTGGTTTATGCCATATTGCAGGGCTTTTGTGGTGTCTTTCTGACTATTTCTTTTCTTTTATGATTAATACGCAGGCTGCACCTACAATCAATAAAATACCGGCCAGGACAAGCATGTTTACTTCCGGTGCAACGCATCCAGGAGTAGTGAATGCTGAAAGGATAAGTCCGCCGAGTGATGCTGCTACAATTTGCGGAATGCAGATAGTGCCGTTAAACAGACCAAGATAAGTTCCCATGTGTCCGCCGGTTAGGGCGTTTGTCAGAATGGTGAACGGTAAGGCAAGCATTGCGGCCCATGCACATCCGATGAGCAGGAAGGAGAGGAACAGCATGTACTGGTTGTTGATGAACATAATCGAAATGAAGCCGATACCACCGAGTACGAGGCTGAGAATGTAGGCGAATTTGCGGTTTTTGATGAACGGGATGACCATTGCCCAAAGCACAGAACCGATGGCCTGTACGGCAAACAGTACGCCAACCCAGTTGGCTGCGTTCTGATATTCCGTTGATTTGGTGTCGAGCACGACTCTGCCCATGTTTTCAACAACCGGAGTGTCGAATACGTTCAAGGCAATGGAGCCGTTTGTATATGTCCACATAAACATGAAAGCTGCCCAGCAGAAGAACTGCACAAGTCCTACGGTCCAGAATGCTGAAGGTGCTTTGACGAGCAGTTTGAAAACGTTTACTTTTTCTTTTTCCTGCTCCTGGCTGATGCCGTGGTATTCTGCATATTCAGCCGGCGGCATTTCCTTGACTTTTACACTTGTATAGATGACACAGGCAATGAGGATGGCTGCGCCGATGTAGAATGAGTAGATTACTGAATCAGGAATTACGCCTTCGCTGGCCGTATTCTGAATGCCGATAAAGGCAAAGAAGAACGGGAACAGATATCCGACAAGGCTGCCGGCATTGCAAAGGAAACTTTGGATGGAGTAGGCAAGGCCTTTCTGCTTTTCGTTGACCATATCGCCGACCAGCATCTTGAAAGGCTGCATGGCCATGTTGATGGATGTGTCGAGGAACATGAGGGCTAAAAGACCGAAAATCATGGCTGCGCTGACTGAAAGGCCGAAACTTCCGGCATTGGGAAGAAGGCACATGACAATTACAGCTATAAGTGCACCGATAAACAAATAAGGGATACGGCGTCCAAAACGGCACCAGGTCTTGTCGCTGGCTACACCGATTATAGGTTGAACGATGATTCCCATCAGCGGCGGGAGAATCCAAAAGTAACTAAGGTCGTGAGGGTCTGCGCCAAGTGTCGAGAAAATGCGGCTGATGTTGGCGCTTTGCAACGCATAGGCTATTTGTACGCCAAAAAAACCGAAGCTCAAGTTCCAGAGCTTCCAGAAACTTAAATCTTGTTTAGCTTTCATGCTTATTAAATTTTATTATTTGCAACATAAGTGAATAATAGCTGATAACTGCCAAAGGTCATTTAGCCATTTTCGATGCAAATATAATATTATTTTTGTTTTTTGTCCGCACTTTTGATTGATAAAAAGCATGTCATAACTTTTGGTTATTGAATATAAACAAAAATGAATTGCATCGCTTGTTGGAATAGCTTACTTTTGCAGCGGAATTAATCAGATAACTAAAAAATATAGACAATGTTTGAAAAAGGTACAAGAGGAAACACATTGCATGGAATTCTGCTGATAGCACTGTTCTCGTTTGCTGCATTTTATATTGCGGAAATCCCGTTTGTAAAGCAACTTTCTTTCAGTCCGCTGATTGTGGGTATTATCTTAGGTATGCTCTATGCCAACAGTTTGCGTAACAAATTGCCGGAGACATGGGTGCCGGGCATCAAGTTCTGTACAAAACAGGTATTGCGTGCCGGTATCGTGCTTTACGGATTTCGCTTGACGCTGACACAGGTTTGGGCGGTCGGACTGCCGGCTGTCGTGATTGATACCATTATCGTGGCAGGAACTATTTTCTTGGGAATTTGGTTCGGACGTATACTGAAAATGGACAGAGACACTTCGTTGATGACCGCAACGGGTAGCGCCATTTGTGGTGCGGCTGCCGTACTTGGTGCCGAGCCGGTGGTTAAGTGTGAGAATCATAAAACTGCGATAGCTGTTTCTACGGTGGTTATTTTTGGAACGATTTCCATGTTCCTCTATCCGATACTTTACCGCACGGGTATGTTGAGCGGACTGGACAACATGGGCGTGGCTATCTATACGGGAAGTACGCTTCACGAAGTGGCACATGTGGCCGGTGCAGGAAATGCCATGGACCCTACCGATGCGTTGGGAATTGCCGGTACTGCTACCATTACAAAGATGATTCGTGTGATGATGCTTGCTCCGGTCTTGATTATCATGAGTTTTGCGTTGGCCGGAAGAAACAGCCGTAAATCTGAAGGACAGGCCGACGGTGGAAAAAGCAAAATCACTATCCCTTGGTTCGCATTCGGATTTATCGGAATTATCTGTCTTAATTCTCTGTTGCAATATCTGTTCGGTGTCGACAGCGTTAAGGAAATACCTTTGAATGGAGCGATTGAATATATCGACACGTTCATGTTGACAATGGCTATGACGGCACTGGGAACGGACACAAGTATTGACAAATTCAAGAAGGCAGGAGCCAAACCGTTTGTACTGGCATTGTTGCTCTATGTCTGGTTGGTGTTCGGCGGATATTATCTGACAAAATATCTGGTTCCGCTGCTTGGATAAGATGGCTTATATATAAACAAAAAAACGGACTGGCCGAAAGGGCTTGTCCGTTTTTTTGTTCGGTTGATTATTCAAGGTCTATTGCCATCTGTCCGATAATGTCGCCTTCCTTCTTTTTCCGTTGAAGGTATTGGCGGACGTATTGCACGAATTTGTTGATGTGCGGGTTGTCGTGGCCGTGGCGGTGGACAATACAGAAATGGCGGGTAATTTCCAAACCGTTGATGTCAATAATCCGAAATTCTCCTTTTGCCACTTCTTCGGCAATCGACAGGAAGGAAACAATGCCCATGCTGTTGCTGTATTTAAGGAAAGATTTGATACTTTCCGTTCCGCCTAAAAACAGGCGCACGTTCATTGCCGACAGTTTGAGGTCCCGTGTTTTCAAAGCCGATTCTATCACGTCGAGTGTGCCGGAGCCGCGTTCACGCAGTACGAGGGGAATTTCTTTCAACTGTTCGACGGTGATTTCATCGCCGACCGGAAGCCGGTTGGATTTGTGGACTACAGCCACCAGTTCGTCTTTCAGTAACGGCTCGTATTTCAGTTCCGGCAGCCGGACAATGCCTTCCACAAGTCCCAAATCGATGTCGTGGCACAGCAGTGCATGTTCAATGGCCTGCGTGTTGGCGCTTGTCATCGAAAGGTGGAGATTCGGATAGCGGTTGGTAAATTCCGCCAATATTTGAGGCAGAAAATACTGGGCGATTGTAGTGCTGGCACCCAAACGAAGCTCACCCGTATATTCGTTGTTGAGCAGGTGCATTTCGTATTCCAATTGTCGGTAGTCGGAAAGTATGGTTTCGCAGTGCGACAACAGCAGTTTGCCGGCCGGCGTAAGTGCCAGCTTGTTGCCGGTTCGGTCGAACAGGCGTGCCTGGTAGGCGGTCTCCAGCTCTTGAATGTGCTTGGTGACTGCCGGTTGGCTGACAAACAGCTCTTTAGCCGCTTTTGTAAAACTGAGGTTTTTGGCGGCGATATAGAATACTTTCAGGCGGAAATCGGACATACGGACGGACTTTTAGTTGAGTTCTTCTCCTTTTATTCCCAATGCCTTCATCACTGCGTAGGCGATGATTTCGGTGGCATACTTTTTCTTTTCTTTCGGCTCGTCCATACGGAACTGCGTGATGATTTTGCCTTCCGTCTTGTCGAGCACTTCCTCAATTTTGTCACCATATTCTTCGTTGTAGCCCACAACGAGCAGCCGTTTCACTTCTTTAGCCTCGGCTATGATTTGCAGGGAGTCGACAAACATGTCTTCGGTCGAAACAATCCGTTCGTTTGGGAATGTGCGGCAAGTAAATTCTCCGATGGAATTTTTGAAGGCCACGTTGTTGAGTTCCGTGTCGAGCCTTGCCGGAATGCAGTTGGAGAACGACGGATGCTCGCTGCTGTAGATGAATAGCACGTCAATGTCGTTTTCGCCCGGAGTGATGCCTCCGTCGAGGGCTATGTAGGTGAGCAATTCCGAAAGGTCGATGGTGTTGAGTTCACGTCCTATGATTCTTTCGAAGTTTTTCTTGAAGTCGGTTGTGAGCATTTCAAGAAAGCATGCGTCTATCAGGATAGCCGTTTCGGCCGATAACTTTTTTTCTTCCATGTAATTTTTTATGTTTTTTGCAAAGTTACGAATAGAAATCGAATATTCAGCAGGGCATGCCGATTTGCCTTTCTTCATTTGCGAGAATGGGGCAAAAAATGTTATCTTTGTATCAAGAATAAGGAAAAATGGAGATAACAAATAATATCGTCAAGTGGGTTTACTCGCTTCAGCAGAAAAAGAATCGTGTTAAGGAGCAATGTTTTGTTGTGGAAGGGACGAAGTGTGTCCTCGACACCTTGGAGCATTTTCCGCTACGCCATTTGTTCTGTAGCCAGGAATGGGCGGAAAAACATGCCGGATTGAGATGTGATGCGATGGCGGTTGCCACAAAAGTTCAGTTGGAACGTATGTCTATGTTGAAGACCGCTACCGATGTGATAGCCGTTTACTCGATGCCGGACTACGAACCGGATGAGAACGAAATCCGCAACAGTCTGAACCTTGTGCTTGACGGCGTGCAGGATCCTGGCAATTTGGGAACTATCATACGAATTGCCGACTGGTTTGGCATACGTAATATTATTTGCAGCGAAAACACGGTGGATGTCTACAATCCCAAAGTGGTGCAGGCTACGATGGGAGCTATTTCGCGGGTTAAGGTGTTCTACCGCAATCTGCCGGATGTGTTTCGCGAATACGCTTCATTGCCGGTGTACGGCACATTTCTCGACGGCACCAACTTGTATGAAGAAGAGTTGTCGGCGTCCGGATTTGTTGTGATGGGCAATGAAGGCAACGGTATCTCCAAAGAATTGGAAAAATTCATGACTAAGCGTCTGCTCATTCCGTCCTATCCGGTAGGTATACCGACATCGGAATCCTTGAATGTGGGAATGGCTACGGCTGTTATAGTCAGTGAGTTCAGACGGAGAATGATGTAGAATTATGGCAAAGACGAAAACCGTATATTTTTGCAGCAACTGTGGCAACGAGTCTCCCAAATGGCTGGGCAAGTGTCCCAACTGCGGGGAGTGGAATACATATGTGGAAGAAAAAGTAACCGTGAAATCGGGCAAAGAGTCGCTGTTGCCGGCATCGAGCATGGACAATGCTCCTGTCCGTCTTTCGGAAATCAAGGGGGAGAAGGAGGAACGGATTCTGATGCCCAGCGGAGAGTTGAACCGGGTTTTGGGCGGAGGACTTGTTCCCGGCTCCATCATTCTTGTCGGTGGCGAACCGGGAATCGGAAAGTCGACGCTCGTTTTGCAGAACATGCTGCGTATCCGTTCGCGCAAGGTGCTTTATGTTTCCGGTGAAGAGAGTGCCAAACAGTTGAAAATGCGTGCCGACCGTCTGGGTGCAGACGGCGGCGAATGTTTTATCTTGTGCGAAACTTCGTTGGAAAAAATTTTTGCACACCTTCGCAGCACGTCTCCCGGTATTGTTGTCATTGACTCCATTCAGACCATCGCTTCCGAAGCGTTGGAGTCTTCGGCAGGGAGTGTGGGACAAGTGCGCGAATGTGCCGCCGCTTTTTTGAAATATGCGAAAGAGACCGGCACGCCGGTTATTCTGATTGGACATATCAACAAGGAAGGAACGATTGCCGGACCGAAGGTGCTGGAACATATTGTGGATGCCGTCATTCAGTTTGAAGGCGACCGCCATTATATGTACCGTCTGTTGCGTTCCATTAAAAACCGTTTTGGCAGCACGTCGGAGTTGGGCATCTATGAAATGACGGAAGTCGGGCTTCGTGAGGTATCCAATCCTTCCGAACTTTTGTTGTCGGAGTCGGGTGAGGAACTTTCCGGGGTGGCAATTGGCGTGACTCTCGACGGTGTCCGTCCTTTCCTGATTGAAACGCAGGCATTGGTAAGCACGGCGGCCTACGGAACACCTCAGCGTTCCGTAACGGGATTTGATTCTAAACGGATGAACATGCTGTTGGCTGTGCTTGAGAAGCGGGTTGGCTTCAAGTTGGCGCAGAAGGACGTGTTTCTTAATATTGCAGGGGGATTGAAGGTGAACGACCCGGCATTGGATTTGGCGGTAATTTGTGCCATCCTTTCGTCGAATGTCGATTTGGTGATACCAAAGAGTGTCTGCATGTCGGGTGAGGTAGGATTGTCGGGTGAAATCCGTCCTGTCACACGTTTGGAGCAGCGCATATCGGAAGCGAACAAATTGGGATTTGCCACCATTTATGTTCCCAAGAATAATCTGAAAGGCGTTCCGCTTTCCAAATACAGTATAAAAGTGGTGGAGGTTGCCAAAGTGGAAGAGGTTTTTCGCAGTTTATTTGCCAGATAAACGGGAAAGGCTTTTACGGAACGAAAATAATTTATTAATTTTGCATTAAACAGCACGGTGTCTTGTCGCTTGTCATCTTGTGTGGCAAGAGGAAAGTCCGGGCAACACAGAGTACCATATTTCCTAACGGGAAGCTATCTGCGAGGGTAGAGTAATGTGACAGAAAATAACCGCCATCTTTGATGGTAAGGGTGAAAAGGCGAGGTAAGAGCTCACCGGGCGCGATGGCAACATTGCGTGCCGCACATCTTATGGGTTGCAAGGCCAAGTATACCGGCATTTAAGGGTTACTCGTCCATTGTCGGGGGGTAGGCTGCTTGAGCGCTGTGGCGACATGGCGATTAGATAAATGACAGGACGCGGCGTTTGTCGCGACATAACCCGGCTTATAGCTGTGCTGTTTTTTTAATTATTAAAAATTAATGCCTTGAAAAAAAGACGTATAAAGAATAAACGGTTGCGTCAGATTGTGAGGAAACTCACACATTGGTATTACTATTGCGCCGGAAATGTATGGAAAGACCAGCGCTCTGTCTGGTATGTGAATCTGATCAAGACCATTAATCTGTCGGTCACTTCTTATCTTGATAAAAATATTCAGTCAAAGGCCAGTTCCTTGACGTATAACACCTTGTTGGCGATTGTGCCGGCTTTGGCTCTAATGTTTGCCATTGCCAAGGGATTCGGTTTGCAGAACCTTATCAAAACGCAGTTGCATTCCATGTTGCCTTCGCAGGTGCTGATGATTGACACTTCATTGAAATTTGTTGACAAATATCTTGCTACTGCTTCCGGTGGTGTTTTTGTCGGAGTGGGTATTGTTTTCCTTTTGTGGACATTAATTAGCCTGTTGCGGAATATAGAGGTGACGTTCAACTATGTTTGGGGTGTGAAGAAAGGGCGTAGTGCCTATCGGATGATTACCGACTACACGACGATTATCATAATCCTTCCCGTACTGTTGATTTGTTCCAGCGGTATTTCCATTTTCATGTCGTCGTTTGTCCAGGACAACTTTCAGGCGGAAGTCAGTTTGCTGTCTCCCTTTGTCACTTTCCTTCTCGACCTTGCACCTTGGGTACTGACCAGTCTGTTCTTTGCGGGGATGAACATGCTGATTCCTTATACGAAAGTAAAGGCAAAATATGCTTTGATTTCCGGTTTTATTTGTGGGGTTCTGTTTCAGGTGCTGCAGTATGTGTTTGTCAGCGGTCAGATTTATGTGTCGAAATATAACGCCATTTACGGTAGCTTCTCTTTCCTTCCGCTGTTCTTGATATGGGTGTATATGACGTGGCTGATTTGTATTGGCGGGGTAGTGCTGACCTATGCGTCGCAGAATGTGTTCCGCTTCAACTATTCTTCGTCGATTGCCCACATTTCGAGAAGTTATATGGACGAGCTGACGGTATATTTGGTACTTGTCATTGTGAAGCGTTTTGAGGAAGGCAAGTCGCCGCTGACAAAAACTCAGATTATGGAATATTACGATTTGCCCATACGCCTTGTGAATATGATAGTCAACAAGCTTGTCGATGCTGGAATGCTTTCTATGGTGACTAACGACGACGACTCACATTCCTATCAGCCGGCAATCAATTTGTCGCGAATGTCGCTGAATGAGTTTTTGAGGCGTTATGACAATATCGGCTATTCGAATTTCATTTCAGAACTGCGTCGCAACGAGGCGTTGCTTGATATTCGCAAGTGGATGAAACAAAACTCGGAAGGCAGAAACATGCGACTTTCGGAATTAATCAAACAGACGAAAATATAGAATATGGCTAAAAACGAAATTTCAACCAACAATGCGCCCGGAGCAATCGGGCCGTACAGTCAGGCTGTCGATACTGGAACATTTGTGTTTGTATCCGGTCAATTGCCAATTGATGCCAAAACCGGTGAAATGCCGGAAACTGTGGCAGAACAGACACGCAATTCAATTGCCAACATTAAAGCAATTCTTGCTGAAGCAGGGTTGACTCTCGACAATGTAGTGAAGACAACCGTGTTTTTGACTGACATGTCGACTTTTGCGGAAATGAATGAAGTTTATGCTTCCGAATTCAGTAAAGTATTCCCCGCCCGCTCGGCTGTAGCTGTTAAGGAGTTGCCGAAGCAGGCAAGGGTGGAAATTGAAGTTATCGCTTGTCGCTGATAGCAGAAAGCAAATCGGCTACGATAAAGGTGCTTCCTCCGATGTAAATCATGTCGGTGGGGGCACTTTCTTTTTGGGCCGCCTCATAGGCCGATGCCACTGTCGGGTAGGCTGTGCCGTTAAGTCCGCATTCTTCGGCGAGTTCTTTCAGTTTGTCGCTGTTTAAAGCTCGGGGCACTGATGCCTGCGTGAAATAGTAGACGGCATCTTTCGGCAACATTCCTAAAATCGAATGTACGTCTTTATCGCTGACGAATCCGATGACGATGTGCAATCGGCTGTAACTGCTTTCTGAAAGTTGGCGGATAATATACTGGAAACCTCCGGTGTTGTGACCGGTATCGCAGAAAGTGCGTGGCGTATCGGCAATCTTCATCCAGCGTCCCATCAATCCTGTCAGTTGGCAGACGTTGGCAAAACCTTCGGCGATGGCTGAAGTCGGGATATTCAGTCCTAACTGTTGCAGTTGTTTGACGGCACAGAGAATCGTATTGGCATTTTTATTCTGACATTCACCCGAGAGTTCGCCGGACAATGTGCCGAAACTTTTGCTCTCTATCTCGAGCCTGTCGTTGAGGTGGATCGCTTTAAGCAGTTCAGGGCAATCTTCAGCAAAAATAATCGGTGCATTCTGCGATTCTGCACGCTTGCTGAAAACCGGGCGTGTTTCCTCTACCGTTTCTCCAATCACAACCGGAATCGAAGGCTTGATAATGCCGGCTTTTTCCGATGCAATTTCCGCCAAGGTGTTACCCAAAAATTGTGTATGGTCGAATGAAATATTTGTAATGACACTTAACAGGGGAGTCAGGATATTGGTGCTGTCGAGGCGTCCGCCCAAACCCACTTCGATAACGGCAATATCCACGTTCTGGCGGCTGAAATAGTCGAATGCCATGATGGTTGTCAGTTCGAAAAATGACGGTTGCCGACCGCTGTAATCCGATGAAAGAAAACGTTGGAGAAAATCAATGACCTCATTTTCTTCAATCATTTTGCCGTTTACTCTGATACGCTCGCGGAAATCAATCAGGTGTGGGGAAGTGAACAGGCCGACCTTGTAGCCGCTTTTTTGCAGAATGGCTGCCAGCAGATGAGAGGTTGAGCCTTTGCCGTTGGTTCCGGCAACGTGGATGGTTTTATAATCGTTTTGAGGATTACCGAATAGTTCGCTCAGTTGCAGGGCCGTTTCCAACCCCGGTTTATAGGCTTGTGCTCCGATGTGTTGGAATACAAGCGTTTTGTTGAATAGATAGTCTATTGCTTCTTGATAGGTCATGATGTCAGTAAATGATGTATCCGGTAATACCGGCAAGGATAATTACCAGAATAGGGTGTATTTTTACGAAATAAACCAGTATGAAAGCAGCTACACAGATAGCGATGCTGCTGCCCAATTCGGCGAAATTTTCGCGGTTCATCAGCAGGAGAGCGGCAGAACCGATAAGTCCGACCACTACAGGACGCAGTCCGGCAAAAATGCTTTTGATGGCAATGCTGTCCTTGTGCTTTTGTATGAAGCGGCTTGTGTAGAGCACCAGTAGAAAAGATGGCAACACGACTGCCAATGTCGTAATGACAGAGCCAAGGATAGTTCCGCCGGTGGCTGTATAGCCAATGTAAGTGGCTGTGTTGATGCCGATAGGACCCGGTGTCATTTGTGAGATAGCCACAATGTCGGTAAACATGTTTTCCGAAATCCATCCTTTATCCACTATCTCGTGGCGGATAAGCGAGAGCATGGCGTAGCCGCCGCCGAATCCGAAGATGCTTATTTTGAAATAAGACCAGATGAGTTGTAGATATGTGTTGAGCATAATGTGTAGTTACGTTAGTTTTTATCCGCTAATTTGCGATAGTTGCGTAAATAATAGAAATATCCGACAACGCCTCCCAGAATGATGAATAGTACCGGGCTGGATACAATTGGCCAATCCGACCAAATCAGCAAGGCTATGGCAAGCGGAATAAAGAAATTCTTGCGGTTGATTTTCGACGCTTTCGCCGTTGTAAATACCGGGGCAAGAATAAGGGCGACTACAGCCGGGCGGATGCCCATAAATATGCGGGTCAAGGTTTCGTTGTTCTTTATTGTGTCGGGCGTCAGGAACATGGCTATGAAGAGAATGATGAGGAATGACGGAAGGATTGTGCCTAATGCCGCCATGATGCTTCCTTTCAGTCCCGTCAGTTTGTTGCCTACTGATATGGCTACGTTGACAGCCATGATGCCGGGCAGCGACTGGGAAATGGCTAATAAATCAACGAACTCTTCTTTGGTGAGCCATTTGTGCTTGTCGACAATGTCTTTTTCCAATAGTGAAATCATTGCCCAACCTCCGCCGAAAGTAAAAGCTCCGATTTTGAAAAAAGTGAGAAATAAATCCAGATTAATTTTTTTCATTGTTCTTATATGATTACTGCAAAAGTACGGAAAAATATCCTATTTTTGTAGTAAATGTTTGGATTAAAAAATTTTTGAAATGCAAAATGCTATTATTCGGACACTGGCAGGCTTAGGTGTGTGCAGCTGTTCTTTGTTGAGCTTTTCAGCCGACTGGAAGCCGGATGTCTTAGGTGAAAATTACGAACAGAAAACGGTGGAACTGGCTGATGACTACAGCGGAAAAGTACGCACCACAGTTGTGCGCCATAAAACTGCCGGACAGGGAAATACGGCTGTGCTATATCTGCATGGCTACAACGATTATTTCTTTCAAAGTCAGTTGGGTGACAGCATTGTGGCTCACGGTTATGCTTTCTATGCGGTCGATTTGCGGAAGTACGGACGTTCGCTGCTGCCGGACCAATTGAAATTTGAGGTTCGCAACTTGAAGGAATATTTTGAGGATTTGGACGTGGCGCTGAAAGAAATAGAAAACGACGGATACAAGAATGTGGTATTTCTTGCTCATTCTACCGGTGGCTTGACGATGTCCTATTATTTGTCGCAGCATTTGGCTGACCGTCCACAGGTGAAAGCTTTGATTTTGAACAGTCCGTTCCTCGATATGAACCTGTCGAAGTTTCAGGAAAATTTTCTGGTGCCGGTAGTGGCGTCAATGCCTTTCAAGAATATGAAAATCAAGCAGGGCGACAGCCGGGCTTATGCCGAGAGCCTTCTTTCGGCTTATCATGGGGAGTGGGAGTATGATACGGGCTGGAAGTTGGAAGTGTCGCCGGATGTTACTTCCGGTTGGATTTCTGCGATACATAAGGCCCAGCGCACATTGCAGAAGGGTACGGACATTAAGATTCCTATTCTTCTGATGCATTCCGACAAAAGTATTTATGGCGATGAATGGACTCCGGAATTCAATTGTGGAGACGCCGTGCTTGATGTTGCCGATATTTCCAAATATGGAAAAAAGTTAGGCCCGAATGTGACGGAATTTGTTGCTGAGGATGGCCTGCACGACCTGATTCTGTCGAGAAAGGATGTTAGGGATAAGGTTTATGCTGAAATGTTCATGTGGCTGGAAAATGTGCTGCAAGGCAAATGAGAAATAGACAATGCTGAAAAATAGAAAAAACGCATCATCTGTTCCGGTGATGCGTTTTTTGTGTCTTTTAAAAAGCTACTGACAAGTTGACGTTGAATTGTCGTCGGGTCAGGTAGTTTGGTACGGCATATTGGATATTGTTGACGTCGGTTACCCAATAATAGCTGCTGACATTCGAAAAGTCAAACAGGTTGAAAACATCTACGCCAATCCATATGCTTTTGAAGTGCCGCCAGAAATTGTAGGGGCGGACTCCGTCTTTTTCACCACCGACCAATTGGTATTGGAAGCCGATATCAAGACGCTTGTAGGCAGGTGCACGGAAATAGCTGACATCTCGGCTTACCTGTGGCGGTGTCATGGGGAAGCCGTCGGAAATGATGCCTTTAAGGCTGAACTTCAGCTTCGGGAACTTTGGGAAATAATCGTTGAAGAAAACGCCGAAACTGTAACGCTGGTCAGTCGGACGCGGTACTTTTACTCCGTTCAGGTTTTCCTGTGTCTTCATCAGAGAGAAACTGAACCAGGAGTCCGTTCCGGGAACGAACTGTCCGAAAAACTTGAAGTCAATACCGGCAATGAAACCGTCGGCTTCGTTACGGCCGGAGTAGACAATTTTCAGATTGTCGAGCTCGTATGGAATGATGTCGTCAAGTTTCTTGTAGTAGGCTTCAGCCGTGATTTTGAAAGGACGGTCGAGTGCGCGGAACGTGTAGTCGCCACCGAGAATCAGCTGTATGCTCCGTTGTGATTTGATGTCGCGGTTCAGCTCTGCGTAGGAGTTTCCGTTTTCGTCCGTTTTTGTTTCGCGGAATTCTTTGTAGAACGGCGACTGGTAGTAAAGTCCTCCCGACAGACGGAAAGAAAGGCTGTTGTTGAATTCCGGAATATAGCCGATGCTGATACGGGGACTTACAAGAAATTCGTTGTTGAAATCCCAATAGGACATTCGCAAACCTCCGTTGAAGGTAAACAGTCCGGCATTGACCATCAGGCGGTAGGTATCCTGTGCATACCATGACAGCTTGTTGGTTGTCAGGTCATGTTTGGAGGTCAGATTGTAAATCATTTCCAGTTTGTTGTCGATGTTCGGAAGTGAATAGCCGGCAGAGTCGCGTTGCTCCCATTCGCTGGTACGGTCGTAGATTTGTTGGTTGCGGTATTCCAAGCCGTATTGCAGATTATGCCGGTTCAGCGATGTGTGGCCTTTCAGTCCCAAAGTGAATACACCGGCTTGGAAACGGTTGCGGGAATGTTCGAGATATTTTCCGACACCGATTTCTCCACCTACCGAATTTTCTCCGTCATTGGTGCCTGCTTCGTCCAGCCAGTATTCGCCGGATATGTCGTAAGCGACAAGCTCGTTGGTCAAGAATCCCGATGCAAGCAGCGTAAAGCCGGTACTTTTGTTGACATCGTAGTTCAGTTCCAATGCACCGAAATAGGTTTCAAAACGGTCCTGTTCTTTACCGTCGAAGTAGACGGTAAATTCTTTTACATTCTGCGATGTTCCGAATGAAGTGCTTCGGGTTTTCGGGGTGAACTTATAGTTGTTCATGGCAATGTTGCCAAGAAACGAGATGTTCCATTGGTCGTTCAGCTTCAGTCGCAAATTAGTCTGATAGTCGAAAAACGAAGGGTCGTATTCGCCTTTGGTTTCCAATGAACTGAGCAGTGTCGTGTTCCGTTTGTACCGGATTCCGTGGAGTTGTGAAAAGTTCCCGGTCGACTGGCCGATAGCGGCTTCTGCTCCCATCAGACTTGCCGCTACGTTTCCTTCGAAAGATTCCGGCTGACGGTAGGTGATGTCAAGCACCGACGACATCTTGTCGCCGTATTCTGCGGAAAATCCGCCGGTCGAAAACTCGATCGAGCCGACAAGCGAAGGGTTGATGATACTGAGGCCTTCCTGTTGCCCCGAGGATATGAGCTGCGGGCGATAGACCTCAATGCCGTTGATATATACACTGTTTTCGTCGTAGGAACCGCCTCGGACAGAATATTGCGAGCTCATTTCGTCTTTCGACGAAACTCCGGCAATGGTTGTAAGCAGTCCTTCCACGGCGTTGCCCGATGCGTTGGGGCCTACTTTCAACTGTCCGGCATCCAGCGTCTGCATTCCTCCGGTCTGCTTCTTGTATTCGGTCACTTCGATAGCTTCCAGTTCGCGGGTTGTCTTAAACAGTTTCGCATTGACGTTTACGTTTCCCGACGGTGAAATCAGTTTCTGCTTATGTTCTTTGTAGCCGATGCAGGTGAATATGATTTCTATCGTGTCACTTTCTGCCACGGAAAGATTGTAAGAACCGTCAAGACCTGTGGTTGCACCTACGGCAGTTCCGGCAATGCGGACGGTGGCAAATTCGATAGGTTGCTCTTCTGCATCAATGACTTTACCGAAAATTTTCACCTGTGCATATCCGGCAGAGGCTATCAGTAGCAGTAAAGACAGTATATATAGTCGTTTTGTTATATTCATGTTTATTGATTATGCTTATAACATAACGAAAAACTGCGGGGTAAATTATATGGCTGTAAATAAAAACGTCGCGGCTGGCGGGTCGCGACGTTTCTGTATGTGGTTATTTAATCAGGCTTTTTTCTTCAACCAAATGGAAAATGCAATCAGACATCCGACCGTGCATACGGCACCGATGGAATAGGAGAGAGCAGATGCCATTCTGAATCCTTCCGGGGCTATGCAGATGTAGGATGAACTTACTGCCGTCATGAACAAGGCAGGAATAAGAGTAATGATGTAGGGTCTCTTATGTTGTGCCAGGTAAACGGTGATGGCCCATAGGGTGAATACGGAGAGCGTTTGGTTGATCCATGCAAAATATCTCCAGATGATGTTGAACCCTTCCGCATCTTTCAAGCTGTAGAACAGAATGCCGAATGTGACGGCAAAAATAGGAAGGGAAATCATCAGACGTTTGACGATGGATTTCTGTTCCATGTGTATGGCATCGGCAATGATAAGGCGGGCTGAACGCAAGGCCGTGTCGCCCGACGTGATTGGAGCGGCGATGACTCCCAGAATGGCAAGTATGCTGCCGAATGTGCCCAGCCATTCATTGGTAATGCTGTTAACTACAATGGATGCGTTGTTTTCGCCGAGATCGTTTTTCTGGAAATAATAAGTAGCGGCAGCAGCCCAAATCAAGGCGATGATGCCTTCAGTCACCATAGCGCCGTAGAATACGGGACGACCATGGTATTCTGATTTCAGACACCGGGCCATCAGCGGACTTTGTGTGGCATGGAATCCGGAAATGGCACCGCAGGCAATGCTGACAAACATTATCGGGAAAATAGGAAGCGTGTCGGCATTGGGATGAGTGTTCGACATTCCGTCCCAGAATTCCGGCAATTGCGGATGGTTGACAAACAGCATCGTGAGAATGCCAATGGCCATGAAGATGAGGGCAATGGCAAAAAGAGGGTAGATGCGTCCTATGATTTTGTCGATAGGCAGCATCGTTGCAAGAAAATAGTAGGCAAAAATCACGACGATCCAGAACTGGGTGTGCAAGTGTTCCGGAGTGAGGTCGGCAAGCAGTCCGGCAGGTCCTGCAATGAAAACGGCTCCTACGAGCACCATCAGGATAACCGACAGGCCGCGCATGACTTGTTTGGCTGTCAGCCCGAGATAGCGGCCGATAGTTTCCGGAAGACTTTCTCCGTCATGTCGCATGGAAATCATTCCTGCAAAATAGTCGTGGGTTGCACCTGCGAGAATGGTTCCCAATACAATCCAGAGATAAGAGGCTGTACCGAATTTGGCTCCCATGATAGCACCAAATATCGGGCCTAATCCTGCTATGTTGAGCAGTTGTATCATAAATATTTTCCATGTGGGAAGTGGCATGAAGTCCACGTTGTCACACTTGGTGAATGCTGGAGTTTTGCGGTTGTCCGGCTGGAATATTTTTTCTACAAATTTCCCGTATACGAAATAAAAGATAATAAGGGCTGCCAGACAGAGGGTAAATGATATCATAATTCGTAGATTTTAAAAACACCGGCATTTAAAGTAATGCCGGTGTTGATGTGTTTTATCTGTATGTGTTGTTTGGAACGAAAAATTATTTGTTGGTAATTTCGTTCACTACAGCCTTGATTTCATCTGCAATCTTGTTTGCCTTTTCAATTGTGTTCTGAATAGATACGGATGATCGGTTCTGTATTGCTTTTGCGCAAATGTACCCAACAGTCGGCAAAGTCGATTTTCACACCGTCGATGTCTGTGATTTTTTCATTCTTGTATTTTTCCTTGATGGCAGCAAGAATGGCGTCGACATTGATGTCTGGAGTCAGTTGAATCTTGTTTTTGGCAATGCTGTACGGTGGATATTCTTTTTTCAGTTCGCTCACTTTTTTACCTTTGTGTGCCAACAGTGAAAGGAACAATGCCACACCTACAAGAGCGTCACGTCCGTAGTGGCTTGCCGGATAGATAACACCGCCGTTGCCTTCGCCGCCGATAACAGCTCCTGTGCGCTTCATTTCAGTAACGACATTTACTTCGCCTACGGCTGAAGCTGTATATTGACAGCCGTGTTTTACAGTTACGTCGCGGAGTGCACGTGAAGAAGACAGGTTGGATACTGTTGCACCCGGAGTTTTTGAAAGAATGTAGTCGGCCACAGCCACAAGAGTATATTCTTCCACAAACATTTCGCCGTTTTCCATAACGATTGCCAAGCGGTCAACGTCAGGGTCAACAACGAAGCCGACATCGGCACAGCCTGTTTTCAACTTGTCGGAAATTTCTGTAAGGTTTTCCGGAATTGGTTCCGGAGTGTGTGCGAAATGTCCGGTCGGTGTGCAGTTAAGTTCTATGATGTTCTTTACTCCCAGTGCTTTCAGCAATTCAGGGATGACAACACCGCCTACAGAGTTGACGGCATCGACAGCTACTGTAAAGTTTGCTTTCTTGATAGCTTCCACATCCACCAGATCAAGAGCGAGAACGCTGTCGATGTGGCGACGTGTATATGTGTTGTTGATGAATTCCTTACCTAATTCGTCAACTTCTGCAAAAGTGAATGATTCTTCTTCTGCAATGGCGAGAACGGCTTTGCCTTCAGCATCGTTGAGGAATTCGCCTTTTTCGTTGAGAAGTTTCAGGGCGTTCCATTGCTTCGGGTTGTGTGATGCAGTCAGGATAATACCACCGCAGGCATTTTCCCAGACAACAGCCAACTCTGTAGTCGGTGTTGTTGCAAGGCCGATATTGACGACATTGAAGCCCATTCCCTTCAGTGTACCTACTACGATGTCGTTTACCATGTCGCCGGAAAGACGGGCATCGCGTCCTACGACGATTGTGTTGGATGTTTTTGTGGTAGATTTTCGAATGAATGTGGCATAGGCGGCGGTAAACTTGACGATGTCAAGCGGACTAAGCCCTTCACCGGCTTTACCTCCGATTGTACCACGGATTCCTGAAATAGATTTGATTAATGACATTGCTTTTGGATTTGATGGTTTTATATTTTGCTTTTGTAGTATTTTACGTGGAATTTATATGGAATTACGTTCGATTGCTCGTCGTAGAATCCGAATTTACTTTTGATGACGAGATTAACCTCGCAGTCGATGCCTAAATAATTGAGAGGCATTTGAATGCCTTCGCCGTAAGCATAGGATGACGGAAGCTGGTAGTTGTTGAATCGGAAAAACAGATAGTTGATATCGTCATAGTTTCCGTCCAATGCATCGTCGTTGCCTTTTGCATACGAAAGCAGGCTGATACGTCCGTAGCGGAAGTATATTTTTTGATCGTCTTCTACACGATTGTTTTTACGGTCTCCGGCATTGATTACCTGCATATACACATTACCTTCCGGTTCGATGCGGTAGTAGGGGGCATCTTCACCGGTTTCGAAAACAGTATCAGCCGGAATTTCATTGATGACTTTCTGATTGGCAAGAAATGAGTTTACGGCTTTGTCTTCGTCTTCGAGCAATTCTGAATAGCTCTTGCTGTCATCGCATGCCGCGAGAGATAATATGGCTAATGGAAGTAGTAATAATGATTTCAGTTTCATAGTCAATATGTTTTTATTGATTGTTTTTTGTTTCGTTTAAATCTTCAAGCACTTTTAAGTAGGTTTGAATCGCTTCTTCCATCGTGCCGCGGAATTCACCACCGGCAGCGTTGGCATGTCCACCTCCGTTGAAATACTTGCTGCATAGAGTGTTGACCTTAAAATCTTCTTCCGAACGCATGGATACCTTTACATAATCGGCTTCCTGACGGAAGAAGGTAGACCAAATAACTTCAGGAATTGCCAATGGCATGTTGGCGAGCATTTCTGTGTCGCCGCGTTGATAGTTGAAGCGTTCGAGGTCTTCTTTTTCCAACACGATTAGCGAAGCGCGATGTTCGGGATAAAGTACCATTTTTTCAGCCAGCGCATAACCGTTGAGGCGCATTCTGCTTTCGCTGTTGGTACGCATGGCCAATTTGCAGATTCTGTCTTTGTCGATGCCTTTTCTTACCAGTTCGGCTACGATAATGTATAGCTCTGCATGGTTGGAATTGTAGGAAAAGTTGCCCGTATCAGTCATCATTCCTGTGTAAATGCAGGATGCAGCATCGGTGTTGACTTTGTCCAGCAGTCCCATTTGATAAAGAACGCGGAACAGCAGTTCGCAGGTAGAGGTCATGGACGGATAGGAGATTATGACATCGCAGAATGTGTCGGGATGCAAGTGGTGGTCAATCATCACTTTCGGACACTGTGCATTGGCAAGCGGTGTTGCCATTTCTGCAACGCGGTTCAATCCGTTATAGTCGAGGCACAGAATCAAATCGGCATTTGCTATTGCATTGTCGGCCTGTTCCTTTGATTCGGTATATGCTATTATTTTGTCGAACTCCGGAAGAAAACTCAAGTCAGCCGGTGCCTTGTCGGGAGTAATGACTAAAGTATTTTTTCCTAATCCCGACAAAAGGATGCTAGCGCCCAATGTTGAGCCAATGGCATCACCGTCGGGGGACATGTGGCATGTGATTACAATATTCTGACTGTTGTCGAGAAGATTCTGGAATGCTTCCAGTTGTTCGTTGTGAATGGTCTTTTCTAACATTTTTTCTTTTGCTGTAAAATCGTTGCAAAGATAGTGAAAGGCGAGGGTAGAGGCAAATGAAAACGGAGTTTTCAAATTTGATTATGCCGAGCCGCCTCCTATCTTCTACAAAGATAGTGAAAGGCGAGAGCAGGGACAAATGAAAAACGGAGTTTTCAAATTTGACTATGCCGAGCCGCCTCCTATCTTCTACAAAGATAGCGAAAGGCGAGAGCAGGGGCAAATGAAAACGCTGTTTTTGGGTTTTACAATGTCAAACTGCCTGTCATCTTCTACAAAACAGGCTGCACGCCTTCTATCTTCTACAAAGATAATGCAATATGTGGATTAATCGTTATGTTTTAACCGATTTTGCCTACATATTTCAATTATGGACGCAAAGGTAAGAAAAATATTATGATGCAGGCTTTTTGAATGAAATAGACGGATTGAAAATTTATTAATAAATAATAATGTATATAAAAACAGAGGGCGGGATATTTCCCGCCTTCTTGATTATTAGATAATTGCCTGAAATTACATGTTCATGCCGCCGTCCACTTGGATAACTTGACCGGTAACATAAGATGACATGTCAGATGCAAGGAATGTTGCAATGTTGGCAACATCTTCCGGTGTACCTCCACGGCGCAATGGAATTTTCTGGCACCATTCGTTTCTGATTTCTTCTGAAAGTTGGGCAGTCATGTCTGTGATGATGAAGCCCGGAGCGATAGCGTTTGCACGAACACCGCGTGAACCCAGTTCTTGAGCGATAGATTTAGCCAAGCCAATCATACCAGCTTTAGAAGCAGAGTAGTTGCATTGTCCTGCATTACCGTGTACGCCGACAACAGATGCCATATTGATAATGCTACCAGTGCGTTGGCGCATCATAACCGGAGTTACAGCGTGAACGAAGTTGAAGGCAGACTTGAGGTTAACGTTGATTACAGCGTCCCATTGTGCTTCTGTCATTCTCATCATCAGGCCGTCTTTTGTGATACCGGCATTGTTAACGAGGATGTCAAGACGGCCGAAGTCTTTCACTACTTCAGCTACAACATTGTGACATGCTTCGAAGTCGGCAGCGTTAGAGGCATAGCCTTTTACTTTTACGCCAAAAGCAGCGATTTCCTCTTCTGTCTTTTTACCGTTTTCGTCGATAACGAGGTCGGTGAAAGCGATGTTACAGCCTTCTTGTGCGTATTTAAGCGCGATGGCTTTACCAATTCCGCGTGCAGCACCTGTAATGAGTGCTACTTTTCCTTCTAATAATTTCATAGTCAAATATATTAAAAATGAATGTGTTAGATTTCAATTAAGAATGCTCCGCAAGAGTAACCTCCACCAAATACCGTAAGGCCGATTTTTTGTCCTTTTTTCAGGTTTTCGCGGTTTTGAGCCAGTACCAGTGCGGCACTTGCCGAACCCGTATTGCCGAGTTCTTCGATGTTGTTGAGGAATCTTGAAGAATCCATTTTCAGTTGGTGGGCAACGTTGGCCACGATACGCATGTTTGCCTGGTGGCAGATGATGTAGTCGAGGTCGTTGATGCTCATTCCGTTAGGTTCAGTCACATTTTCAAGTGCATGGATCATGAACTTGCAGGCGTGCATGAACACGTCTCTGCCGTCAGGCATAGTGATGCCGTCTTCGTGCGGGCGCAGACGAACGCCTTCCGGTCCTTTTCCAACATGGCCGAGACCTTTAGTATAGATAGTTTTCAGTGTGATGTCATTTTCTGAAACCTTTTCTTTGGATACAAAGAAAGCAACGGCTGCATCTCCCCATAGGTGGCCGCACACTTTATCGGTTTCGTTTGCATAGTACGTGTTGTGCTCGGAACAAACGATGAGGGCCTTTGATGCTTTTCCCATTGCGAAATAGCCTTCGATGATTTCAAGTCCGTTTACAAATGACGAGCAAGCTGAAGATGCGTAGACTGCTTTGGCGTTTTCGATGTTGAATTCGCGTTGTGCAATATGAGCCAGGGTAGCAACGGTGTCATAGGGTGAATAGGCTGCCGATACAATAAGGTCGACATCCTTGATGTCGTAGGGAAGTGTCTTGAGGGCATCTTTGATGGCGTTCAGTCCCATCGAATTGTGGCCTTCACCTTCTCCAACCTTTGAGCGAGAGCGGATGCCTGTGCGCTGGGTAATCCATTCGCTTGTCAGACCGTTTAGTTCTAAAAAGTGTTCGTTAGGCACTCTGGTTGCCGGTACGTAGTATCCAGTTGCGTTAATATACATAATGTTATTGTTTTATTCCGTATAGTATAAAGTCATGTAAATATTCTCTCAGTTTGTTTTTTTCAATGCCGAATTCGGAAAAGTTTTCTCTGATGTAGGGTACATCCAGTCCTTGAAGTGACAGCAACATGACCATTGCCGTTTTGTCGACGTGCTTGATTCGGAATATTCCGTTGTCGACTCCTTCCTGAAGAATTTTTTGAAGAATGCTGATTTCTTTGGGAGTGGTTGCTTTGCGTGCCCGTTCCACTTTTCTTATGTCGCGGAAAAAGCCGGCTCTTAGCGACCCGTTGCGAAACACCAAATCTTTCATCGCTTCAAAACGCTGGAAAATGAATTCCATCAGTTTCTGGTCGGCGGGTATGGGCAGTGCGGCAATGTCTTTCAAGCGTTTCAGCACGATTTCGCTTTCGCTTTCTATGACAGCATTGTAGATGTCGCGCTTGTTTTTGAAATATGTATATATGGTTCTTCTCCCTTTCTCGGCTGCTATGGCTATGTCGTTCATTGTCGTGTTCTCAATGCCTTTGTGGGCAAAGAGCTGTCGGGCAATGTCGATTAATTTGTCTCTTGTTTTTAGCATAGTTCGTTTTTGGTTGTTTGCACAAAAGGGCAATTTGTGTGCGAAATTAATCATATTATTTTATTGCGGCAAAAAAGTCGTGCGAAAATTGCATCTTTCAAGTCATTTTCTGCGTTCTGGGTGCATGGTTTTACGGTTTCTGTATTCGTATTCTTGTGTAAACAAAATTTAACATATATATATTGTGTTGTTAATCAGTGTCTTTGGCTTTGTTTTAAAGATTTGTTGTAAAAATAATTCTCAAAACGCTTGCAGATTCAAAAAAAGTCCGTACCTTTGCAACCGTAATCACATCGCGGGATGGAGCAGAGGTAGCTCGTTGGGCTCATAACCCAAAGGTCGTAGGTTCGAATCCTGCTCCCGCCACTAAGCAAGAGAAGTCAAAAATGGCTTCTCTTTTTTGTTTTATTCATATCAATTTACTTAGAGAGCTATTGAACTCATTAAAAAAACAACTGCGGAATCTATCGGCATTTGCCGGCAGATTCCGCAGTTGCTATCTTGTTTGTCGTGTTAAAGTTCTTCGCACTCTTTTAGCCAAAGTTGGCTGGATGCGTCGCTTGGCATTCTCCAGTCGCCACGAGGCGAGAGGGATAGTCCTACTTTTGGCCCGTCGGGCAAACATGAGCGTTTGAACTGCTGGTTAAAGAACCTTCGGAAGAACGTCGTGAGCCAATGTTTGATGACCTCTTTCGAATATGTACTCTTGAACGCAGTGTTGGCAAGGAAGAATATTTTCTTGGGAGTGTATCCGAACCGCAAGGTGTAATAAAGGAAGAAGTCGTGCAGTTCGTATGGGCCGACAAGGTCTTCTGTTTTTTGCTTGATGTTTCCTTGCTCGTCAGCGGGGATGAGTTCCGGGCTGATAGGAGTATCAATAATGTCAAGAAGTGTTTCCCGCGATGTCTTGTCGATGTCAGAATTTGCCACCCATTTGACAAGATGCTTGACAAGCGTTTTCGGAATACTTGCGTTTACCCCGTACATTGACATGTGGTCGCCGTTGTAAGTAGCCCAGCCTAAAGCCAGTTCCGAGAGGTCGCCGGTTCCGACAACCAATCCCCATGTCTGGTTGGCAATGTCCATCAGTATTTGCGTACGTTCGCGTGCCTGCGAGTTTTCGTAGGTTACGTCGTGCTGGCTGATATCGTGACCGATGTCGTTGAAATGTTGAATACATGCGGCTTTGATGCTTACTTCTCGGATGGTGATTCCCAGCGACTTCATCAACTGCATGGAATTATTGTAAGTCCTGTCGGTTGTTCCGAATCCGGGCATGGCCACGCCTGTGATGCCGGTTCTCGGCAGTCCCAGTTTGTCGAATGTCTTGATGCAGACAAGCAGGGCCAATGTGGAGTCAAGTCCTCCTGAAATTCCTACGACAACGGATTTTGTGTTGGTGTGGACAAGACGTTTTGCCAGACCGGCCACTTGGATGGAGAATATGTCCTTGCAGCGGTTGTCCATGTCGGCGCCGGCTGATGGTATGAACGGATGCGGATTTATTTTTCTTGTCAGTTCAAACGGTCGGATGTTGACCGGGTCTGCAACGATAATTTTACCTGTTGCGTTTTCTTTTGCCATGCAGGCGGCAAATGTTGTGTTGACTTTTCTGTCATTCCTAATGGCATCGACATCTATTTCAGAGAAAATCAGTTGCTCGTCAAAACTGAAGCGTTCGCTTTCGGCCAACAACGTGCCGTTTTCGTAGATGAGTCCGTTGCCGGCAAATACGAGGTCGGTTGTAGATTCTCCGAATCCGCAGGACGAGAAAACGTAGCCGCACAAACAGCGTGCGGACTGTTGGGCAATCAGGCTTCGCAAGTAGTCGTGCTTGGCGATGCCTTCGTTGTCGGCTGAGAGGTTGAAGATGATTTCTGCCCCGGCTAGAGCAGTTTTGCTGCTTGCGGGTATGGCTGCCCACAAGTCTTCACAGATTTCAATGCCGAAGGTGGTTTCTTTTGTACGGAAAAGCAGGGACGGGCTGACGGGAACAGTTTGGCCGCAAACGGTCAGTTCACAGTTGCTGTAGTCTGTTGCACTGGTGAACCATCTTTTTTCGTAGAATTCCTTATAGTTTGGCAAGTAAGTTTTGGGAACAATGCCTAAAATCTTTCCATGCTGGAACACGACGGCGGCGTTCAGAATCACGCCGTTGTCACAGACGGGAAGCCCGACGATGGCGATGATGTCGAGATTGGCCGTTCGTTGAAGTAGCTGTCCCATGTATTCTTCGGCTTTTTCCAACAACAGCTGTTGTGCAAAAAGGTCACCACAGGTATAGCCTGTAACGGACAGTTCCGGAAAAGTGATGACTGATACGGCCTTTTCTTCGGCAGTGCGCATCAGTGCTTCTATTTTTTCAGTATTGTAGCAGCAGTCGGCAACTTTTACAGCTGGAATGGCTGCTGCTACTCTGACAAAATGGTTGTTCATATAACAGTTTATTTGCAAATGTTTTCTTCACCGTCGACAATGCTTTTTTCGACAAAAAAGCGGGGACGGTCTTTGGTTTCAATATATATTTTCCCGATGTATTCGCCGATGATACCCAAAGCGATGAGAATCAGCGAGCCTATGAACCAGAGCGAGAGCATCAGGGATGTCCATCCCGGCCATGCCTTTCCTGCAAAATAGGAACAGAGGGCGTAGAGCGACACGCTGATGGTGGCAACCAGCATTATCATGCCGGCAGAAAATATCAATCGGATTGGGCGGATGGAAAAAGACGTTATGCCGTCGATGGCAAAACTAATCATCTTTTTCAGCGGATATTTTGATTCTCCGGCGGTCCGGGCGTGACGGTTGTAGTAGACTGTGTCGGACTTGAAGCCAATCAAAGGAACGATTCCGCGGATAAACAGGTTGCGTTCGCGGTATTCCAGTAGCTTGCATACTGCCCGTTTGCTCATCAACCGATAGTCGGCATGGTTATAAACGGTTTTGGTGCCGAGTGCAGTCATGGTGCGGTAGAAAAACAGGGCGGAGTTCTTTTTGAAGAATGTGTCGGTTTCTCTTGACTGGCGGACTCCGTAGACAATGTCTGTGCCATTGATGAATTTCAGCACCATGTCGCGGATAACGACAGTGTCGTCCTGAAGGTCGGCGTCAATGGAAATTAAAGCGTCACAATAGGGGTTGGCTACAGTCAAACCTGCCATCAGTGCATTCTGATGTCCTACGTTGCCCGACAATTTTATGCCGGAAACGGCCGGAATTGATTTTGCGCTTTGCTCAATGATGCTCCAAGTTTTGTCGCGGCTGCCGTCGTCGACGAAAAACAGTTTGCTTTCAGGAGAAATCAGTTCTTCTGCAACCAACGACTGCAGAACCTTGGTAAGTTGTTTGATAGTGCTGTTGAGAACTTCCTGTTCGTTGTAGCACGGAATAACTAAGCCTAATATAGGTTGCATGTGTATAATTTTTCTTTCGGACAAATTTACAAAAAAAGTGGAAAGTTTGTGATGGCGGCTGATTTTATTTTGACTTTTGTTGTTGGCGGTTGATGAAAACGGTAAAAACTGATTGCCTGTAAAACAAAAAAGGTGGCCTTTTGATGGCCACCTCAATATGCAGATAAATCAAACTAATTTTCGAAACTCAGAATGTCAGCCAGGCGTTCTCTGTCCTTGATAAAGATTTCAGTAGATGTGAAATCAATGATGCCGTCACTTTGAAGTTCAGTCAAGGTATTGATGAACGATGACCGCTGCACGCCCAGCATGGTGTACATGTCCTTTTGCTTGCAGTTGATGACAATATCAGTGGCATCCTTGTGTGTCAGCGATATTATCCAAAATGCAAAGCGTTCGGCAATGCTGCCGGAGGTAAGGGAGAGCACCGCTTCCATGGGTGTCTGAGAGTTCCGTGACAGGTAATTCAGCATGTTGAAAAGAAAAACCGTGTCAGTCTTCAGTATTTTCAAATAGTCGGCTTTTTCAATTTGCATGATTCCGGCTGACGGAGATGCTGAGACGTTGTAGGGATAGACGGTAGAGCGTCCGAACAGGTATTCAGCACCGAGAACATTGGGGGCTGACAGCGTTTCAAAAATGCGGATGCGCTTATTGTTGTTCGTCAGTTCAAGCTTTACGCTGCCTGAAATGAGGAATTTGAGCTGTTTGCAACTGTCGCCCTTTTCAATCAATTGCTCATTTTCGAGATATTTCAAGAAGTGGAACTTGATTTTTTCAATCAGTTCGGATATCCTTGCATGGCTCACGCCTTGAAATAATGGCAATCCCATCAAAAGTTCATACATACTGTTCATCGTTGCGTAGTATTTTTGTTAGAATAATGCAAAGATATTGCAATTTTTTAATTTAACTTAATTCGGGGTAGTGAAAACAAGTTGTAAAAATCCCGAAGTTAGTTAATAATGATTAAGGCCTGACCGTCAGGCGGATTGTTTCCAAATCGTCGGGAACGTAGACGTTTCCCGAAAATACGGATTTGCCCTCGGCGGTATAATGGATTTTACGGTTGGCCAGGTCGGAATCTTCCGTATGGTACAGCACAAGATTCTTTATATGAAGCTCTTCCGCAATTTTCCCTGCATCCAGGACTGTGCTATGGCTCTTTTCATAGGGCTTGAATGTGTCACGGTCGGCATAAAGGCAGAATGCCTCGGAAAGTAGCCAGTCGGCGTTTTCGACATATTGCCGGTTACTGCTGTTGTAGGGTTCGTCTCCTAGGCATACCAGTGACTGGCCGTCAGGTAATATGGCTTTGAATCCAAACTGCTTCTTCTTGGTGGAATGGATGTCGAAAAATGTAAAGTCGTAGTTTGATGCCTTCAGCGACGTTCCGTCGGTAACGGTAGTTATGATGATGTGGCTGCCAATTTCGTCCATGAGCTTTTTTTTCAAAGTCAGTTTGCAGAACGTCATGAGCATGTCGGCCACTTCATCGTGGCAATAAATGTCAAAAGGCACAGTTCTTTTCCCCGCAGAGGTGAGCATTGCCATTTTGCGGATAACCCAGAGTGCTCCCAAAATGTGGTCGGTGTGTCCGTGAGTGATGAACATGCCGTCAATCTGATTGAAGGAAATACCGGTTTTTTCCAGTTGGGCAAGAATACCGTTGCCGCCTCCGGCATCCACCAAAAAATGATGGTTGTCACATGAGATTGTGAAACAGGTGTTGTAGCATTTGGTTACCATGGCATTGCCGGTACCAAGAAATGTGAGGGATATATTGTCTGTCATTTGTGGCTTTTATTTGCAAAAATAAGCCGACTTGGCAGTAAAATGTGTTTTTTAAAGTCTTTTAACGGTGTGGCGTTTAAACCTTTTGGGCGTTTAATAGTTTAATTGATAGAGACTTTTGAGCAATTCTCTCTATGGTTAAATGTGAAATTTTAGTTTTGAAATGGTGAGTGGTTTTGGGCAGAGTTGCAGCAGGCGGTTTCTGCCCGAGTGTACCACTTTTAGAAAGTGTGGAGTCGTTTAAGGAATTGGTTATAGGTTTTGTTTGTATTCGGCATTGCTTTTATCGTTTTGGATAAAGTGTGCCGTTTTTTGTATGTGTTTGGTTGGTGGATGATTAAAATTGTGTAATTTTGCAAGGTCCTTGATAGAGACGATAGAAAGACGTCGGGAATCAGGTGGAAATCCTGAACAGTACTCGCTGCCGTAACTCCAAATTAAACTATATGCAGTCACTGGTACAAACTGGGAAGGCTGTGTAGCTTCAAATAGGGGAGAAGTCGGAATACCGTTTGAGGACTTAAATTGTAGAATCTATGTCCGCGAGGATCGCGTGCGGTATGTGCGTTTTCGGACAAAATGACGTTAAAATGAAAAAAGCAACTTCTATTTTTGGTATTTTAGTGCTGGTTGGGTCTTTCCTGAATGCTTTTCCGCAACAGGGAATTGATTACAGTAAGGCAGACGACGAATTTCTAGATTCTGTTTTTTCGATAGCAGAAGTAAATGTCGTTGAAGTAAAAAATCGTCAGATTATAAAGGCGCAGACTCTTGACGGTATCGATTTGGAGCGATTGAACAGCCAATCGGTTGCTGACGCGTTGCGCTATTTTTCCGGTGTGCAGATAAAGGATTACGGCGGCATCGGCGGTATCAAGACCGTGAATATCCGCAGTATGGGAACCAATCATCTGGGGGTGTTCTACAATGGAATCCAACTGGGCAATGCCCAAAACGGGCAGGTGGATTTGGGACGCTATTCGCTGGACAATATTGAGTCTATTTCCTTGTATAACGGGCAGAAAAGTGAAATTTTCCAGAGTGCCAAAGATTTCGGCTCTTCAAGTTCTATTTACATTACGACAAAGAAGCCTCATTTCCTTAATGGGGAAAAATTTCATGTGACGGCTCAATTCAAAACCGGAAGTTTTGGCCTTATCAACCCATCGTTGCTTTGGGAACAGAAGCTGACCGACAACGTGCATCTGTCGCTCAATGCCGAACTGACCAAGGCGCATGGCCGCTATAAGTTCCGTTATCGTCGTTTGCAGAATAATGGCGAGGTGGCTTACGACACGACTGCTATTCGGGAAAACGGCGATGTGCAGGCCTTTCGAGGAGAAGCTGCTCTCTATGGATATATCCCCGAGGGAAAATGGAGCATGAACGCTTATTTTTATGACTCGGAAAGAGGCATTCCGGGGGCTATTGTCAACAATGTTTTCCGTCATGGGGAACGCCAATGGGATACGAATGCTTTTGGACAAGGCTCGTTTGAAAAGCAGTTGAGCGATTTCTATAAATTCAGAATCAACGGAAAATTTGCGTGGGACTTTACGCACTATTTGCGTGACGATGAGAAGGAACTTTATATTAATAATAAATATTATCAAAAGGAAGCATATTTGTCGTTTGCCAATCTGTTTTCATTGACCGATTGGTGGAAATTGTCATTGTCGGGCGACGGTCAGGTGAACTGGATGGATGCCGACTTGGTGGACTTTGCCTACCCGTTGCGGTTTACGGAACTGGTGTCTGTTGCGACATCGTTTGAAATCAACCGTTTCAGCGCACAGGCCAGTTTGCTCGGAACATTTATTCAGGACCGTATCCGTGCGGAAAAACTTTCGGAGCGTTCTTCTTCCCGACACGAACTGTCGCCTGCGGTGTTCTTGAGCTACAAGCCGATGGAAAAGGAGTCGTTTTTCCTGAACGGTTTCTTTAAGAAGATTTTCCGTATGCCGACATTCAATGATTTGTATTATACGGAAATCGGTAACGCTAAATTGAAACCGGAGTACACCTATCAGTATGATCTCGGATTTACTTATTATAAAGAATTCAAACATTCGTTTTGGCGTTATATAAATTTCCGTGGTGACGGCTATTTTAATAAGGTGACCAATAAAATCGTCGCTTATCCTACCGGCCAGCAGTTCCGATGGACAATGCTGAATTTGGGTGAGGTGGAGATTGTCGGTACGGAAGTGTCGGCTGATTTGGGTTTCAAAATCCGTCCGGTCGAGATGAAGCTATATTTGCAATATACCTATCAGAAGGCCCGCGATTTTACAGATCCTGCTGATGCCTATTACGGCCATCAGATTCCATACATCCCCTGGCATAGCGGTTCTGTAACCTATAATGCAAACTATAAGGGGTGGGATTTCAACTATAGCTTCATCTATACGGGTGAACGTTATAATCAGCAGGAAAATGTTCCGGAAAACTATGAGCAGCCGTGGTATACGCACGACCTGTCGTTGTCGAAAGAATTTCCGATAAAGAAGTGTCGGATAAAGATTACGGGTGAGGTAAATAATGTATTCAATCAGAACTATGATGTAATCCACAACTTTCCAATGCCGGGAAGAAACTACAAGCTCGTATTGAAATTTATGCTCTAAAAATTGTTTAAACGTGTTGGGTATATGAAATTTTTTATACCTTTGCACATGAGAACTGCAAACGTGTTTGCAATTCGTTGAGTTTTAGTTAAATCTGTTTTATTGGTGCCTTTCAAGGCTTGAATGGGAATCGGGTGGAAGTCCCGAACAGTCCCGCTGCTGTAACTCCAATAAATGGTGTCGAGAATATGTCACTGAAGAAATTTGGGAAGACCTCGATAAACACCGGAGAAGTCAGAAGACCAGCCAATAAAATTAAAGTTCGAAAGCTTACGAGGAATAAGCCGGGCTAATTGTAATATTTCGATTAATCTTTGCGGTTTTTGTATTCTTTGTGCAGGCTTTCGATAGAATAAAAAGAAAGTTATGCGCAATTTTTTTTATCCATTATTGCTGTTTGCCGCTTTGTTTTCTTCCTGTCGTCAGGAGGAGGTTATTCATGGCTCGTCGTCTTCAAACGTAGGAAAACCTGTCTATTCTGAAATAGAAGGCTTTTATTTGCTGAATGAAGGAAATATGGGTCTGAACAAGAGCTCGTTGGATTATTATGATGCAACGACGGCAACCTATCACCGAAACATTTATGCAGAAAGAAACCCCAATGTCGTTAAAGAGTTGGGTGATGTTGGTAATGACCTTCAGATTTATGGCAGCAAATTGTATGCAGTGATAAACTGTTCCCACAAAATGGAAGTCATGAATGCCGACGATGCTACCCGTGTTGCGAAAATCGACATTCCGAATTGTCGGTATGTGGTGGGGCATAAAGGTTATGTTTACGTCAGCAGTTATGTGGGACCGGTTCAAATTGACCCGACCGCGCCTAAGGGAGCAGTGTTTAAGGTGGACACATTAACCATGAGCGTTGTCGGAAATGTGGAAGTTGGCTATCAGCCGGAAGAAATGTCGGTAATCGGTAACAAACTTTATGTGGCAAATTCTGGTGGCTACAGAATTGGCAACTACGAAAATACGGTGTCAGTCATTGACCTTGACAAATTTGAGGTTTGCGATGTGCTGGAGTTGGAAGGCGTTCAGAACCTGCACCGAATGGATGTCGACAGCAAGGGACGTTTGTGGGTAAGTTCGCGTGGCGACTACTATGGCTCTGTTTCAACGCTTGTCGTTGTTGATCCTCAAAGTGGAAAAATCCTGAAAAATATGAATATTCCGGTGTCGAATATGTGGGTGGACGATGATGTGGCCTACATTATCAGTTCGGAATACAGCAAGGTGACAGAAACTGAAGAAATCACCTATGCCAAGGTTGATATGTTGAATATGGAAATTCTGTCACGTCAGCTTATTACCGACGGAACAGACAAAAAAATCAAAATACCTTATGGTATAGCTGTTAATCCGGTGACTAAGGATATTTATATAACGGATGCCAAATCCTATGTGGTTTCCGGTACGCTCTACTGTTTTGACAAAAATGGTGTTAAGTTGTGGCAACAGACTGCGGGACAGATTCCAAACAGTTTTGCCTTCAAAGGAAAATAAAGATATAAAGATACAGAATTATGAGAATGAATTTCTTTTTCCTGACTTTGCTTTCCGGTGTTGTGTCTGCCAGTGCGGTTAATCCGGAGATGAATAAAGTTTATGAATTTATCGCTGCTCCCGGCCAGTTTGTCAATACTCTTCCAGAATGGGAGGAGGGTGACGATGAGGAAGCTATGTGCACAAAGGCATTGGACATGATGCGCGACGGAGGCTTTATCAGCCTGGGTGCTTATGGCGGATATGTGACGGTCGGTTTTGAAACGACGATTGTCAACGTGGAAAACAAGCGGGATATCTATATTCAGGGAAATATGTTCAACGGTGGTGCCGAACCGGGTGTAGTGATGGTGTCTTATGACATTAATGGAAACGGACTGCCTGATGATGAATGGTTTGAAATAGCCGGAAGTGAATATAAAAATTCTGTATTGAATTATGAAATAACTTATCGTCATCCGGCATCTGCTGATGATGACATTGAGTGGACTGATAATAAGGGCGGTTCGGGAAAAGTGCTGAAAAACCAGTATCACAAGCAACCGTATTGGCCTCAATGGTTGGACGATAAGGAAACTTTGATTTTCCACGGCACAAGATTGCCTGACAATTCAACAAATCAGGGAACCGAAGATGCTCCATATTATGTGTTGGATGCATTCGAGTATGGCTATGCCGACAACCAGCCGAATATGGCAAATGGCGAATATAATGACGCCGCTAAAATAGATATCGACTGGGCTGTCGATGCAAACGGCAACTCCGTTAAAATGCCGGGTGTTGATTTTGTCCGTATCTATACCGGTATAAACCAATACAACGGTTGGATCGGTGAATGCAGTACGGAGGTCGGTTGCGTCTATAACGACCACACATCGGCTGATGGAACAGTGGATGAATCCATAAAAATGGACGAAGACGTTTTGAAGAATTTCTTGGAAAAATATTCTTCTGTTGAATCGGTTGCGAATAACGCTGTACGTGTTTACGTTTCATCGGAAGGTATTCTTTCTGTGACGTTGTCTTCGCCTGAGCAGATAAAGATTTTCAATCAGCTTGGGCTGCTGATTCAGTCTGTTCAGTTGCCGGAAGGCAGTCACCAATTGGATATCAGTACATATCCCGACGGCATGTATATTGTTGTCGCAGGAATGACGAGAACAAAAATTTTGAAATAAAAGAAAGGGGGAAATTCCCCATTAGATAGCTACAGGTTTGGAGTAATCCAACGAAGAGGGAATCGGGTGCAAATCCCGAACAGTCCCGCTGCTGTAACTCCATAAAAGAATCATTGAAAATTTGTCACTGGCGATAGCCGGGAAGGCTCAATGATTGTCGGAGAAGTCAGAAGACCTGCCTGTAGTGTAGTGCTTGAAGCTTACGGAGTATGAGCGGAAAGATTTTCAGCAATTTGATTTTGCTGCGCATCGTCTGTTACATCTCTGTAAGTGCTGTACAAGTGAGAAATTATTGTTGTACTTTAACTTAATAAGAGATGAAGAAATTTTTATCATTTGTTTTTATCATGTTTGCAGCAGCTTTTGTTGCAAATGCGGAAGTCCGTATTCAAGGAGTTCCGGTTAGTGGTGCAGTAGCACAGTAAGTTTCCCGACAGATGAACAGTTTGGCTGTTATGCCGGTAGCCGAAGGGTCTTTTTCTTTTGACCAGATACAGAATTGGACGGGTGAAGGCGCAAATCAGGCCGCTTTGGTTATTCAATGGAATGACGACAGAGAGGAAAATGCAATGGTTTGGGGATATCGTTGGGACGGTGAGGCAACCGGCGTTGATATGATCATGGCCATTGCAAAGAAAGATCCTCGAATGTTCCTTTTGATTTTGGAAGGAACGGCTTATGGTACTACAATTGGCGGTATTGGTTATGACGCAGACGGCGACGGTAATTGCCAGTTGACCGACGGTAGCGAAACATACCCGGTTGTTGACGGTTATGTTTCCATCAGCGATTATAATTTTGATAAGTTCACATCTGTAGATAGCGATGACCTTTGGTGTTCTGGATGGTACACAAATGGTTATTGGTCATATAATGTAAATGATCTAGGACAATTCCCGCCGACAGACTATGCATCAGTCGGTGCTTCATCCCGAGAACTGAAAGATGGCAGTGTTGACGGTTGGATGTTCTGTCCGCCTACTGGTGGGCCGTTTGATTGGAAATCTTTGGCTCCTGCTGAAGCGGTTGTAGAAAACGTAGCCTATGAAAACGGATTCTTTATTTTGAATGAAGGTTGGTTCGGACATGACAACGGTTCTGTTTCATTCCTTAACAATGAGGATAATTTTTCATATAGAACCTATCAGGCCGCTAATCCGGGAATGGAATTGGGTACTACTTCTGAGTATGGCCAAATCTACGGAGAGAATTTTTATATCATGTCGAAGCAGGGAACACGCTTGATTGTTGCCGACGCAAAAACATTGAAATCTAAAAAGACGTTTACCGACTTGGCTGGCGATGGCCGTGCCGTTCTTGGTGTAAATGAAAAGACTGTCTATGTAGGAACATCCGGTGGTATCCAGCTTTTGGATGCAGAAACATTGGAACTTGGTGGAATTATAGCAGGAACTAATGATGAACGTGGTGATATCGGTATGATGACGAGAGTCGGCAAATATGTATTTGCCGTTAAGCAGTCCAAAGGCGTTTTCGTTATCGATGCAGAAACCAATACATTGTTGAATACAATTGAAAACTGTAATATTGGTGGATTGACCGTTTCAAAAGACGGTTACATTTGGGCTTCAGCCGGCTCGGAAATTGTTCGTATCCATCCAGTCACATTGGAGACAAAAACCTTTGCATTGTCGAACGCAATGGCTTCTCCATGGTGGGCTTGGTGTCCTGATAAAATTGCTGCAAGCCAAAAAGAAAATGCATTGTTCTACGGTTATGGCAGTTCATGGCCTAATTCAGAAACAAAGATTGGAAAATTGTTGATTGATGAAAACGGCGAACTTACAGAAGATGCATCTTTTGCAGTGACTTTGCCAATGGGTGTGGACGAATCTTTGCAACAGATGCTTTATGGAGCATTTGCGTATGATGTAAATTCAGATTGTCTGGTTGTTCCGACTGTTCAGAGTGGTTATGGAGCAAGCTATCAGGAAAACTGGGTACATTTCATTTCTTGTGAATCCGGTGAATTTGTCAAGACATTGCGTCCGATGAGTGAATCCGGCGAATCTTATTATTGGTTCCCGTCATTGGTCGTTCCGACAGATGATGCTGCACCGGAATTGACACTCCGGGATATTGACGGAGAAGAAGGCACTTCCTATTCTTTTGCAGTCGCTGATTTCGTACAGGATGCAGATAATCTGGCTGTGTTGTCAAAGGTTTCTGTTGAAGTTGAAAATCCGGCAATTGCCGAAACTTCCTGCGATGGTTTGAATTTGAATGTATCATTGAAGGCCGAAGGCAGTACCATGCTTACAGTTTCGGTTAATTCTAACGGTAAGATTGCTCAAAAGCAGATTGCTATAACTTCAGGAAAATCATCTGTTGATGGAATCAATGCTGATGCAGTTAAGGTTTCTCCGACATTGGTTAAAGATTGCCTGACTGTTTCCGGTGTGGAAAGCGGTATGTTGCGTATTTTCAATATGCAGGGAGCATTGGTGTTCCAGCAAGATTTGGCGGTAGCAAATGAGGTTAACGTGAGCAATTTGCCACAAGGAACATATATTGTAAATGTAGAAAGTCCTCAAGGACAAAAGATAGAGAAGGTTGTAAAAATGTAGTCTACGCTACTAATAATGACAGTTAGACTTATCGAAGGGGGAAATGCGCCGTTTGTGAAAATGGCGCATTTTTTGTTTTATGAAATGCTTGCTGATTGTTGATTATATTTATTTTTGTATTTCACTAGTGTCCCGTTAAAATGGGACGAGTTAAACAATTAATCAAATAGCCCCGGAATAATGGGATTATATAGATCTTTGACATCATTGAAATTAGTCTTGTCGAACCGGTCACGCAAGAGGGTTTTGTCTGTCAATGATATGCTGAGAATTTGCAAAACTTCACAGGTAGAGCGTTTCAACTTCATATCATGTTGGACAATAGCCACAAGACAGTATGTGATAATAGCGACACTGATTTGTATGCGGACGGCGTTCTCTGTTGTGCCCCAGAATTTCTTTATCTTGAGGTGCTGCTTGAGCCATTTGAAGAACAGCTCGATCAACCATCTTTTCTTGTAAAGATTGGCGACATCCAATGCAGAAAGTTGTTTCGCATTCGTCAGAAAAGTGAGCTCACGGTCATCTTCTTCATCGTAATATCGGACGAGTCTGAATGACTCCGGATATTTCTTTCCGGAGAGATAACCGGTCAGTTTCACTTCCGCATCTGTCATTATGTTCTTTGGCATTCTCCGCTTCCATTTGACTGTCTTATACTTTAAGTTCGTCTTGGCCCTGACAACAAAGAAAGAGTCTGTAAGATGTATCCTATAGAGCTCTTTAAAAGAATCATAAGCCCTGTCGAATATATAATAAGCATTTGGTTCATAATGGATTGAAGACATCGCTGTAGAATCATGCTTTGAGGCAGTGGTTACAGTATAGAAGGCAGGAACTTGTGCTTCAATGTCGTATAAGACATGAGCTTTCACCCCTCCTTTTTTGCTTCGGAACTTTGCCCATGGGAATGTTGCAAGACACAACGGAATCGTTGTTGAATCAAACGCATATTTCTTTCCGGAAATGTCAAGGATGTTGGTCGTCCGCTTCTCGCAGGCTTCCTTCATCATATAGAATGCAAAGTCTTCGAAGATTCTGTAATCACGGTTCTGGTTGGCTGTCGCAAGAGTTGTCTTGGCTATCGGTTCACGACCTAAACCAAGATGATATTGCTTGGCCCTATGCGCCTCGAAAGCAACGATTAAGTCTCGCAGGCTCTCACGATTGCTCAGTTGTCCGAACATCATAGCAAGTAACTGATTCCAGCAAGTGAAATGTTTCACATATCTGTTGCCATCATACTTGCGAACATAGTTGTTGAACTGAGTCCTGTTCAGAAAAGCGGTTAATTGAGAGAATACGTATTTGTCTTGGAACATAGCAGCCATTTGTATTAGACTGCAAAGTTGCAAAATCAAGTCCGTTTCATCTCAAGAAACCACGTAATTGACTATATTTCAATAATTTCAAAGAACTATTTATCAACTTTTACGGGACAGTAGTGTTTGTATTTGAAGAAAAAATCAATACTTGAAAACAATTTAATTATGAAAAATGTGTTTTTGGCAATTGTCGTTGCCGTTATGGGAATGGGATTTTATGGGTGTAACGGTCAAAAGACTGGAACATCAGCAGAAAAACAGGAAGTTGCAGAGGTGCCGACAATGAGCGTTGATGAGGTCTTGCTGCATGCGGATTCTTTGGTTGGAAAAAAGATTGCTGTCGAAGGGCGTTGCTCTCATGTCTGTAAATTTAGCGGAAAAAAAGCCTTTCTTATGAGTGAGTCGTCGGAATCCATGCTGCGTGCAGAAGCTATTGGCGTTGACTCTTTTCCAAAGGCTTCTACGAATCATGTCCTTCGAATCGAAGGAATTGTTGCTGAAGAACGTGTTGACGAGGCTGCAGTAAAGAAAATGGAAGAGAACTATGGCCTGGCAACCCAGTCGCATGGAGCGAATGCCGAAGTGGGATGCAGTGCGGAAAAAGCCGCACAGAATCAACTTGAAATCAATTCTTTTGCTGCGCGTATGCAGGATTATCGTGACCGAATTGCTGAGCGTCAGGCTAAGGAAGGTAAAGCATATCTGTCATTTTATTATCTTGAAGCAGAAGGCTATGAGATTTTGCCCGACAGTATTGATTAGTAGGATACAATGAGGCTATAAAAACAAATCAACCGTCCGTGTCGGGCGGTTGATTTGTTTTTAGGGGAGTATATTAACGGACTGGCTTTGGATTGGTGCGTTTGCGTTTTTCGCTTTGCAGTCGTTTCATGACATTACGTTCCGAATCGTAGATTTTTTCGATTTGTTTCGGCGAAAGGAATTTACGGAATTTGGCGTAATATTTTTCGCGGATTTCCACTTTTTGTTTAGCCATGGCAAACTGATGTTTGATGACTTCCTCCGTTTCTGCATCAGTCCTTTCTGTTTTGCGTTTCGACATGGCCGTGCATTTTTTGTTGGTTGATTTCATCTCTTGCTGATATTGCTTGTAAAGAGGGATGAACTGTTCGCGTTCTTTGTCATCAAGAGCCAATTTTTGCAGAATTGCGTTGAGCTGGAATTCTTCCATTTTTTCTGCATTCATCGCTTTACGATGTTTTTCGCTTTTTTGTGGTTGTGCGAATGCTGTCGAGAAGGCAATGACAAGCATTGCCAACACCATACTGATTTGCTTTTTCATATTATTGATGTTTTAGAGTTGGTTTATTCTTCCATTTGCATCATGACATCAGCTTCATACATTTGTAGGAGGGCGTCGAGTTCTTCGTCACTCATGTTGGAGATGTAGGAGTCAATGTCGGCATATCGCATAGCTGTTTTGTCGGGTGACGATGAAGAAGTGATAGCCGGATCGTTGCCCACTAATGTCAGGGTTATGGCAATCCCGACAACGGCTGCTGCCGCTACAGTGCTTATTCTTCGGACAAGTGCCTGCCGTTGTTTTCTTTTCTGAATCCGTTGTAGCACTTTTTCCGGAAATGTGTCAAAAAAATCGGCCGGTGTATCGTTGAACGGCATTTTTTTGTCGAAATTTTCTATGTCGGAATTTCTTATCATAAGGGTTGGCTTTGGATATATGACTTTATTTTTTCTTTTGCTAAATGGAAATTTGTTTTTGCTGCACTCCTTGAGATACCAAGAATTTCGCAAATCTGTTCATATTCCATTTCGTCGTAGAAACGCAAGTTGAAAACCAGCTTTTGTTTCTCCGGAAGGGTACGGATAGCCTTTTGCAGCAGTATCCGCTGTTCGTTCAACTGTTCGTCTGTATCGTCGTTCTCAGAACGTATGTTGTCACCGATGTTGTCCAGAAGTTCGTATTCGGGACCTCTTTTTTCCATGAATCGGAGAGCTTCGTTGGTGGCTATTCTATATAGCCAGGTGTAAACGGCACATTTCCCGTCGAATTTGCCGTAGGACTTGTATGCCTTGTAGAAGGTTTCCTGTAGGACGTCCTCCGCATCTTCGTGTGAGTTCAGTATTCTTCTCAAGTGCCAGTACAGCCGTCGCTGATTCTGCTCGACGAGCTGTCGAAACTCTGCCTCATCATTTCGTTTGCGTGGTGAGAAGATATTCAGTAGCATTTATCTTGTTTTTTGTTGGTTTGACACTTGATTGGCCAAAAAGGTTAATTCGAAATTGTGAAATTTACAAAAAAACGGCTGCCATTGTTGTGGCAGCCGTTTGGAAACGGTATTGTGTTCACCGGATTATTTCACTTTTTCAATCATTTCATCAATAGTCAGCTGTTGCTGCTCGCCGGTTGACATGCATTTGACGGTAATGGTATTGTTTGCCAGTTCCGTTTCACCTACGATGGCAACATAAGGAATCTTGTTGTCGTTGGCATATCCCATTTGCTTTTTCATTTTTGCATTTTCGGGGTAGAGTTCACAGGAGATGCCCTTGGCACGTAATGCCTTGATATGCTTGAGTGAGGCTTTTGCTTCGTTTTCGCCGAAGTTGACGAAAATAACCTTTGTCGTGTTTTGTGCTTCGGCAGGGTAGAGGTTCAGCTGGTTGAGAACGTCGAATATTCTGTCAGCACCGAAAGAAATCCCGACACCGGAAACGCCTTCAAGTCCGAAAACTCCGGTCAGATTGTCGTATCTGCCGCCGCCCGTGATACTGCCAATTTGAACATCGTTTGCTTTAACTTCAATGATTGTTCCTGTGTAATAGTTCAATCCGCGGGCAAGTGAAACATCCAGTTCGAGAGTGGCATCAATACCCACTTCATCTGTGTTGGAAATTACATAGCGAAGTTCTTCGATACCTTTCTGTCCGATTTCGGAAGAAGCCAGCAGTTTGGAAAGGCTTTCCAACTTCTCTTCGTTTGTCCCTGACAGGGTAAGAAGCGGTTGCAACTGATTGACGGCATCTTGAGAAATACCTTTTTCAAGCAGTTCGGCATTTACATTTTCAATGCCGATTTTATCAATTTTGTCGATAGCTACGGTGATGTCAACAATCTTTTCTGGAGCACCGATAATTTCCGCGATGCCGCTAAGCACTTTTCGGTTGTTCAGTTTGATGGTAATGCTGATGCCAAAACGACGGAACACTTCATCAATAATCTGAAGCAGGTCGATTTCATTCAGCAGTGAATCCGTTCCGATAACGTCGGCATCACACTGATAGAATTCACGATAGCGGCCTTTTTGCGGACGGTCGGCACGCCAAACCGGTTGAATCTGGAAACGCTTGAACGGAAACTGTAGCTCGTTTCTGTGTTGGACCACAAAGCGGGCGAAGGGTACTGTAAGGTCGTAGCGCAACCCTTTTTCGCAAAGTTGTGAAGTCAGTCGCGGACAGTTGCGTTCCGTCAGCTGTTCGTCGGACACGTTTTTGAGAAAGTCTCCGGAGTTTAGAATCTTGAAGAGAAGTTTGTCGCCTTCTTCTCCATATTTGCCCATCAGTGTCGACAAATTTTCCATTGCCGGTGTCTCAATCTGACGGAAACCGTGCAGCATGAAAACTTCTTTGATTGTATCGAATATATAGTTGCGCTTTGCCATCTCTTCAGGAGAGAAGTCGCGCGTACCTTTTGGAATTGATGGTTTCTGTGCCATAGCTTATTGTAGCTTTTAATTTATAATCCGTGATGGCCTTTCGGCAGATGAAGCCGTAAAAGCAGATGCAAAGTTAATTAAAATCTGTTATTCACGACGTCCGAGATATATTAAAATGTAGTAAATCAATGTAGCCAAGCTTGCCAAGGCCGCAACGACGTATGTATAGGCTGCCGAACGAAGGGCATCCTTAGCCTGTGCTTGGGTAGAGCCGGATGTGATTCCGGTGCGTTCCAGCCAATAGGTAGCTCTTCGGCTTGCATCGATTTCAACAGGAAGAGTCACGAATGTAAACAAGGTCGTGATGGCATAAAGTCCGATACCGAACAACAAAAGCTGTGGAAATATATTAAGGAGCAATATGCCGCCCAGCAGAATCCAGGGAATGAGATTCGATGCAAAATTTACTGCCGGAACAAGGTTTGAACGCATTTGCAGAAAGCTGTAGTTGGTAGCATGCTGCAAGGCGTGACCGCATTCATGGGCAGCTACGGCTGCGGATGAAACACTACTACCGTAGTACACCTCCTTGCTGAGGTTGACAGTATGCGTTGTCGGGTTGTAATGGTCGGTCAGATGTCCGTCAATTTGTGTAATCTGTACATTATAAATGCCGTGGTCACGCAACATCTTTTCTGCCACTTGCGCACCGGTCAGACCACCATTGATGGGAATTTGTGAGTAGCGTTTGAATTTGCTTTGTAGTGAAGCCTGCACTGCGTAACTGACAACAGCGATGGCGATGAAAAGTACGAAATACATATATTTTGAATATTTAGTTATACTTATTTGTCTTGCAAAATCTATGCCAAATACTTTTTCATGGTTGTCGCTGAAAAAATATCACTAAAACGAGGAAAAAAGTAAAAATTTTCTTGCAAATAGAAATTTTATAATTAAATTTGCATCATAAAACAAGAAAATGATGAACAACCTATTTGCATATTATTTCTACTTTTACTTTTATTTTCCAAAAATAAAGGCGGGACGATATGCAAATATATAGCAATGAATAATTAACTATAATTGAATATTGAATCCCGCCTGCAGCGGGATTTTTTAGTTTAAATAGATATGAAAAAACGAGTCACGATACAGGGCGTAAACGGCTGCTTTCACGATGCTGCTGCCAGAGCGTATTTTCAAGGTGAAGATATCGAAGTTATCCCTTGTGAAACTTTTGGGGGAATGTTCGAACTTCTGAAGAGTGATGCTTCGCTGATTGGTATTGTCGCCATTGAAAATACGATTGCCGGAAGCTTGTTGCAGAATCATGAGCTGATACGTCAGAACAGCCATAAGATAGTCGGTGAATACAAGATGCGGATATCGCATGTACTTGCCGCCATGCCAGGGCAGACGATTGACGAATTGTATGAGGTGAATTCTCATCCGATGGCGCTGATGCAGTGTGAGCAGTATTTGCTGAATCATCCCAACTTGAAAATGGTGGAAAAAAGTGATACCGCGGGCAGCGCACAGGAAATCGCTGAAAAGAAGCTGATGGGGCATGCTGCAATATGCGGTAAATTCGCCGCCGAACTGTATGGCTTGAATATACTGGCGGAGGGGATCGAGACAAACAAGCGGAATTTTACGCGTTTCCTTATTTTGGCCGATCCCGTTAGGGAAAAGGAACTTACTGAAGGAAAGAAAATAAACAAGGCCTCGGTCGTTTTTACCCTACCTCATACACAAGGCAGTCTGGCCAAGATTCTGACGATATTGTCGTTCTACGACATCAATCTGTCAAAAATACAGTCGTTGCCTATCATTGGACGAGAATGGGAATACCGGTTTTATGTGAATCTGACTTTTAACGACTACCATCGTTACCGTCAGTCGATTGACGCAGTCCGTCCGTTGATTAATGATTTGAGAATCCTGGGTGAATATATGGAATTTGATGCTTATGGAAACAAATAGTATAAAGCCCGCAAATCGCGTGGCGCAGGTTAAAGAATATTATTTTTCAAAAAAACTGAAAGAAGTGGCCCGTCTTAATGCCAAAGGCATGGATATTATTTCTTTGGGAATTGGCGGACCTGACAGGCCACCTCATAAGTCGGTGGTGGAAGAACTTTGCATGTCGGCATCGCGTCCTGACACACACAGCTATCAACCTTATGTGGGATTGCCTGAATTGCGAAAGGCTTACGCTGACTGGTATCGGAAATGGTACGGTGTGGAGCTGAATCCTGACACGGAGATACAGCCGCTGATCGGTTCCAAAGAAGGTATTCTTCACATAACACTGGCCTTTGTCAATCCCGGCGACGGTGTGTTGGTTCCGAATCCCGGTTATCCAACCTATTCTTCTGTCAGCAAGTTGGCTGAAGCCGAAGTCTATAATTACAATTTGAAAGAAGATACCGGCTGGTATCCTGATTTTGAAGAATTGGAGAAATTGCCTTTGGATAAAATCAAACTGATGTGGGTCAATTATCCGAATATGCCGACCGGAGCAACCGCTTCAAAGGAATTGTTTGAACGGACTGTTGATTTTGGGAAAAGACACAACATTGTGATTGTGAACGATAATCCATACAGCTTTATTTTGAATGACAATCCGTTGAGTCTGTTGTCAGTTGAAGGGGCAAAGGATATCGCCATTGAGATGAATTCGCTCAGCAAGTCACATAATATGGCCGGTTGGCGTATGGGAATGCTGGCATCAAATGCGCAGTTTGTCGAATGGATACTGAAGGTGAAGTCAAATATAGATTCCGGGCAGTTCAAGCCGATGATGCTTTCAGCAGTGAAGGCATTGCAATGCGGGCGTGAATGGTATGACGAGCTTAATGCCGTCTATTCCGAACGCCGGCAGGTGGCCGAGGAAATAATGAGAGCATTGGGTTGCAGTTTTGACGAGCGTCAAAGGGGGCTTTTCCTATGGGGAAAGATTCCGGACTCGGTGGAATCGGTAGAGGCATTTGCCGATAAAGTGCTGTATGAGGCACGGGTTTTCGTTACCCCGGGTTTTATTTTCGGCAGCAACGGTGAACGATATATACGCATTTCACTTTGTGCCACAAAAGAAAAAATGAATGAAGCATTAATCAGAATAAAAAATACAAAAATATAGAGTTATGGAAAATGTCAAAGCTATTCAATTCAAGGGAGTAGACCCGAAAAGACCGATCATAATAGCCGGTCCGTGCAGTGCTGAAACGGAAGAACAGGTGATGGAAACCGCGCGCGACCTGGCAAAGAACGGTGTAAAAATCTTCCGTGCCGGAATCTGGAAACCCCGTACGAAACCCGGAGGTTTTGAGGGTGTCGGTGCTGCGGGTCTGGCTTGGCTTCAGGCGGTGAAAAAAGAAACGGGAATGCTCGTGTCGACGGAAGTAGCGACACGCCAGCATGTGGAAGAGGCATTGAAGGCCGGAGTCGATATTCTGTGGATTGGAGCCCGCACATCTGCAAATCCTTTCGCCATGCAGGAAATTGCCGACACGCTTCAAGGAGTAGATGTTCCCGTGCTTGTGAAAAATCCGGTAAATCCCGACCTTGAGCTATGGATTGGTGCCATGCAGCGACTGTATAATGCCGGAATTCATCAGATTGGAGCAATCCATCGCGGGTTTACGGCCTATGGCAAGCACCTTTACCGAAATATGCCTCAATGGCATATTCCAATTGAATTGCGCAGACGTATGCCTGAATTGACTATTTTCTGTGACCCTTCACACATTGGCGGAAAACGTGAGCTGGTGGCTTCTTTGTCGCAGCAGGCCATGGACCTCGGTTTCGACGGCCTTATGGTGGAATCGCATTGTGACCCTGATTGCGCTTGGAGCGACAAGAGTCAGCAGGTGACGCCTGATGTGCTGAATTTCATTTTGAACACACTTGTGGTGCGTGACACGACACAGACTACGGAAAGTCTTACATTGCTCCGTCAGCAAATCGACGAAATTGACAATGAATTGTTGGAGGCACTGAGCAAGCGCATGCGGGTTTCCCGTGAAATCGGTCAGTACAAGAAAGAACACCGTATGCCGGTATTGCAGACAAACCGTTATGACACCGTGTTGAATTCACGTGCAAAGAGTGCCGAAGAGCTGGGGATGAGCGGAGAGTTTGCAAGGGTGGTTTATCAGGCCATTCACGAAGAATCAGTCAGACAGCAAATCGAGGTGTTAAACAACGGAATGTAGTGAGCCATGAGAATTCTGATTATCGGTGCCGGAAAAATGGGCACATTCTTTTCTGATTTGTTGTGTTTCAAGCATACGGTGGGTATCTTTGATACGGATGCCCATAAATTAAGGTTTACGTTCAATACCGAGCGTATGACCGAGCTTGAGCAGATTCGGGAGTTTGACCCTGAACTGGTTATCAATGCTGCCACTGTCAAATATACGTTGGATGCATTCCGTATGGTGATGCCGTATTTGTCCGACACTTGTATTTTGGCGGATATTGCCTCTGTCAAGAACGGATTGCCGGAATTTTACGCCACTTGCGGACATCCGTTTGTCAGCACGCACCCGATGTTCGGACCGACGTTTGCATCCTTGAGCAATTTGTCGAATGAGAACGCCATTATCATTTCAGAGGGCGACCATTTGGGTAAGGTGTTTTTCAAAGACCTTTACAACGAATTGCACCTGAACATTCGTGAGTACACGTTTAAGGAACACGACGAGGTGATAGCATTTTCATTGTCGATACCTTTTACCTCTACATTGGTGTTTGGCAGTGTGATGAAGCATCAGGATGCGCCCGGGACGACATTCAAGCGCCACATGGCAATTGCCCGCGGACTGATGTCGGAGGATGATTTTCTTTTGACGGAAATCCTGTTCAACCCTCATTCGGTCGGGCAGATAGAAAAAATCCAGGACAAACTGGAAACTCTCAAGCAGATTATTAAAGAAAAGGACTCTGCCGAAATGAAAAACTTTTTGGAAGAAGTCAGACAAAATATCAGATAATGTTTGTTTTCATGTATCTTTCAGGGTGCGGACATTGGTTTCATGGTGGCCGCACCCTGTGTTTTTAGTCGTGATGATAAGGTTCGTTGTTCATGATGGTGAACGAACGGTAAAGTTGCTCTGTGAAAATCAGTCGTATCAGGTCGTGGGGGAATGTCATTTTTGACAGGGATATTTTTTCGTTGGCACGTTGATATATGTCTTCGGAAAAGCCGTAAGGTCCGCCGACTACAAACACAAGTCGTTTGGCCACTGTCTGCATCTTCTTTTCAATGAATGACGAAAAATCTTTGGAGGTGAATTCCTTTCCACGTTCGTCGAGGAGCACCACATAATCCGATTTGTCGAAAGCGTTCAGCAGGTTTTGGCCCTCTGCCTGCTTTTGCTGTGCCTGACTGAGGTTCTTGGTGTTTTTTGCATCTGCAATGTATTGGATATTGAACGGAATATAATGGTTGATACGCTTGGTGTAGTCGTCAATTCCGGGTGACAGATAGTTGTGATTTGTTTTGCCAACGACAAAAAGGCTGATTTTCATATCGGAAGATAGTGATTAATTAGTTATTTTTGCAAAGCGAAATTTTAGTCTACAAAGATATAACTAATAATTAACTATATGAAGACGAAAGACGAATTAATCGACGAACTGTTGGACCTTGCGTTTGCAGAAGATATCGGTGACGGCGACCATACTACATTGTGCTGTATTCCTGAGGAAGAAATGGGAAAATCTCATTTGCTTGTTAAGGAAGAAGGTATTTTGGCCGGTGTGGAAATTGCCTTGAAGGTGTTCAAAAAGTTTGACCCGGAACTGAAAGTGGAAGTGTTTATCAACGACGGTGCACATGTTAAGCCGGGCGACATTGCTTTTGTAGTTGAAGGCCGCGTGCGTTCTTTGCTGCAAACGGAACGTTTGATGCTCAACATCATGCAGCGTATGAGCGGCATCGCTACGACTACGGCAAAATATATGGCAGAGTTGAAGGGTTTGAAGACGAAGGTGCTGGATACCCGCAAGACAACTCCGGGCATGCGTATGCTGGAAAAGGAAGCCGTAAGAATCGGTGGCGGTATGAACCATCGTATCGGTCTGTTTGACATGATTCTCTTGAAGGACAATCATGTGGATTTCGCCGGAGGCATCAAGAATGCGATTACAAAAGCTCAGCAATATATCGTCGACAATAAAAAGGACGGCATGAAGATTGAAATTGAAGTGCGCAATTTCGACGAACTTCAGCAAGTGCTTGAAATTGGCGGTGTAGACCGTATCATGCTTGACAATTTCAATATAGAGAACACGAAAAAGGCTGTAGAAATGATTGCCGGAAGATTTGAAACGGAATCATCCGGTGGTATCACGTTCAGCACTCTGCGTGCTTATGGCGAATGTGGTGTCGACTATATTTCTGTCGGAGCTTTGACTCACTCAGTCAAAGGTCTGGACATGAGCTTTAAAGCCTGCTAAGACAGATTAGAAAGTCTTTTTGACTGACAGCATATCGGAAATAGAAAAGCCTGTAAAATCATGAATGGTTTTATGGGCTTTTCCGTCTATTTGCGAATATGGATGGGTAGTGGCCAACCCGATGACGGTAGCGTTGGCGTTAAGTCCTGACTGAATTCCCGATAATGAGTCCTCGAATACGTAACAATTCTCCGGCTGTATTCCGATAGCCGAAGCTCCCATCAAGTAAGGCTCTGGATGAGGTTTGGAGTGAGTGACAACGTCACCGGTAATAACCGCATCAAACAGTTCTTTGAAACCTGGATTCTGCAAATAGAGGTTGTTCATTTTGTTCTGTGAACTGCTGGTGACGATGGCGCATCGGATGCCTGCTTCTTTTAACTCCCGAATAAAACGGAGGGCTTCAGGAAACGGGCGATATTGCATGTTCTTCTCGAAATCAACGATTCTCGACATGATGACGGCCTGCTTTTCTTCGTCCGGATAATAGGTGTTCAGAATTGTAGGGAGTGTTGAGCCTTTGATTTTCAAGGCAAAATTTTCAATTCCGGTCGGAAATATTTTTTCAATATCAATCCAAAAATTCGTATAGATTGATTCGCTGTCAATGACTACACCGTCGAGGTCAAAAAGTACGCCTATATTCATGTCTTAAAAATTTTGTGCAAACATACATAAAAAATCCCGTTTATTACAGGGGTGGATGCAAGATTTCTCTCAGCGTAATTTTGTCGGATGGGAGATTTTGTGTAATTTTAAATTTCAAAACTACAAACGCAATCACTATATGACAGAAGATTATCAAATAAGAATTGATCCCCGGACGGCAAGTGACGAATCCAGAATTATTGCCGTTATTTCTGAAAAATATCGTTTGAATAAGTCAAGGTTCAAAAAAATACAGATAGTCAAACGTTCGATTGACGCCCGTCAGCGCAATGTGATGATAAATCTGACGGTGCGTTGCTACCTTGATGAAATGCCGGAATCTACAAGACTGTATGAACCGTATGTCTACGGCGATGTGTCGGCGGCTTCTGATGTGATTGTTGTTGGTGCCGGTCCCGGCGGACTGTTTGCCGCGTTGCGATTGATAGAATTGGGCTATCGGCCTGTTGTTCTGGAACGTGGTAAAAATGTGGACGAACGACGTTTGGATTTGGCGCAGATTTCCCGCAAGGGGATTGTGGATGAAAATTCCAATTATAGTTTTGGCGAAGGCGGTGCCGGTGCTTATTCGGATGGCAAACTCTATACGCGGAGCAAAAAACGTGGCTCTGTCAATAGAATTTTGCAGATATTCAATCAGTTCGGCGTATCGGACAATATCCTGATTGATGCACATCCGCATATTGGTTCTGACAAATTGCCGGGAGTAATCCGTAATATGCGCAATGAAATTATACGATGTGGCGGGGAAGTTCATTTCTCGACATTGGTCACAGATTTGCGTATTGTTGACAATAAAGTGGTAGGTGTGGTTTGTGCTGACGAAAAGGAGTTTGACGGGCCGGTTATTTTGGCAACCGGACATTCCGCGCGGGATGTATACAGAATGTTGAAGCAAAAAGGCGTAAAGATAGAACCGAAAGGCATTGCCGTAGGTGTACGTTTGGAGCATCCGCAACATTTGATTGATTGTATCCAGTATCATTCCAAGAACGGACGAGGAGATTATCTGCCGGCTGCTGAATACTCATTTGTTACGCAGGTAGAGGAACGTGGGGTATATTCCTTCTGCATGTGTCCGGGGGGAATTGTTGTTCCTGCATCCAGCGGACCTGAACAGTTGGTGGTAAATGGTATGTCGCCGTCCAACCGTGGTTCGCGATGGGCCAACTCCGGAATGGTGGTTGAAGTACGTCCGGAGGATTTGCCGCAGGAATATGACAAAGCGGAGGAATTGAAGGTTATGGCGTTTCAGGAAGATTTGGAGAAAAAGTGCTATATCGAATCCGGTAGGACTTTGAATGCCGGTGCCCAGCGTATGCTGGATTTTGTTGAAGGTCGTGATTCCGTTGATTTGCCTCGGACATCCTATGCACCCGGTATACATCCGTCGCGTCTTGACTTATGGTTGCCGTCGTTCATCGGACGACGTTTGCAGCAGGGTTTCCGCAAGTTCGGCAGCTTTGCCCGTGGCTTCCTGACAAATGAGGCGATACTGATTGGGGTAGAGTCGCGCACATCGTCTCCGGTGCGTATTCCGCGCGATTTGGAAACAATGGCGCATGTGGAGATTGCCGGATTGTATCCGTGTGGTGAAGGTGCCGGTTACGCCGGTGGAATTGTTTCGGCTGCCATGGACGGTGAGAAATGTGCGGAAGCAGTAGCCGATTATCTGAGGGTTTAACCCAAATCGGTCATTAGACTTTATTGAGGTTAAAATAATTTGATAAAACAACAAGCGAGGCGGACTATGATGAATCCGCCTCGCTTGTTTATAGGGTAATGGAGAACTTTTATCCTCCAAAGTTGTCGTAAAGAATGTTTTCCGGATCTACTCCGAGACCGTCGAGCATGTTTACAACGGCTTTGCTCATCGGACCAGGACCGCACATATAGTATTCGATGTCTTCCGGCGATTCGTGGTCTTTGAGGTAAGTGTCGTAGATGACCTGGTGAACAAATCCCGGTGTATATTTTACTCCGGCTGCATCAGCTGCAGGGTCGGGACGGTCGAGTGCCAAATGGAACGAGAAGTTCGGGAATTCTTTTTCAAGTTCCAGAAAATCGTTCAGGTAGAACACTTCATTCAATGCACGGGCGCCGTAGAAATATGACATTTTGCGGTCTGTTGTGTGGAGAGTCTTGGTCATGTGCATGATTTGTGCACGCAGAGGAGCCATACCGGCACCACCACCAATCCACATCATTTCCTTTTTCGAATTGAAAATAGGGTGGAAATCACCATAAGGGCCGCTCATGATAACCTTGTCACCCGGTTTGAGTGTAAAGATGTAGGACGAAGCGATACCCGGCATTACATCCTGGAATCCAACCTGTGGTTTCGGTTTGAACGGAGGTGTGGCAATACGCACGGTCAGCATGATTCTGTCGCCTTCTGCCGGATAGTTGGCCATAGAATAGGCGCGGATGGTTTCTTCGTCGTTTTTACATTTCAGTCCAAAAAGTCCGAACTTTTCCCATGCAGGAAGATACTCTTTTCCTATGAGGTCTTTGTCAATGTCCTTATCGTAGTCCATTGTGTATTTCGGAATCTTGATTTGTGCGTAAGAACCCGGGATAAAGTCCATGTGTTCGCCTTTAGGTAATGCTACGATGAACTCTTTGATAAATGTTGCTACGTTTTTGTTGGAAATAACTTCGCATTCCCATTCCTTGACCCCTAAAACTGATTCAGGAACCACGATTTTCAAGTCGTTTTTCACTTTTACCTGACATCCCAGGTGCCAGTTGTTCTGCAGTTCTTTTCTTGAGAAATGTACTTTTTCCGTTGGAAGTGCTTCAGGACCGCCTTCTTCAATCTGTACGCGGCATTGTCCGCAGCTGCCACCACCGCCACATGCCGACGGAAGAAAAATCTTTTCATTGGCAAGCGTAGAAAGCAGGCTGTTTCCGCTTGTGGTGCTGACGGTGTCCTTGTCATTGATGGTAATTTTTACGTTGCCTGACGGTACGAGATATTTTTTTGCCACCAGCAGTACGATGACCAGAAGCATGGCAAGAACAAAAAACAGACCGGTACCGGCTAATATGGTCAGGCTATTTGTTGATAGTAATTCCATAGTCGTTCTTGTTTAGATTTTAATACCCAGGAAGCTCATGAAAGCAATTCCCATCAAACCGGTAATAATAAATGTAATGCCGATGCCTTTCAATGGAGCCGGAACATTGGAGTAGGAGAGGCGTTCGCGGATAGCTGCCAGACAGACGATGGCAATAAGCCAGCCGATACCGGAGCCCAGTCCGTAGATGGTTGCAGTGCCTACTGAACCGAAATCACGTTGCTGCATGAACAGCGAACAACCCAAAATAGCACAGTTGACGGCAATCAGCGGAAGGAAAATACCCAATGAAGCATACAGGCTCGGTGAGAATTTTTCGACGGCCATTTCTACCAGCTGTGTAGCGGAAGCGATAACGGCAATGAACAGAATCAGGCTGAGGAAGCTGAGGTCAACACTTGCCAGTTCAGGGCTGAGCCAGGCCAATGCACCGGGACGCAAGAAATACATTTCGAGCATATAGTCGATAGGCAGGGTAATAGCCAACATGAATGTTACGGCGATACCCAAGCCGAATGCGGTCTTTACATTCTTTGACACGGCAAGATAAGAGCACATTCCCAAGAAATATGCAAATATCATGTTGTCAATAAAAATTGAACGTATGAATAAATTCAAGTTTTCCATAAATTCGACGGATTATTAGTTCTTTTCTTGAAGATCTTTGTTGCGGGAACGGTGTACCCAGATAATGCAGGCTACGGTAATCAATGCCATTGGCGGCAGAATCATCAAGCCGTTGTTTTCATATCCTGCATCGTAGAGAAATTGTGGTATGATATGGAAACCCAGCAGTGTGCCGGAACCCAGAATTTCGCGCACAGTCGCTACGATAATAAGTATGATGGCATAGCCGATACCGTTGCCGATGCCGTCGAGGAATGATGGCCAGGGCTTGTTGCCGAGGGCAAAGGCTTCAAGTCGTCCCATTAGGATACAGTTGGTAATAATCAATCCGATAAACACCGACAGCTGCTTGCTGACTTCATAATTATATGCTTTCAGTACTTGGTCGACAATAATAACCAGAGCTGCAACTACAACCAGTTGCACGATGATACGGATGCTGTTAGGGATTGTGTTTCGAATCAGCGAAATGATGACATTTGAAAATGCCAGTACCGCTGTTACGGAGATTCCCATCACCAATGCCGGTTCCAGTTTTGCGGTGACGGCAAGAGCGGAGCAAATACCCAGAATCTGGACAATGACCGGGTTGTTGGGTGACAGGGGATTGAATAATATTGCTTTATTTTTCTTACTCAACATAATGTCAAATTGTTAGTTGTTCGTGTTTCTTTGGTTTTGCAGGAAAGCTGCATAGCATGACAGACAAGACTGGAGCATCGACTGAACGCCTTTGCTGGTAATGGTACCCCCGGAAATTGCGTCAACGTAGTCTTCGCCGTTGAGCGGTTTCTGTCCTTTTTTCTGTACGGCAATAGATTTGAATTGTCCGTCTTTGAACAATTGTTTGTCTCTAAACTGATTAGAGAAATGCGGCGTTGCAATTTCCGCACCCAGACCCGGAGTTTCGCCCTGATGGGAGAAATAGGCTCCATAGACGGTTGTTCCGTCAGCATTTACTGAAATGTAGCCCCAAATCGGTCCCCAAAGACCTGCTCCGTAAACGGGAAGAATGAATTTCTTTTCTCCGTCAATGTCGCATTCGAAAACAGGAAGCATGCGTTCTGCTGCCGGTTTCTTGATTTCATTAGCCACGTTGACATCGAAGGCAACTCCTTCAATCTTTTCGCCCTTGTCGTTGATGACATAAGAATCGGTAATATGCGAGTCATAGAGTTCTATGGCGTTTGTCTTGTCAGAAGCGATATTGACCGAATTGAGCATTTGCTGCATCTTGTCGATGCGAATATTTTCGTTTTGCTTGGGTTTGAGTGCCAATGACACCCATGCCAAAGCGGCTCCTACGATACATACCATTACGGCTATGTATATGATTGTATATGTATTTCCTTGTTTGTTCATAGCTATGCCTTTTTTGCACGTCGCATTCTGCGGCGAACGTTCGTTTCAACTACACAATAGTCAATCAGCGGTGCAAATGTGTTCATCAGCAGTACTGCGAGCATTGCACCTTCCGGATATCCGCTGTTGTAGACACGGATAAGCACTGCAAACACGCCGACAAAGAATCCGTAAATGTATTTGCCGATGGTCGTGTGTGCGGCAGTAACCGGGTCTGTCGCCATAAACACTGCGGCGAATGCAAAACCTCCCAGGCAGATATGTTCCAGCGGGCTGAGCATTGAACCCGGATATGTTGCAGACGGGAACAGATGGGCTATGTATCCCATTACCAGACCTCCGGCAAATACGGACAACATGATTCTCCAGTTTGCAATGCCGGTAATCAGCAGGAATGCACCTCCAATCAAAATGAAAAGAGTTGATGTTTCACCGATGGAGCCGGGAATGAGTCCCAGGAATGAATCCCAAAGAGTCAGGGGTTCGCCAAGGATGTTGGTCAGTTGCAGACTGCTGCCTACATGTGTTGCAACTTGTCCCAGCGGTGTCGCACCCGAGAACGAATCGACAACAGTTCCTGCACCCAGTCCGAAAATAGAGTCAGTCGGGACAAAGACACTGTCGCCCGACATTTTTGACGGATAGGCGAAGAACAGGAAGGCACGTGTCATGAGTGCCACATTGAAAATGTTCATACCGGTTCCGCCGAAAACTTCTTTGACGAAAATTACGGAGAAGGCTGTAGCTACTGCAATCATCCACAGTGGCGTTTCTACCGGGCAGATCATCGGAATCAGCATACCGGAAACGAGGAAGCCTTCTTGAATTTCATGCTTGCGGATTTGTGCAGAAATGAATTCAATGCCAAGTCCTACTACGTATGAAACTACAATTTTAGGCAGCACGGCAAGAAATCCGTAGAAAAAAGATTCCCAGAAGGGTGGTGTCGTGCAGCCGATGGACAGGTAACGCTGGTAACCGAGGTTATACATGCCGAAAAGCAGTGCCGGCATCAGCGCTATAACCACTATAATCATCGTGCGTTTTGAGTCATTGCTGTCGTGAATATGGACTCCGCTTCGGGAAGTGGTGTCGGGCGTGAACAGGAATGATTCGAAACCATCAAAAACCGATTTCAGGGAAGCGTATTTTCCTCCCGGCTGAAAATTGGGTTTGATTTTCTCTATATAATTCTTTAATGAGCTTTTCACTGTTTCAATAATTTTAGTTCATTTCTTTTCTTAGATAGTCAAGACCTTCACGGACTATTCGTTGCAATTCAAGTTTTGACGTGTCGATGAACTCACAGAGGGCAAAATCCTCCGGAGCAACTTCATAAATTCCCAATTGTTCCATTTTGTCAATGTCTTTGGCAAGTATGGCTTTGATGAGAAATTCCGAATATATGTCCATTGGGAATACTTTGTCGTATTCGCCGGCCATGATGATGGCTCTTTCTCCTCCGTTTATTTTGGCGTCGAAATGGTATTTTTTGTTCTTTCCGAACAACCAGGAGAAGAAAGTACGGCTGGCACTGTATTTTTTAGTGCTCAATGATGCCCATCCCATAAATTCATTCTTGTTTGCGTTTTCGGGAATGACAGTGATTTGTCGGAACGGGTAGTGGATATAACCGTCAATTGATTCTTTTACACCGGTCAGCGCATTGCCACAGATAATGCGGCAGTCTTCGTTGGCAGCTTTCAGACGGTTGGAAAGCAGCGAGGCTACAGATGCGCCTATTTTTGTTTTTGCAAAATAGGGCTCTGTCATCATTTCGCCTGTCAGGGCGATGATACAGCTGTAATCCATGTTCCCGTATGTGAACAGATGACCGATTCTTACTACCGTTTCCGCATTGAGAGCCCATGCAACTTCACCTTTGTTGACTGGGCGGGTATTGGCTATCTGTATGCCGACATTTCCGGCGGGATGCGGACCCTTGAATATTTGTGTGGTGGAGAAAGGTGTTTCGATGATGTTGTCCGGTTGACAACCAATGAAAACACTTCCGGATGTCAGTTTGGAAAGTATTTCAATTCCTTTTTTGAATAAATCCTCGTTACCATTAATATATAAGGTGTATCCGGGTGCCAATGGTGATGAGTCGAACGTGGTGACAAAAATGTCGCGGGGTTCTTTTCCCGGTTCCGGCATAATGTCGTAAGGACGTTGGCGCATCATTGCCCAGATGCCGGCATTCATCAAAGTGGTTTGAATACCTGTTGGTGTAAGGTCGCTGATGTCAAATTTGACTGCCTCACCAGATTTGTCAGGCTCTATTACGACTCTCTCGATTTTTCTTCTTTCTCCCCGGACAATTTTTTTTACAGTCCCTGTAATTGGAGAGGTGATTTTTACCTCATTGTGGCTCTTGTCGTAGAGAAGAGCTTCTCCAGAGCGGACCTTTTCGCCTTCTTTCTTTAAAAGTTTCGGTATAAAACCACAGTAGTCGTCTGGATTAATGGCAAATTCAGTAGATTTGTCGGTTAAGTCAGATATTTCACCCGTGGCATTTCCGATAAGGTTCAGGTCTAGCCCTTTCTTGATTCTTATCAGATTATACATTTACAAGCAAATATATTGTGTTTATAAATTGGATTAAAGTTGTGATTTTTGCCGCCAAATATACGATAAAAATATCGTATATCTCCCTATTTTGTGGTAATTTTTCAAAAATGAAACAAAATGATTAAAAACTGATAAAAATCGTAGCTGTTATCTAAAAAAGATGTAGTCAGTTTTGGTTATGTGAAAATATTATGATATTTTTGCCCTAAAAATCGGGGAAATAGTATCGTTTGATGTCGGACGGCACTCCCCGGACCTGATTTTTACGAGGTCGAACACACGTATGTGAAGCACGATTTTCGATGAAACTGAATTAACATTAACTATTAACTAATATTTTAAAAACTAATTTTTTAACAACCAATTTTCAATTAATTATGGAAGCTCAAAAGCCTAACACTCCACAAAAGCCTGCGGCAAAAACTGAAAGTTTAAGCAAGGTTCGTGGTATCAAAAATGCGTTTTTAGTAATTGTTTGCTGCTTTATCATTGCAGTTAGCTTGTTTATCTTCTGGTTCGGTAATGAATCTCACTTCGAAAATGGTCACCCAATTGACATCTGGGGTACTATCTATATGGGTGGTGTAATCGTGCCGGTTCTTCAAACATTGTTCTTGACTGTTATCGTGTTGTCTGTAGAACGTTGGATTGCTCTTAGCAGTGCAAAAGGTACAGGTAGCATCAGCAAGTTCGTTGCTAACGTAAAAGCTTCTCTTGCAAAAGGTGATATCGACGGTGCTCAAAAACTTTGCGCAAAACAAAGAGGTAGCGTTGCTGCTGTAGTTTCTGCTGCTTTGACTAAGTACAAAGAAATGGATCAGAACACAGTTTTGACAAAAGAACAAAAACTTACTTCTTTGCAACAAGCTGTTGAAGAAGCAACTGCTTTGGAAATGCCTTCATTGCAACAGAACTTGCCAATCGTTGCAACTATGACAACTCTTGGTACACTTGTCGGACTTCTCGGTACTGTAATCGGTATGATCAAATCATTCCAGGCTTTGGCTGCATCAGGTGCTCCTGACTCAACTGAACTTTCTACTGGTATCTCTGAAGCCCTTATCAATACTGCATTCGGTATCGCTACAGGTGCATTCGCTGTAATTTCTTACAACTTCTACACTAACAAGATTGATAACCTTACATACGCAATCGACGAAATCGGTTTCTCAATCGTTCAAACATTCTCAGCAACTCACTAATCTGTTAACAAGGTAAATTTAATAATATGGGAAGAGTAAAAATCAAAAGGAAGAGTACCCTCATCGACATGACCGCGATGAGTGACGTTACTGTACTTTTGCTTACATTCTTCATGTTGACTTCTACCTTCTTGCAGAAAGAACCAGTGACAGTAATCACGCCGTCTTCAGTATCAGAAATTAAAGTTCCGACTTCAAATCTGGTAACTGTCTTGGTTGACCAAGAACAACGCGTGTTTATCTCTATTGCAGGTTCTCAAGACAGTACATGGTCAAGTGAACGTGTACGTGCAGAAGTGCTGAAATATGCAGGACAACTTTACAACGATACTCATAAGAACAAAATCAACTTTACACAAAAACAAATCGAAACATTCTCCAAAATCAATATGTTTGGTCTTCCTTTGGCCCAAATGGCTGATTTCTTGGATATGCCTCAGTTGCAACAAGATGAATTCCTTGATCCTTCAAAGAATCCAAACTGCGGTATTCCAATTGATTACAACAAAGACATGACTAAGCCGAATGAATTCCAGATTTGGATGAATGCTATTTATAACGTTTCTCGTGACGTAACAAGTAGCATCGATAATGTGTCGTTCGAATCACAAATCAAACGTGGTGAAGGTATTGCAATCAAAGCTGACCAAGCTACTCCGTATGAAGTGGTTCACGTTGTAATGGACAACTTGCAAACATTGAAGATGAATAAGTTTAGTTTAATGACCGCATTAAAGTCAGAAGAGGAATAATCATATGGCACAAATAGAACAAGGAGGCGGCGATAAAAAAGGTAAAAAAGGCGCCCAGAAAAAAATGCAAATCCATGTCGACTTTACTCCGATGGTTGACATGAACATGCTCCTTATTACGTTCTTTATGCTTTGTACCACTATGATTAAGTCTCAGACATTGCAAATTAGTCTTCCGACTAATGAGAAAGTGGATCAAACTGAACAAAATAAGGTGAAACAGTCAGAAGCAATCACAATCATTGTCGATTCTGAACGCGAAGAGGCTGTTGATGGTGTACCAGGCAAAGTTAAAAAGAACTATGTCTACTATTACGAAGGTAAGCCGGGTGGCGAACTTGGTATCGTTGATGAAAATGGCGATGGCGTTCTTGATAACGCTAACAACAACTTGAAGGAAATTGAATTCCTTGGCAACGCTAACGGACAGGCTCAAGGTATCCGTGCCGTATTGCGCGAGCGCAACAAACAGGTTGTTGAAAAAATCGACCTTTTGAAAGCTGATTGGAGAGCCAAGAAGCTGACAGACGAACAATATCAGGCTCAAGCTAAGGAAATCCGTAACGATTCAACTTTGAAACGTCCGACGGTTATTATCAAGGCTACAGCTCAGGCTTCATACGAAACTTTGGTAAGCGCTCTTGACGAAATGCAAATCAATAGTATCAGCAAATATCAGATCGACAACATGAATGCTGCTGACTCTGCTTTGTTGAAAGATTATTTGATTGCGCATCCTCGTAAATAAGATGATTAGATCAATGGAATTTGTTAACATTTAAAATTGAAAAGAACTATGGCAAAAGATGTGGATCTTTCATCAAAAGAATGGCGTGACATTGTTTTTGAAGGCAAAAATAAAGATTTCGGTGCATATGAAATGCGTAAGAAGTCTGATGGCCGTCACAATAAGGCAATGATTATTGTCGTTATTGCTGTGGTTGTCATTTTCTTCGCACTTCGATTGGTAAACCTTGCTCTTGAAAAGGCTGCTGCTAACATCGTTGATGAAGCAAGCCAGGAAATCGTTCAAGTTGATATGGGCGAACAGGAAGAGCCTGAAGAAGAGGAAGAAATGGTTCAAATCGAAGAAGAAAAACCGGAAGCTTTACCTGAAGAAATTTTGAATACGATGAAGGTGACTGAACTTCAAATCGCCAATGACGAAGATGTTAAGGCAGAGGATGAAATCAAGTCACAAGATGAGTTGCAGGAATCACAAACAGCATTCGGTAGCACAGACTTCGATAAAGGTACTGACGACTTGAACGTTGTTCGTGAACACAAAGACGAAATCATCGTTGAGAAAAAAGAACCAGTGAAGGAAGAGGTATTCGTTGCAGTAGAACAGATGCCGCAATTCCCTGGTGGTGACGCTGAATTGATGAAATTCCTTTCAAAGAATATCAAGTATCCGACTATGGCTATGGAAAACAATATCCAAGGCCGTGTAGTTGTTCAATTCGTTGTAACCAAGACTGGTGCAATTGGTGAAGTAAAAGTTATTCGCAGTGTGGACCGCGACCTCGATAGAGAAGCTATCCGCGTATGTAAATCACTTCCTAACTTCATCCCTGGTAAGATGAACGGACAGGCTGTAAACGTTTGGTATACACTCCCAGTTAACTTCAAACTTCAAGGTGTAAACTAATAACAGCTGTTTTATACATCACAAGGAGGCTATGCTGTAAAGCATGGCCTCTTTTATTTTTTCGGGCATCTACATAATGGGGCCTATAAAGTATATTGTTGTCCGGGATTCGCTGATGGATGGTTGGACCTGTTGGTTTCTAATAGAACTGGATATTGTTTCCTTATGATTGTTTGTAGTACGCTGTAGCTTGTAAGGCTACTGTGTGGATGAGAAGCTATTGCATTAATGTAGAGATGAAGGGTCTTTCTGTGAGCTGATATTTTAACCCTAAATCGTTTATTCTTTTTTATCAGATTGCTTCTATTTAATTTCGTTTGCCGGTTCTGTATGCATGTTGTGAATGATGGGATTTCGATGTTTTTTGTGCAGCTGTCTGGTTCTCGGCTTTGTGTATAATTTGTTTTTTGTGACTCCATAGTCCGGTGTGGATGGACTTTAATTGCGTGAGATTTGCGTATTTGCGTGTAGTTTGTGTGATGGTAAGGAATATGAAAACCTTGCTGCCGCTCAATGTGCGTCTTGCGTGATTAATTGATTAGTTTTGTGGGGAATAGTGGCGTGTTTTGTCGTGCTGTTCTTTGTGTTGTTTTGGTAAATGTGCTATGTGTGTTATGTCGTATATCTGTTCTGTTTGCGCGAAATTATAGCTGTAGCGATATTGTCGATGCTTATGTGTGTTTCATGTTCTGCGTCAATGATCGTTGTGGTAATAGGTAATAAAAAATAGGGGATTGTGCATGCACAATCCCCTTATTGAAATAATCAAAGATTTGTCGATTATTCAGAAACAACTTCAAATGGAATTTCAACAGAAACTTCCTTGTGGAGTTTCAGTGTTGCAGTGTAGTTGCCCACTTCTTTAACAGCTTCCTTGATGTAGATAACCTTGCGGTCTACATTGTGGCCAAGTTTTTCCAAAGCTTCAGCGATTTGGATGCTGTTAACAGAACCGAAAATAGTGCCAGTTGAGCTTGTCTTTGCACCGATTGTCAAAGTAACATCTTTCAAAGATGCTGCCAATGCTTCAGCATCAGCTTTGATTTTAGCAAGCTTGTGAGCACGTTGTCTTTGGTTTTCAGCCAAGATTTTAAGAGCTGAATCAGTAGCGATGACAGCTTTGCCTGTTGGAATAAGGTAGTTTCTGCCGTATCCACTCTTTACCTCTACTACATCATCTTTGTAACCGAGGTTAGCGATGTCTTCTTTTAATATGATTTTCATAATTGTAATCCTTCTTTGTAAAAATTATTTCATCAAGTCTGTTACGTATGGAAGAAGAGCCAAGTGGCGAGCACGCTTAACAGCTTGTGCTACTCTTCTTTGGAACTTCAATGAAGTACCTGTGATACGACGAGGAAGGATTTTACCTTGCTCGTTCAAGAATTTCTTGAGGAATTCAGGATCTTTGTAGTCGATATACTTGATACCGCTCTTTTTGAAACGGCAGTATTTTTTCTTTTTAACGTCTACTGAAAGTGGAGTTAAATATCTGATTTCTGATTGTGCTTGTGCCATAATGAACCTCCTTATGCTTCTTTAGTGTTAGACTTAGCTGCTCTCAAGTTTCTGCGTTTTTCTGCATATTCAGCAGCGTACTTGTCAAGACGGAATGTCAAGAAACGGATAACGCGTTCGTCACGACGATAAGCAACTTCGAGTTTCTTGATAACTTCCGGATTTGCGTTGAATTCAATCAGGCAATAGAAGCCAGTGGTTTTTTTCTGAATAGGATAAGCGAGCTTGCGCAAACCCCAGTTCTCTTCGTTGACAATTTCTGCATTGTTTTCAGTCAGAAATGCCTTAAATTTGTCTACCGCTTCCTTCATCTGTGCATCAGACAAAACGGGAGTCAAAATGAAAACGGTTTCGTACTTGTTCATAATTGTTTTAATTTGTTGTTTTAAAATTGCGGTGCAAAGTTACGATATTCATTTGATATATACAAATATATATTACTTCTGTTTGGGATATTTTCGTGTAAAATGGTAGAAAAATTGTCATGAATCGGTATTTTCTCTAAATCAGCGGGATGGGGATGATTGGATTTTGCCAAAGTTGAAAACGGCGTTTTCATTTGTGATTACACTCACTTTTTCATACTTTTGTATAAAATAGGAAATATGGTTAGGCAGAAAGGCTTAATTATGCCTGCCTTTTGCTATTTTGAAATAAATAATGTTTATGGCAAGAGAAAGGAATTCCCGATTTGTCAAATTGTATATTATCGCCGCTTATATGCTGTTGCTGGCATTGGGTGGGGGTGCTGTTTGGTTTGTCTATAATCAGGCATACGGTTCCAATACTTCTGCTGTGGACGATTGGCAGCTGAAAAACAGAAGTACTTTGGTAAACCAATTGCTTTATTCTCTCTATAAAGCAGAAAACAACGGCATGATGCTGGTGTTTGGAAATTCTTCAAAATATAGAGAGTATAAGGAAAATATGAATAATGTGTATTTCATATTGGATACACTGAAGACATATGCTTCGGATTCTGTGCAGGTAGCCCGTATTGACAGTATTAACGATTTGATTCTGATGAAGGAACTGTCGTTGGGCGCTTTGTTGGAGGATTATGATTTCAAGAAGTATCATGAATCTATTAATCAGCGTATTGAAGGATTTATGCCCGACAGCAGTGATATCAGTCGGCATATTGTGGCAGAAACGAAGGTGTCTGTCCGTCGTGATACTATTGTGACGAAACGGAATACCAGTGGAAACTTTTTCAAGAGATTCCGTAATGCCTTTAAAAAAGAGCAAAAGGATTCGACAGTAATTACGACTGCCAATGTCAATATCGATAGTGTTCACGTTTCTCTTGCCGATTCAATAAATGTGATACTTACCGACCTCAAAAATAATGTCATAGGGGTGCAGAATGAGCTCGTCAGCCGGCAGCGTACACGCTGGCAGCGGGTGGCAATGGAGAATTATCGAATTAATAGCCTGATTTATCGGCTTATCCGCGATTTTGATGCGGATGAATCGTCGGCTATGTTGCAAAAAATCACGGAACAGGAAACGCGGCGTGAAGATACGGTGAAGTTGTTGGCGGCGGTTGCCATCTGCTCCATTGTTGTTGTGGTGTTGTTCTTGTTTATCATTTGGCGGGAATTGAGCCGCAGTAATCGTTATCGTCGTGAACTGGAGCAGCTGAATTGGGAGAAAGAACAGTTATTGCAGTCGCGTGAACAGCTGATGCTGGCCATTACCCATGACTTTAAGGCTCCGTTAAGCTCTATTATCGGGTATTCGGAATTGTTGGACAGAATCGTGGTGGACAAGCGACAGAAGCTGTACTTGGGGAATATCAAGTCTTCATCCGACTTGCTGCTTTCATTGGTAACTGATTTGCTGGATTTCTATCGTTTGGATAGTGACAAGGCGGATTTGAAGGTCGTACCGTTTAATGTGAGTGAATTGTTTGAGTCCATACATCATACTTTCTTGCCGATTGCGCTTGGAAAGAACATTGCATTGACCTACGATTGTAAGGTAGCGGCGGACGTTACGGTGGAGAGCGATCCGCTGAAAGTGACGCAGATTGTCAACAATCTCCTGTCGAACGCCATTAAGTTTACTGATAAAGGTTCGGTTGGTATGACGATAGATGTGGAAGATGGCTGTCTGCGGTTCTCCGTTTCTGATACCGGGCGTGGAATCTCGCCGCTTGAAAAGGCTCGACTATTTGAAATGTTTGTCCGTCTAAGTTCTTCGACGGGTGTCCAGGGCTTTGGTTTGGGTTTGTCGATTGTTGACAGAATCGTTAAGCTGTTGGGCGGTTCTATTGATGTGGAAAGCCAACTTGGAGTAGGCAGTTGTTTCAATGTGGCGATTCCCGTGGAAATTGTAGAGCCGTCTGTTAAAGAAGAGGCAGAAGAATCCCAAACGGGAGAGGATACGGTAAGCGGATGTCATTTGTTGCTGGTCGATGACGACAGTCTGCAAATGGGCATTGTCGTTGAAATGTGCAAAAATATAGGGGCAACAGCCGATATGTGTCAATTCCCGAAATATGCGGAACGTATGGTAGCCGACAACAGCTATGACTTGGTGATGACCGATATACAGATGCCGGAAATGAGTGGTTTCGATGTGTTGAAATCTGTTAAGTCAGTGCATCCTGATTTGCCGGTTGTGGCGGTAACTGCTCGGTCGGTTGACAAAGAGGATTATTTGTCGGCTGGCTTTTCCGATGTGTTGACGAAACCGTTTAAAGAAATTGAATTAATACGGGTTCTTCGAGAACATATTAAAGATAAAAATGTTCAACTAACAGACACCTGTCAGTCTGACAGCATGGATGGATTGTCGGCATTGACCGCATTTGCGGAAGATGACGAAAACGCCAAAAAGGAAATTCTGGAATCTTTTGTCACGCAGACGCAGGAAAATCTGGAAAATTTAAAGAATGCGATTGCAGAAGGAAATAAAGAGCAGGTCCGTTCGTTGTGTCATAAGATGATGCCGATTTTCACGATGATTGGTGAAAAGGAGGTTACTGCTATTTTGAGGAAATATGAGATGGAGTCAAAGGATTACCAGATGATGACTTCGGAAGAGGCGGAAACGCTTGTGACTCGTATAATGAAAGTAATAGAAACAGCAAAACAGTATTGATATGAAAGAAATCAAAATTTTGATTGTTGATGATGATATAACATTCGCACTGATGCTGAAAACATGGTTGCAGAAAAAAGGTTTTCTTGTGGAAACGGCAACCTCTGTGTCTGCGGCCAAGCAGTGCCTGAATGATTCCCGGTTTTCTTTGGTTCTGACCGATATGCGTCTGCCTGATGCCGACGGCATTGTGTTGTTGCAATGGTTGGGACTTGCCAATCTGGACATACCGGTTATCGTCATGACAAGTTTTGCTGAAATACAGAATGCCGTAAACAGTATGAAGCTGGGTGCATTCGACTATTTGTCGAAGCCTATCAATCCGAACGAACTGATGACGAAGATTACGGAGGCTTTGAAAGCGAAATCGGAAAAAAAGGCCGCACCGAAGCCTGAAGAACCGGAAGAGCCGGTGGCTGCACCGGGTTTCATTGAAGGAAACAGCGATTTGTCGAAACAGTTGTATCAGTATGTCAATCTGGTGGCTCCAACCAATATGTCTGTTCTTATACGGGGAGAAAGTGGAACGGGAAAAGAGCATATTGCTCATTTGATACATGAACGCAGTAAGCGAAAAGGCAAGCCGTTCATTGCCATTGACTGTGGTTCCATACCGACTGAACTTGCTGCTTCGGAGTTTTTTGGCCATGTGAAGGGCTCTTTTACCGGTGCAATGACGGATAAGGTCGGGGCGTTTGAGGCTGCCAACGGTGGTACGCTTTTTCTGGATGAAATAGGCAATCTGAATTATGAGACTCAGATGCATCTGTTACGGGCCTTGCAGGAACGGAAGGTGAAGCGTGTGGGCAGTACGAAGGAGGTCGACATTGATATTCGTTTGGTTGCTGCAACGAATGAAGATCTGGAGGTGGCCATTTCAAACGGCACATTCCGTAATGACCTGTATCATAGAATTTCTGAATTTACTATACAAATGCCGGAATTGCGGGATTTGCGACAGGATATTATGCTGTATGCCAACTTCTTTTTGGATGTTGCCAACCGTGAACTGAATAAAAATATTGTAGGATTTGACAAGCGTGTTACCGAAATTTTCCAAAATTACGACTGGCCCGGAAATTTGCGCCAAATGAAAAATACCGTAATGCGTGCTACTTTGCTGTCGCAGGGCGACTATATTCAGTTTGATGTCCTTCCGCGTGAAATGCTTGATGGAAACCGCACAGAGGAACGTTCTACATTGTTGCGTGACCCGAACGACGAACGTGCTCGGATTGTCAATGCGCTCCGAAGTTGTGGTGGCAATAAGTCAATGGCGGCAAAAATGCTCGGGGTCGACAGAAAGACGCTTTACAACAAACTGAAGGCTCTGAATATAGAACAGTAGAAAAAGAAAAAAGTCAACATGAAATTTAGCGATATAGCCGGAAATGAATCCGTTAAACAGCGATTGAGGGACATGGTCGCTTCCGACCGTATCCCTCATGCCTTGCTTCTGGAAGGTCCGGAAGGCATTGGAAAATTGGCAATGGCAAGAGCTTTTGCCCAATACATTCATTGTCAGAACAAGACGCCTGACGGAGAACCGTGTGGAGTGTGCAATGCTTGTCTGCAGCATCAGACATTCAATAATGCCGACTTGTTTTTTGTTTATCCTATATTCAAAGGTTCAAGTTCGCGAGACTATTATTGTGATGATTATATTGAAGAATGGCGTGAGTTTCTGAAGGACACGGTATATGCTGATTTCAGTGAATGGGTAAGAGTCCTGAAATCGGGTACGGCCCAGCCTGCAATTTATACTCACGAAGGTAGTTTCATTCTTCAGAAGGTTAGCACGAAGAGTTATGCAACACGCTATAAAATAATGATTTTGTGGCTGCCTGAAAAGATGGTGACGGAATGTGCCAACCGTTTGCTGAAACTGATAGAAGAACCGTATGAGGACACGCTGTTTATTTTTGTAAGCAACCAGCCGGGAAAAATTCTTCCGACGATTTATTCCCGACTGCAACGGTTGAAAATGAAACGTTTGCCGATGGATGTGATTGCACGACATTTGATGGCGGAACATGCTATGGATGCCCAAGAGGCTATGGCGGTAGCCAGTGTTGCGGAAGGCAGCATGTCAAGGGCAGAGGCTTTGGCTCTTAAAAGTGATGATACGCATGAGTTTCTTGACTATTTCAAACAGTTGATGCGTTCGGCATATCTCGACAATCTTCGTGAAATGAAGGACTCGGCAGAAACGGTGGCGGATTTGAAACGTGAGAAGTGTCAGGATTTTTTACGATATATGTCCCGAATGATACGGGAAAACTTTATTCATAATTTGAACAATCCTTCGCTGAATTATCTGACCCGTGAAGAAGAAGCTTTCAGTTCTAAATTCTTCCCGTTTATAAACGAGCGGAATGTGGAAGGTATTCAATTTGAATTGGATCGGGCCATCAATGATATCGGGCGCAATGCAAATGCAAAGATTGTATTGTTTGATTTGTCATTACGGATAGGTGTAGCTTTAAAGAAATAGGGAAAATTTAATTGATTAAAGACATGGAACCATTTTTACGACAGGTTGCGGCGGCATTTTATGCCGACGGTACCGATTTGCAGAACTGTTGCTTTGTGTTTCCAAACCGGAGAAGCGGTTCGTTTTTCAAGAAATATATGTTGGAAACAGTTGGCGGTGCTGACTGTATATTGCCTGACATACAAACGATTTCCGACTTCATTGCATCGCAGGTGGATTTGACTGAAGCCGGCAAGATGGAACAGTTGTTTCTTCTGTATGATGCCTACAAGGAGTTAGTGCCTGAAAACAAAGCGGATTTTGATTCGTTTTTGTATTGGGGTGACATGATTTTGGGCGATTTCAACGATGTGGACCGCTACATGGCCGATGCTAAAGGCTTGTTCACTAATGTGAAGAACTTGAAAGAATTGAGTTCCAACTATCTGACGGAAGCTCAAATTGAGGTGCTTCGTGTGTTTTTTGGTGAGGAGAGGGAGTATCGTGATGACAAACTTTGGGTTGACGAAAAATCGCTGAAGGGCAAATATTTCAAACTATGGCAATTGCTCAATCCGCTTTACTGCAAATTTAGAGAGAAATTGGAGGAAAAGGGCCTTGCCTATTCGGGAATGATTTATCGCCAAGCCGCAGAGCGGATAGAAAGCAAAAGGGCAGAAGATTTCCCGTTTGAAAAAGTCATATTTGTGGGTTTCAGCACATTGTCAACTTCCGAAGAACGTATTTTCGCGCATTTTAAAAAATTAAATATCGGAGATTTTTACTGGGATTTCAACTTTAAGCCTTTCGAAGACAATTCCAATAAAGGTACATACTTTATAAAACAATATAAAAAGAATTATCCTTCGCTGAAAGATGTTGACAAAGAGGAGCGAAAGGATATGCCCAATATTCATGTATTCTCCGTTCCGTCGGCAGGTGGTCAGGCAAAGGTGGTAGGGCAGATACTCAATGGCAAATTCGGAGATTTGAAACTAGACAAGGCGAATGCCATTGATACGGCCATTGTACTTCCTGACGAGAAATTGCTGAACTCGGTGCTCTTTTCCATCCCTTCTGATATTGAGTCGCTGAACATTACGATGGGTTATCCGCTGGCGAATACCAGCATCGCGTCATTTGTTGAGATGCTCGCTACGTTGCATGGTCGTAAGCGGGTGGATGCGAACGAGGCGTATTTCTATTATGAAGATTTGAATGCTTTGTTGGGACATTTGTATGTAAAGCGCAACTGCACTGAAAATATCAAAGAGTTGCAGGATGAAATTATTGCTGAACGCCTGCAGTTTGTTCCTTCGGCGTTGGTACGTGAGAAGCTGAAGTCGCTGAATGTTATTTTTGATAGTCCGAAACAAAAAACTTTGCGCGAGGTTGTCGACTATGTGGATAGCATATTGCGATGGGTTGCTGCCGGATTGAACGGAACAGAGACGATGGACAAGCTGGAGAAATCGTTTGTTTTTCAGTACCTGAATTCTTTGGGGCAGTTGCGGGAAACGGTGGAAGAGTACAACGTGGATATAACAGAAAAAACATTCTTCTATCTATTGTGCCGTATGCTGTCCGGCAACAGCGTGACATTTGAGGGGGAACCGTTGAAAGGGTTGCAGATTATGGGAGTGCTTGAGACTCGTCTGCTCGATTTCCGAAATCTGTTTGTCCTTTCAATGAATGAAAAGGTGTTCCCGTCGAAGCATTATACACGTTCGTTTATTCCGAATGCGTTAAGAAAAGCATATGCGTTGTCGACATATGAGCATCAGGATGCGATGTTTACCTATTATTTTTATCGTATGCTGAGCCGGGCGGAAAACGTGTTCCTGCTTTACGATTCCCGCGTTCAAGAAATTTCAAGCGGTGAAGAATCCCGTTACGTCAGTCAGTTGCAAAAGATATACAATCGCAATAAGTGTCAGTATCATTATTATGAATACAATATCCGCACGCAGGAAGAACGGGAGTTTTTTGTGGAAAAAACAGACCGGGTGTGGGATAAGCTGAAACAATTCAAAAATAGTGAGGGTGAGATAAAAAGTTTGTCGCCCAGTAGAATCAACACCTATATTGATTGTCCGTTAAAATTTTATCTGCAGCACGTCGAAGGCCTGAAGGAGGATGAGGAAATGACCGATTTCATTGACAGTGCAACTTTCGGCAACATTATTCATAAGATGATGCAGGTGTTGTATGACAGTGCATCGCCTAAAGTCATAATGGCGGAAACGATTGACAGTTGGCTTAATAATAAGGCTATGATAGAAAAACTGGCTACACGGATAATCAATGAGGAATACTGCCACTTGAAGTCGGATCTCGACAGAGAACTTGTAGGCGATACGATTCTGATTGGAAAAATAGTGGTATACTATGTCCGTCAGCTGCTGAAATATGACAAACGGATTGCACCGTTTGAATATAAGAACAGTGAATTGGCAAGCAGTAAAACCCGATGGTCGGTTGGGAACCACGAATTTAATTATAGGCAAGTCATTGACAGGATTGATTATGTCTTGTCGGATGACGGTGATTATTTGCGTATTGTTGACTATAAAACGGGCACGGATACTCCGGAAGTAAACAATGTTGATGACCTGTTTGACGATACGGTGGCTTCCAGCAAGCGGAAAGCCTTGACTCAGCTAATGCTATACTGTAATTTCTATGTCCAGGATAATGCCGGATATGAGCAAAAGCAGATTTGTCCGGTGGTCTATAAGGTTCGGGATGTAGATGCTGTACTTGTGAACGGCAACATGTTTGATGTGAAAATTGAAAAGCAGACAGTGACCGACTATCGTGACTATAATAAAGCATTTATGGATAAGTTTACCGAACTTATTGCAGAATTGTTTGATAAAAGCAAGCCGTTTGTGCAGACAAAAAATATTGAGAACTGTAAATATTGTCCTTTTGTTGAAATTTGTGGCAGAGATTGTTAACGATAAATTTTGCTGATTCAATTATTTAGTGTAATTTTGCAACGCTTTTTAAAAATTCCGTGTGATGGGAAATTAGGGAGCAAAACACTTAATTTTTAGTAACACAAAAAAACAAAAGAATGAAGACTTACAATTTATCAGCTCAGCCAAGAACTGCTATTGGCAAAAAAGCAACTAAAGAATTGCGCAACGCAGGTTTGATTCCTGTTGTATTGAACGGTGGTGAAGTTGTTGAACTTCCGTACAGCGGTAACCTCAATGAAGGTGAACAAGTAATCGAACTTGCTAACAACAAGGGCGTAAAAGTTACTAACTTGACAGTTAAAGCTGAAGACGTTCGCAAATTGATCTACACTCCGGACATTTACGCTATCGACCTCGATGTAAACGGCGTAAAGAAGATGGCTGTGTTGAAAGATATCCAATTCCACCCGGTAAAGGAAGAAATTCTTCACATCGACTTGTTGGAAGTAAACGACAAGAAACCGGTTGTTATCGAAGTTCCTGTTAAGCTTGAAGGTCACGCAGAAGGTGTTAAGGCCGGTGGTAAGCTTACTTTGTCAATGAAGAAAATCAAAGTTAAAGCTATCTACTCTGCAATTCCTGAAAAGGTTATCATCAACGTTGACAACTTGGGTCTTGGCAAGACATTGCAAATCGGCGAACTTCACTTCGAAGGTCTGGAATTGATGAATGCTAAGAATGCAGTAGTTTGTGCAGTTCAATTGACTCGTGCTGCTCGTGGTGCACAGGCTCAGGCTCAACAAGGAAAGAAATAACGAATGAAGTATTTAATTGTAGGATTGGGGAACATTGGTCCGGAATACCAAAATACCCGCCACAATATAGGTTTTATGATATTGGATGCTTTTGCCAAAGCATCCAATATTACTTTTACGACCCAGCGTTACGGCGATGTTGCTGAAATGAGGTTGAAAAACAAGCAGTTGATACTGCTGAAACCGTCAACTTACATGAACCTCAGCGGCAATGCGGTGCGTTATTGGCTTGATAAGGAAAATATCAGTATTGACAATCTGCTGGTGCTTGTCGACGATTTGGCTTTGCCTTACGGTGCAATTCGCTTGAAGGGTAAAGGTAGTGATGCCGGACACAATGGATTGAAGAATATCGCCGAGTTGCTGAAAACCCAGGCTTATGCACGTCTGCGTTTCGGTATTGGCAATGATTTTCCGAAAGGATGTCAGGTCGATTATGTGTTGGGCCATTTTACCGAAGAGCAGGAAAAGGCTATGCCTGAGCGATTGAATGTGGCTGTTGAAGCCGTCAAGAGTTTTTGTCTGGCAGGCCTGTCTATAACAATGAATCAGTTCAACAATAAGTAAATATGAGTAAAGAGGTTCGTATTGACAAATGGCTTTGGGCCACACGTATATTTAAAACTCGCACGATTGCCACTGAAGCCTGTAAAAAGGGGCGCGTGACAATTGGAGGGGTGAATGTGAAGCCGTCCCGTCCGTTGAAGGTGGGAGAGGTGGTTGATGTCAAGAAGCCTCCTATTACCTATACTTTCCGTGTCAAGGCTTTGGCCGAAAATCGTATGGGAGCCAAACTGGTTCCTGACTATTTGGAGAACATAACTTCACCGGCTCAATATGAATTGCTGGAGATGGCACGGATTAGTGGTTTTGTGAATCGTCAGAAAGGTTTGGGGCGTCCGACCAAGAAGGACGGCCGAGAATTGTCGAAGTTTACCGACGACATGTATTCGTACAGCGATGCGGAATTTTATTTCGATGATGACTTTTTTGATGACGATGATGACGAATAGATTAGATGGGTTTTACTCGATTTGGGTAAAACCTTTTTTCTTGTCGGAGAAGTTTGTTTGAGTTAAATAAATGTTAATAGAACGAAGTGGGGAATGCTGTTTCTTCCGTGTGTTATAAATTTGCGTTAATTGAAGAAATATGCAGAAAGTCGGCTCCAAAATAGTGTTTGTTTTTATGATGTGTCTGGTGTTCCTGTCGAGCATCATACAATATCATCATCACCACTATGACTGCAGCGAAGGAGCTACGCATTTTTCTACCTTATGTGTCTATCATTTTTTGCCGGAAAAAAGTGTCCTTGAATTTTCTAAGGAGCACGCCGGACATCAGCATAATGAAGAATCCGACGACTGTAAATCGTTGCTTGGTAGTGAATACCGGGAGCAGCCGTCGCAGCATCTGGATACCAAAATTTTTGTTTATGACATTTGGAACTGTCTGAACGACTTTAAGTTGGTTGCGGACTGTACTACGCAGTCTGTTGACTTGCTTGTTTGTCCTCGGATTGGGATAATTGCCCGAGGTTATTTTCAGGCAGTGCAATTAAGGGGTCCTCCCTGTTTTTCTCATTGTTAATGAATGGGCTCCGTATGGAATCCGGGCAATTCATGCATAAGTCGGCTTTGTGACTTGTGGATTACATTTTTCTGTAAATCTTTTCAGTTTTCCCAACATTCTGCTGCAAATGAAAAATGCAGTAGGGTTGCAGTCGGTATTTTCTATTTTCGCGCTGGAAAATGAAAAAGGAGTTACAGACTTTATATAATTGATTTTAAAAACCAGTCCCGTTTCGGGATATAAAGCATAATGTAAAATAATGAGAAAATTAAATTGTTTGTCAGTATTGTTAGCCGCTGCTCTTTTGTCATGTGGCGGTGGAGAACACTCGCATGAAGGAGAGGAAAAAGGCGAGGAAAAACATGAAACTCATGCCGGAGAGGTTGTGATGCATGAGCATCAGATCAAAGAACTGGGTATTAAGGTAGACACGGTCAGAACCGGAGCTTTTTCAGAAGTAATAGCCGTTTCCGGCGAGGTAATGCCGGCGCAGGGCGGCCAGATGATGGTGGTAGCCAAAACTTCCGGTATCGTTGAGTTTTCCAAAAATCTTCAGTTGGGAGTTGCTGTAAGCAAAGGCCAGTCGTTGGGACGTATTTCTGCAAAGGATATGCAGGGTGGTGATCCGACAAGCCAGGCCGCTATTGCCTACAACAATGCGAAAGAAGAATTGGAACGTATCACGCCGCTATACGAAGCACGTATCGTAGGAGCTCGTGAATACCGCGACGCCAAGCAGACATTTGAATTGGCAAAGGACGCTTATTTGGGAGAATCAAGGGGCAGTGTATTGGGTAGCCCGATGAGTGGTGTTGTCAATAGTCTGCTGGTTGAAAATGGAACATATGTGCAGGCTGGTACTGCTGTGGCTTCGGTGTCGGAAACTGAACGCCTGACATTGAAAGCCTATCTGCCACAACGTTATTTCTCTTTGTTTCCTACGGTTGTAAGTGCTAATTTCTCGTTGTCATATTGTCCGGAAACATTTGAACTTTCGGCTCTTGACGGACGGAAACTGACGGCATCCAATGCCGCATCGACAACAGACGGATACGTTCCGGTAATGTTTGACTTTAAAAATGACGGCCGCATTGTTCCCGGCAGCTATGCTCAGGTTTATCTGTTAGGAGCAGAGCGTTCGAATGTCGTGTCTGTGCCTCTTTCTGCCGTAACAGAAGAGCAAGGCTATTATTTCGTTTATGTCAAAGCTCATGAGGAGCATTTTGAAAAACGTCGTGTTGAACTTGGTCAGCAGAATGGAGCGGCTGTGGAAATCAAATCGGGTCTGAAGCCGGGAGAAAGTGTGGTAGTTGAAGGTGCTGTGCTTGTTAAGTTGGCAGCTAATACCGGTGCAATTCCGGAAGGACATCACCATCATTAAAAAACGATTGCAATTATGTTGAACAAAATAATTCATTTTTCACTCAACAACCGCTTTTTTGTGTTGTTGATGGCTGTCATCTTGTTGCTTGGCGGATTTTATGTGATTCAAAAATCAGAAGTAGATGTATTTCCTGATTTGAATGCTCCGACAGTGACAATCATGACAGAGGCTCCGGGTTTGGCACCGGATGAGGTTGAGAAATTGGTTACTTATCCTATAGAAACGGCGGTAAACGGTGCAACAGGAGTACGCCGTGTCCGTTCTACGTCGGATACGGGATTTTCGGTCGTGACGGTAGAATTTGATTGGGGTACGGATATTTATATCGACCGTCAGATTGTTTCGGAAAAGCTGATGACTATTGCCGAAACGCTTCCGCCGAATGTCAACACGCCTGTGTTGGGACCGCAAACTTCCATTATGGGTGAAATTCTTATTGTTGGTCTGACTTCAACGGAAACGAGCAAACGGGATTTGCGAACTATTGCCGACAGAATGATGAAACCGCAGTTGTTGTCTATCGGCGGTGTAGCTCAGGTTACGGTGATGGGTGGAGATATCAAGGAATATCAGTTCCTGCTTAATCCCGGTAAAATGAAATACCACAATGTAACGTTGAACGAAGTGCTGGCTGCCAGTGAAGGTGCCAATACAAATACGAATGGCGGTATCCTCTATGAATATGGAAATGAATATATCATAAAAGGTGTCGTCAATACGGTGAATGCGGATGAATTGGGGGACATCGTCGTAAAGAGCGAGGCTGGTAAAACGGTCCGAATGTCGGATATTGCCGAGGTGAAAGTCGGTGGAGAGTCACCGCTGCTGGGCATGGCATCGGTTAATGGGGAACCGGCTGTATTGCTGACAATTTCAAAGCAGTACAATACCGGCACAATTGATTTGATTCACAATATTGAGGCAAGTCTTGCCGATATGCAGAAGAATATGCCTAAGGATGTGAAAATATCTACGGATATTTTCCGCCAGAGTGACTTTATAGAAAGCTCCATCAATAATATTCAGGATGCGTTGTTGGAAGGTGCTCTGTTCGTTGTCATAATTCTTCTGTTCTTCCTGATGGATGTGCGCGCCACTGCCATATCGTTGGTGGCAATGCCATTGTCGGTGCTGTTTACAATGGTGGTGCTGTATTTTTGCGGATACACTATCAATACGATGTCGTTAGGCGGTATCGCTATTGCCATTGGTTCTCTTGTCGATGATGCAATTGTGGATGTAGAGAACGTATATAAGCGATTGAAAGCGAACCGTGCTTTGCCTCCTGAACAGAGGGCCAAGACGTTGGACGTTATCTATCATGCTTCAGCGGAGGTACGTATGCCGATTTTCAATTCGTCGCTAATTATCATTGCCAGTTTCCTGCCATTGTTCTTCTTGTCCGGTATCGAAGGCCGTTTGCTGATTCCGCTTGGTATCGCTTTTATTGTATCGCTGATTGCATCCACTATCGTTGCTTTGACTTTGACTCCGGTGCTGTGCAGCATGTTGTTGTCGAATGACAAGCACTTGGATAAATCATCAAAAGATGCATGGACTTCCGTTAAAATGCGTGCCGGTTATGCAAAAGTGCTGGCATGGGGTTTCGGTCATAAAAAAATGATTCTGTCGGCAACCTGCGGTTTGTTTATTGTGGCATGCTGTCTGTTCTTTACTTTGGGCCGCAGCTTCCTGCCGTCGTTCAATGAGGGGTCGTTTACAATCAATATCGCTACTATACCGGGCATTTCGTTGGAAGAATCCAATAAAATTGGCGAACGGGTGGATAAGATTTTGATGGACATTCCGGAAATCAAGACAATTGCCCGTAAAACAGGACGTGCGGAACTGGATGAACATTCACGCGGAAGCAATGCTTCAGAAATTGAAGCTCCTTATGAGATAATTGACCGTCCTAGAGCGGAAATAATGAATGAAATCCGTACGCGTCTGTCGGAGATTCCTGGCTTGAGTGTGGAGATAGGGCAGCCGATATCCCACCGTATTGATGCTATGCTTTCGGGTACGGAAGCACAGATTGCCATCAAGTTGTTTGGCGACAATTTGAATCAGTTGTACACGATTGGCAAGCAGATTCAGGAACAGATTACTGGGGTGGAAGGTATTGTGGACGTTAATATTGAACAGCAAATTGAACGTCCGGAGATTGTCATTACGCCGCGTCGGGATGTTATGGCAAGCTACGGTATAACAATGGATGATTTCTCCAAACTTGTGAATGTTGCCGTTTCCGGAGTAGTCGTTTCACAGGTTTATGAAGAGGGTTTCCCCTATAATTTGCGTGTCAGAATGGACGAAAACAGTCGTTCGACCATTGAGCAGTTGAGAAACCTGATGATTGACAGCTCAGTCGGGAAGGTAACGTTGGCTGATGTGGCAAACATTGAGTCGACCGACGGACCGAACTCCATTAACCGTGAAAACGCACGCCGTCGAATTGTTATTTCTGCCAATGTTGACGGACGTGATTTGCGTGGTGCCGTATCCGATATTCAACATACGATTGAAGAGAACGTGGTGCTTCCGGAGGGATATTATATCAATTACGGCGGACAGTTTGAGAGTGAGGCCGAGGCTTCGAGAACGCTGACCATTGCGTCGGTTGTGGCTCTGTTGGTTATTTTCGTGCTGTTGTATCAGGAATTCAAAAATCTTCAGCAGTCTTTGATAATATTGGTGAACCTGCCGTTGGCCATGATTGGCGGTGTGCTTATATTGTGGCTGACATCCGGCGAGCTGAATATTCCTGCGATTATCGGATTCATATCGTTGTTGGGCATTACAACAAGAAACGGTATGTTGCTGATGTCGCATTACAATCAGCTTAAAGCGGAAGGCATGGCTTTGATGCCACGTATTTTAAAAGGTTCGGAAGACCGTCTGTTACCGATTATAATGACTGCGCTTACATCTGCGTTGGCGTTGATACCGATTGCCGTAAGCGGTACGGAACCGGGAAATGAGATACAAAGCCCAATGGCAATTGTTATTTTGGGAGGTTTGTTCTCTTCCACGATATTAAATTTGGTGGTAGTTCCTATTATATATTATTTTTGTAACAGAAAAAAGGAAACGGTATGAAATATAAGATAGTCTTTCCTATTATGATGTTGGCGGCAATCCCGCTGTTTGCACAGCAAAATGATGAGACTGATTGGCTGTCGCAAATTTCAAGAAACAATAAAGAACTCCAGTCTGCGCGTCAGGCTATGGTGGGCGACATTCTGATGGCAAAATCGGAAAATAATCTGGCTGATCCTGAATTCGAAATGGAATACGGTTTCCAGCGTCCTGAGAATGGACTGGAGCTTGTCGTTTCCGAAAGTTTTGAATGGCCGGGAATGTATGTGGCCCGAAAGAAACATATCGACAGCCGGATAACGGCAATGGAGTATGTGTACCAGTCGAAGGCTTTGAGTGTACTGGTGGAAGCAAAGCAATTGTTGATAGAACTGGTGAACATCAACAAGCGAATTGCCCTACAGCAGAAGATACAGGATACGGAAAAGGATTTGCTGGAAAATTATGAGCTTGGAAATGAGGCCGGCGAGTTGTCGCTGATTGATGTGAACAAGCTTAAGGTGGAACTGTTCGATACTGAAAACCAATTAAAGCAACTTTATATTCAGAAGCGTGTTGCTGTTGACGGGCTGAAGGCATTGAATGGAGGCGAAGAATTGGAGAATTTCAATGCTGATTTATTTGATTATACTTCTTCGGAGGTGGCATCGGTCGATGACTGCTGGCATGCCTATACGGCATTGAGTCCGGATTATAAAGTCTTGAAACAGAATAGCGATGTGGCAGCACAGGCGGTTAAGGTTTCAAAAAACTCATGGCTTCCGTCGTTCCGACTTGGTTATAAGTTGCAGAAAGAAGGTCCGGAAAAAGTGCACGGGTTGGTGTTCGGTGTGTCAATCCCGTTGTTCTCCAATCGACACAAAGTAAAAATGGAGAAGGCCTATGAGGCTTCCAATGTTCTTTCGTCGGTTGATGCTGAAATGAAGGAGGAAATAAAAATTCGCACCCAATTTGCTGCGGTGGTGGAACTGGAAGAAATGATAGAATCCTATTCTTCATTTGTTGAAGACCCGGCGAACTTTGAGATTTTAAAGAAAGCTTTGGACTTGGGACAGTTGACATTGTTGGAATACCTGACGGAGGTGAAATATTTTCTTGATGCCAACTATAGTTTGTTGGATATGAAATATGACTATCAGACAAAATTGCTTGAGTTGACAAAATATTCGCTGCTTGACGAAACGGGCTATTTTGAATAGACACCGTCTTGCAGGCGAATGAAGCCTTCATCAGTCAGATAGCTGAGCATGTTGTAGATGTCTTTGTCCGGAAAGGAGAGCGTTTCAACAATGTCTTTAGCGCTGCATGGTTTTAAAGACAACATATAAAGAATTCCATCGAGAATTTCTTTTGTGTTGTCTTTTTTGTGTCGTTTCCTTTCTACGCATACGTCACATCGACCGCAGTCGGATGCTGTTTCTCCAAAGTATTTCAGCATGCGGCTTTCCCTGCATTCCGTATCGTTGAATGCATAATCGGAAATGGCGGCAATGCGTTGTCCCAGCCGTTTCAAGCCTTCGTCGTAGACGCTTTTCGGGAGCAGCAGGTGGCGTGGTTCTACCCGTGAAGTAGGAAAGTATACATACGGTGTACGTCGTCGCGGAATGTAATGCAGGATATGCATTTTGTTCAAAGCTATCAGTGTTGAATAAATGTCGTCAGGAGTGATGCCGTATTTGTATGAAATGGTGGCTTCGTCAATAAATACATAGTCGGCAAAGATTCCCGGATAGTTCCGAAGTATTATTTCCAGAATGTTGTCCATTAGGGGAGTGGCGTTGGGAATATCATACAGGCTGCGTTTGTCCACCAGTACCATTACACGGGATTGTATTTCTACTTCCTCAATGTATTCGATATATTCCGATTGCGACAGAATTTTCAGCGCGTTGTGAGTTACTGTTGGAGGATATTTGAAGGTCTCGCAAAATAGGCTGAAGTTGAATTCAAACAGTTTGTCGAAACCTCCGCCCAAGCCGATGTCAAGAAAGTTGCATAGCCTTACATATACTTCTTTGATGAAATCAACAGGAGGAAAGGTTTCCGCAATCCTCTTTTTCAGCAGCCCCTTGTCACGGTTGTTGGCCAACATGACGGCATACGACTTTTTATTGTCGCGTCCTGCTCGTCCAGCTTCCTGATAGTACTCTTCCAGAGAGTTGGGTACGTCGAGGTGTACAACGGTCCGTACGTCTGGCTTGTCGATACCCATGCCGAACGCATTGGTGGCAACCATGATGCGTGTTTCGCCTTTTTTCCATTTGTCCTGTTTCTTCTGCTTCTCTTCATTGACAATTCCTGCATGATAGAAGTCGGCGGAAATATCGAAGTGTTGCAGTTCTTCGGCTACGAGTTTCGTCTTTTTTCGGCTTCTGACATATACGATTCCCGAGCCGTTCGATTGTTTCAGTATGTTGACCAGTTTTTCCATTTTATTGTCAACATGGCGTACAATATACGAAAGGTTCGTGCGGGAGAAACTTTTTTTGAATACGTTCTGAGTACGAAAATTCAGTTTCTCCATGATGTCGTTGACTACCACAGGTGTAGCGGTGGCTGTAAGGGCAAGCACCGGCACATCGGGAAACAGTTCCCTTATTTTTGCAATTTTCAGATAAGACGGGCGGAAATCATAGCCCCATTGTGAAATGCAATGGGCTTCGTCGACGGCAATCAGCGAAACTTTCATGTGCCGTAGCGATTCGAGAAAACGCTCGGATGCCACTCTTTCCGGGGAAATATACAGGAATTTATAGTTACCATAGATGCATTTGTCTATGGCATTGCGTATGTCCGCATATTTTAGTCCGGAATGGATATAGATGGCTTTGATTTGACGGTTACGCAGGTTGTCGACCTGGTCTTTCATCAGAGAAATGAGAGGGGTGATGACGATTGTCATTCCGGGCAGAACCATAGTAGGTACCTGAAACGTCAAGGACTTCCCGCCCCCTGTGGGGAGAAGTCCTAACGTATCATTGTTGTTCAGTACGGATTCTATAATCTCTTCCTGCTGTTCACGGAATGAGTCGTAACCCCAGTATTTGCGGAGTACGGCGTATATCTCCTTTTGCATATATTCTAATTATGGCAGAGCCGTATTTCTTTGACAAAAAGCTGATAGTTGTTTGGATTGTTAATGTGTTTGTTTTCTTCTATTGTGTAGCAGATGTCAAATGATTCTCCCGATTTTATATGTGCAAAAAAGTTTGACATATTGAATGCGATGCCGTTCATCACTTTTCCGGAACTGTTGTCAACGAGTTCCAGCTTGATATGCTCCAGATTTTTTCCGACAAGTTTGCTCGTGCCGTAGTCCTTTACGTGCTTTGAGCAGAAAATCGGTTTTTGGTTGCCGGGGCCGAACGGATTGAACAACTTGAGATAGGCGAGGAAATCGGGTGTAATTTCTTCAAATTTCAAGTATGCGTCAATGTCAATTTGCGGTGTCAGCTGGTTCGGTTTGATTGTTTCGGCCACATACTCCTCAAACCGGCGGGAAAATTCGGGTATGTTTTCTTCTTTCAGTGACAAGCCCACAGCGTAGGTGTGTCCGCCGAAATTTTCCAACAGGTCACGGGTTGCTTCAACTGCACTGTAAATGTCATATCCTTGTACGGAGCGGGACGAACCTGTTGCCAGTCCGTTGGAAAGAGTCAGGACGACAGCCGGCTTATAGTACAGCTCAGTAAGACGTGATGCCACAATGCCGATAATGCCTTTGTGCCAGTTCTTGTTGTAAATCACGATGGATTTATGGTCGGAGTCAATCTCTCCGCGTTCTTCGAGAATGGCGTTGGCCTCTTCGGTAATCCGTTTGTCCAGTTCCTTGCGGTCGCGGTTATACTGGTCGATGTTTTTGCCTTTGGCGTATGCCTCGTTCTGGTCTTTGGTAGTGAGCAGGTCGACTGCTTCCATGCCCGACTGCATACGGCCGGATGCATTGATTCTTGGACCAATTTTGAAAATCACGTCACTTATAGTGATTTCTCTGTTGGCGAGGTTGCAAATCCGGATAATGCTTTTCAATCCCATGTTCGGGTTTGAATTCAGCCGTTTCAAGCCGTGGTAAGCCATTATTCGGTTTTCTCCGGTCATTGGAACAATATCGGCAGCAATGCTGACAGCGACAAGGTCAAGCAGACTGTACAGCTCGTTGTGATTTGTTAATCCGTTGCTCCTTGCAAAAGCCTGCATGAACTTAAACCCGACCCCGCAGCCTGAAAGGTGGGGATAGGGGTAGGTGTTGTCAGCCAATTTCGGATTCAGTATTGCGCATGCCTCTGGCAATACATCGTCGGGAACGTGGTGGTCGCAAATGATAAAGTCGATGCCGCGCTCCTTTGCATAGTGTATCTCCTCGATTGCCTTGATTCCACAGTCGAGTACGATAATGAGTTTTATACCTTTGGATGCGGCGTCATCAATGCTTTTCATTGAAATGCCGTATCCTTCTTCATCTCTGGTCGGAATGTAATACTCAATGTGTGAGTAATAATTCCGTAGATATTTGTATACAAGGGAAACCGCTGTCGTTCCGTCGACATCGTAGTCGCCATATACCAATATCTTCTCTTTTGCCCCCATGGCTTTGTTGAGCCTGTTTACAGCCTTATTCATGTCACGCATCAGAAACGGATCGTGCATGTCGGAAAGAGAAGGGGAGAAAAAACGTTCGGCTTCATCAACGCTGGTTATACCGCGTTGAACCAGCAGTTCAGCTATCGTTGGACTGCCGGCAAATTTCTTTGCCAACTCTATCTCTAATTCTTGTTCTTCGGATGTTAGGGGTAAGTAATTCCATTTACTTATCATTTATATAGTTTTTTTATTATCAAGGTAGGGGGCCTCTCATGGCCGGAAACGAGCGGCAGTTTTTTGTCTGTTTGTGGCTCGCTTTTATTATTTTGCTGTTATAAAAACAGTTATATGTTGAGTTTCGTTTACTGTAAGGCTATATTGCCGCACAATTTAACGTATACGCAAATATAATGATTGTTTTTCTGATATTGGCGGTTTCGTAACGTGTTTTTTTCAAAATAAAATAAAAAAAGCGACTGTCGTTTTTAACAGTCGCTTGAGTGGTATTTGTACCGTTATTTGACCAAATGAACATCCATTTGAGGGAATGGGAAACTGATGCCTGCTTTGGGAAGTTCGTTGTAAATTTTTTCGTTTATGTCGTAGTATACTTCCCAGTATAATGAAGACGGAACCCATACACGGACAATAATGTCGACGCTGCTGCTTGACAATGACGACAAAGCAATGAATGGAGCTCGGTCAATTTTTGGCAACAGAGCCTTGATGTCGTCTTCCTTGTTGGCAATGGCCTGTAGTTTGCTGACAACTTTTTCCTTGCCGCTGAACAGGCGTTTGATTCCTTTCTGTTCTTCCGGTTCCGGAGTCGGTTCTGCTGTCGCAGCTTTTGCTGCGGCTCTCATTTCGCGGTCGTCTTCAATGTATTTTTTTACGATACGGCTATCGTTGTTGATGATGTCAAGAATGGCCTTTCTCGCAACCTGGTAGTCGTTGCCGTAAGAAATGTTGACTGTCCAGTCCACACGGCGATAGTCTTCTTTGCTGTAATTGTTGATGCTGCCGGTGGAAAGGCCGCCATTAGGGATGAAGATGCACTTGTTGTCGGTGGTGTTCAATACGGTGTTGAATATCTGGATTTCTTTTACCGTACCGGAATAGCCTTGGGCTTCAATGAAATCCCCGACTTTGTAAGGCTTGATGAGCAGAATGAGTACCCCTCCGGCAAAATTCTGTAATGTTCCACTCAAAGCCAGACCGATGGCAACGCCGGCCGATGCGAATATCGCAACGAATGAGCTGGTCTCAATGCCTAATATTGAGATAACTATGATTATCAGTACGAAATAGAGAACAACTTTCAAGAAACTTAAAATGAAGGTTGTCAGCGATTTGTCCACTTGGCGGTGGATAAGCAGTTTTTTAATGCTTTTGTGGATTCGGTTGATAATGAATTTTCCGACATAGAATACAATTATGGCAATTGCCAGTTTGATTACCAGATCGACTGCGCCGGAAATTAATTTTTCGACGACTTGTTCCACCGGTAGTCCGGAAAACTCCTGTGCTATCTTGCTGATGTTCTGTATTGGCTCTGCGGCTTCTTTTGTTGTGTCGGCTGCTGCCGCTGTTGCGGTTAATAATAGGCTCAATAAATTCATAGCTTTAAAATGGTTGTTTACTTAAGACAAAAATAACTAAAAAAAATTCAAAAAAGAAAGGACTTTGACTTTTTCGGTAACTTTGCGGATAAAACAACTGAAATTATTACTATGTTCAAATCTGTAAGCAATATTTCGAAAACTTCGGCAATGCTGTTGGCCTTTTTGTGGGGATTCTTCTGTATGGACGTATGGGGCCAATCCTATGCTGCATCTGTAGATTCCGTTGACCGGTTTGTGCAGGAACGGAATTGGATTGGGGCGGAAAGAATGTTGTTGAATGCTTTGAAACAAGAACCGGCTAATCCGAACAACTATTTGTTGCTGTCAAATCTTGGAACGGTACATCGTAATATGGGACGTTTGGAAGAAGCGTTGGCTGATTATACAAATGCCTTGTCGATTACACCCAATGCTGTGACTATCTTGCATAACCGGGCTTCATTGTATTTGGAAATGGATAGTGTGGAAAAAGCATTGGTTGATTATGAACGGATAATGAGGCTGGATGAAATGGATGTCGATTCAAGATACTATCACGGCATGATAGCTTTGCAATATGGGAAAATGGATGAGGCGCAGAAGGATTTTGAAGAAGTCCTGAAGTTGAATCCTCATTCAGTGGATGCGAAGCGGGGGCTTGCTTTATGGAACAAATTGTTGAACCGAAAAGAAGAGGCCATTGAACTGTATTCGCAAATTATTGAAAAAGAACACCGTCTGTCCAATTATTTGGGTAGGGCAGAGTGCTATCTGGACTTGAACAAGACCGTGGAGGCGGAAGCCGATTTGCAGGAGGCTCAAAAGTTGGATCCGTCTGAACCGATGATATATGTCTATCGCGCGCGGTTGTCGGAATTGCAATTCCGCTATGATGACGCTGCAAATTATGCCAAAAAGGCTCAAGAGTTAGATGCAGAGCCGGAATTGGTGGAGAAATTTTTCAAAAAAAGAGATTTGTAGGTTGCTCAATTGCAAATAAATCTGTACTTTTGTTATATGATAAGAATAATATCTCATATTGAATATTTGCTAAGACGGAATGAATGTGTGGTTCTTCCGGAATTCGGTGCATTTATAGCGCGTTATGTTTCGGCCAAGTTGGGGGATGACAATCAGTTGTTGCCTCCGGCACGTGTGTTGGGATTCAATGATGCGGTTGTCTGCAACGACGGCTTGCTGGTAAATTCAATAATGAGAAAGGAAAAGGTATCATACGACAAGGCCATGTCTATCATTGCTGACGATGTGGTTGCATTGAAACGGCAGTTGATGGAAAACCGGGAGTTTTGTATGGGTAGCCTGGGGCGTTTTGAATTGTCGGATGATGATTCCCTGCATTTCTATCCGTCGGCCGATGGAAATCAGGCTTCGATTGAATATTTTGGTTTGGAAAAACTGAAGTTCACGCCTGTGCTCAATACCGTTTTTGAGACTGAAGACTCGGAAAGCAAAGAAAAGGGTGCTGATATTGTGTATTTGCCGATTAGCAGAAATATCTTTAAGATTGCAGCCAGCATTGCAGTACTGATTTTGTTGGCGATAACATTATCGACACCGATTCCTGTAGAAAATACGCCGGATTTTGCCGGATTTAATTCTGTTGTGGCAAAACCTGCAGATAAACTGGAGGAAAAGATTGCTGCTATGCCAATGACTGAAGTTGTGGCAGAAGACACGATTGCTGCTGCGGATACGGTTGCTACTCAACCCACGGAAGTTGTGGCAGAAACGGAGCAGGAAATGGAAACGGCAAGTCAGCCTACGTATTATGTAGTCGTTGCTTCGTTGAAAACCAAGGCTCAAACGGAACAGTTTATTCGGGAATCTTCGATAAAGAATTTGAAGGTGTTGTCACGTAATGGCGGTATCTATAGAGTATACGTGGCTTCCGGAAGCAGCTATTCAGAAATGAACGACTTTATTGAATCGACAAATCTTCGTGAAACAAATCCTGATGTGTGGATTTGCAAGCGTTAAGAAAATAGAAGACACAACAAAAAGCGGAATCGGTTTTTAGCTGATTCCGCTTTTTATATCTTGTATCTCTACGATTTTGTTTACGATTGCATAGATGGCCAAACCTGCCGAAGAATGTATTTGCAGTTTTTTTGAAATGTTTCTTCGGTGGGTGATAACCGTATGAATGGATATGGAAAGCTTTTCAGCGATGGCTTTGTTGGTAAGACCTTTTACCACGCATCCGATAATTTCCTTTTCGCGTTGGCTTAACTGTTCTGTTTCTATGTTGTCATCATCTTCTTCTATATGAAGAACGGATGATATAGTGTCGTTGACGGTATCCAAGTCGTCGAATATGGAAATGGAACCATCGAAATCCGCCAATGTCTTGTTGTCAAAATATCCGCTTACCAATGCTACGACTTTCGTGTCCGGATTGTCTCGCTTGTAATTTGCTATGCTGACACCTCCAAGGAATAGTGGGTTTATGATGGCAATTTCCGGACGGTGGAGGCGGGAAAACAACATAAAGGCATCCATGTTGGAAACCTCATTGATAGAGAATGTATAGTCGGAAAGCCTTTTAAGCACTGCGGAAATTCCACTTCTCAATATAAGGGAATTCTCGGCAATAACTATTTTGATGTTGTTTCTATTTTTCATTTTGATACTTCGTTTTCAAGTTTGACAACCGCCGGAGTGAAAAGCTGGTCTTCCAATTTGCAGTGCAGGTCCAAATCTTGCTCACAGTTGAGGATGTCGAAAAGTGTTGCATTCAGTAGGTTGTTGCAACTGTTTTGAGGATAATATTTAATGATGATGTTTTTAAGCTCTCTTAGTTTTTGCTCGATATGATTGTGCTTTTCGGCAAAACATTTGATTGTGTAATCGCCGGTAGCCTTCTTCTCTATGAGTTGTTCTACATATTTGAATACGTATTTATTTTCATATTCCATGTGCCGTCTGACTTCTTCTACATATTTATCGTAGAACATCAGAATGGATTCCGTTACGTCGTTTTTCTCCGGTTCCTGATCCAATGCCTGGCAAAGGCGTGTGCGGATATTGGGAAGGCAGAAATCCAGGAAGAATGAATGGGCCTGCTTTAAATAATTGACAAGCGATTCTACTGACAAAGTTTCCGCATTCGGGTCATACTCGGAGCCGTATTGTTCCTGTTCGATGAAATTTACTACAGCAAGAAAAGTGTTGCAGTCAACACCTTTTTCTTTACAAAAATCCTGCACGCTTTTTTCTCCGAATCCTAATGGCAGTCCGAACCGGCTCATGGCGGATATCAGAGAATAGTTGCGGGTAATGAGATGACTCATTTTGTCTGTTGGCTTGTATTTGCGTATGTTGCTCATTCTTTTGATTTTTCAAGTTAGCAAAGTAATCTATTATAATAACAAAAGGCAATAGCTATTTGTTGGTATTTTTTCAATAGCTATTGCCTATTTGTAGGTATTTTTATTTTGTATTGTTATTTGATTCGGAACATATAGCCGAGAGAGACGAGAATAGAAATGCCGTTTGAGGCAGCAAATGTATCGCGTTTATGGGCGCTGAAAATGTTGTTCAGTCCATAATAAAAACGTCCTTCCAGCAGGAATGAGTTCCGCTTGTTTTGTTGCCATTCCATTCCAAGTCCTGCTGAAATGCCGTAGTCGAATTTAGAATTAAGCGGCATGGTCTGCTGTTCCGTGTATCTGTTTTTGAGAGGAAAGTCCGGAATGTTTGCGATATTGTGTATGTCGTAGTTCGCATTGGTCTTTTCGTTGATCAGTATTCCCATTTCCGGGCCGGCATTAAAGAAAAACTTGAATTTGTCGCTGCCGAAATATACGTGAGCCAGAAACGGAATTTGCAGATAGGAGAGTGTTCTGTTGAAAGTAAACTGGGTATTGTCAAACGTTTCTTTCCAGCCTCGCTGTTCCAAATTTAATTCAGCAATAAGTCCGAAATGTTTTTCCTCGATATATCGGAACGTAATGCCGCCCATGTATCCGACGAGAAAACTCTGCTCGACGCTGGGAGAAAACATTTGTTTGGAAATAGTTGTTCCGCCTTTGACACCGAGGGCTATGTTAGAGGTATAATGCTGTTGTGCCCAAGTGCAGACTGATGAAATCAACAGCAGGAAGGCACAGACAAGTTTTTGTTTCATAAAATCAGTTCTTTAGTTGTTTGACCGTTAATGTCGAAATTCAAAAGATAAATGGCGGTGTTGATAAATCCGCTCCAGTTGCTGACTCTGTTCAGAACAATGCCGGTTTGGACTCCGTCAAATGGTTGGTTGACATTAAAGTCGTTGTTGTTGTCCTTAATTGCGTGAATGAAATAGCATCCTAAATCATAGCCTACCGATGCCATTGATGGTACGGAGTAGATAGGAGTTCCTCCATACCAATAGTTATATTCACTGTTAAGTTTGCTCACTTCTTCTCCATTTGGTATGAGTGCATAACGGGAATATACATAGGTGTTCATTGCATGGAAGAAATGCATCAGGTCGTGGTAGGTCGTCCATTCCGGATAGCCTAACAACGCAATTTCAGTATCTGTCTTCTCCTTTTTCAACCGGGTTAATGCCCCTTGAATGGCCCTGACGGTTGATTTGCTCCCGCTTGAAGGAAGAAATGCAATTTTGCCGAATTTGCTTGTCAGAGATTCCAATTCTTCAGGGTTGTTGATATCGTCGATGGGAAGGGTAGAATAGCTTATTCCGGATTCTTGTACATGTTTGACTAAAGCTTTTTCCTCATGTTCCGTATCATTGATGACAATGATCTGATAGTCGGAAAATTTTTGCTTCAGTGTTTTGATGTATGCCGAGTACATGTAGGACGACGGAGTGTTGATTTGAATCACCCGGTCGTTTTCAAAATAGCTGTCGTTGTTGACTGAAAAAGCGTTGACAATGTTGATGTCCTTCTCTTTTGCATAATCTGCGATTCTGTCAAAATCGTAGTCTTCGCCTGCTGCAAAAATGGCATGGCTTTCACTTAAACGTCCTTCTGACAGAATTTGAGAAATGCTGTTGTTGGATGTATCGAATGCGTTGATGGCAATTTTAGTCTCTTTGTCGGCATTTTGTTCAACAGCCATCAAAAAGCCTTTGTAGAAGTCAACATAAAGTTTGCTTCTGTTGTCTTCTTTCTCAAACGGAAGAATGAATGAGAAGACGATGCTGTCTGTGTTTTCAGCAACTTCGTGAACCGTGTTATATGCCATTTGCACATCTTCCTGTGTCGGCAATTCGCTTTCATCCTTTTGAGAGATAGGGATAGAAACAAATTTGCCGGATTTCAGTTCTTTTACGTTGGGGTTGGCTTCCCGAATTTGCTGTTCCGATACTTTGTATTCTTTTGAAATGCTCTGGAATGTTTCTCCCTTTTCAATTTTTTCAGAAACAAAAATCGTTTCCGGCTCTTTGTTCTGTGCTGCCAGTTCTGAATTAGGAGATGGTATTACAATGGTTTCTCCGGCTTTGAAATTGTCGGGTGTTACCCCCGGATTGTTTTGGAGCAATTCTTCCAATGTTACATTGTGATTGAGAGCGACACGATAAAGCGTATCCCCCGGTTTGACAACATAGTGGGATTGCTGATTGTCGCCGTCAATTTTTGTCGTATTAGAAGGAATAGTCAGTTGTTGTCCGGATTTAAGTCCGCTTTTGGTACTTGGATTTGCTTCAACCAAATCGGCAATGGATATGCCGTAGGTTCTTGCTATACCAAAAAGTGTCTCTCCACTTTTTACAAGGTGGGTAACAGATGTATTCGACGCTTTTTGCACATTGGCCGAAGACTCTTTTTTGAAATCCTTTACAGGAAAGTAGAGTATCTGATTGCGCTGTAGGCCGGATGCAACCGAAGGGTTGTATTTTATAATGTCTTCTTTTGTGATTCCAAGTTCCTTGGATATTCCGTAGATTGTTTCTTTCTTTTTCACTTGCCGGTAATAATAGTCTTCACCCCCAATTTTACGGACCGGTAAGTTTAATTCGGCATTCGAAGTGACGGCTCCGGATACGAATAAAGAGAAAATGATAGTTGAAAACTTTTTCATGCAGTTTCAGTTTTTATTTCATCAATAGGAAAAGTCAATCGTTTATGCCCAAACTTTCCTATCTTTTACAAAGATAGTGAAAGGTGAGTGGAGAATAAAATTATGAAACTAGTTTCAATTGTTTTTTTATCCCGAACCGCCTCCTATCTTCTACAAAGATAGAGAATAAAAGGAAATAATCAAGGGATTATGACCCTTTCTCCCATGAGTTTTGCAAATTGGCTTCTAAGGTTTGTCAGTTCCTGTTGTTGTTCCATGAGTGTAATCATGAGTTCCATGTCATTGGAAATGACAGTCTGTTTTATTTGTTCCTGAAGTGATTTGATTTTGCAGGAAAGAATGGCATCTTTCCATCCTAATATGGCTCTTGGAATCAAATCTTTCAAGCGGTCGATTTCAGTCTCTATTTTTGCATATTTGGTGTGGACTTTGCTCAATTGGTATCTGTCGCTTATGAGGTTGATGGAAATTGTGCGGATTTCGTCATCCGGATCTGAGCATAGCAGCCTTTCCAAATAGGTCATTTTGTACTGTTGAATACGTTGTTCTATATCTGCATTGATTTCTGCATTCAATGCCGCTTCAGCTTTTTCGATTTCGTCAAAATTGCCTGCAGTCATACGGATTTTGCTGAAACCTTGTTGTTCGAGGTCAGCGCGAACGGTCTGCAATTCTTCTATCTTGGCTTGAAAGTCGAGTTTGAATTTGGGCAACAAATTGAGTGAAACCTGGAATATCTTTTCAAATGACTTGTTTGAAAATTTCAGGTCGTCGCTTGTCAATTCGTTGTAGATGTATTCTATGACAGACAGTTGAACCGACTGGCCGTTGGCATCGTAGGCTTCGCACAAGTCGCACATTCCATATTTTGCCACATAGCGGATTACTTCCTTTTCAAATGGTTGGAGGATGCTTCCAAACGGGTTGGCATTTCGTTGTTCTTGGGAGGGCGTTGCTACAGAATCGGAGGCCGGTGTCTCTTCCTTTTTCGGCTCTTCGGAGTTTGTCGGTTTGTAGGGTTGCTTGCCGGCTTGCTTTTCAATCTCTTTGGCAATTTCTTTGAACAATACCTTTTCTTCGATACCGAAACTTGTGCTGCATTCCTTTACATATACCGCCCGGGTGATTTCAGAAGGAATAACGGAAATGGACTTGACTATATCGGTGATAGCTGCCGCTTTTTTTATCGGGTCGTTTTCAATTCCGTTCAGAAGTATGCGGGTTTTGAATTGGATGAAATCCGTTTCGTGTGAACCGATGTATTCCTGAAATTCGGTAGCATTGTGCTTTTGGGCGTAACTGTCCGGGTCATCGCCGTCGGGCAACAACAGGACTTTTACGTTCAACCCTTCTGCCAATAATAGGTCAATGCCTCTTAGTGAGGCTTTGATGCCGGCGGCGTCACCGTCGTAAAGCACTGTGACATTGTTTGTAAAACGGTGTATCAGTCGGATTTGTCCTTCCGTCAGTGATGTGCCGGATGATGCAACGACATTCTCTATGCCAGCCTGATGCATTGAAAGCACATCGGTGTAACCTTCAACAAGGTAACACTTTTCTTGCTTGACAATGGCCTGTTTGGCTTGAAAAAGCCCATAGAGTTCGTAGCTTTTCTTGTAAATGATAGATTCCGGCGAGTTTACATATTTGGCATGGTCTTTTTTTAGAGTACGTCCGCCAAACGCCACAACTTTACCGGCGACGTTAAAGACAGGGAACATGACCCGTCCTTTGTATCGGTCGTATATGCCACGTTCGTTTTCAATGCAAAGTCCGGTTTCAATCGCGAATTTGGGATTAAAACCGCCTTTCTTTATGGTGTCGTATAAATCCGTGCGGCTGTCAATAGAATAACCGAGGTGAAATTTTTTTATGATACTGTCATTGAATCCGCGTTCGTAGAAATAGCTGAGTCCAATGTTTCGTCCTTCCTGTGTTTCAAACAAATTTGTCTCAAAATGGCGAAGGGCGAATTCGTTGATAAGCAACATGCTTTCGCGTTCTGACTGTGACGCTTTTTCTTGGTCGGTCAGTTCGCGCTCCTTAATCTCGATGTTGTATTTTTTGGCCAGATACTTCAGTGCTTCATAATAGGAAATCTGTTCATGCTCCATTATGAAGTTTACGGGACTGCCACCTTTTCCGCAACTGAAGCACTTGCAGATTCCTTTAGCACGTGAAACGCTGAATGACGGTGTCTTTTCGTTATGAAAAGGGCATAGCCCGATGTAGTTCGCACCACGACGGCGCAAATGCACGAAATCGGACACCACTTCGACAATGTCGGCTGTGTCAAGGATGCGTTCTACTGTTTCTTTGTCAATCATTGATGATTAATTTGGCTCACAAAGTTAGCGAAAAAGAAACAACGGAAATATATTTTTAGGCTTAAAAATGGGGATGAAAAAATTACGGCAGGCTATTCTCTTGGTGTTAAGAATAGTCTGCCGTAATAAAATGAGGGAGTCGTTATCGGATGATGAATTTTTCAGAGCTTTGTATGCCTTCCTGTAGCAGCGTCACAAAATAGATACCGGTTGGAAGGAAGGAGATGTCCATGGCAAAACTATTGTTGCCTTGTTCTACTTGTACGCTGGAGTTTTGAACCAGTGTTCCTGAAGTGTTGTAAACCAGCAGTTGGGCTTTGGTTGCATTTTCGGAAGCAAATGAAACATTAAGTGTTTCTGTATTGTTGGAAATTGTCAGGGCTTTAGGAGTAGATATGGCCGTTACCGAACTTTCGTCCGGGATTGGGTAGTTGGCCATCAAATCGCCGAGAGCAAAATCCGCGTTTGTAGTTGCTTTGAAATAAACTGACAGGTTTGTGATTTTTATCGGGAACTGTTGAATGTCGAACGGTATGTCGTCTTTAGAAAGATTGAAAACGCATTCGTAATCTGTGCCCGAAGGTGTTACTTCAATGTTGTGAACGTTTGATTGCTTGTCTGTCAATTGTATCAGTACGCGGTCTATAGCTGATTGCGGATCGTACACATTCATGGAGAGGTCATCGGGCAATCCGTAGATGGTTGTTGCTCCGGTGTGATTGATGCGTAACAGTCGTCCACCGATTTTGTCGACATGGAAACCTGTTCCGTTTTTCCAAGAGGAAGGAATATTGTCGGTAACGGTCAGGTTTGTTAATCCGCTTGTGGATGTAGATGGTTGGTCGATAATTTCTTTGAAATTCAAAACGGACATGCTGCCTTTTCCGATTTCTACCGTTACATCAAAAGATATGGACAGATTGCCAAAAGTACCGGTGACAGTCGTTGTTCCGTTTTGGATTCCTGACAAAACTCCTTCTTCGATTTTGACAATTCCTGGAGTTGACGGTTCCCATTGAAAAGCTTCCGCTTCAAGTGGAATGGATTTGCCGTTGACAATGCCATATACAGGAATGATATATTGGCGGGAAGAGTCTATCAGCAATTCGCTGAACGGAATTTGGACATCGGTGGCTTCCTGTACGTTAAGAGGTACTTCGCAGGAAACATTGCCTTTTGTGGCAATGATTTTTCCGCTTCCACCTTGCTGGTTGGAGTGGAAAATTCCGTTGCTGTCAACATATCCAAGATTCTCGGGAGAAACGGTATAAGTGCAGCCGGCAACATTCTCTTCAACAATGTCCCCATATTGGTTATAAGAAACAACAGATAGCGGCAAACTTGAAATTGTTGCTGTTGTAATGACCTTTTTGCTGAAAGACATTTGGGTTACAGTGTTATCTTCGGGCGCTAATGACACAGCGAGCATTGCATTTTGCACAGGGCGTACAGAACCTCTTCCGGGAAGATTCTGCATCTCTTCGTTGATGACGATAGCAGCAGAACCTCCGCTGTCAAAGTTTACAATGTCCCATGCTCCACGTTGAAGCATCCAGTTAGCCATTTCTACACAATCTATAGGTTGGCTTTGTGTTGACATTTCATTCAGGCAGATATAAAGTTTGGTTTTGTCTTTGGAAATGCCAGCCATCACATGGGATGATTTTTCATATTCGCGTCCGTTTTCGAAGTTGTTGTATTCTCCTTCATGGAGAACTCCGTCGTGAGCGATGCTCGGATATCCATGAAATCCGTTAAGAATGTCTTCCGGCGCAATACCCCACGATGGTGATGTCACGCGTTGGCGTACGGAAAGAACGTCTCCGACTTTGACATGGCCGTCGAGAGCATTCAATTTGCTCCCTCTCAAATATATTACACATTCGGTAGCGGATGTTTGTAGAGGTTCGTTGCTGATAGCAAGAATTTTACAGGGGATATCATCACCGTTTACAATCCAGGGCTGTTGGGGTTGTACTTGGATATAGGTGCCTGGTTCGCTCAGGGTTGTTCCATTCAGGTGGTTGAAGAAAATACAGTCACCGGTAAGGCCCGCGGCGCTGGCATTGAAAATGTCGATACCGACTTCTGTATTGTCGGCAGTGATTATTTTTGTATCATAGCCTGGTAGGAAGATTTCCGCTTTCTTATCTGCCGTTATTGCGAGCATTGAACGTCCCGTTAATAGGTGGGTGATTTGTCCGTCGGAAATATTGCCACCGATACATATGCCGGATTCGTAAACAAAGAAATCATGGTTCCATGCAATTTTTACCTGGTGACCGGGTCTTGAATTTTCTTTGTAATGAGTCATGACATCCCAACGGTTTACGTCCGGAACCTGATGTCGGCTCATGACTTGCTCTACTTTGTTGTAAGGGTTTGTTAAATCAATGGTTGAGTACCATATGATTAGTGGTTTGTCCGGATAGATAATTTTTGTGTACTCAATGCCGGGACCGACATTGTAGCATGCCACGGTGTCGGCCGGTCCCCATTCGGGATTTGCGAAAGCACTTGTGGCTGCGAATGATAGGGCTAATGCTAGGTATGTTTTCATTTGTATAGTAATTAAAAAAATAAAGCCAACGGTAAAGTTGGCTTTATTTTTTTAATTATGGAAATATTACATGATATTTCTTTCGCGAAGGCGCAATTGCCAGCTCCATGCGGATCTCATGGTGTCTTCCAATGGAACTTCTGCTTTCCAGCCGAGAACGGTGTTGGCTTTTGTCGGTTCAGCCCAAACTTTTTCGATGTCACCGTCACGACGGCCGACAATCTTATGCGGAACTTTTACGCCGGTTGCTTTTTCAAACGTATTGATAAGTTCGAGAACGGAAACGCCTTTACCTGTACCAAGATTGAAGATTTCAACCTTGTCGTTGCTCTTGTTTTCCAACATTCGTTCGATGGCGATGACATGAGCTTTGGCAAGATCGACAACGTTGATAAAGTCACGGATGCAAGAGCCGTCAGGAGTGTTGTAGTCATCACCGAATACGCTCAATTCTTTTCTGACGCCAATAGCTGTTTGGGTAAGATAAGGAATGAGGTTTTGTGGCACGCCGTTTGGTAACTCGCCGATTTCTGCTGATGGATGTGCGCCGACCGGATTGAAATAGCGCAGGATAATGCTCTTGATAGGAGCGCCGGCATAGCAGTAATCAGAAATGATTTCTTCTGAAATCTGCTTTGTGTTACCGTAAGGAGACGTTGCTTTTTTAATCGGAGCTGATTCGTCAACCGGGTTTTTATCTGGCTCTCCATATACTGTGCAGGAAGAGGAGAATACAATGCCTTCAACACCGAATTCCGGCATCAGTTCGAGTAAGTTGATAAGTGTATTTAAGTTGTTGCGGTAGTAAAGTAATGGCTTTTGCATAGATTCGCCTACGGCTTTACTTGCAGCAAAATTGATGATTCCTTTGATTCCGGGATAGTCGTTGAAGAGTTTTCTTAATGCATTGATGTCAGTGCAGTCTGCTTCAACAAAGTGTGGGCGGATGCCTGTGATGCGTTCAATTCCGTCAACAACATCTGCGTTACTGTTTGACAAATTGTCGATAATGACAACTTCATAGCCGGAATTTTGCAGTTCTACTACGGTATGCGAGCCAATGTATCCGGTTCCGCCTGTAACTAAAATTAAATTCTTCATAAATAATTGTATCTTTTGAAAGTTTTAATCGGCGATGGCATTGTTCTGTTAGAAGAATGTGTTTTTGCCGATATGTATGACGTTTTGTATGTGATGCAAAATTACACATATAAATCTAAAAAGCAAATGATGCAAATCGTTTTTTTCTGATGTCCATTTTGTGGATATTTTCCACAATTTTGTTGATTTTTTCATCATGATTTTGTGTGTGGAAAAGGATAATTTATTGATAAACTGTTGATAAACAATGTGGTTGCGTTTGGACGGCTGTTTGGCACATTACTTGTCAATTAAAGTGTAGAAAAAATTAAGTAGTTATGAAAAAAATATTGCTTTTTATTGGTGCAAGTGCATTGGTATTGTCATCTTGCAACAACCAGAAATTGGAACAGGCTCGTGAGGCCGCAGTACAGGATTCTTTGACAATCGAGAGTTTGACTGCTCAGAAAGACAGTTTGATGTCATTGGTTGGTGATATCAATAACAACCTTTTGGAAATCAATGAGCTTGAAAATATTGTGACATCTAAAGATTTTCAGTCTGAGTCTCCTTCACAGAAACGTGAAGTCCTCAATAATTTGGCAAACATCAAGCGTGAACTTGCTGAACGTCGTAAAAAATTGGAGGATTTGGAAGCTAAACTGAAGAAAAATAACGGATATACTGCCAATCTTAAAAAAACAATCGATACGCAAAAGCAATTGATCGAAGAGCAGAACTCAAAAATTTCAATGCTTGAAGGCGAATTGGCAAAAGCGAATATCAAGATTGAAGGATTGACAGGACAGGTTGATTCTTTGAATACTCAGGTTGAGACTGTTTCAAATGCAAAGGCAGAAGCTGAAGCTCGTTCGGTTCAACTTAACGACCAGCTTAACACTTGTTATTATGTGGTAGCAACCAACAAGGAGTTGAAGGCTATGCAGATTCTTGAAAAGAAATTCTTGGGCCGCACAAAAGTGATGGAAGGCGATTTCGACCGTTCCGCTTTCGTTAAGGCTGACAGACGTACTTTAACTGAAATCAACACGAACAGTAAAAGTGCACAAATCAAGACTAAACAACCTGCAAATTCTTATGAGATTGTAGATGTTAATGGATTGAAAACAATCAAAATTATAAATCCAAATCTGTTTTGGGAAAAATCAGATTTTCTGGTGATCGAGGTTAAATAAATGGTTCTTATTTAGACAATTCGCATAAGTCACTGACCGTTCCGATGTAAAACGGCTGACAACAGAGGTTGGGAATATGTCGTAAGGAACTAAGTCGTGAATTATGTTTGATTCAAGGTTCTAAAACCGGTTTGTGAAAACAGGTTTTAAGAACCTTGAGTTTTTTTATTCAAACCTGATGCTTTTGACAGGCTTTATCGATGCTACAATATAGGATGGGGCAATTAGGGAAACTGCCGCAATGATAAAAATACCGATGTTGAGAACGGCAAGCCAGATATTGATTTCGACCGGGACATAGCTCATGTAATAAGTTGCAGCATCCAGTTTTATCAGATGAAAATACTTTTGTAAAAGTATCAGAGAAAATCCGATGATGTTACCCCAAATCATGGATTTGAGTATCAGCTTTTGTGCCAATGATATGAAAATGAGGCGTATACTTTTGTTGTTGGCTCCGAGCGCCTTCAAAATTCCTATCATGTTGATTCGGTTGAGTACCACGATGATTAGTCCGGCAATCAGGGAAAAACAAGCAACGACGGTCATTAGTATCAGTATGACAACGATGTTTGTGTCCAAGAGTTGCAACCATGCAAAATAGGTCGAATTGTTATCTTTTGCCGTAGATAGTTGGTAAACTTCGGTCGAGTTGTTCTTGTAAATATAATCGTAAATCCGAGTTGTAATATATTGGGCGGCATTGTCGATATCGTCAAGTGAATGACATGTATATTCAATGGCACTACCCATGTTGGGTTCCCAGCGGTTTATGGATTGAGGAATGCTAATATTTCCGATTACAATATTTTTGTCGAAATCCTCAAAGTCGGTGTTGAAAATTGCACTGACGGTAAGTTTGCGTATTTTCATATTGCCGTTTGATATGAAATAGACGGAAACTTTATCGTTTACGTCTATCTGAAGTTTGTCGGCTATATATTGTGATATGGCAATATTGTTGCCGGATAAGTCAAAATCTCCTTTTGTTTTGTAGCTCTCAATGAAGTGTGTATCTGCGTCTTGCTGGAATCCTTTAAATACCAGTCCGTTGAATTCTGTCGGAGTCTTAATGATGCACGGAGCTTCGGCAACAAGCTGCACTGATTTGACTATTCCGTTTGAATCATTGGCAAGCGATTGGAAGAAATCATTGTATATAATTGGGGCGTTTTCTCCGGCTGAAGAACCGTTCTGTCCATTTGAAATACGGATGTGGGCGTTGAGTTCGGAAATTTTATTCACTATCGTATGCTTAAAACCCGATACAATAGAAATGGATGCAATCATTATGACAATGGCAATAACAATGCTCGTAACGGCAACGTTGAGTGTGAACGCCGATGATTTTGTCGCTTTGTCGTTTGTATATAGTTGCAGACGTTTTGCAATGAAAAATTCGAATTTCATAAACTTTGGTTTTGCATTGAGTGGATACAAAAGTAAATTATTTTGAAGTATAATCAAAAAAGTAAACTAATTTCGTACTTTTGCAGTATAAATTGAGTGTACGTTATGAAAGAATTGAAAAATGTATTCAAATTAATCATATTCCCGGCTCAAACATGGGGCTATGTGCTTCAGGGCGGGGTGCCGAGTGCCGCAATTGAACGGAATCTGTTCTATCCGCTGATTGGTGTCACAGCGTTGTCGTGTTTTTGTCAGATGTTCTATTTTGACGAGTTGAAGTTGTCGGCTGCAATAATTAGCGCAATCGTCAATTTTGCAGCTTACTTTTTAGGTTATATCGTCAGCGTGATAGCTATTGCCTGGATGCTTGGGAAAATTGCAGAAAAGAATAGTAAAATTTCGGAAGGAAGAATAAAAAAGTTGGTAATGATGAACCTGTCGGTGTTGATGATTCTTGCCATCTTGCAAAATTTGCTTCCGACATCTTTGATTTTGCTTGAACTTTTCAAATTGTATTTACTGTTTATTATAAGTAAAAGTCTGTCATATTTCCCGGTTCAGGGAGAGAACAGAAGCTATTATGTTTTGGGCGTATTTGCTGCTGTCCTGTTTTCTGTGGAACTGGTGAGATTAGTGTTCAATTTAATAATGCCGGAAGTATAATATGAAATTACCTCAAATAAATATTAAGAACAAGCGTGCGACGTTTGATTTTGAAATACTCGATACCTATACGGCAGGAATTGTGTTGACGGGTACCGAGATTAAGTCCATTCGTTTGGGTAAAGCAAGCCTGACGGATTCTTTCTGCTATGAAAATAATGGAGAGATATGGATTAAGAATATGTATGTGGGAGAATATTTTTATGGTTCTTACAACAACCACAGTGCACGCCGAGACAGAAAACTTCTTCTTAACAAGAAGGAAATCCGTGACTTGGGTAAGGCCAGCAAGGACAATGGCTTCTCGATTGTGCCGTTGCGTGTCTTTATCAACGACAAAGGATTGGCTAAAGTTGTTATTGCCTTGGGTAAGGGTAAGAAGGAATACGACAAGCGTGAGTCAATCAAGGCCCGTCAGGATAAATTGGAAATGGATAGAATGTTTAAGCGATAGGATTGTTATCTCTTTTCGCAGAATAGAAGGATATTCTTTTTGTTGGCGGTGGTTGTTGCAAAGATGTAGCAATTACCGCCATCTTTTAATTTTAGACGCTTTCTGAGTTCTTCCGGTGTCAGCGGGAAATTGCGGCAGGAAATGTTGGCTGCGTCAGTCAACGCTTTCAGACTTTTCATGTCGGGTTTGGAGAGAGAAAAGACATGGGTTATTTGAAATTTTCTCCCCGGAAAATCAGCCAGATAATTGTTTGATAGGAATAAGTGGGAATTTTGTGATATGATAGACAGGCCATATGCTTTGCTCACTTGATTAAACGCTCCGGCTTTCATGATGGATGCATTCGGAACATAGAGATAGTTTCCGGCTTCCGGTGTCTGCTCCGAGCATTTTTCAGCGGTCACAAATGTGTAGGTGAATTCCTGTATGCCTTCTGTGTCAAAGTTGATGGCGTGAATTGACGTGTCATTATGACGTTGTTCCGTTGTGAACGGAATTTTGAAAAGTAGCTCCTTGCAATCGTTTTTGACTGACAAAATCCACACGTCTGTAATGTCGGGAAAATCTTTGATTGTTTTTGTCAGGTCAATCATTGGGGAAGCTTTTACGATGATAAAATTGACCGTTTCTTGAAGTTTTGGCAAAACCTCTTGGATAGACGGCACGCAGTCGGTCAGGCTGTACAGGCGTTGGTTTCTATCGCCGCCCAATCTGCGTGAAGGGTCAGCAAAACATGCATCAAAATGTTTTGAGTTGGTTTTGACAAATACTTCGGAGTCTTGGCTATGTACGGTTATGTTGTTTCTCCCTAATTCCCTGAAATTGCGTATGGCGATATCGGCAACAGTGGGGTTGATGTCAATAGTTGTAACGCTTTCGACTTTTTCGGAAATATAATAGTCGTCAACTCCAAGGCCACAAGTCAGGTCAAGTACAGTTTTTTGTCCTGCGAACAAGTTGGCGTGGAATTTTGCCAGAACTTCGGACGTGGCCTGTTCAATACTTACTTGAGTGGGGTAGATGAGTTTTTCAGCAAGTTCCGGTATTTTTCCTGTCGCTTTTTTACGGCATTCTATTTGTTGGAGGGCAAATTCCAAGTCAAATGAAAGATTGTTGAATTTCTTTAGCCTGAGTTGCATTGTGTTGGCATCTTTGTTGTTTTTGATAAATTCGTTGAATTCAGATGATTCAATAAAGGCTAAATCTGTCATAATCGTTTTTACTTTGACTGGTTTTGCAAAATTATATACTACAAAGATAGCGTAAGGCGAGAGCAGAGGTAAATGAAAACGAGTTTTCAGATTTAACTATGCCGAGCCGCCTCCTATCTTCTACAAAGATACGCAAAAAAACATAGTGGGAAGCTATTCATGGCAGGTTGCTCCTTTTGGGAAAAGAAAACAATGGTTGATGTTTGGTAAAATATTTCCATTGAATCGTTCAAATTGTTTGCAAAATGATTGGAATTAATATTAATATAGTTATATTTGTGGTGATATTTTAGAAAAGTTGTAACTAAACGGTTATAAAAACAAACCTATATATACATTTTGATATGAAAGTTTTAAAATTCGGAGGTACATCTGTTGGGACTGTTGAGAGTTTGTCTCATGTCAAACGCATTGTTGAAGGCTTGGACGATCAAGTGATTGTAGTTGTGTCTGCTTTGGGAGGCATAACCGACCAGCTGATTGCCACCGCCCAAATGGCATCCAAAGGCGATTCTGCATATTTGGAAAACTATGCGAAAATCATTGAACGGCATAATGTTGTCATCAATGGTATGGTGCCTGTTGAATGTCTATTGGATGTCAGGTCCATTACAGGCCCGCTATTGGAAGAACTTGGAAATATATATAGAGGTGTCTCCCTTATCAAGGACTTGTCGCCAAGAACACTGGACATTGTGGTTAGCTATGGCGAACGGTTGTCTTCTGTGATTATCAGTCGGGTGATTGACGGGGCTGTTCATTTTGATTCCCGAAACTTTATAAAAACCGAACGTCAGTTTAACAAGCATATCGTTGATTCCGAAACAACGGGCGATTTGATACATAAGACATTTGACGACTTTACCGGGAAAGTTGCTGTGATTCCCGGTTTCATTTCATCGGATAAAAACTCGGGCGACATAACCAATTTGGGACGTGGCGGGAGTGATTATACGGCAGCCATTGTTGCGGCTGAACTCAAGGCTTCTGTGCTGGAAATATGGACGGATGTGGACGGGTTTATGACTGCAGACCCTCGGGTTATCAGTAATGCCTATGTGATTGACCATCTGTCGTTCCTGGAAGCAATGGAGTTGTGTAACTTTGGCGCGAAGGTGATTTATCCTCCTACTATATATCCGGTGTTCCATAAGAATATTCCGATTGTTATCAAAAATACCTTCAATTCTGAAGCCCCGGGCACATGGATAACAAATGATATGCCGAAAGAAGACGGGAAAGCCATTAAGGGTATTTCTTCCATCAACGATACGTGTCTGATTACGGTTTCCGGATTGGGTATGGTTGGTGTGATTGGCGTCAATTCCCGTATCTTTAACGCGTTGGCGAAGAATGGCGTGAGCGTGTTCCTTGTTTCACAAGCCTCTTCCGAGCATAATACTTCTTTTGCCGTTAAGCATTGTGATGCAGATTTGGCAGTAAGAGTGTTGGAAGAAGAGTTTGCAAGTGAGATAAATACTGGTGAAATCACAACGATTACGGCAGAACGTGATTTGGCTACGGTTGCTATCGTTGGCGAAAACATGAAGCATACGCCGGGTATTGCCGGTAAGCTGTTCAATACGCTGGGTAGAAATGGTATAAACGTGATAGCTTGTGCTCAAGGTGCATCAGAAACTAATATTTCGTTTGTTATCCAGTACGGCAGTTTGCGTAAGGCTCTGAACGTTATTCATGACTCGTTTTTCCTTTCAGAAACTCAGGTGCTGAACTTGTTCGTAGTCGGAACGGGAAATGTGGGACGTTATTTGCTTGACCAGATTCGCCGTCAACAGACGAATCTCAAGGAAAACAAGGCTTTGACCTTGAATGTGGTGGGCATATCGAATTCCAAACGTTGTGCTTTCAATCGGGAAGGTATCGATATAGAAAACTTCCAGGAAGTGCTCCAGAATTCAGATATGGAGGCTACGCCTGAAAATATCGCCAAAGAAGTGATAAAGATGAATATCTTTAATTCTGTTTTTGTCGATTGCACGGCAAGTCCGGCTATTGCCAATCTCTATGCCGATTTGCTATCCCATAACGTGAATGTCGTTGCAGCCAATAAGATTGCGGCTTCGTCAAAGTATGAGAACTATAATCTGTTAAAACAGATAGCTCGTAAAAAGGATGTCAAATTCCTTTTTGAAACGAATGTGGGAGCAGGTCTTCCGATTATCAATACCATCAACAGTCTGATAAATTCGGGTGACCGGATACTCAAAATTGAGGCTGTGATTTCAGGCACGTTGAACTATATTTTTAATGTGTTGAGTGAAGATACACCGTTAAGCAAGGCTATTATGATGGCGAAGGAAGCCGGTTATAGCGAACCGGACCCACGTGAAGATTTGAGTGGAAAGGATGTGATTCGGAAAATTGTTATACTTTCCAGAGAGGCTGGATATAAAGTGGATACAGAAGATGTGAAAAAGAATCTGTTTATTCCGGACAATTGTTTCGAAGGCGGAATTGACGAGTTCTTTAAAAACATTGAAAATTTAGATAAAGATTTTGAAATGAAGCGAAAACAGGCTGAACAAAAGGGCATGAAATTCCGTTTTGTTGCTAAATTGGAGAATGGAGAGGTAGAAGTCGGTTTGCAGGAAGTCGGGCAGTCGCATCCTTTCTATTCCTTGGAAAGCAGCAATAACGTGATTCTGCTGACCACTGAACGCTACAAGGAATACCCGATGGAAATCAAAGGGTATGGTGCCGGAGCGGTGGTAACGGCAGCCGGAGTTTTTGCTGACATTATCAGTATTGCGAACATACGTTAAACTTAGAGGCATATGAAACATATCATAATTTTAGGCGATGGCATGGCCGATGAGCCGATTCCTGAATTGGGAGACAAGACACCGATGGAGGTTGCCAATACTCCCACGATGGATTGGCTGGCATCTCATGGTCGTGTGGGACGGCTGAAAACTGTCCCTGTCGGATACCATCCGGGAAGTGAGGTGGCGAATATGTCTGTTTTAGGGTATGATTTGGACAAGACGTTTGAAGGACGCGGCTCTTTGGAAGCAGCCAGTATAGGCGTTCCGCTTCTGGAAGGCGAAATGGCTATGCGCTGTAATTTGATATGTATAGAAAACGGAATTATTAAGAATCATTCCGCAGGACATATCTCTAATGAGGAAGCTGCCGAGCTGATTGACTTTCTGAATGAGCAGCTTGCAGATGACGATATCCGTTTTTATCAAGGAGTCTCTTACCGTCACCTTTTGAAAGTCAAACACGGTGACAAGCGGATTCACTGCACTCCTCCTCACGACGTGCCGGGTACGCCTTTTCGGGATGTGCTTATCAGGCCGGAAGCGGCAGAAGCTCAGGCAACGGCTGACTTGTTGAATGGACTGATTCTGCGTTCTCAGAAGTTGCTGGAGAATCATCCGGTCAATATAAAACGAAAAGCGGAAGGTAAGGATGCCGCTAACAGTATTTGGCCTTGGTCTCCTGGTTATCGGCCGCGAATGCAGACTCTCATGGAACGGTTTGGTGTTGAGCGCGGTGTTGTGATTTCGGCAGTTGACTTGATTCGGGGTATCGGTGTCTATGCCGGATTGAAACTAATTTTGGTGGAAGGCGCAACCGGACTTTGGAACACTAATTATGAAGGAAAAGTTGCGGCAGCTATTGCCGCGTTGAAGGATAATGACTTCGTTTTTCTTCATATTGAAGCCAGTGATGAAGCCGGACATGAAGGTGATTATAAACTGAAAATAAAGACTATTGAAAACCTTGACAGCCGTGTATGTAAACCGATTCTTGAGGCTGTGCAGCAGATGGATGAACCGGTAGCTATCGCTGTATTGCCGGATCATCCGACACCTTGCCGTATCCGAACACATACGGGCGATCCTGTTCCGTTTTTGATTTATCGGCCGGACGAACAAGCTGACAGTGTGGAGCGTTTTTCGGAACATTCTGCTCAACAGGGCAGTTATGGCTTGTTGGAAGGCGAGCAATTTATTAATGAATTTTTAAAGTGAACTCAATATATGAAATACTATAGTACAAACGGGAAAGCCCAGATGGCATCTCTGCAGAGTGCGGTCATCAAAGGACTGGCATCCGACAGAGGATTGTATATGCCGGAGTGTATCCCGTCCATTCCTAAGGCATTTTTTAAAAATATAGGAGAAATGTCCTTGCAGGAGATTTCTTATGCCGTAGCGAACACGCTTTTTGGTGAGGACATAGAATCGGAAGTGCTAAAAGAGATTGTCGATGAAACATTGAATTTTGACATTCCGTTGAAGCATGTGTCGGAGAATCGTTACAGTTTGGAACTTTACCATGGACCGACTTTGGCATTTAAGGATGTCGGAGCTCGTTTTATGGCACGATTGCTGGGCTATTTTAATTCCCGCAGTTCGGATACCCGTCCGGTAAATGTGTTGGTCGCTACTTCCGGTGACACAGGAAGTGCGGTGGCGAACGGATTCTTGGGTGTAGAAGGCGTACGTGTGTTCGTGCTTTATCCTAAGGGAAAAGTGAGCGAGATACAGGAGTCTCAATTTACAACTTTGGGCCAAAACATAACAGCTATAGAGGTAGAAGGTACATTCGACGACTGTCAGGCTTTGGTAAAGAATGCCTTCATGGATGCGGAGTTGAACCACCATTTGAAACTGACGAGCGCCAATTCCATCAATATTGCGCGTTTCCTGCCGCAAATGTTCTATTATTTTTATGCTTATGCGCAGTTGTTACGGAAGGGTGACATTGATATGGAAAATATAGTTGTAGCTGTGCCAAGTGGTAATTTCGGTAACTTGACAGCCGGTTTGTTTGCTAAAAAAATGGGTCTTCCTATTAAGCGTTTTATTGCGGCCAACAACCGAAATGATGTGTTCTACAACTATTTGCAGACAGGAATGTATTCTCCGAAACCGTCCGTTCAGACGATAGCCAATGCGATGGATGTAGGCGATCCAAGCAATTTTGCCAGAATTTTGGCTCTGTACGGACATTCTTATGATGCTATCAAAAGAGATATTTCCGGGTGCACATATACCGATGAACAGATATCGGAAACGTTGCGCAACACCTTTGAGGCTGACCATTATTTGCTTGACCCTCATGGGGCGGTTGCATACAGAGCTCTGCTTGAAGGATTGAAACCGAATGAAACTGGTGTGTTCCTGGAGACGGCACATCCGGCTAAATTCAAATCAACAGTTGATTCCATTATTTCCGGCGAGGTGGAGATTCCGGTCAAACTGCAGAAATTCATGGAAGGACAGAAACAATCCATCCCAATGTCGGCAGCATTCCCGGCATTGAAAAAATATTTGTTGGAACAATAGTGCTGAGTTCGTTTCCGAAAGGGCTTGAAATTATTTGAATTTCACTTTTTCGGAAACGATGACTCCGCCGATTGTCAGGGCGCAGCCGATGTAGCCGACTATGCTGACATTTTCATTCAACAGCCATACCGAAGCAATGAGGGTGATGAGTGGTGAGAAATACAGATAGTTGGATGCGCGGGAGGCGCCTAATTTGTTGATGGCCTCGTTCCAAAGAATGAATGCAAGCATTGAACATACAACACCCAGGAAGAGAATGTGCATCCATACAACCGGTTCCTTCAAAATGGCAAAATCCATAAAATGGTCTTGGAATGTGAGGAACGGAAGGGCGGTAACTACACCGTAGAAAAATATTTTTCGGGAAATGAAAAGCGTGTCGTAGCGCGCATTCAGTTTTTTTACCACTATGCAGTATATGGCAAAGCTGACAGCGGCAAAAATGGAAAGAAGGTCGCCTAACGGTTTTACCTCAATGTTGAAGCTGCTGTTGAATATCACACATGCAACACCGATAAATGCAATGATTGACCCGACAATGAAGCCTTTGCTGAGTTGCTCTGTCTTATACATCATTTTCGTAAGCAGTACGGTGATGATAGGTGACAGTGTTACCAGCAGGGATACATTGGTGACCAGTGTGTATTGTAATGCCGTATTCTCGCCAATGTAGTAAATGGATCCGCCACAAAGTCCGCATATCATGAAAAGCACTTCATCTTTCAGCGAGTCGGACGTGATTTTGCGGAATGTGAGTGCCAGAATCACCAGATAAGCAATGACAAAGCGGATAATATATATTTCGGTAGGCTGAATGCCCGCATCAAGAAGTTTGCTGGTTGAAACGAAAGAAACGCCCCAAACTGCGGCTACAAAAAATGCCAGCAAGTGATAAAGGACAGGGCTGCTGTTTTTGCTATAAACGTTTGTGTATTTCATATAAGTATGGTTTCAATGTTGTCGTGGATGCAATGTTGTGTGCGTTTTGTCAAACTGTTTATGTTCGACGGTGCCTAATCACATCCTATCATATGCAAAGATATTTAATATTTATGAATAGCTGTGCTGAATTATGTAAAATGAACTAAAAAACTGCAAGATTTTCATTCGTTGCCGGCCTGTTTAAAAACAGGCTGTGCCCGGCAAGAAAATTCAGACAGTTCATTTTGCATTTATGGTGGTTTGCATTATCTTTGTATGCTGATAGGCTATGGTCTGGAATTTTTTCTGACCGTGTCTTGGTATAGCAGTTAATACAGAACAGATTTTTAATGGTCGCAACTGAGGACAAATCGGTATTGGTGGCTCGGGCAAAATTGTCGGAGTACCTGGACAGCAAAAAGCTTCGTAAGACGCCGGAGCGTTTTGCGATACTCGACGTTGTATTCTCGCATAATGACCATTTTGGAGTGGAAACCATTTTTGCGGAAATGGAAGAAAATTCCTATCATGTCAGCCGTTCTACGGTTTATAACACGATGGAACTGTTCTGCGACTGTGGTATTGTGCGGAAACACCAGTTCGGTACACAGAAAGCTTTGTATGAAAAGGTGGTCAGTTCGGGTAATCATCATCATCTGATTTGTACGGAATGCGGAAAAATCAAGGAGATGAAGGATAGTGAACTGATGCGTTATATCAGCATGCGGAAGTATGGAACGTTTACGGCTTCGTATGTGTCGCTTTATGTGTACGGAATTTGTTCCACCTGTGCCAGAAAACAACGGAGAAATAAAAAAACAACCAAATAAACGAATATCAAAATCGAAAAATTATGAAAGTAGATGTGCTTTTAGGCTTACAATGGGGCGATGAAGGAAAAGGAAAGGTCGTCGATGTTTTGACTCCGCGCTACGATGTAGTAGCCCGTTTCCAGGGCGGTCCGAATGCCGGTCACACGCTTGAATTTGAAGGAAAGAAATATGTATTGCGTTCTATTCCTTCCGGTATTTTCCAACACGGACAAATCAACATTATCGGTAATGGCGTAGTGCTTGACCCGGTTTTGTTCCGTGAAGAGGCAGAAGCTCTCGAACAAAGCGGCGTAGATATCAAGAAAATCTTGAAAATTTCAAAGAAGGCTCATTTGATTCTTCCTACTCACCGTTTGCTCGATGCGGCCAACGAACGTCGTAAAGGTGATGCAAAAATCGGTACAACCGGTAAGGGTATCGGTCCGACTTATACAGACAAGACAAGCCGTAACGGTTTGCGCGTAGGTGATATCTTCTGCGATTTTGAGAAAAAATATGAAGCGGCTAAAGCCAAACATATCGATACGCTGACTATGTTCGGTGAAAAAGTGGATTTGTCAGAACTTGAACCGAAATGGCTTGACGCTATCAATTATTTGAAAGAATACGATATAATCGACAGCGAACACTATGTCAACAAACTGATGGCTGAAGGCAAGAGCGTTTTGTGTGAAGGTGCACAGGGAACAATGCTTGACGTTGACTTCGGTTCATATCCGTTTGTGACATCATCCAATACAATTTGTGCGGGTGCTTGTACAGGTCTTGGAGTTGCTCCGAACCGCATTGGTGAAGTTTACGGTATTTTCAAGGCATACTGTACACGTGTCGGCAGTGGTCCTTTCCCGACAGAATTGTTTGACGAAACAGGCAAGAAGATTCGTGATATTGGTCATGAATATGGTGCTGTGACAGGTCGTGAACGCCGTTGCGGTTGGGTTGACTTGGTTGCATTGCGCTATGCTATCATGTTGAACGGAGTTACTCAGCTGATTATGATGAAGAGCGATGTGCTTGACACATTCCCGACAATCAAGGCTTGTGTAGCTTATCGTATTAACGGTGAGGAAACCCGTGACTTCCCATTCTCTGTAGATGGTGTGGATTTGGAACCGGTTTACAAGGAACTTCCGGGATGGAATGTTGATATGACAAAATTCAAGAGCGAAGATGAATTCCCGCAAGAATTTAAGGATTATATCAAATTCCTTGAAACAGAATTGGAAGTGCCTATCACTATCCTTTCTGTTGGTCCGGATCGTGAACAGACGATTATTCGCAAAAAATAGAATAAAAACTAAACTTTGAAAAACTTTTAATACCATGGCTAAAGTAAGACCGTTCAAGGGGGTACGTCCTCCTGCAGATTTAGTGACAGAAGTAGCTTCTCGTCCTTATGATGTGCTTAATTCGGAAGAAGCCCGTAAGGAAGCGGAAGGCAATGAGAAATCGTTGTACCACATCATTAAACCTGAAATTGATTTCGAGCCGGGAACGGACGAACATGATCCTAAAGTTTATGACCGTGCGGTTGAAAACTTTAAGATGTTTCAGGAGAAAGGATGGCTGGTGCAGGATGCGAAGCCTTGCTACTATGTATATGCTCAGACAATGGATGGCCGCACACAATATGGTTTTGTGGTGGCTGCCAATGTCGACGACTATATGTCGGGGCACATTAAAAAACATGAATTGACGCGTCGCGACAAGGAAGAGGACCGTATGAAGCATGTCCGCATCAATCGGGCAAATGTGGAACCGGTGTTTTTTACTTTTCCTGACAATGCGGAACTGGAAGAGATATTGCATCAGGTGACTGCCGAAAAGCCAGAGTATGACTTTGTGGCTGAAGACGGTTTCGGACACACGTTCTGGGTGATTAAAGATGATGACAAAATTCAGCGCATCACAGAACTGTTTGCCGAAATTCCGGATATGTATATCGCCGACGGCCATCACCGCAGTGCAGCTGCTGCGCTTGTAGGAAAGGAAATGGCTGATGCAAACCCGAATCATACGGGCAATGAGGAATATAACTATTTCCTTGCCGTATGTTTCCCGGCATCGCATTTGAAGGTGATTGACTACAATCGTGTCGTACGTGACTTGAACGGTTTGTCGAAAGACGAATTTTTAGCCAAGTTAAGAGTTGACTTTGATGTCGAGCTGAAGGGCAAATATATTTACAAGCCGGCAAGGTTGCATAACTTTTCCCTTTATCTCGATGGCGAATGGTATTCATTGACGGCGAAGCCGGGCACATACAACGACAATGATCCTATTGGCGTGCTGGATGTGACTATTTCGTCTGATTTGATTCTTCGCGATATTTTGGGAATAACTGATTTGCGTTCTGACAAACGAATTGATTTCGTAGGTGGAATCCGTGGTTTGGAAGAATTGAAACGCCGTGTTGACAGCGGAGAAATGGCCATGGCTTTGGCATTGTATCCGGTAACCATGCAGCAAATCATTGATATTGCCGATACGGGCAATATCATGCCTCCAAAAACCACATGGTTTGAACCTAAGTTGCGTTCAGGCTTGGTTATTCACAAACTTGATGATTGATAAAATAATCCGATAAGAAAACGTCCGGCATGAGTGTCGGACGTTTTCTTTTGTCTCTTATAATGCTTTCAATTGGGGCATAATGGCATCGATATAGTGCTCGATGTGGAAATTGTCGGGTGTTCCTGTCAGGAGAATGATGTCGAACTGGAGTTCATGGGGCAATTCGTATTGGTTGATATAGGCCGTTCCGGCCTTAATGAGATTGCCGATTTTCTTTTTGTCGATGACTTCGCTCAAATCTTCAATTTCTTCCGAGCGAGTCTTGACCTCCACTATGATAATTCTGTTGTCTTTTTCTGCTACGATGTCTATTTCCGCTTTTCCGCATCGCCAGTTTTGTTCACGGATGATGTAGCCTTGCTTTAGCAGCGTTTCAAATGCTGCTTCTTCTCCTTTCTTCCCGAATGCATTGTGTTCAGCCATAGATGTGGTTGTTATTTTGCCCGACGGAGCAGCATTTGACAATTTTTGCAATCGAATTCCACGGCGAGTCTTACATCTCCGGAAACCAGCGTGATGTTTCTGTCAAGTCGGCCCGCGTTTTTCCCTTTTAAACAGCAGCCCATCTCGCGGCGGATGCAGTAGCGGGTTGTCATGAGCACATCGTTATCATTTTTTCTTGCCGATACTTCCATTGCTGGCTCAATAGTTTTTGTTCCGTGCTCTCTGTAGAATGTTTCGGCTTTGCTGTTAGCCACGTTGTCGGCGAATGAAAGAGAAGCGGGAGCGGCAACAGTCTTGTCTTCATTTCGACGATATTCAAAATGATATGTTGCGCGTATGTCATTTTCCAACAGTTCACATAATTCGCGACGGATGGCTGTCATTGTGGACGCCGGAATGAATAAATCGGCTGTATTGCCGGCATCGAACGACCGGAGTGTGAAATGGGTGTCGCCAAGTTTTCCAAATGCTTTAACGCGTGCCTCTTCCTGATTCGTTTTCGCTGAAATCAGTTCCAACGGAGTTCGTAGCGTAACGCGGTGCCCGGTTTCGTCGGTCATTTCCGTACTTATGCCGTCGGAAAGTCCCATTATGCGAATGTCAACAGCCAGTTTGCGTGTCGCTGAATCTTTCGCCAATAATGCCGTAAATGTCTGGTCGAAATTACGGTATAGCTGTGTTCCTTTGGGAAGGAATATTTTTTCAAGCGGCACAATTGTGCTGCCTTCCGTTTTATTGGCACGGAAGCCACATAGTTCGCGGCGGTTGTTGAAGTAGACAAGTCCGTCGCCGTTTGAAAGTTGTTTGTGGCCGTTTACGGTTATGCGATTGCCTTTCGTTCCTTTTACGGTACCGATGAATTCACCGATTGATTTTGGAGTGTCGAATGATGCCATCGGTTCGGCAGGCTGTCGTCTGTCAAAGAAATAGTGGGTGAAACCACGGTTGAAGCTCTTTTCAAGGCAAGGCTCAAAGTCGAGGCTTACCTGTCCGACAGCTCCGCGTACATACTTGTCAGGATGCTTGCGGCATATATCGTTCAGCCGTTGGTGATAGTAGGCTGTTACATTTTTTACATAGGCACTTTCTTTCAGTCGGCCTTCAATTTTGAACGATGAAGCGCCGGCATCCAGCAATTCTTCCAATCGGTCGCTTTGGTTGAAGTCCCGCAACGAAAGGAGGTGTTTCCCTTTCATTATCACGTTGCCTTTGTTGTCAATCATGTCATAGGCAAGACGGCAAATTTGTGCACATTCTCCGCGGTTGGCGCTTCGTCCTTTGATGGCGCAGCTGGCATGGCATCTTCCGCTGTAGCTGACGCACAAAGCTCCGTGGATGAAACATTCCAGCGGCATAGATACATTGTCGTGAATATCGCTGATTTCTTTTGCGGAGAGTTCCCGTGCCAATACGATTTGCGAGAAACCCACAGCTTCCAGAAACTTGGCTTTTTCAACAGTGCGTGTGTCGCATTGTGTGCTGGCATGAAGCTGGATAGGGGGAATGTCAAGGCGAAGGATTCCCATATCCTGAACAATCAGGGCGTCGGTCCCGATTTTATAGAGTTCGCGAATGAGACGTTCCACGTCTTTCAACTCCTGTTCGTAAAGAATCGTGTTGACTGTCACATATATTTTAGCATTGAACAGGTGGGCAAATTCAATGGCGCGCGCTATTTCGGAAATATCGTTTCCGGCAGCTGCGCGTGCTCCGAATTTTGAAGCGCCCATGTATACGGCATCGGCACCACATTTGACGGCATCGATGGCAATATCGGCATTTTTTGCCGGTGCAAGCAGTTCGATTCTTCTGGGTTTCACAGCAGTATTCTGTTATTTGATTTCGCGGATATCATAAGGAGTTTCCTGATAAACAAAGTAGTTGAGCCAGTTGGAGAATAACAGATTAGCGTGGCTTCTCCATCTGACAAGCGGACCTTTCGACGGATCGTCGTCGATATAATAATGCTTGGGAATCTGCGGATTCATTCCGCGTTTCAAATCGCGGCGATATTCGAAATCGAGGGTACCGGGAGAGTATTCAGAATGGCCTGTAATGTATATTTCACGGCCGTTTCTTGCCATGATGATATATACGCCGCTTTCGTCGCTTTCCGATACAATGTTGAGTTCCGGCACTTTTAATATATCGGCTTTCCTTACTTCACTATGTCGGCTGTGGGGCACGAAAAATTCATCGTCAAAGCCACGGAACAACGGGTTGTTCTTTTCCAATACTCTGTGGCGGAATACACCTGAGATTTTGCTGGAAAGCACGTGTTTGCGTATGCCATAGTTGTGATAGAGTCCGGCAAGAGCAGCCCAGCAGATATAGATAGTGGATGTGACATGCTTTCTTGACCAATCGAAAATTTCCTGAAGCTGGGTCCAGTAGTCGACTGTTTCAAAATCTACCATTTCAACCGGTGCACCGGTCACGATAAAACCGTCATAGTTGTTTGACTTTATTTCGTCAAACGATTTGTAGAATGTATCCAGATGTTCTTTGGGCGTGTTGGTCCATTCGTGTCCATCGGGTAAGACTAAATCCAATTCCACTTGCAGCGGCGTGTTTGAAATCAGGCGTAACAAGTCGGTTTCTGTCATCAATTTCAGCGGCATCAGATTGAGGATGGCAATCCGAAGAGGACGGATGTCCTGTGTTGATGCACGCTGTTCGTCGATGACAAATATATTTTCATTTTTAAGCTCTTCCACGGCAGGAAGAGTGCTGGGTATTCTAACCGGCATTTTTCTAATACTGTTTTTATAGTTTATATAATTCGATGGCTTCCATCCGCCCTGCATTTATACGTTCGGGATAGTGGGCGTCGGAATTGACTACAACCGGAATTTCGTATTTCTTCAGCAGTCCGAAATAGTGCTTGTTGGGGAAAAAGCGGTTGTGCTCCATCAGTGATTTCGTATTGATTTCAGCTATGAGTCCTGTATCCTTGATAGCATCAATTACCTTCAGTACCAGTTTCTGATACCATTCTTCTTCTTCAATGCCCGGTTGGAAATACGAGGCGTTCTGTCCGATTTTGTCGAAGTGCCCGATAATGTCGAAACCTTTGCTTTCAATCATTTGAAGTGTCTGCGCATAAAAACGCTCTACGACGGTTCTGATGTCATTGTCGAAATAGCGTTCCATTTTCAACTTGAAATTGTTGAAGTTTCCGTCGGTGTCCACATAGGTGTCGCCACAGGGAACAAAATGGACGGAGCCAATCTTGTAGTCAAGGTTCAGTCCGTCGTAGTATTTGCTTGACGGACCGTGCTCGTGATTGAAATAGTCGATTTCCATCGACAGATAAAGATTGATTTTCCCTTCAAATTCCTTCTTCAGGCGTTTGAATTCATCCAAATAGAGCGGCACATTCTCCAGCTTGATATTGCAAGGCGATTCAATTGGAGCAGGAGAGTGGGGCGAAAAACCGTAATCGGTAAATCCTTGTTCGATGGCAGCCACCACAAAGTCATGCATCGCTGCTCTTCCGTCGCAGAATTGGGTGTGGGAATGAAAATTATAAAGTTGAGTTCTTTGGGTGATTCCTTTAAAATCAATCATACGTTTATTTTAATGTTGGCAGTTCGGCAGCACGGATATTATTTTCAATCTGCTGCATTTCTTCTGTCGATTTGACAATCGTACGTTCCAGTCGGAGAATTTCTGTCGACAGTTGGGTTTTAACCTGGGTGTTTCCCTTATTGAATTGGGAGCGCAGGCCAGCCAGTTTTTCAGAAACTTCATTCAGCCATGCTTTGCGTTCCATAAGTCGCTGCATGAGGCTTCGGGCTTCAGAACTGTTGAAATCATCGTAAGTGGTATAGCGAGTGTCATTGTTGACATAGAAAATAAAGTCGGCTTTTTCAGTTTCTTCTTCCATTCCAATCTGAGCTATTTCATCCAAAATTTCGCTGTAGTCGGCACCTTCCTTCCATGTGTCTTTGATGGAGCGGAGTGAAGCAAGCGAGGAAATGTTTTCGTTTTCGCGGTCATAATTTTCGCGGATACTGTTTGGAATAAAAACATAGATGGTCACTTTGCCGGGAATTTGGTTTCGGTCAGTGGCCCACCAGCCTACATTAGTCATTTCGTCGATGACCAACAGATAGTCGTCGTACGGTGAATTGTAGGGCATTCCAATATTTTGCGGTTGGAGATAATCGTCTGAACCGAAGTTCTTGCGTGTCATGAAAATGTCATATCCGCCAATGGAATTGTCTCCGTTGCAAGCATAATAGAGGGTGGCTCCGTCGGCCATCAAAAAAGGATAGTCTGTATCGCCGCCGTCATTCAGGTTGTCGTCGAGTGACGTGTATTTGTCCCATTTCCCACCGTAGAGCTTGTAGGTTTCCATCAGGCGAAGCGTTCCGACACTGTCGGGCATTGACCATATCATACGGCTTTTCGATTCCGGCATATAGACCATTATTGCAGAATCGGCCTTTTCGTATGGAAGTATTTCCGCTGTATTGAGAGAACCGGCTTCCGGTGCAATCCTGTAGTGGCGGAAGAAGAGGTTCTTGTCAACAACAAGGCTGTCGATGACTTGTATCTTTTCTACATTGTTCAGCATAAAGACGGCGCGTTTGATGCGCTCTTTCATTTCAAGTGCTTTCTCCGAAATCTTGCTGTCATCATTATCGATGCGGCTTTCATATTCGTCAATATAGTCGCTTGCTGCTGTATAGTCCAGCTCGTTGAGCTTTATTTGCGCCAGATATCTTGCAGCTTCTGCAATTTCTTTCGAGTCGGCATATTCCAAATATTTTTTGGATTCTTCTACTTTGCCCGTTTCATAAAGGCAAACGCCATACCATTGGTTGTAATTGGCATTGCTCGGATATTTTTGGGCATATACCTTGAATGTAGGCAGAACTTTTTCGTATTCGCCTTTTAAAAACAGTTTCTTAGCTTCGTTAAGCGTCATCGCATTGGCAAAAGATGCCACGCATAAAGCGGCAATGAGGAATCTGTATTTCATTTTCATAATTTCAAGGGGTTTGATTATTTTGATATTAACGATAGCGAAAGGCGAGAGGGGAATAAAATAATGAAACTTGCTTCAAGTATTTTATGTCCGAAACCGCATCCTATCTTTTACAAAGATAAAGATTATCGCTGAAAAAATCAATTTATATAAACATTTTAGCAATGTCGTCGTAGCTCATCATGCTGATAACCAACTTCCTGTCGGGCGTGTATTTAGGCTCTTTCGAACTGAAGAGGCTGGCAACAAGGTTGTCCATTTCATTTTGCGAAAGAGTTTGCCCGTATTTGATGGCTGCGGCCTTTGCCGAAGAAAGGGCAATGTGTTCAGCCATTTTGGATGAAATGTCGGCTCCTCCGTTTATAACGGTGTCGACTACGTCAAGAATGAACTCACGCGTATTAACTTTCAGCAAAACCGCCGGGATACTGTTGAGCGTCCATGAATTGTTTCCGAGAAATGAAAGTTCAAAACCCATTTTCTCCATTTCAGGCTGAAGCTCTTCCAGGATAAGATTCTGGGCTGATGACAGCTCAATGACTTCCTGGAAAATGACACGCTGCGACTCAATTTTTTCTGTGAGTTTAGTTGCAATCATTTTGTCAAACAGAACTCTGACATGTGCACGATGCTGATCAATAAATACAAGTCCTGATTTGTTTTGAGTCAGGATGTATTTTTTCTTAATTTGGGTATAGCTGTTTCCTTGTCCTCCGTCTGCAAGTTCCTGTAAGTTGGCATCAATACTTTCGACTGACGGCATGGTTGCGGGCGTCGTTTCCGGTTCTGGGGTCAGTGAGGAGATATGTTCGATGCTTTCTGAACGGCCTCGTTCGAAATTTTGATAGAGCAAATCCCAGTTTTGCAGGTTGTCGTCAGTGCGTTGGTCGGTAAATGGCCGGGCTGTCAGTTTGCTGTCGGTGACATAGCTTGTTGTCTGACGGCCTGAAGAATGTGTGCGGGCTGACTCTTTGAACGGATTGTAGTTGGGGTCTAGTTCTACAGTTGGCATTGCAAAATCCGTTTCGCTCGATGGAGTAATAGGGAAATCGATGGCGCCTTCCGTATCAAAATCAATCGAAGGAACGGCACTGAATTTTCCCAATGCCTCCTTGACTGCGGCAAAAAGAATCTGCCAGATGGCCTGTTCGTTTTCGAATTTTATTTCGCTTTTTGTCGGATGTATGTTTACGTCGATGGTTTCTGGGTCGACGGTAAAGTTCAGGAAGTAGTTGGGCTGTTCGTCGGCTGTAATCAGTTGGTCGTAACATGCCATGACAGCCTTTTGGAAATAAGGATGACGCATGTGGCGGCCATTGACGAATAGATATTGCAAAGCATTCCGTTTGCGCGCATTTTCCGGCCGTCCTACAAAACCGTTTATTTTTACTATGCTCGTTTCTGTTTCGATAGGAACCAGCTGTTGTTCGAGTGAACGGGAGAATAGGGTGACGATACGATGTTTGAATGAATCGCCTCCCATCAACTGGAACATGGTCGTATCGTTATGAATAAGCGTAAATTCGGTGGAGTAGTTGACCAACGCCAATTTTTCAAATTCGCGTACAATATTGCCAAGTTCCACTTTGTTGCTTTTCAGGAATTTCCGTCGGGCAGGCACATTGAAGAAGATATTCTTAATCATGAAGTTTGACCCTTCCGGACAGTAGTCAGCCTCCTGAGATTCGCAGGTCGACGCGCTGATGCACACACGCGTACCCATTTGTGCACCGCGTTTGCGAGTGCGTAGTTCCACTTGTGCAATGGCGGCGATTGAAGCGAGGGCTTCGCCGCGGAAACCCATTGTGTGAAGCGCAAAAAGGTCGTCTGCACTTTTGATTTTAGATGTGGCATGACGTTCGAATGCCAGTCGTGCATCCGTTTCCGACATGCCTGTGCCGTTGTCGATTACCTGTATCAAGGTACGACCGGCATCTTTCAGTACGATTTTAATGCTTGTCGCTCCTGCATCAATAGCGTTTTCTACCAATTCCTTGATGACAGATGCCGGACGCTGGATGACCTCGCCGGCGGCAATCTGATTGGCTACGGAATCTGGTAAAAGTTTGATAACATCTGACATATTGTAACTTGCTTCCTTTCTTTCGTAATGCTTATTCTTCTCCTCTGATTCTTGCGACAGGGACAACTGCTTCAGGTGAGTCCAGCATCTGTCGCATTTCTTCTGGTATTCTGAAAATGTCGTATTGGTCCTTAGGCCGGATGGCATCGTTCCATTTGAAGCCTTTCAGATAATATTGTGACCGTTTGACAAGAAACAGCGGTGTGACTTTACCTGTCACATCCGGCCAAAGGTTCAGTTTTTCCATCTTTTGGTCTTTGAGCAGGATTTTCAGAAAACTGCCTTCTGCTGAAACGAGTTTGTTGTAAGTCGAGTCGTTTTCCATTGGAAGGAAAATGGTCTGTACGTTGCCGTTTACATCAAGCTGTCTCATTTCACCGTTTTCAAAATAGGCTATCATTTCTTTTCCGCTCAATTGATTGTAAAAGTCGCCTTCAACAGCTTCGGCAAGAAAGCCGTATTGCGGAAGGAATGCCTTGTCGACGGTACTGTCGTTGAAATGCACTTGGATGATGTTTCCTGTGACTTGACGGTTCTCGTTCCACAGAACCGGATGACGGTGCATGAACAGCATGGAGTCGGCTGTGACAAATGTCAAAGAATCGCATACACCTTGCAGATCAACGCGGAAAAAGCGAACCATCGGATAGGCACACATGATGCGCGACGAATCACTCGTCAGGTATGTACGAATGGTATCGCCATGGAGGTAGAGTGTGTCTTTTTTAGAATACTCCATTGCCATTGCGCGTTTTGTGGCAAATGATTCGTCCGTCTTTTCGTTATGATAGCCGTAGTCGCCCACTAATGTGGAACTTTTCACAGAGTCAGTCATAACCATATTTCCGAATGCTTCTCCAAAACCGATGTTGCGGTCGTAGAACAGCGTGTCTCCAGTTAATGTCTGTGCGTCTTTTGTTACGATGAGTGAACGGTTGTAGAGTGTTGCCTTTTCGGTTTCCGTGTTATACCATCCTTTGTTTGTGTAGATGGTGTTGCTGTCCGATACGATGGTTGTGTAGCCGACGATGTCCGCAATGTGGCTGTCGGTGTTGTAGTAGAGCGTATCGGTAAGCATGGTGTATTTTTCGTTCACCAGCTCTACGTCAAACAGGAATTCCGTATCTTTTGTGTCTGGACAGTATTGCCCGTAGACGGATGAAAGGGTGTTCTCGTCGTCAACGATTCGTCCGCCTTCGAAATAATAGCCGATGTTGGCAATCATGTCGTAATCAAGGCTGTCGGTGAAAAGGGTGACGTTGCGGTTTTCCATCTTTACGTTGTAACGCAATTGGGCAAGGTCGAGGTCGCCGTTGTAATAGAGTTCGTCGGCATATACAAACAGCGTGTCACCTTGTTCCATTCGCACGTTGCCGAAGGCATAGAGTGAGTTTCTCTTGTCGTAGAAATGAGCGCTGTCGCAGAACATGTACATATCACCTTTGCGGAACTGTACGTTCCCGTTCAGCACCTGATAGTCTTTGCTGACGAGTTCATCCATTGTCAGCCGATCGGCATATTCGAGGAATACTTTTCCCTTCTGATAGCGGTCGGCAGTCGGTATTGTCGGCTTGACTTTCTCTGTTTTTGCCGCAGGCTTGAGCTGCTGTTTTTTCTGAGCGCCGCTCTGTGCACGGAGGCCGTCGCCGAAAATTATGTTAAGAAAACAAATAGCCAAAAGGCATAAGAATCCATTTAGGAACTTATGCCTTTTGTTTGTATTGTCGTTTTGTCTGTTGTCTCCCATAAAAGGCTAATTTATCTTTTTAACCACCCTTCGTGTTCAAATTTACAGTTTCGCCAGCCCTCTTCAATGTAGACGTAGGTGCTGTTGATTTTCTTTTTAATCCATTCCGACACGATTTCATTTTTCGCGTATGCCTCGTACATCTGTTTCAGCACTTCGTAATCGTCGCGGAGATTGGCCTTATGTCCTTCAATGCGGTTTTTAAGTTTGACGATTGCTACAATTTCCCGGTTGGTTTTCGGGTCAATCATAATGAACGGTTCGGAAATGTCTCCAACATTCATTTTGTCGACCACTTTTGCCACTTCCTGTGGAAGCTGTGCCATTTCGAAACGTGAGGTTCCTGTCTGGCTGTTGATCATCAAACCTTTATTGTTTCGTGTATCTTTGTCTTGTGAAAGATATTGAGCCGCATCTTCAAATGTGAACTTGTTGGCAAGCAGGTCTGTGCGGAGTGAATCGAGACGTTCGATACCTTCTGTCAACTCTTTTTCCGAAACTTTCGGTTTTAACAGGATGTGACGGGTATTGATTTTGTCTCCACGTTTCTCAATCAGCTGGATAATGTGGAAGCCTGCTTCCGTTTCTACAATCTTAGAGGCTTTTTTCGGGTCTGTCAGGTTGAAAGCAACGCTGGCATATTCGGAAAGAAGTTCTGTTCTTCCTTTGAATCCGATTTCACCGCCGCGGGCTGAACTACCGTCTTCAGAATATAGAATGGCAAGAGTGGAGAATTCTGATTCTCCGTTGTTGACACGTTGTGCATAGTCGCGCAGACGTGATTTCACTTCGTCAATTTCCTGCTGTGGGATAACGGGCTTGATGCTGATAATTTGTGCTTCTACCTGCATTGGTACAAATGGAAGGCTGTCCTTTGAAAGCTTATCGTAGTATTTTCTTACGTCGGCAGGGGTAGCCTTTACGTCTTTTGTCAATTCTTGCTGTACGCGTTGAACCGTATATTGGTTTTTCATCACCTCTACCAACGTTTCGCGCATTTCCGGCAGCGGCTTGCGGAAGTATTCCTCAACTTTTTCTTTTGTTCCAAGCGATTCGATGAAGTAGTTGATACGAGCATTCACTTCCTGCATCACCTGTGACTCTTCTACGACAATCGTGTCGATTTCAGCCTGGTGGAGAAACAGTTTGTTGATGGCCAACTGCTCTGGAATTACACAATAGGGGTCGCCTTCGATGGGTACCCGTTCATATTGCATTTGGGAATACTGCTCTTCAACTTGTGATTTGTAGATAGGCTCGTCGCCAACCACCCATACAACCTCTTCTGCAATATTGTTGTTCTGGGCTACCGAGTAGTATGCAGCACCAATGAGCGCTGCTACTGTAAAGATTTTTTGTAGTTTCACTATGCTTAGTTTTCGTTTACCAATTAATTACATTCCGCTTTTTCGCTGTAAGCCGAAATCGAATACAAATATCTTGATTCTTCAGATTTCTTCAAAACGAAAATCGACGTAATAAACCATTCTTTAGATAGTTTATACAATATTTGTCGATAGTCACTTTCGCGGATTATCGTAGCGACAAAAATAATCAAAAATAATGAAATAATAAACGGCGATGAGAATTATCTGCTTCCCATCGCCGAATAATACGTTTTTCTTTTTAGTTTGCTATAAAATTGCCCAATTCCATCGGCATTTGCTTGTTGTAGGAATAGGCGCGTGCAAACTGCTTTAGAAATTCAATGGTTGATTTTTTAGGTTGTACTTGTTGTTCTCCACGAAGTACAGATTTTTTTTCCATTAACTGTGTAGAGTTTTTATCCATAGGCAGTATCTTGTTAACATTCACATTGATAACGTAAGTGTTGCCTGTGTTATTGTATTGCTGCACAAAAAAACGACATCCTTTTTTTGAAGAATGTCGTTTTTATATCGTGGAGCCTGTTTCTTATAATGTGAGAATGATGTTTTTTTCTTCAGCAATGCGTCGGAGGTTTAGAATGGCATAGCGCATTCTTCCCAATGCCGTGTTGATGCTGACTCCGGTAGTCTCTGCAATTTCTTTGAAACTCATGTTTTTGTAGTATCTCATTTCGAGCACGGCTCGTTGAGATTCCGGTAAGGATTTTACCAGTTTCTTCACATCACTCAGTATTTGGTGTCGGACGATAGAATCTTCCACCGTTTCCTCGCTCAGTTCTTTTTTGTTGAGGATGTCGACTCCTTCATTGTCGCAAGATACTTGCGCCATGGATTTTTCCTGTCGGTAGTAGTCGATAATCAAGTTGTGCGCAATGCGCGTAATCCATGCGGGGAATTTTCCGTTCTCCGAATATCGTCCTTGATTGATGGTTACTATGGCCTTGACGAATGTTTCCTGAAACAAGTCGTCAGCAAGGTCTTTGTTTTTTACTATATTAAGTATGTAGGAAAAAACACGGCTTTGGTGTCTTTGCAACAACACGTCGAAAGCACTGTTATTGCCTTCGGCATACAAGCAAACAAGTCGCTCGTCAGTTAACGCAAATAAATCTTCCATTAATCAATATGTTTTATTTATAGAGTAATGTAGATTCGATAGGCAGAATTATTTTATGTTGGTTAATCTAATGGGGTTACTTATTTTAAGTTTATGTGGCAAAGCTATGTGTTTTTTTTGAAAAAAAGAAATTTTTCTCAAAAAAATACAATCAAAAATTGTTTTTTCATACAATAATGAGACTGTAACTTCGTTTCATTAAGTTGCATAAAAGACAAAGGCCCTCCGTTGTGGAAGGCCTTTGTCTGTATATTGGGAATTTTTTTAGATTCCGAGGTCTTTTTTGAGTTGCTCGATTTTCTTGTCGGCACGTTCTTGTGCAGCAGCATAATCGGCAGCATCTTTCAAGTTGTCGCGTACTTCAATGTAGAATTTGATTTTTGGTTCTGTTCCTGAAGGACGGATTGAAACTTTAGTGTCGTCGGCTGTAAAATATTGGAGCACGTTTGAAGTTGTCGGCATATCGAGTTTTTCAGTCGTTCCGTCAGTTGTGTTTGTTTTCACAAGTGATTGGAAGTCCTTCATGACAACTACCGGTGAACCTGCAAGGGTTTTCGGCGGATTTTCGCGGAACTGCTTCATGATTGCTGCAATTTCTTCAGCACCTGATTTGCCTTTACGTACGAGTGAGATACCTTTCTCGCGTGAGAATCCGTATTTCAAGTAGATGTCCTCGAGCATTTCAATCATGTTCATGCCCTTTTCTTTAGCCCAGGCAGCGATTTCAGCCATGATGGAGATTGCTGAAACGGAGTCTTTGTCGCGAACAAAGTCCTGTACGAGGAAGCCATAGCTTTCTTCACCGCCACCGAGATAACGGCCTTTGCCTTCGTTTTCGCGCATTACGCTCGCAATCCATTTGAAACCAGTGTAGCAGTCGAACATTTTGATGTGTTGTGCTTCTGCAATTTTACGGATAGTTTCAGTGGTTACGATAGTTTTTACAATATATTCGTTACCGGTAAGAGTGCCGAGTTCTGTGTTTCTTGTCATCAGGTAATTCAAGAAAATCAGGGCAATCTGGTTACCGTTGATAAGAACATATTCGCCATTGTTGTCACGGATTACCAAACCGATACGGTCAGCATCCGGGTCAGAAGCCAAAACGATTTCAGCACCGGTTTCTTTTGCTTTGGCAATACCCATAGCCATTGCTGAAGGTTCTTCCGGGTTCGGAGATTCTACTGTTGGGAAATCACCGCTTTCAATATCCTGTTCCGGAACATTGATAATGTTTGTGAAACCGAAGTTTTTCAATGAACGCGGGATGAGCTTGCCGCCAGTACCATGAATAGGAGTGTAGACAATTTTCATGTCATGGTGCTTCTTGATAGCTTCCGGGCTCAATGAAAGAGCTTTGATTTTTTCAAGGTATACAGTGTCAATGTCTTCGCCGATGATTTGGATTTTTGACTTGTCGCCTTCGAATTTGATTTCACTTACGCTCTTCACTTCGTTTACATAGTTGATAGTATTTACGTCGTGAGGCGCAATCATTTGAGCACCGTCATTCCAATATGCCTTGTATCCGTTGTATTCTTTCGGGTTGTGTGAAGCTGTGATGATTACACCGCTTTGGCAACCGAGGTGACGGATGGCAAATGAAATTTCAGGAGTAGGGCGGCATGAGTCGAAAAGATATACCTTAATGCCGTTAGCTGAGAAGATGTCTGCCACGATTTCAGCAAATTTACGGCTGTTGTTTCTAACGTCATGACCTACGACAACCTTAATTTCATCCAAGTCAGCGAACGCTACTTTCAAGTAGTTTGCCAAGCCTTGGGTTGCGGCACCAACGGTGTATATGTTCATTCTGTTTGTTCCTGCACCCATAATTCCGCGCAAGCCACCGGTACCGAATTCAAGGTCTTTATAGAAGCTTTCGATAAGTTCTGTCTTATCTTCGCTTTCAAGCATTGCTTTAACGGCTTCTCTGGTCTCTGCGTCGTATTCTGCGCCAAGCCATTTGTTAGCCTTTTCTGTTACTTGTTTCAAGAGTTCGTTTTCCATATATTATTTTATAGTTAAGTTTTCAAAACTAAGCAAAGTTACTAATAATTAGAAAGATTGCAAATTTTTTGTGTTAGATATTGTTCTTGTCTTCCGGTTTGTCCTGGCTATTTTGCCGTTCTTTCATTTTTTCTCTTTTTTTCAGTGTGAAATGGAGAATGACGATAACGATCAATGACACTCCGAACACGCTGAAATAGTGCACATATTCACCGGCAAAGAGCAGGTCTCGTCCGATGTATGCCATGACAAAGAGATAAATCAGAAGGATGGCTGGCAAAAAAGTGGATTTCTTAATTTTCATTTTCTGGAATGTTTTTTTTGTATTTTGAGGATGATGGGTCGAAATGCTGGTGTACGAGCCGTTTGTAGATTTGTATGCACGACCATGCGTCAATGGCCGCATATTTCATCTGGGCATCGGTAAGTTCCTCTGCATCCCAATTGGAAAGCTGCTGGCTTTTTGAAATGCGTTCTTCAAAAAGAATGGCATATATTTTCTGTAGGCTTGTGTTGGAGAACTTGTATTTTGGAACAAGTTTCTGCAAATCGACAAATCCCTTGGGGGTGAAATGATAGTCGTGTGACATGATGTTAAAGTCATCGTGAATCGACAGGCCTATCTTCAGTATCTGTTCCGATTCCATGAGTTCGCGAAGCGGTTCGATGTCTTTCAGCTTCTTGATTCTAAACAGGAAACAAATGTCTTCCGTTGCAATCTGTATGAGGGAAACATGGATGGTTGCCCCTTTTTTGAAAGTCGGTTTGGATTCCGTGTCAAATCCCAGAATATCGTATTTTTTGAGAATACTGACGGCTTTTTTCATTTCAGCGGCAGTATCAACAACACGAACCACGCCGTTGTATTCAACGCGTGGCATTTCTGAAAGTTCCTCTTTCGTGATGGAAATCGTATATCTGTCTAATGTGTCGGTCATTCTGTTTTTATTTGTTCATAATAAGATATTCCGTTTCCGGAAAATTCTTTTTTAGAAACTCTCCCAAATACTTTTGGGTTTCTTCCGCTATGATTTTGTCTTCATCAAAATAAGGGTTGTAGACCACATATTTCAATTTGATTTGCCGTGTCTTGATGGCTTCAAGTGCAAGAAGCGTGTGACTGATGGAACCAAGCTGTCCGTTTGTGACAAGAGCCAACGGCAAATTGTGTTCGCGGATGTAGTCGATAGTTGTATAGGTTTCAGTGATAGGAACCATCAGTCCGCCTGCACCTTCCATAAGTATGGTGTCATATTTTTCAAACAGCTTCTCGGTTGAGCTGTCAATTTTTGAGAGGTCAATCGTGCAATGGTCTATTTTCGCTGCCAAGTGCGGAGATGCCGGATAGGTCATAATGATGGGAGCAGTTGTGAAGTCCTTGTCTTCATCGAGCAGAGGTAGTCCCATTATTTTACGATGGATGTCAATGTCCTCCGAATATCCGTCATTGCCGGTCTGAATCATTTTCAGAGTGATGGCATTCTTCTTTTCAGAATTCAACTTGTTGGCAAGCCATCCGGTGGCATAGCTTTTGCCAACATTCGTACCGATACCGCTTACAAATATAATTTCTTTCATAGTGTAGTGTTTATTTTAATCGGGCAATAATGTAAATGGGGTTGTATGTCAGTGCATATATGCCGTCTTTTGCCGGCAGCTCGTTTTTCAGATTCTGCACTTTCGTTTTTGTCAGGGCCGATATGGTCTTGACGCCATTTACTCCCGTATATTTTAGACTTTTGATGAGTTCGAAGGGTGATGCAAACGGAAGAACAATTTCTTCCTCCGAAAGCTCGATAATTTCGTACCCGTTTTCGCGGAGTGCTTCTTCCCATTCTGCGAGAGACAGGTAATGGAGCGATGAGCCTGTCAGCGCACGCAGTTCCTTCAGGTTGCTTTTGCCGAAACTTGAAAAGACAAGCATGCCCTTGTCGGCCAGATTACCCTTTGTCCGTTGAAGAAATGCCGGAATGTTCTCAAACCATTGAACGGCCGAAGCAGAAACAATGTAGTCGAATTTTTCGTTGCGCACAGCATACTCGGCATCATCATGTGTGAACGTATAGGGGCATTCCAAGTTGTCGAAGTACTGAGAGGGTATTTCGGCAATGTCGTTAAGCAAGAGATTTTTAGGTTGAAGATGGGGAACATAGGTTTTTGTGAACATTCCTGTTCCGCAGCCTAACTCATAAATTTTCTTGCCTTGTGCAAATCCTGCCTTTTCCCATTTTTGGAAAAGGGTGTCGGCTATGCGGCTTTGGCATACGGCGTTAGCGTCGTATGTGGGCAGAAATTTCTCGAAATGCTGCTTGACGAGCCGTTTGTCAACAAGGTTGGCAGCGATGAGAGCCGTGATGTCCTTCGGAAGGTGTGCCGATTGTAAATGTGTGAAGGCAACGCCTGCTGTGTTCCATGCCTTGACTTGGTTGGCGGCAGGAAAAATGCGGTCGTCGTCAGCAATATAGGCCTTAGTCCACCCTTTGAAAACCTCCGGTCGCTGTGCCGACAAATCGCGGATAGCTATCAGTTCGTTTCGAAGTGATTCGAGGTTGCGTTCCGGACGCACGCTCATGAATGCGGTATATTGCTCTGTTGACTGACACATTCGGCGATAAAATTTCAACAATGACTTTTCTGACAGATTTTCTAAAGTGCCGTTGAAAACGCCGACAGGTATTCCCTGTTCATCGTCGATAGGCGACAATGTGCCGTTTATTGCTACAGCCATAGTCGGGCGGACGTTCTCTTTCTGCAACCAGTATGCTGCGGCATATACGCCGAACGACCATGCAAACACAAATACGTTGGCATATCCGTCAAGTATGTTTTTCTCAAGTGACAGGTCTGTATAATCGTACACCACGACACTGTCGCAGTCAAGTTGCGACAATCCGGTGAATGGGGTAGTGTCCATACTCCATCCTGCAAAAAATAGTATGAGGGACTTTTTCCTGTCTTTTTTGAGAAAACTATATTTCATAAAATCGTTTTTAAGTCAGTCAGCAGTTTTTTAGCTGTTTCCATCGTGATGTCGGCGTTCAGGCTGAAACGGATGCGTTCTGTGCCTTTGGGTACGGTCGGTGTCCGTATCGGCAATGCCTGATATCCGAGATTCTTTAACCGAACGGACAAATCCACTGCTTTTTTGCTGTCGCCCACAATCAGCGGAACGATTTGCGAATGGCTGCGGATGTCCTTGTTGTATGTCGCGAAATGCTCGTTGAGAAATTCGCTGGTTTCCAGCAAGTGTTTCCGTCGGCTTTCCATTTCGGTCAATTTTTCGACCACAAATTTACTCCATAAGCATGAAATTGGAGGCAAAGCAGTCGAGAAAATAAAGCTGCGGGCCTTATTTATTAAGAATTTTTTCAGAATGTCGTTGGTGATGACAAATGCTCCGGCCGATGCCGCCGCTTTCCCCAAAGTGCCGACAAGGATATCGATATCGGGGATGACGTTGTATTCTTCAGCAATACCAAGACCATATTTTCCTCTTACTCCGAAACCGTGAGCTTCATCAACGTAAAGAAGTACGTTGGGAAAATCTTTTTTCAGGGCAACAAGTTCCTGCAGGTTGCAAATGTCACCGTCCATGCTGTAAATGGATTCAACGACAACCAGAATTGTTTCGTAATGTCCCGAATTCTTTTCAAGCAGAGTACGGAGATGATTCAAGTCGTTATGGCGGAATCTTGTGAATTCCGCGCGTGAGAGGATAATGCCGTCGATGATGCTGGCGTGAACCAGTTTGTCGGCAAGTATGAGGACGCTTTTGTCTGCAAGAGCTGAAATGATACCGGTGTTGCAGTGGTAGCCGCTGTTGAATATCAAGGCTTCTTTATGATAGAGCGAAGCCAACAGGTTTTCCAAAGCAAGAAATTCTGTCTGTCTGTCAGAAAGCAGGCGTGAAGCCGATGACGAAAAACGGAATGCGCCGGCAGGAGTTTGTGCATAAAACTCTCCCAACAATTTTTGGTCGGCGGCAATGCCCATGTAGTCGTTCGATGAAAGGTCGACCAATTCCCCGGTTGCTTCATCCGGAATTTTCCGGAAGTTGCCACTCGCTTCAAGCTCTGTCAGTACTTGGGAAAATTTGTCGGTCATAGCGTCTTTACAATTTTCAGCAGTTTGTGGATTAGGAATGTCAGATCTGTGTCGGAAATGATAAATGGCGGCATAATATATACCAGTTTGCCGAACGGACGCACCCAGATACCTTCTTTAACGCATAGTTTCTGGAACTCGCCAACATCGACGGGTGATTTCATCTCAATAACTCCGATGGCTCCTAATATGCGGACATCTGCTACGTTGTCATAATTACGAGCTTCTGCCATCTTTTCATTCATGGTGGCTTCGATGTGCTTTACCTTGTTTTGCCAGTCGGATTCCATCAACAGCTTGAAGGAAGCGCAGGCAATGGCACAAGCCAAAGGATTGCCCATGAATGTGGGGCCGTGCATCAGTACGCCTGCCGCACCTTTTGAAATGGTGTCTGCAACATCTTTCGTAGTAAGCACGGCGCTCATTGTCAGATAACCGCCGGTGAGAGCCTTGCCGATGCACATGATGTCGGGCATTACTCCGGCATGTTCCCATGCAAACAGTTTGCCAGTACGTCCAAATCCGGTTGCTATTTCGTCGAAAATCAAATAGAGTCCATAACGGTCGCAGAGTTCTCTCGCTTTCACAAGATAGTTCGGGTGGTAGAAACGCATTCCGCCGGCACCTTGCACGATTGGTTCCAGTATAAGACCGGCAAGTTCGTCATGATGTTCAACTATGATACGTTCCAATTCTGCGGTATCTTTTTCGTCCCATTCGTCGTGATAACGGCAGGCTGGCGCCGGAGCAAAATAGCGCGGAGTCAGTGACGGGCCGAACAGGCTGTGCATTCCGGTCACCGGGTCGCATACCGACATGGCGTTCCATGTGTCGCCATGGTAACCCGAGCGGATTGTTGCAAAATTTGTCTTTTTTGTGTTGCCATATTTGCTGATGGCAGCCTGTATGGCCATTTTCAGTGCCACTTCCACGGCAACAGAGCCGGAGTCGGCATAGAAAATGTTGTTCATGTTCGGCGGAACTACTGACAGTAACAGTTTTCCCAGTTCGAGAGCCGGTTCGTGAGTGAAACCTCCGAACATGACATGCGACATTTTGTCGATTTGTCGTTTTGCTGCCTCGTTCAATACTGGATTGTTGTAACCGTGGACAACGGCCCACCACGACGACATTCCGTCGATGAGTTCTGTACCGTCTTCCAGTTTGATTCTTACCCCCGAAGCGCTTTCAACTTTATAAGTGGGAAGAGGGTTTATTGTTGATGTGTAAGGGTGCCACAAATGCTCCTTGTCAAAGTTGCTTTCCATAATTTTTTCAAAAAGAGACACAAATATAGCAATTATTATTCAGTTTGATTTTATATTTGCGGTAAGATAATTTTAAGGAAATGTATTTTAAACCGATTGCATATATAGTTTCGTTGTTTTTATTTTGTAGTTGTTTTACGGGTGTCGAGCACACCGGCCGAATTACGGCAAAGGATGTTGCAAAGGTAAAAGCGGATATGAAAACTGAAGAGGAACTGTTCTTCGATACTGTTTTCCCGGAAGATTTCTTGAAATGGAAGCCTGGCAAAAAATTCTTTGTGGTTGACAACAACGTGCGGCTGATATTCAATCCGTCTGCCGATTACGATGTTTCGACGTTGGAATTGAAAGGCGACACATTGGAATACACGGGTTATAAGTTTATCCGTCAGATTGACAATTCGGAGGATCTTGTCGTTTCATTTTCAGACGGGAAGAATGTTTATCAATACAATACGGGAAAGACGATAGAGGAGATTCAAACCGTCCGACCGGAATATGTAGCGCCTTTTCTCATTGACCTTGATTATGTGGCACGTGTTAACGGATTGCTTGCCTCACGACAACTTTATATAAAGACTTCGCTGTGGTACGATTCGGACCGTTTGCTGAAAGGTGGCTTGAAATATGTGCCTGTTGAAATCGTGTCGGTTGAGCCGGGTGACGTAGTTTATCCTTTTTTTGTCCGTTTCCGTTGTGAAGGAAAAGATGCCGGCGTATTTATGTCTTCATCTTCCGCTTCGGTGAAAAACATGACGTTTGACAAACTTTTCTCTTTTACGGATATCCGCAAATCCTATAAGACAATTACAGATGTCAACTGGGAACGTATCATCAATGGACAGATTGCTGTGGGTATGACGAAAGACGAGTGCTCGTTGTCGTTGGGAAATCCTTCATCTATTGAGCGGATGCCGACTCATGGCGGAATGTATGAACGGTGGAGCTATGATAATGGAGTGTATGTGATTTTTGAAGACGGATTGCTTGTTCAATTCCGGCAATAAAACGGAAAGTCATGACAGAAATAGAATTTTTGGGAACAGGTACTTCTACAGGTGTGCCGCAAATTGGCTGCAATTGTGAAGTTTGTCGTTCGAATGACCATCGTGACCGGCGCTTGCGCTGTTCTGCGATTGTTCGGGTTGACGGTGTTTCCCTGTTGCTTGACTGCGGTCCGGATTTCCGCTCTCAGATATTGCAGGTGAAGGACCGGCATTTAGATGCGCTGTTATTGACACACAGCCATTATGACCACGTTGGAGGTATGGACGATTTGCGTCCATATTGTGTACCTGATTCGTTCGATGTTTACGGCCAGCCGAATGTGTTGGCTGACATCCGTGCCCGCATTCCGTATTGTTTTATCAAACATCCTTATCCGGGTGTGCCGTCATTTGAACTTCACGAATTGAATGGCAGTCCTTTTTTTGTCCGGGGTGTGAAGGTCGTTCCACTTCCAGTGATGCACTATAAATTGCCTGTTTACGGTTATCGGATAGGAAAACTGGCGTATATTACAGATTGTAAATCCGTGCCGGAATCTACTTATCCGCTACTTGATGGAGTTGAAGTTTTGGTTATTAATGCGCTGCGTATAGAACCGCATCTGTCGCATTTTTGCTTGAAGGAAACGTTGCAGGTGATAGAACGTGTGAAGCCGAAAAAGGCATATCTCATACACATGAGCCATGGAATAGGATTGGCCCGCAATATAGGTCGGCTTGTGCCCGAAAATGTGGAATTCGCATACGACGGAATGAAAGTCATCGTTGAAAAATAAGGGTTGGGGTGCGTTTTTTGCGGCTAAACTCACATTTTATTAGAATATCCCGGCATTTTTCTGTAATTTTGCATAAAATAAGTGTAATGTTGCCGAATGCGTGCGTATTCGGCAGGTTAAAAATGAAACATCTAAACAAGATATGAAGAATATCCGCAATTTTTGTATTATAGCACATATTGACCACGGAAAGAGTACACTTGCCGACCGACTGTTGGAATATACAAACACAGTTTCCGGCAAAGATTTGCAGAATCAGGTGCTTGATGATATGGATTTGGAACGTGAGCGTGGCATTACAATCAAGAGCCATGCTATTCAGATGCAATATGAGCACAATGGTGAAACATATATATTAAATTTGATTGACACTCCGGGACACGTCGACTTTTCTTATGAAGTTTCCCGTTCCATTGCCGCTTGTGAGGGCGCACTTCTGATTGTAGATGCAACTCAGGGTATTCAGGCGCAGACTATCTCAAACCTGTATATGGCGATTGACAATGATTTGGAAATTATTCCCGTTGTCAATAAGGTGGACTTGGAAAGTGCCAAGCCGGAGGAGGTAGAGGATCAGATTGTTGATTTGCTGGGATGCCGTCATGAGGATATTATTCGTGCCAGTGGAAAAACCGGTATCGGTATTCCTGATGTGCTGAAAGCGATCGTGGAGCGCGTACCGGCTCCGTCGGGTGATCCTAACGCGCCGCTTCAGGCTTTGATTTTTGACTCTGTGTTCAATCCGTTCCGTGGTATTATTGCTTATTTCAAGATTGTAAACGGCAGTATCAAGAAGGGCGACTTTGTAAAATTCGTCAATACTGAAAAGCAATATTATGCAGAAGAAATCGGTGTCCTGAAACTGAATATGCAGCCTGAGGCTGAATTGTCGACGGGTAATGTGGGTTATATCATTTCCGGTATCAAGACTTCGAAGGAAGTGAAGGTGGGCGATACGATTACCCATGTGGCTAATCCCTGTGATGCGGCAATCGATGGTTTCCAGGAAGTGAAGCCGATGGTGTTTGCCGGTGTTTATCCGATAGAAACAGAGGATTTTGAAAATTTGCGGGCTTCGTTGGAAAAACTGCAACTTAATGATGCGTCTCTTACATTCCAGCCGGAATCGTCGGCTGCACTTGGATTCGGTTTCCGTTGCGGTTTCTTGGGACTGCTTCATATGGAAATTGTGCAGGAACGTCTGGGCCGTGAATTTGATATGGATGTCATTACAACAGTTCCTAACGTTTCTTATAAAGTATTCGACAAGAAAGGTAATGAGACAGAGGTGCACAATCCGTCAGGACTTCCGGAGCCGACATTGATTGAACATATCGAGGAGCCTTATATCCGTGCATCGATTATTTCTACAACTGATTTCATCGGCCCGATTATGACCTTGTGTTTGGGCAAGCGCGGTGAACTGGTGAAACAGGAATTTATTTCCGGTAATCGTGTAGAACTGATTTTCGATATGCCGTTAGGTGAAATCGTAATCGACTTTTACGACAAGCTCAAGAGTATTTCCAAAGGATATGCTTCATTTGATTATCATTTGCATGATTTCCGCGAATCAAAACTTGTGAAGCTCGATATTTTGTTGAACGGAGAATCGGTTGACGCGCTGAGCACGCTGACACATGTCGACAATTCCGTGACATTCGGACGCCGTATGTGTGAGAAGCTGAAAGAACTGATACCGCGTCAGCAATTTGATATAGCCATTCAGGCAGCTATCGGCGCAAAGATTATTGCTCGTGAAACTATCAAGGCCGTTCGTAAGGATGTGACGGCAAAATGTTACGGTGGTGATATCAGCCGTAAGCGCAAACTTTTGGAAAAGCAGAAAAAGGGAAAGAAGCGCATGAAGCAAATTGGTTCGGTAGAGGTTCCGCAGAAGGCATTCCTTGCGGTGCTGAAACTTGACTAATTTGTCGTAGGGGTATGGTTTTTAAGATTATTTTAGGTTAATTGTATATGGAAAGAAACATTTATTATTCGGCTAAAAAGATGATAGTCAGCTATGCAAAGGCCGGTAATCCGTTGATTGTTGCAACGGTGTTGGCACTTGTTGTGGCGAATTTACCGGTTGTTAGCGACTATTATTTTTGGTTGTGGAATCAGGAGTTGTCGTTGCAGATAGGTAATTTTAACCTGTTTAGCCATGGCGGGCATTCCATGACATTCATGCAGTTCATCAATGATGCGTTGATGGCTGTGTTCTTTTTTACGATAGGGTTGGAAATCAAGCGTGAGGTGCTTGTCGGCGAATTGTCGTCAATCAAGCAGGCTTTATTGCCTATCATTGCAGCTGTTGGCGGTATGGTTGTGCCGGTGTTGATATTTTTTGTACTGAGCAATGGTACGGAATACGTGAACGGCGCAGCAATTCCGATGGCAACTGATATCGCATTCTCGTTGGGAGTTTTGGCAATGCTGGGCAACCGTGTTCCCATTTCGTTGAAAATATTTTTGACTACCTTGGCTGTGGTTGACGATATTGGCGGTATTTTGGTAATTGCCACATGTTACTCTACTGGAATTGAATACGTTTATCTTTTGTATTCTCTTGTGGCTATCGGCCTGTTGCTGTTGGGTTCGGTGTTGAAAATACAGAGTAAGATTTTCTATCTGCTGCTGGGTGGAGCTGTGTGGTACTTGTTCTTGAATTCAGGCATTCATCCTACGATTGCAGGTGTGATAGTAGCTTTCTGTATTCCGGCAAAACCGGTGTTCCATCCGAAAAAATATATTTCTATTATTCGTGAAAGTATTTCGCATTTTCCTGAAAAGGATGATAAGGAAGGAGTTGACAGCGGACGTATTTTGTCGAAGGAGCAGATGAACTGGTTGAAACAGATAGAGTCGGCTTCCGATAAGGTCATTTCTCCGCTTCAGGAGCTGGAAGACTCATTGCACCCGGTTGTAAACTATTTGATTATTCCGTTGTTTGCTTTTGCCAATGCCGGTATTTTCTTGGGTGATATGGCATTCTCAGACTTGTATAGCGGTGTCAGCCTTGCTGTTATCAGCGGCTTGTTTCTTGGTAAGTTCCTTGGTATATTGTCGTTCACTTGGCTGGCTGTCAAACTGAAATTGGCACCAATGCCATATCGTGCCAATTGGAAGATGATTTCGGCTGTTTCGATGCTGGGAGGTATTGGATTTACGGTTTCACTGTTCATTGCAAACTTGTCGTTCGACCCTGTTGCACACTTGGACCTTCTCAATTCTTCGAAGTTGGGTATCCTTGTAGGTTCATTGCTTTCGGGAGCTGTCGGATATTTGCTATTGCAGTTGATGCTGCCTAAGACTCCCGTTCAGGACGAAGAATAACGATTAATTAATTTGTTTAAGAGAGCCATATCAAATTCAAGAGAATGTGTTTGATATGGCTCTTTTCTTTTGTATTTGTTTTATTCTTCTCCAATTAGTGGAAATCTAAAATGCGGAATTGAAACAATGATTGATTGTAATTGGAACTCATCAAATTCGAATGTGTTAAATCCATTGTGAATTTGCGCAATTGACAAATATTGAGATTTGGGATTGCTTTTTAATGTCCCATGATAACCACTGCCTGCTTCGTAGTTGCAATATTCAAGAATGCCATTAATGGCCTTGCCGTGATATTTAATTCCTTTATGCTCAAAGTTAAAATTCCCAGAAATGAAATTTTTATAAATTGGAAAGTTGTATGTTTGATTTAATATGGAATTTAATGTATTGTATGTGGATTTTGTTTTTAGATTACGCTTATAGCTAAAGTTGCCGTGGACTATTCCATTTTTATAATAGTATGTTACGGTTTCTATTCCATTTACAGTTATAAATCCAATATTTCCGCCGACCCAATATCGTTGGTTCTTAAAATTCATTGTCATAGTAAATTTGCCGTGATATGTTTCATATCCGGACTCATTGATATAGTATTGATAAGAAATTTGTGCACCTTGATAATTTGTGTATGTTTTTGTCTTAATTGGGGATGTCGGTTCGAAAAATTCAAATTCATAATCGCCGAGTATTCTCTTTCGCTCTGCTTCCTTTTGAAGTTTTTCTCTTTCTATCGCTTCTTGTCGTTCCTTTTCTTCTCTGATTTTTCTTTCTTTTTCCTCTCTTATTCTGCGTTCTTCTTCCTCATTTTGTTGACGCTCATATTCAATGAAATCTTGTTTAGCTTGTTTTAATGCGTTTGTGTATTTTTTCGTTAATTGTTCGATGGTTCTTTGCGCATTTTTTATAGCTTCCGTTACTTTGTAAGTAATTTTCGCGATATTTTGAATATGATATTTGTGGTTTTATTTTTCTGCTGTCATAATAGTCAACGGCTCTATTGTTTTCCCACTTTCTATAAGAAAAATAAGTTTCGGAGACAACAAGTGTGTCTATAATGACATTGTTTTCAGATAATGTGACGCATTTAATTTTGTGAGAGAAATCACTTTCTTTAATTGATAGTTTGATGTCATCCTCATTGTAAATGTGTATGGAAAATGGAAATTTTCCGTTCTTTTGTTCTTTTCGGAAAATAGTTTCATCTATTACCTCAAATTTAGTGGGTAGCAATAGCTCAAATTTTTTTGATTTCTTTGTCCTTGCATTTGAAATAGAGATTGAGCATAATAATAGTATGCAAGTTACAAATATTGTGAGATTCTTATTCATGTTTTTAAGGATTTTGTGCTTTTCAATCTCATTAATACTTCGTTAAAATTGTAACTAATCCGTTGAAAATAAGCACGCTGATTGA